>Ga0315287_10009172_pt1 | contig 10000 bp, 9 predicted proteins | sample YL17G11_0_MG_FD_205037 | JGI IMG/M metagenome (GOLD analysis project Ga0315287, IMG submission 205037) | Sediment microbial communities from Yellowstone Lake, YNP, Wyoming, USA - YL17G11_0 | ecosystem: Environmental > Aquatic > Freshwater > Lake > Sediment | place: USA: Wyoming | collected... | reverse complement strand
GACAAGAAGCGCAAATCGGCGCATGTCTCACCTCTCTGCCCGCAGGTTGCGCTCGCCAGGTTCTAGCGGCATCAGGGCAGCCGCTGATCCCGTCTACCCGGAACTACCGAGGGTGCGTCAGCTGCGCTTCAGCGTCCAGAGGACGGCGTGCCACGTTTCGCCGTACCGAAATGCAGCCCGCCCGACAATCTGGCCTGAGCCGTTGATGTCGTCTGCGTAGCTGTTAGGACGACCAGTGAGCGTGCCAAGGTCGATCATGTTCCCGTTGTCCCAGATGAATCCGTGCGACCGACCATTAGGTGGCCGCTGGCTCCATCCGACTATCTGGCCGTTCTCGTTGATCGCCTTGGCAGCAGAGCTTCTCTTCCCGCCGAGCGTGCCGAGATCAATCATCTTGTTCTTCTGCCAGAGGAAGGCGTGTACAGCGTCACGGTCGCTCGTGTCGCTCTGTCCGACGATCTGGCCGTGGTTGTTGATCGCAGCCGTCTTGCCGTAAAAAGTCTCACCACCGAGTGACCCGAGATCGCGCATCTTGCCCTGCTGCCAGGTGAACATTCGCCGCACGGGCCGGATGGGTATGCGGCGCTCTCGGAGTGGTTGGAGTCGTCGCCTTCTGGCTCAGCGCGCCGATCGTTCTCGGAGGACTGGCCGTCACGCTCGGCCTCCAAGGGCGACGTCTGGCTCAAACCGAGGGACGACAGCGCGAAGCCGTGGCGGCAGTCGTCGTCGGTGCGTGTGCCGTCGCCGTCGGCGCTGTCATATGGAGCTTCATCACCTAGAGCGGTAGCGCTGTCCTGTGCGAGTGATCGGGAATGTCTCTTGAGCCGTTGCGCTACCGACAGCCGCGCCAGGAGAGTTCAGCGGCCACCAGTCGCCGCCTGGGGTTCGTCGAGTCCGCCTACGGACACGACTCGTTCTCCGCGCCGCCAGATAAGCCACGCGAAGACGAGCAACCACACAGACCAGACCACGTACCCGAGGAAGTTCGCGAAGTCCGCCCCTGGCACGTCCAGCGGGACGAGAACACCGAGCGCGATGAGTGCGGCCGCGCCGTAGCCGAGATACGCAAACCAGCGCCCGGCGAGGCGGTGGGCGAGGCCGCGGATGATCAGAATCGTCCATGTAGCCGTCAGCGCATAGCCGAGCGTCTCGCCGATGATCGTCCCGAACACTTCGTGCACGGTCTCGAATGCATCGGTGTCGTCTCGGTCGGCGAGAAACGGAACGATGAGCGGCCACCGAAGGAGACCGATCACCTGGACGACCGCCGCGGCTATCCCGACACGGATCGACCAGCGACCAAGCTCACCGGGGATCTGCCGTCCGAGGATCAGCGCGATCGGAGCAAGCAGCGCTGCTGAGAGCGCGAGCAGTACGAAGAACGTGATGATGATGCCTTCGTCCGCACGGAACGCCGTGAGGATCTCTTCGGCCGGCTCCTGAAGTACGTCGGGGTAGTTGAAGACCGAGCCCAACCCGATGAACGCAGCGTTCGCGAGAACCACTGCCGCAACGAGGAGGCACGCCACAAGACCTCGCGGAAACGAACGGTTGTCGGTCATGCGATCTCGCTTCCCGCTCCTGAGGCAATGTCGGCGACCGAGGAGCGATTGCGGTCGCGAACGTCGAGGCGGCAATCGTTATGAGCAAGTCGTTCGGTGTCACCCTAGACCGCGCCGTCGTGCGAGGCCTCGCCGCAGTGCGCCAGCGTCCTCTCGCCAAAGCGAAATCGTCTGACCCGCTTCCAGCTCCGCATCCACGCCGAGATCACGACCGAGCACGGCAAGAAGAGCGCGCTGTTTGCCGACAGCGTCGGGATGGGTGCGCCGCTCCCAGCACTCCGGGCGCGCATCGGCCATGTCCCGAGAAGCCATCTCGACGGCATGCGCCGGGTCCGTCATCGTCTCGTCCGTGCTCGTCTACGCGATCATCGAGGAGGCCCGCAGCGACAACCCCGACCTCGCGAGCTACCTGCGGATCGAGGAGCGGGAACTGGAGGCGGGCGGAACTGACCGACTACTAGCCCGAGAACGAGACGACGTTCGAGTCGGGATTCAGGTAACCGCCCGATGCGCCCACTTGATACGCCCACGCCTGACAGAGAGCGCCAGGGTAGTAGTAGCCGGACATTGCGATGGGATCACCCGAGGCCGATACCCACACCGGTTCGTTCAGGTACGTCCAGTCGCCGACGTAACCAGCGGTGGCCGCGGCGCGTCCTCAGCCCAGTCGCGGCCGGGCCATACGACTGCCGCAAGCATCCGGTAGGGATCTTCGCCCTCCGAGATGAGGCTGCGAGCAACCGCTCCGCGCCTCATCAGCGCCTTGTGGCATGGCTCATGCAGCGGTAATGCCCTCCTTACGCCTTCGCTGGGTGCGCCACGACCCGGACCGCAGTCAGGGTGGGACGTGTTCCCTGCGCGAGGAAAGCGGCCCTGCACGCTCTCGCCTGCACGAGAACCCAGTCGCCACGACCTGCGCCGCCGGCGAATCTCGCTGCTCCGCCTGAGCGGCGTGCCCTGGGCGCGCATCGGCGAGTACGTCCGGCCAGCGCAACCTCGCCGTGACGGCGAACACCTACAGCCACGTGCTTATGATCGAGACAGAGCTCGCCTACGAGAAGGTATCGCGGTGAAGCTGACACCCGCGGGAGAGCAGATCGAGCGGGCCCCGCTCAGGGCTACGACGTCGCGGCGTACTTCTTCGCGTCGCTTGCTCCGCTGGTAGCGTCGTCGCTGTGGAGGACGGGTTTCGCGTCGAGGTGGAGCTTGAGGTCGAGCTTGACGACGAGGAGTACGGGTACTCGATCGGCGAGCGTCTGCGTGCGCTCGACCTAGACGACGAGGCTCGTGAGCGCCTCGGCCGCAGCGTGATGGTTACTCGTGACGGTTCACGTCTCTTCTTGTACACCGACAGCGAAGCGCGAGCGCAAGAAGCCGAGCGCATCATCCGGGATCTCGTCCGGGCAGACGGGCTGACCGCGGAGAGCCGCGTGACTCGTTGGCATCCTGTCGAGGAGACCTGGAAGGATCTATCGATTCCCCTCCCTGCCACTCCGGAGGAGGAAGCCGCCGAGCATGCCGCGCGAGAAGAGGCCGAGGTCGCGGAGGCCGCACGAGAGGGCGGCTACGACTGGCACGTCGTCGTCCACCTGCCGGGGCGGGGTGCCGCCGTCGAACTCGCCGACCGGCTCACTGCGGATGGGCTCGACGTCACGCGCCGCTGGCGGTACATCGCCGTCGGAGTCCTCACCGAAGAGCGCGCGCAGGAGTTGGCCGACCGTCTTCACTCCGAATTGCGCGAAGACGCCGACGTCCGGGTTGAGGTCGATCTGTCCGACGTCGCGCGCTCGCCGCTTCAGTTCCTGCCGTTCTGAGCGGCGCGGCGCAAGCGCCGGGTGGGCGCCTTTCTGCTCGCTCGCGCTCACCCCGTGTACACCCCGGTGATACCTCGAGCTAGAAAACACGCTCATTTGCAGCCAGGTTCGAATCCTTCACGGCCCATGCCCCAATCCGTGTTGCGCGCCCGGCCGCAGGTGTCCGCCGCACCCCCACCAGGCGCTGCTCGCGGCTGGAACGGTCGCGACAAGCGAGGGCACACTGAGCCCCCGAGCACGTTTCCTCCGTAGGCTTGGACGTATGAAGGTCTTCACCGTCGTCGGCAACCGGCCGCAGTTCATCAAGGCGGCGCCGCTATCTGCAGCCCTGCGGGCCGCTGGGATCAACGAGGTCGTCCTGCACACCGGGCAGCACTGGTACCACGTGCTGTCCCAGGTCTTCTTCGATCAGCTCGGCCTCGCGGAGCCGCGTTACCGGCTCGACCTGCACTCCGCCGACACTGCGGAGATGGAGCCTGCGATCGCGGAGCGGATCGCGGCCGAGTCGCCCGATCTCGTGCTCGTCTACGGGGACACGAGCTCGACACTCGCCGGCGCACGCGCGGCTGCCGTCGCGTCCGTTCCCCTCGCGCACGTCGAGGCTGGCCTGCGCAGCGGCGACCTCGCCATGCCCGAGGAGCACAACCGAATCGAGACCGATCGGATCTCCTGGCTCCTCTTTTGCCCCGATGACAGATCGCGAACGACGCTGAACGACGAGGGGGTTCTGGGCCGGATCTACGTCGTCGGCGACGTGATGGCCGACGCGAGCCGGATCTTCACGCCGATGGCACGCGCTCGCTTTCCCGTTCCGCACGAGCCACGTTCCTATGTCGTCGCGACGATCCACCGCCAGGCGAACGTCGAGCAGCCGCGCCTCGGCAGGATCGTCGAAGGCCTGAACCGCATCGACAAGCTCGTCGTCTTCCCGGTGCACCCGCGAACACGCTCCCGCATCGAGAGCGAGGGGCTCGAGCTCGGCGGGCACGTGCGTGTGATCGAGCCGCTCGGCTACCTCGAGCTGGCGTCGCTCGCGTCCCAGGCCCGCGTGATCGTCACCGACTCCGGGGGGCTCCAGAAAGAGGCCTACTGGTACGGCGTGCCGTGCGTGACGACCCGACCCTCGACGGAGTGGATCGACACGGTCTCAGCGGGCGCGAACGTACTCGTGGACGACGATCCGGACGCGCTCGCGAACGCTGTTGCAAGCGCTGTCATGCCGCCAAAGCTGCCCGTGCTCTACGGGGACGGGCACGCATCGGAGAGAATCGCGCAGGTGTTGGTCGCTACGATCCCCGACCGATGAAGCGAGACGTCGCAATCGTTGGGGCCGGCTATGTCGGCCTGCCGCTCGCTCGCGTGTTCGCGGACGCGGGCAAGCTTGTTCTGCTCGTCGACGTCGACCCGGATCGGGTCGCGCAGCTGAACCGCGGTGAGAGCTACATCGAGGACGTCCCTTCCGAGACGCTCGGGCCGATGGTCGAGGATGGACGAATCGCCGCGACAACGGACTACGGCGAGCTTCGGGAGGCCGACGCGATCCTCGTCGCGCTTCCGACTCCACTGTCGCGGCAGCGTGAGCCGGATCTGAGGATCCTCATCGCGGCGTCGACGGAGATAGCCAAGCACCTTCGACCAGGGCACCTCGTCGTCCTCGAATCGACGACGTATCCGGGGACGACGCGCGAGCAGGTGCTGCCCGTGCTGGAAGCGGGAAGCGGTCTCCAAGCGGGAAAAGACTTCCACCTGGCGTTCTCGCCTGAGCGCGTCGATCCGGGTCGGGCGGACTGGACCACGCAGAACGTCACGAAGGTCGTGGGGGGAGTCGACGAAGGATCGACCGCCGCAGCGGTGGCGCTGTACTCGTCGGCGATCGACGTCGTCCATCCGGTCTCGTCACCCGAGGCAGCCGAGCTGACGAAGCTGCTCGAGAACATCTTCCGCTCCGTCAACATCGCGCTCGTCAACGAGCTCGCGCAGCTCTGCGATCGGATGAACATCGACGTGTGGGAGGTCATCGACGCGGCTGCGACGAAACCGTTTGGCTTCATGCCCTTCAAGCCAGGGCCTGGGCTCGGCGGGCACTGCATCCCGATCGATCCCTTCTACCTCACGTGGAAAGCCCGCGAGTACGGCTTCTACACAGAGTTCATCGAGCTCGCGGGGAAGGTCAACGAGTCGATGCCGTACTACTGCCGCTCGGTCGTCTCGCAGGCGCTGAACCACTCGCTGCAGCGCTCCTTGAAGGGGTCGCGGATTCTCGTCCTCGGCGTGGCGTACAAGCCCGACATCTCGGACACACGGGAGTCGCCGGCGGTGAAGCTGATCAGCTTGCTCCAGAACGCGGGGGCCGACGTCGACTACCACGACCCGCACGTCCCCTCCTTCACGGAGAGCGGAGTCGTCATGAGCTCGTCTCCGCTCGAACCCGGTGCCTACGACTGCGTCGTCATCGTGACGAACCACTCCGGCATCGACTACGACCGCCTCGTCGAGGATGCGAACCTCGTGGTGGACCTCAGGAACGCGACGGGAAAGAACGGGAAGCATTCGGACAAGGTGTGGAAGCTGTGACGCGGATAGGCGTTGCAGGCCTGGGGCACTGGGGCCCGAATCTCGCCCGCAACTTCGCCGAGCTCGCGGAGCTCACGTGGCTCTGTGACTCGGATCCCGACAGGCATGACGTCGCGTCGCGCTATGCGCAGGCGAGGTTCACGAGCTCCTTCGACGAAATGCTCGAGGATGCCGACCTCGACGCTGTCGTCGTGGCGACACCCGTCCCCACGCATTTCGAGCTCGCACGCCGGGCGCTGGAGGCGGGCAAGCACGTGCTCGTCGAGAAGCCGCCGGCGATGAAGAGCCACGAAATGGACGAGCTCGTGACACTCGCGAGCGAGCGAGACCTCGTGCTCATGCCCGGGCACCTGCTCCTCTACCACCCCGGCGTACGCCGGGTGAAAGAGATGATCGCCGCAGGCGAGCTCGGCGAGGTTCTCTGCGTGTACGGGAACCGGCAGAACCTCGGGATCATCCGCTCCAACGAGAACGCGCTCTGGTCGCTCGGCGTCCACGACCTGTCGGTGATCCTCTACCTGCTCGACGAGGACCCCGAGCAGGCGGATGCGTTCGGCCGCGACTTCTTGACGAGCGGTGTCGAGGACGTCGTGTTCTGCTACCTGCGCTTCCCGTCAGGGAAGATCGCACACATGCACCTTTCCTGGCTCGACCCGCACAAGATGCGGAAGATCACCGTCGTCGGGACGGAGAAGATGGTCGTCTTCGACGACATGGAGCTCGAGCGCAAGGTGACGATCTACGAGAAGGCTCCCTGGCGGCCCTCCGACCGCTACGGCGAGTGGCAGACCCGGACCGGCGACATCTTCAGCCCTCGCATCGCGAGCGACGAGCCGCTCAAGCTCGAGTGCATCGAGTTCCTCCGGCTCGTCTCCGGCGAAGGCGATCGTCGGAAGGTGGCAACGGACGGCGCCCGCGTCGTGCGTGCTCTCGACATGCTCACGACCTCTCTGCATGGCAGCTGAGGTACACCCGACCGCCACGGTCTACCCGGGGACCGTGCTGGGCGAGGGAGTACGAATCCTGGAGAACGCCGTCGTCGGCAAGCAGCCTGCGCTCTCCCCTCGCTCGACCGCCAAGCGCGAGCCTCTTCCCCCCGCCGAGATCGGGGACGGAACGATCGTCTCGACGGGGGCGATCGTCTTCGCCGGTTCGAGGATCGGCGCCCGCGTGATTCTCGGCGACCAGTCGTGCGTACGCGAGCGCGTCACCATGGGCGACGACGTCGTTCTCGGTCGCGGCTCGCTCGTCGAGAACGACACGATGATCGGGGCGATGACGAGGATCCAGGCCGAGGCCTACATCACGGCCTACTCGACGCTCGAGGAGCACGTCTTCATCGCCCCGTGCGTCGTCACCACGAACGACAACTTCATGGGACGCACCGAGAGGCGCCACGAGCTGATGAAGGGGCCCACGATCCGTCGTGGCGCGCGGATCGGAGGAGGCGCCGTCCTCTGTCCCGGGATCGAGATCGGTGAAGAGGCCTTCGTGGGAGCCGGAGCGGTCGTCACAAGGGACGTTCCGGCGCGGGTCATTGTCGTCGGGAACCCCGCGCGCGTCCTGCGGGACGTCCCCGAGGACGAGCTCCTGTAGGACGGGTCAGGCCTTGATGATCGTCAGGCGATAGCGGGTCAACCCAGGGCTGGACATCCGCACCTGCACGAAGTAGGTGCCCGCTGCGCGGGCGCGGTACGAGAGGTACTGCCGCGCGCCCGTCCTCACCGAGACGCGCGCGCGGAAGCGGAGGCTCGCGACGCTCTCGATCGAGCGTGCTTGGGGAAGCCAGAACGCCAGGCTCAGGTCGACACTCGGATCGGACCCTGTGAGCCCGACGTAAACGGGCTGGCCCTGCTTCAAACGGATCGCGTAGACGTCGTCCTGATCGTCCCAGAAGTCGACGGTCGCCTTGATCCTGCGATTCGAGCCGGAAGTCGGGTACGCGCGCGAGCCGGCGTCGTCGTTCGCCTCGTAGAAGTCGCGGACGGGCAGCCGCTTGTCCAGAGCGGCGATAGCGGCGGCCACGTCGAGCCGACCCCAACCGGAGTACGCGTCACGCCCGACGGCGCAGGCGGTACACCCGGTCGCTTCATTGAGGTCTACGGTGGTGCTGCGCAGGATCACGTTCACCTGCTCGGGTCGCAGGGTCGGGCGAAGGCTGAGGAGGACGGTTGCAGCCGCGCTCACCTGCGGCGCGGCGAAGGACGTCCCTTGCGCCTCCCGATACTCGTCCGATCCGCAACTCGAGTAGCCCTGCTCCGCGCACGCGGGGAAGCGCGCAGTGAGGGTGCGCGGCAAGATCGAGACGATCTGCAGTCCGGGGGCGGCGATGTCGTTGAAGATCCGGTCGCGGTTCGAGAAGTCGGGGATCCCGCCCGTGTCAGTCGTGGCGCTGACGCCGAGGACGTGGGGGAGGGCAGCCGGGTAGCTCGCGTACTTCCCTGGGGCCTGTCCTTGTGGGCTGTTCCCGACGGCCGCTACGACGACCGTGCCGTTCGAGACCGCGTACGCGACTGCATCGGCCTCCAGCCGGGAGAAGGTGTCGCGGCTCGGATCGAGTGGGTCGCGAGCTCCGCCCAGGCTCATGTTGATCACGCGCGCGCCGTTCTCCACCGCCCAGCGAATCGCCTTGGCCTCCGCCTCGACCGGGATCGCACGAGAGCGCGTGACGACCTTGGCGACGAGAAGCTCGGCGGAAGGAGCGAGACCTGCAATCCCGATGCCGTTGTCCACCCCCGCTGCGATGAGCCCTGCGACGAAGGTTCCGTGCCCGAGCGTGTCCTGGCGTGGGGAGCCACCGACGAAGCTCCGTGCTCCGAGCACCTTCCGTGCGAGCTCGGGATGCCCGGTATCGACACCCGAATCGATCACCGCGACCGGGATCGGCTCGAAGGCGGGGAGCGTTACCCATGACTCGTAGAACCGGCTTTGCGTGAGGTACCACTGTTTCGAGACGAGCGGGTCGGTCGGTGTGAACGCAAGCTGGCGTGTCACGAGCGGCTCGACGTACCGGATCCCGCGGATGCCACGCAGCGAGCGACCAGCGGGCAGATCGACGACGAGCGCGGGGATCGGTGCGAGGCTCTCCGGGCGAGATCCGGTTCGGCGCTCGATCGCATCGATAACCGCCGCGGTGTTGGCTCCCCGGCTGAGACCGACTGCCACGCGGGCCGCGTCTGCGCCCGCGGGAACAGCGAGCCAGATGACCGTAGCCGCGGCGAAGGCAAGCGCGAGGCGTGTCACCCCGTGACCTGCAGAGTCGGTGAAACGCCTGCCGCCAGATCGTTGGTAGCCGATATTCGCGCGCGATAGCTCCCCGGTACGAGAGTGAGCTCCACCCGGAAGGCGCCCGTGCCGTCCAGAGTCGCCTGCCCAACGGAGACCCAGCTCGCGCCACTCTTCCGCTCGATCGAGATCGCGGCAGCCGCGAGCTTGGGGCGAACCGTGCCGGTGAGAACGCCCGGTTCCACCGGGCGCACGAGCTGCAGCCGCGGTGTGACCTGTACGAGCAGAGCCGATGAGGCCGCGCCCTCGACCTCGATCCGGTAGCGCGTTGTTCGGACGGGCTTCACGGTGAACGAGACGTTCCCGTTGGCCTCGCGTGCCAACGGGCCAGCGGGCGCCCACACGGCTCCATCGGCCGATGTGGCGAGCATCGGAGACGCGAGGCCGCGGCTCGTCCCGCTCAGGCGAACGCTCGACCCGAACACGAGCGGCGCACTCGGACGGTCGAGCCGGAGCACTCCGATCGAGAGCCACGTGGAGCGGAGGCCCAGCGCCGTGCGAACGAGCGAGGCGGGAACTGCCTCCGAGCCGGTCGTCGTCTGCAGTGACAGCGAGCGGAGGCGGCCCGACGGACTCACCGCACCGGTTGCGTCGAGAACACGGGCTTCGATTCCCAGCTTCGCCTGAACGGTGCGCGCGCCGAGTAGGACGGGCCCCCAGCGGTGGTACGGCGAGAGCTTGTCCCACGGGTCGGGCCGCGAGACGAGGTACGGAATCGCCGTGCCGAACACATCAGCAGCGCTTGCGGTCTTTCCACCCGAGGAC
>Ga0315287_10009169_pt1 | contig 10001 bp, 9 predicted proteins | sample YL17G11_0_MG_FD_205037 | JGI IMG/M metagenome (GOLD analysis project Ga0315287, IMG submission 205037) | Sediment microbial communities from Yellowstone Lake, YNP, Wyoming, USA - YL17G11_0 | ecosystem: Environmental > Aquatic > Freshwater > Lake > Sediment | place: USA: Wyoming | collected... | reverse complement strand
GCCGCCGCGTAGTTGACACCGAAGACCCGGATCCCGGCGCGCCGAGCGGCATCGAAGAGCGGCCGGTAATTCGACCATTCGAAGTTCCAGGTGGCCTCGTAGTTCACCGCCGCCAGGAACGCGCGCTCGTCGAGGCCGCCCGCCAAGAACGCATCGATGTGCTCCTGATGCTCGGCGCGTACCATCTCCAGCGCCAGGCACACCGGCCGGGCATCCACCAAGCCGCGTTCGAGCAAACGCAGGGCGGTCTCCTGGGACTGCCGCAACGTGTGGTAGTCACCCACCAGCACGACGTCGGACGCGAGGACGGAATCGTGCAGTTCACCGTAGGACGACACGGTGTGCAGGCGGCGGAAATCGCGCAAGTACTCGCGGTAGTACCGCGCCAGCGCCGGCGACAATCCGCCCGTGTAGGCGCGAATCTCCGCCTGCAAGCGCCGTTGCACGCCACGCTGCAGGCGCAACAGGGCGCGCCGGACCAGTCGCGACTGTTGGTGCGTCTGCGTCGCGTGTCGCGCCACTGGCACCTCCACCGTCCGCACCGCGTGTTCACCGCTCCGTCTGGAGAAGTGCCCCGCAGCCCTTGCCGCCGCTCGTCCGTTTAACACGGCCCGGGCCAAAGCCGCAGCAACGAAATCGCAACCTGAATGCCCCGAACAACTTGCCGAGCCGCACCCGGAAGGTGCCTGGCGTTGACACGCCACCGGACCCGGCGTAGCTTCAAGCCCGAGGCCGGGCGTTCCTGCAACTGGTCGGGTGGAACTTGACTACTTGGTTGGGATGCGGTGTCGAACAACGCTCTCTCCAACGGCGTCTCAGTCAAGTCTGAATGAACGACACCTCCAGCAGGGACCCTGGCCTCATCCGTCTTTGCGCTCGCCGCCCTTTTTCGTGTCGTCCGGATCCTCGTCCTTCATCGCCTTCTTGAAACCGCGAATTCCCTGCCCCAGTCCCGCGCCGATATCGGGCAGGCGCTTGGCGCCGAACAAGACGACGACCAAAAGGACGAGGAGCAAGACTTCCGTGGAACCAATCCGACCGCACGGCATAGCCGTTCCTTCCGTTGAGTGCCGGGTCCGAACCGGGGAGAGTCCCGGAAGCCCCCGGCACGGCGCTTCCGGACACGATCACTTCCGCGCGGCCGCCTTGCGATAGACGCCGGTTCTGCCGCCGGTTTTTTCGAGTAACTCGATGCCCTCGATCCGCATCGTGCGGTCCGCGGACTTGCACATGTCGTACACCGTCGCCGCCGCCACGCAGACGGCGACGATGGCTTCCATCTCCACGCCGGTCGCGCCGCGGCACGCGGCGCGCGCTTCGATCTCGATGCAGTTGCGGCGCGCGTTGGCGCGCAACTCCACATCGACATGATCGAGCGGCAACGAATGGCAGAGCGGAATCAGGGCCGCGGTTTGCTTCGCGGCCTGAATGCCCGCCAAGCGCGCCACCGCCAAGACGTCACCCTTGCGCATCGTCCCGGCCTGCACCGCCCGGAGCGCCGCCGCCGACAGGTGCACCCGGCCGTGCGCCCGCGCCGTGCGCGCGGTGGCCGGTTTCTCCCCCACGTCGACCATGCGGGCGCGGCCACGCGCATCGACGTGCGTGAGACGCGCGGTCACTGTGCGTCGCGGGCGCGGCATTGCCAGTCCTTCCAGTCTTCCGGAGTGTTGACGTTCGCCAGCCGGGTTTGCAGCGCGGCGGGCACGAACCACGGCACCAGCCCAGCCCGTTCCACCCAGCCGCGAGCCGCCAACCCCCAACCGGCACCGCAGCGCAGCGCGACATCCCGGTGCCAAAGCGACGGCAGTGGATCGACCGTTCCGTCCAACGCGTGCCGCGGATAACTCCCAGGCGCGCCTGCCGCATGCGCGGTGTGCCAGAGCGCGCTCAAAACACCGCCGTCCACTCCCGGCATGTCGCACGCCAGCACGAACCGCCACGGTGGCCCAGGCGCCTCGAGCGCCGCCTGGAGGCCATACACCAGCGCCCGTCCGGGGGCGCGATCGTAGAGAATCGGCAAGCCCAAATCCTCGCAACCCGAATCGACCTTGCACACCAGCCAGACGTGTGCCACGGATGTGGTGATCGCGTCGCGGATGCGCTCGACGATCGGCTGCCCGTTCCACGGCAGTCGCGCCTTGTCGGAGCCCATCCGGCGGCTTTGCCCCCCGGCCAGAATGAATGCCTGTGCGTGCTCGGACCGGAACGGCTCGTCTGGAGTCACGCACACCTCCGTTGCGGCAACCCGCCTGCGAGTCGCATCATACAACTTCGACTGCGGCGAAGCTCCTCTGGACGCCAGAGGGGACCGTGCAGCGTACGGAGGCGAAATGACCGGACCCCGGTTCGTGCGCCTGGACGGCATCTCACGCCTGGCGACCGGCGTGGTGGTGCTGCAGTTCCTGATGCTCGCTGTGCTGCATCCCATCCTGCGGCCGTACTCGTATTCCGACTTCGCGACATTTCACGCCGCGGCGCGCTGCTTCGCGACCGGCGGCAATCCGTATGACGTGGCGGCGTTGCGCGCCGCCCGAGCCCCGGAGTGGCAAGGCTGGACCGGGCGCTACTTCTATCCGCCACCGTTCGCCGCGTGCGCGCTGCGGCCCGCCGCCGCGCTGCCGTTCGACGTCGCGCGCCGTCTTTGGGCGGGCGTCGAAGCGCTGGCCTATGCGGGCGCCGCCGCGCTCTTGCTGCGCGTGGTCCTACCGCACGCGGACCGGGCAGGTGTGGTCCTTGCGGCAACGCTCGCGGCATCGTTTGCCCCGATGGCGTTCGATCTGCATTTGGGATCGGTGAGCGGCATCCTCCTCCTGCTCGTCACCGCGGCGCTCGGATTCCGAAGCCGTGGACACGAATGGCGCGCCGCGTTCTGTCTGGCTGCGGCGGTGCTGCTGAAGCTCGTTCCCGCCGTGCTGCTCGCCGTCTGGGTCCTGCGGCGCGAGTGGCGCTTGGCCGGGAAGACCTGCGTCGCAGGCCTCGGGCTCCTGGCCGCCGCACTGCCGTGGACCGGCGTCACCGCCTATGTTTGGTACAGGCGCGATGCACTGCCGGCGCTCGGCCGCGAGACCTTCACCTGGTTCACGAACCAGTCGATCGACGCGGCGCTGGGGCGCGTGCTCACCGTCAATCCCGACACCACCCCGTGGCTCGCATCTCCGGCGTTGCACCGTCTGGTGGTGAGTGCGCTGGTCGTGGCGATCCTTGGGCTCGTCACCTGGATAGCAGCCCGCATGCGCCACACGCCGCGCGGCGGCGACGGCGACTGGCTCGCGAGTACCACGGCGCTCGCTGCCACTCCGCTGCTGGTACGCGTCGCCTGGGATTATCTCGTGGTGCTCGCGCTGCCGCTCTTCTTCGTCTGGGCCGCCCGATTGGCCGCGGCGCGTGCGACCCGCAGCGAAGTGCTGATCTTGACCCTGGCGTGGATGGCGTGCGCCTGGCCATGGCCGTACTTCGACGCGCCGTTCCGGGCGGGTCCCGAGCTGGCTCTCGAAGCGCCGCGCACGCTCGGCTTGGTCCTGCTGTTGTGGCTCACCGCGACGCATGTCCGCCGCGGCGCCGTCAGTTCAGTTTGACGATCCGGCGCGTCGCCGCCCGGCCGCCTTGCTGCAACCGCAAGAGGTAAACCCCGGCCGGCACCCGTCCCCCGTGCGCGTCGCGCCCATCCCACTCCAACTCGTACGCGCCGGCGCCGCTGCCGGGACGCATCCAGCGCCGCACGCAGCGGCCATCGACGCTGCAAATTTCCACCGTGGCCGGGCCGGCGTGCGCGAGCTGGTAGCGAATGCGAGCCGCACCGCGTACCGGGTTGGCGCCCGGCACGAAGCCGAAGTCCGTCGCGGCAGCGAACGAAAAAGGTCCATACCAGCGCGAATCACCCGCGCTTTGAACCTGCAAGGCGATCCACCACGATCCCGGCGCCAGCTCGAAACGCAGCGCACCGGCGCCGGCGGAAGCCGGCGTCACGACCGCGGCACGCACTGCACCCGCCCCCGGGATGACCACCGGCGACCGCTCGCCCGTCACGCGTTCCCACGTCCAGGCCTCGAACCGGTCACCCGGCTCGGCGCCGCGCCACTCCAACTGTGCGGTGCGCCCATCGGGGACGAGGCGGACGTCGGTGAGCGCGATGCCGGTGGTGGGAATGAGAAAGAACAGCAGTTCGCTATCGGTTTTCTGACCCTGCACATCCACCGCGGTGATGCCGTATCCAGCCAAACCGGGATGATCCGCGTGCACGGTATACGCGGTGCCGTGAACATTGGGATCGAGAATACGCCGCACTTCTCCCGCGGTGGCGCCAAGATCCAATCCCGCTTGCAGCCAGGCCGTTTCGGGCGCGCCGGCGGCCGCGTCCAGCCGCAGTGCCAAATCAAACGCCTCTCCCGTCACCGCGCCGGTCTCGAACCAGGCGATGCACGGCGGCAACGCACCGGTCAGACCGCGGCCGGCATTGCGCCCGGTGGGCGAGGCGTCGCGCGTCAACTCGCCGCGCAATGCACGCCACTCGCCGTCCGGGCCCCGCGCCTCGACGTAGGCGTAATCCCACAACGGTGTCAGCTTGCCTGCGAGCCGGACCGCGACGCGCCCGCCCGCCGGGCGCCGCACCCCGGTCGCGAACACCGCCCGCCCGCTGCGCGCCAGCCGGGCCGTCGATTGCGTTTGCGCCTGCGCCGGCGCGGTTTCGAACACCTCATAGTGATCCACGGCGTTGTCTGCATCCACCGGCTGGGTCCAACGCAAATCGATGCGCGTTCGATCGGCGGGATCTTGGTTGGCCGTGAGCAGCGGGCGCGGCGGCGCGAGCCAGCCCCGCACGCCCCCGGCAGCCTCGAGGGCGAACAGGTTGAGCGGCAGCATGGCTGCACAGGTCGGAGCGATCACCGATTCCGCCGGCCAGAACCCCTCCGACTGGTTGTTCAACTCGACCGTGAAAGCAAACGTCGACCGGGGCTTCCGCGTATTGATTTCGCCGTACAGGTAGTCGCACATCTCGCCGTTCGTCTTGTAGATCGTGCCGAAGAAGGCGTTTCCCGGCCGGTAGCCATTGCCACGCACCATGCTGTCGGCCAAGACCGCGAACACCGGCTGGTCGTCGGCAAGCACGTCCCGCGTGTACCCCCACGGATACAGCAGCAACTTCCCGAAACTGTGATACGACAGCGACACGACGAACCTCTGGCGCTCCACCAGGCGGCGGATGGCTTGCGTTTCGGGCTCGGAGAACGCGGCGCTGCCGCGGTAGGTTTCGTCGGCGCCGTCGCCTGAACTGCCATCTTCGTCGTAGCCCCACTGAAACCCGTAGTTGCGGTTCGGATCGACCCCCACGGTCGCGTCCAAATTGAGCCGGCGGTTCTTGCGCCAGCCCGGCGGCACCCACTGGTCCGACGCCGCCCGATCCTCCTGGAACACATGGCCATCCGCGTTGAGCAGCGGCACGATCCAAACCTCGCGGTCGTTCACCAAGTGGGTGATCTGCGGGCTCGTCCCATACCCGGAAAGCAGCGTGCGCGCCAAGTGCAACGGCACCTCGACGCTCATGAACTCGCGCGCATGATGGTTGCCGGCGATCAGCACATCGGGCTCGGAAGGGTCGTTCTGGAGTGGCGAATCGGAAATCTTCAGCGCCAGGATCTCGCGCCCTTCGCCGGTCTGCCCCAGCGATTCGAGCCGGCAAAGGTCCGGAAATGCCGCGGCGAGAGAATCGAGCTCCGCGACGGTCTCGGCGTAGGAGTGGTAGGCGCCCAGTTGCCGCGACGCCTGCAGGCGCCGCAATCCAGCCTCCGCATCGGGCTCGACGGTGGCGAAAGCAAATCCCGCCCGGGCCAGTGCCGCTTGTTCGTCCGGAGTGGCGACGACATACGCGGCCCCAGTGTCCGGATCGTAGCTCACCAGCGCCGCGTGGCGCGCCTCGAGTTCTCGCAGCGTCCAGGGACTGCGGGGCGCGACGACGATGAGGCTCGGCGGCCCGGTGGCTGCCAAAACGGGAACTGCCGCAAAGAGGATGGCGGCGAGCCCGAACTTCGAACCCATGAGAACACCTCCGGCCCGGCGAGGGCCCCCTCAATCAAGGTGTTCCAGGCCGGCCGGTCAAGCCGGTCTAGAGTTCCTGCTGTTTGGTCTTGGCGAGCCGCGCCTCTTCGCTGTCCGGGTATTTCTCCATCAGCGTGGCATACGCGGCGCGAGCCCCGGTCTTGTCGCCCTGCTGCTGGCGGCAGAGTCCGAGTTTCAGCCAAGCTGCCGGCACTTTGTCGCCCTTGGGATAGGTGTCGATGGTCTTCTGGAACTGCTCGGCCGCCTGCTTGAAATCCTTCTGTGCGTAGTACGACTCGCCGATCCAGTACAAGGCGTTGTCCGCGAGCTCGGAGTCCGGAAACTTGGTCAGCACTTCCTGGAACCCCATGATGGCGAGTCCATGATTGCCACGCGTCAGGTCCTGGTACGCCGCGTCATAGAGCGTCCGCGGCGAAGACGTTGCGGCCGGGGCCGGACTCGCGGCGCTGTCCGCGGCCGCGACCGCCACCGGCGTCGCCGCATATTTCAACGCGTCCTTCAGATCGCGGTAGAGGTCACCACTTTCGTCGACGCGCTGCGCCAGCACTTGCAGGCCGCGGTCGACCTCGCGCAAATGCGCCTCGGTCGTCGCCTTCCCGGCACGCACCAATTCCACCTGCTCGCCCACCTTGCGGCGCAGCGCCGCAACATCGGCGGCGATTTCCTGTTGCGATTTTTCGAGCCCGTTGAGCCGGTCCTCGACCCGTGCCGTGCGCACTTCGAGCGCCGCAATGCGCTTTCCGTAGCAGCCCGGCACGAGCGGCAACGCCATCACGAGCAACAACGACGGCGCCGCCCGTCGCATCCCATCGGTTGTCATCCGTACCTCACCCTGAAAACGGGCTGGAGCGCCCGGCGCGCCCCAGCCCGGCCACTGCGGTCTTAACGATTTTCGGCGACGAAGTGCGCGCGGCGGTTCTGCGCCCACGCGGCTTCGTCATGCCCCATCGCGAACGGACGATTTTCGCCGTAGCTGATGGTGTTCAAGCGGCTGCCGTCAACGCCGTAACTCACCAAGAAATCCTTGGCGGACACGGCGCGGCGCTCGCCGAGCGCCAGGTTGTAGTCGGTGGTGCCGCGTTCGTCGCAGTGGCCCTCGATGGTCATGGCGCTGGAGCCGCCGACGAGTTTCTTGCCGTTTTCCGTCAACGTCGCGCGGGCGTCGCCGCGGATGTCGGCGCTGTCGTAGTCGAAGAACACATCCTGCAGATCGACGCGTTCCGGCACCTTGGGTACCGGCGCGGGCGGCGGGGGCGGCGGGGGCGTGGGCGCCGCCACGACGGGCGGCGGCGTCACCTGCGGGGCCGGTTCCTTCATCGTCTTCTTGCCGCAACCTGCTACGAGGGCGATCATGGCGATCGACAGCAAGCCGGCGCTGCTCATCTTGCGCATCGGTCGAAACCTCCTTCTTACGGACCCATGCGAACGCGGCGCTGAACCGAATCCGCGTTCGCGTCGAACCTCACTCCATGGACCACGCCGGCGTGATGGCTTCCTGAGACCCGGAAGTCAACCGGCGTTCGAGGCCCGAATACAAATCCACGACGTACACCGCGCGCCCGCCGCCACGGCGGGACGCGAAGGCGATGTGGCGGGAATCATTCGCCCAGGACGGGCTGTCGTTCTGCCCGTCCCGCACCACGACCCGTTCATCCGTGCCATCGGTTTTTCCGACCCGCAATTGGAACTCGCCGTCGGCCCGGGAGACGTACACGATCCACTGGCCATCAGGAGACCACGCCGGCGAATCGCTGTACAGGCCGTGCTTGGTCAACCGCCGGACGTTGCCGCCGTCGGCATCCATCACATAGATCTGCGGCACACCCGACCGGTCGGACGTGAAGGCGATCTGTTGGCCCCCCGGCGACCACGCCGGCGAAGTGTCGATGGCGGGATGGTGCGTCAGCCGCTGGGCACCGCGGCCGTCGCGGTCCATCCGGTAGATCTCCGCGTTGCCATCCCGCGTCAGGGTCAGCGCAAATTCGGCGCGCGCACCGCTCCAATCCGGCGTCGTGTTGAGCCCCGGCGACTGGCTCACCGGCCGTAACCGCTGTGCGCCTTGGTCCAAGCGATACAACCAGGGTTGTCCCTCTGCGTAGCTGGTGAATGCAATCCACTGCCGCCCGGTCCCCCAGCACGGCGACAGCGTCAACGCGCGCTGCGCCGTCAGCGCTTTGTCGCCGAAACCGTCGTAGTCGACGCTGCAGATCTCGGAGTTCCTGCCGCTCATCCGCGCGAACGCGATCTTCGTCTGCGCGATGCCGCGCTCGCCCGTGAGCGCCTTGACGATCTGGTCGGCAAAATGATGCATCGCGGGGCGCGGACCGGCGTCGCCGATTTGGTAGCGCTTGCCGACGATCTGCTGTCCGGCGCCGTCGACGAGCCGGAGATCCACCGTCAAACCGGAGCCCGCCCCTTTCCAGGATGCCTCGACCCGGTGCGGCCGTTCCTGCGGCCGCTCGTTCGCCGCATTCCAGGCCCGCGACACGCCCTGGGGCAGGTACGGACTCGAGTTCTGATCCATCACGAAGAAATAGCCGGAGTAGATCAAATCACGGGCCAGGGTCTCGCGGGCTGCCGCGATGTCGCGGCCGGAACCCGCCGCCGACGCATCGACACCCGCCTCGGGGAGCTGAATGGAAAAGCGCTTGAAACCGGCGCCACGCACCTCGAGCGAGTAGGTTTCGGATTGCGCACCGGCCACCGCCGCAGGCCCGCCTGCCGCCGCCAGCAACGCTGCGAGCCACAGTCCACGGCGCGTGACGTGGCGGCGATGTTGCGCACGCTTCCTTGGCATTTTCCTCAGTACTCCTGATAGAACGTGAAGCGGATTCCGATCGCGTCGCCGGCCCAATTGCTCGGCAGCGGCGGCAGCGGATTCGCGTAGGCGACCGCGCGCATCGCGCTGCGGTCGAAGTTGCTGTCGCCCGACGAAACCGCGACCGCCACATCGCGCGGCGCGCCGCCGTCGCTGGCAACCACGAAAGAGATCACGGCGCGCACTTCCCCCTTCCGAACCGCGGCGAGAGGCGGCGTCCAGTTGGCCGCGACTTTGTCCCGCAGCAGCCCGAGATACCCCGAGAGCGGACCGGGGTCGCCGTCCGCTTCGATCCCCACGCCGCGCGTGGTGCTCAGGTTCTTCGCGCCGTCCCCGGCGCCGGCCGCCGCCGGCACCGCAGCCCCCCGGGCGGCGGCCGCCGCCGATTTTGGGCTCGCCGGCGCGGGTCCCTTGGAGACGATTTCGCGCTTCTCCGGCGGCAGAGTGCCCTTGGGATCGGCGGGCCGCGCTGCCGGCTTGGGCGGCGGCGTCTTTGGCGCCGGCTTGGGCTTGGCCTTGGGCGGCTCGACCGCCGGCGGCTCGACTCGCGGGGCCGGCGCAACTTCCGGCGCCGGATGGACCGGCGCCGCAGCGGCCCTGGGGCCCGTCCGGCCGCCGCCCGGCAGTGCCACGATCCGCACGCTGGGAATCATCGGCGCCGATTTCTGCAACGCCGAAATCGCCAGCAGGAGTCCCAGCGCCGTCACGTGCAAGAGACTCGACGCGATATACGGTGCCCGCACGCTCACCGCTCGAACCATTCCTCGCGACCGGAATCGGTCATCAAACCGACGTCCTGGATTCCGGCCGCTTTGATGCTTTCCATCACCCGGACGATGGCGCCATAGGGCACCTTGCGATCCGCGTTCAGATACACGGGCCGCACCCCGCCGGTGGTGATCTCTTTTTGGATCGCCGGTCCCAGGCCGTCCGGACCGGTGACATCATGGTCGTTCACCGCCAGCCGCCGGTCGACGCCCAACGTCACGACGATGGGCGACTCCTTCTGCTCGAGCCCCGGCGTGTTCGCTTTCGGCAAGTCGACCTCGAACCCGGCCTGCATGAACTGCGAGGTCATCATGAAGATGATCAACAACACCAGCACCACGTCGACGAACGAGGTAATGTT
>Ga0315287_10009168_pt1 | contig 10002 bp, 9 predicted proteins | sample YL17G11_0_MG_FD_205037 | JGI IMG/M metagenome (GOLD analysis project Ga0315287, IMG submission 205037) | Sediment microbial communities from Yellowstone Lake, YNP, Wyoming, USA - YL17G11_0 | ecosystem: Environmental > Aquatic > Freshwater > Lake > Sediment | place: USA: Wyoming | collected... | reverse complement strand
GCGCCATCGCGTAGTAGAGGGGGATCCCGATCGTCAGGTTGAACGGGAAGGTAATCGCGAGCGAGGCGGTGAGATAGAAGGCGGGGTTCGCCTCCGGGATGCCGACTCGCACGGCGGCCGGCGCCGCGATGTACGAAGCGCTCGCCGCCATCGCGCCGAGCACCGTGGCCCCCGCCAGCGAGAGGCCCGCGAGCGTACCTACTGCGACTCCGAGCGCGCCGTTCGCAATCGGCGCGGCAATCGCGAATGCGACGAGAAACGCGCCGACGCTCGCGAGGTCGCGGAAACGCCGCGCCGCGGTCATGCCCATCTCGAGCAGGAAGAGGCAGAGCGCGCCCTTGAACGGATCCACGAAGAAGGGCTTCACCTCGGCGAGGCCGCGCGCGCCCGACGCGAAGCCGATCGCGAGGCCGCCGAGCAGCAGCACGATGCTCTTGCCGGTCACGATCTCGCGCAGCGCCTCGCTCCAGCCGCCCTCGCTGGCGCCGCGGTGGCGGCGCGCAATCAGCAGTGCCAGCACAATGGCGGGCACCTCGAGCACGGCGACGAGCGCGGGCAGGAAACCCTCGGGCTGCGCGCCGACCGCGTCGAGGAACGCGAGGCTCGCGATGAAGGTGACCGCAGAGACCGAGCCGTAGTGTGCGGCGAGCGCGGCCGCGTCCGCGACGCTGAAGCCGCCCAGGCGATGCAGCGCCGCGTAGCACCACAGTGGCACCCCGACGCCGAGCGCCAGTGTGCCGAGGCCCGGCCGCCAGAACGCCGCGAACGAGGTCTCCGAAAGTGCCGCGCCGCCCTTGAGCCCGATCGCGAGCAGCAGGTAGATCGAGAGCGCGGAGTAGAGATCCTCGGGAATGCGCAGGTCGCTGCGCGCCAGCGTGGCGAAGATGCCGAGCAGGAACGCCAGCACCATCGGCGAGAGCAGGTTTGCGCGGACGAGTTCCAGAGAGTCCACGACGGGCACGCTAACGCTCTCTTCAGGAGTTGAGAAGCGAGCGTGCCGTCGCGAGCGCTGCATCTGCGGTGGCCGCATGCACGCTGAAGTGTCCCATCTTGCGGCGCGGTCGCGGCTCGCCCTTGCCGTACAGCACCACCTCGGAGATCGACGGATCGGGGCGTGCTCCAACCAACGCGGGCGGCGGCGCGCCGTTGCGACAGTGCTCGCCGAACAGGTTGGCCATGCAGAAGGCGCCCGTGTGCACGAGCTGCGGTCGCTCGAGCGGAACTCCGAGGAGCACACGCGCAAGCGCGTCGAACTGGTCCATGCTGCACGCGACGCGCGTCACATGCCCCGAGTTGTGCGGGCGCGGCGCGATCTCGTTGACCAGCAAGGTTGCGCCGTCGAGCGCTTCGGTGAGGTCGCCGCGCGGCGCGCTGCGAGCGATGAAGAACTCGACGGTCAGGAGTCCCACGGCACCGAGCGCGCGCGCTGCAGCGATCGCGATGCGTTGGGCGGCCTCTGCGATGGCGACCGATACGCGCGCCGGCACGATGCTGAAGTCGAGCGCGTGGTCGCGGTGGAGGTTCTCGAAGACAGGGAACACGACCTCCTCCCCGCTCCCCGACCGCGCGACGATGCAGGAGATTTCGACGTCGAGCTTGATGCGCTCTTCGAGCACGAAGCCGACGTCCCCGAATCCGGCGCGGCGCGCGTCTGCGGCGAAGGCGGCAAGCTCTGCCGGCGACGTCACGCGTCGCTGTCCCTTTCCGTCGTAGCCGCCGACGGCTGTCTTCACGACCAGCGGATAGCCGAGCGCTTCGGCCGCAGGCACGAGTCCCTCGGCGCGACGGGTCGTCGCGAAACGCGCGTGCGGGAACCCCTCCTTGCGCAGGAACTCCTTCTCCAGCACGCGGTGCTGCGCGATCGCGAGCACGCGCGGGTCGGGAAAGAGTGGCACGTGGCGCGCGGCGACGCGTGCGGCCGCGGCCGGCACGTTCTCGAACTCGCAGGTGAGCACGTCGCAGTCGCTGGCAAAGCGAGTCACCGCGGTGTCATCGCTCCACGGGGCGATCGTGGCGCCATCCGCGCAGCGGGCGATCCCGGGTGCAAGCGGGTCCGGGTCGAACACCCGAATGCGCGCGCCGCGCGCGCGCAACCGCTCGGCGAGCATCGCGCCGAGCTGTCCTCCGCCGAGGATGCCGACGGTCTTCACGGCGCGGCCGTCGCAGTCATTGCGCGCGCCGCGACGCGTGCATGACCCGCCTGGGCTTTGTTGGTGAGATCTTCGCGATGGCGCGTCAATCGCTCCGCGAGCGCCGGATCTTCGAGCGCGAGGATGCGGACCGCGAAGAGCGCGGCATTCACGGCGCCGGCATCGCCGATCGCGAAGGTCGCGGTGGGCACGCCGGCTGGCATCTGCGCGATCGACAGCAGGCTGTCGAGTCCGCGCAGCGCGCGACTCTCGATCGGCACACCGAGCACGGGGAGGAGCGTCAGCGAGGAGATCATGCCGGGCAGATGCGCGGCGCCGCCGGCACCGGCGATCACGACCCGGAATCCCCGGCGCGCGGCGTCCTGTGCCCAGACGACCATTCGCTCCGGACTCCGGTGCGCGCTCACGACGGCCGTCTCGAAGGGAACGTCGAAGTCCCTGAGTACGGCTTCGCAGCTGCTCATGCAGCCGAGATCGGAATCACTTCCCATCACGATCGCGACGAGCGGAGACGGGGACGGGATCGACATGCGCGAGTGCCTCCCAACGCGGAATGGGCAGAGGTTGCGCCGGCGCATCAGTTCCAACCAATAGATAAGTAGAAACGGCACGATCGGTTTAGACGATGGGTTCGAGGTCGCGCCATGCATCGGTCGAAACGAAGGGGAGGCCGTTCTTTTCCTATTGGACCGCGGTGTCCGCGTAACCGACCTTCGCGTTCGAAATAGCGGCACCCGGGGAACCCGTGAACACTGCGATTGCATCGACGCACGGCGGGAGTCGAGTGTCCGCCCGCATTCACGACCGATTCGCTTCGGCGATCCGCGCGTCGCGCAAGATCGCGATCGCGGTCGCCGGCGCGAGCGTGCTCTTCGTCGGCGTGCTGATGCTGGTGCTGCCGGGCCCGGCTTTCATCGTGATTCCGGCCGGCCTCGGGATCCTCGGACTCGAGTTCGCCTGGGCGCGCCGCTGGCTTCTGTACGGGAAGGAGCACGGCACCCGCGCGATCCACTCGTGGCGCGCCATTCGAGACGCGCGGAACTGATCGCCGCGCGGCGGCGACGAGGCGCAGTCCAGACCGATGGCGATGGATGCGCCGAAACGAAGCTGACCGACCGCGGGGGACGGTCGGCCATCTTTGCGTCGGATCGGATGGTGGGAACGACTCTGTTGAGTGTCCAGGCGGCGCGCGGGCCGTCGGCGCCATACTCAGGCCCTGCGCGCCGTGCGGAACGAACGCGCGACGTCGAGCATCACGCCCCCTTCTTCCGAGGAGACCTTGCCGAAGCCCAGCCAGCCGCCGTCGGCTTCGGCGACTTCGCGGACCCGCGTGCGCACCCAGGCTTCGCGCGCGCGCTGCGCGCCCTCGTCCTCGCGCCGTGCAATCGCGCCGAGATAGGCCTGCCACGCGCCGAGCAGCTTCGTCCCGGGCGCATTCTCGAGCCAGTCGCGGAGCCGGCGATGCGCCGGGTGGTCGGCCGGAATCCCATCGCCCGCGGCGACGCGCAGGATCGCCGCGCGCTCGGCGGGCTGCACCACCCCGTCTGCCCACGCGACGAGCGCCAGCGGGATCCACTCGACAGCCGGGAGTGTTTCGCAGTCGAGGCCCACTGCGATCAGCGCATCGATCACCGCGGCGTCCTTCGTGTCGAGCTCCGTCGCGAGTGCCGCGCGCTGCTCAGTGGCCTGCTGCGTTGTACGTCGTACCTGATCGGCTCGCTGAATCCAGAGTTCCTCGTCTGATCGTCCCGTACCGGCCCGGTTCGCGTTCTTCATGATCTTGCTCCTTTGCCGCCTCGCGCGTCTCGAGCGCGACGCTTGCATGGGGAAGAGTGAAGCCGCGGACGCGCCGGCCGACCAATAGATAATCTCCGACTCTCGCATCGACGCGGCCGATGGACGCGGGCGAACCGTCTTGCGAAGCGATCGGCTCGGACCGCGTGAGAGGGATCGTGCGATCGCGTGCCGCGCCAGCTCCGGTGCGACGCCCCTCCGTTTGGTGTTTGGCATGCGCAGGGCTCGCGATTCGGGAGCCGCGCTGGTATTCGGTCCTGCCGTGAGAATCTCCCGCCCGCTTCGCCGCTCGAACCGCTGCCCGATCGCGACCCTCGCGGCGCTCGCGAGTCTGGTCGTCGCGAGCCAGGCGGTTCGCGCCGAGGAAGCAGCGGACGCTGCGCCCGAAGCGCCTGGCGACTTGCGCCAGCGCCTCACCGAGCGCGAGGACGAGAATCGCGTCGAGCAGCCCTTTCAATTCAATGTGTTCGGTCGCCCGCTCAGCTGGAGCGGTCACTACGAAACCACCGTCGACTATCTCGATCCCGCCGTGCTCGGATTCGGTGAACGGAAGCACGATCAGCTGCTGATCGAGAACGAGCTCGAGACGGAGATGTTCTACAGCTTCGGGCCGGCTCTTTCGCTCTTTGCCCAGCTGCGACTCAAGATGGAGTGGGACAATTTCAAAGATCAGCAGCCCGAGGTCGTTACCGACTTTTTCGTCGAGCGCGGCGAGACGTGGTTGCGCTCGGAGGACGTGGCCGGGTCGGGCCTCAACCTCGAGATCGGGCGGATCGACTTCGAGGACGATCGCCTCTGGTGGTGGGACGAGGATCTCGATGCGGTGCGCGTCAGCTACGAGCGCGGCGCCGTCGAGATGGCGCTGTCGGTGGCGCGCGAACTCGCTGCGACGCGTTCGGATCTCGGCTCGGTCGTGCCGGAGGACAACCGCGCGCTGCGCCTGATCGCCGAGGCATCTTGGGATTATCGGCCGAATCATTCGCTGCAGTTCTTCGGACTCGCGTCGGCCGATCACTCGCCGGAAGAGACGATCGGGGAAATCGTTCGCAACGAGGACAAGGACGACTCGGACGCAGATCTGGGTTGGCTCGGCGTGCGCGCGATGGGTGGCTGGGAATCGAAGTCACGCGGTGCCCTCGGCTATTGGCTCGACACCGCGATCGTGGGCGGACACGAGCGCTTCATCGACTTCGTCGCGTTCTCGCCGGAACCGCCCGTCGTGGAAGAACCGACCGAGGAGGGCGAGAGCAGTCTCGCCGCAACGGGCGAGTCGAGTGGCTCGAGCTCGAGCGTCGCGAGTTCGAGCAGCACGAGCGTCGTCGACGACTCGATCGAGCGAAGCGTTCACGGCTGGGCGCTCGATGCGGGACTGACCTGGATCCTGCCCGTGTTCGCGGACCCGCGGATCACCGTCGGCTACGCGATTGGATCGGGGGACGGCAGTCCCGACGAGGGCGCCGACCGCTCGTTTCGCCAGACAGGGCTGCACTCGAACGAGCCCGGCTTCGGCGGCGTGCGGCGCTTCCGCCAGTACGGGCTGCTGCTCGACCCGGAACTCTCGAACCTTTCGGTGCTGACGATCGGTGTCGGCTGCTCGCTGTTGCAATCGAGCTCGCTCGACCTCGTCTATCACCGCTATCGATTGCAAGAGCCCGCCGCGTCGCTGCGCAGCGCGCGCATCGACACGACGCTGAACGGTCGCGATCGCGATCTCGGTCAGGCGTTCGACCTGGTGCTGGGAGTCGAGGAGTGGGAGCGCGTCGAAGTCGAAGTCGCCGGCTCGGTATTCCAGGCCGGGCCGGCCTTCGGTGTCGATGACCACAAATGGGTGTGGGGCGGCCTGCTGACGTTCAGTGTCGCCTTCTGATGGCGCGATCAGCGCTGTGCCATGGGCAGCAACAGGTCTTCCAGGAAGAACGCCGACAGGGCGGCCCGCCCGCTCAGGTTGGCCTTGCCGTAGATCGCCGTCGCCTGCTGGCGCACGGTGCGTTCGCTCGACTCGCGGATCACGGCGATCTCCTTGTGAGAGAGGCCCTTCAACATCAGCATCGCGACCTCGCGCTCCGACGCGGTGAGGCCCCAGCGGTCGAACTGCCCGTTGATCGCTTCGCCGAGGCCTTGCAGCAGTTCGCGCATGTCGGTGCGCCACTGCGCTCCCTCGGCGCGCGCCACGTGAAGGTCGCGCACCAACAACAACTGCTCTTCGTGTTGACGCTCCATGCGTCCGAACAGGTAGACCACACCGACCGCCGTCATCACGATCAGCGTCGGATCGATCAAGTCGAAGAGGAATTCGCGAAAGCTTTGCCCCGGCTCTTCGATGACCTCCATCGTCATCAACAGACTCACGCCGACGACTACCGCGGCGACTGCCCAGCCACGGCTCCAGACACGGGCCACTGCGCTCATCGGGATGGACTCCTTCGCCGACGGTGATCGGGGTGGGCGACCTGCCGGTCGCCCACCCCGGTCAGATTACCCCGGCGTGTACTCGATCAGCTCGAGCCGCTCGTCGCTCCCCGGTTTCGTCTCCAGCACGAATCCGACGCCCGGCACGAAGTACTTGAACTCCACCGAGCCGGGACTGATCGGCGTGAACTCGCGGACCTGCAGGATCTCGCCGCCGTTCTCGAAGGGCACTTCGATTTCCGCGTCCACGCTGACGATCGTAGCCATGTCCTCCGCCTCGCCCGGCGCCCACTCCTGCCGATAGGTCTCGCCCGCGACCGGCGCGGCCTTCATCCAGAACCCGGGCTTCGCGCCGTTGACACCGCCAATGAAGGAGCCGTCCAGACTTCGGATCCGACCGTCCTCGAAGCTCTGCGAGAGTTCACCGAAGTACCAGACATTGCCGGCGAGATCCTGCGCGAGGTAGTCCTCGGTGGACTCGATCAGCACGCCGTCCACGTAGACGTTGTCGCTGACGATGGTGCAGTCGATGTCGAGAATCTCACGCGTCGTTGTGAGAACGTTGATCTCGACGCGCTCGACACCCTCGCCGCCGCGCGATTCGTACACCCACCGCGAGCCCGGGGCGAACGGCGCGTACGGGTTGTCGATCACGTCGACGAACCCGTCGGGGTCGATCGTCGGATCGTAGGGGCCCTTCGGGAGCAGGTCGCAGACGTCGTCCCTGGCTTCGAACTGCTCTTCGCAATCCTCCTTCGCTTGTTTCGTGGTTTGCATGAACTCCGAAAGGCACGCGTTGAAGGCCGCCTTGTCCGTGATGTTCAGGCAGACCACGTTGCCGATCTTCATGTCCTCGCGGACACCGAGATGGCAGGCGCCGTGCTGCAGCGAAGCCGTTGCGACGCAGGCGTTGCCCTGCCTGTGGCCGTTCTCGGCCTGCGCGATCGATGCGGCGAACGCGAGTGTCGCCGCGACCACAACAGACGCGTACCGGATCATTCGTCTACTCGTCATCGTCACTCCCCTTCCGGGTGATGGGCGCCAGCGACCGGGTGCCACATTGGAAGCCGGCTCGATGCGTGGCGCTGTTGGCGACGACATTCGGCGATGAGCCCGTCGCGGGTCCATCGGGCGTGCGACCTACGCCGCGCCGGAAACGGATCCACGCGCCGATCCGCCTGCATGCCGGATTCGGCGCGCGCGTGAATCCGCTGTGCAATCGCGAACCTGTCCACGCGACGCGCGCTGCGCCGCCGCGCTGCGCCAGACGCCCACACCGGCTCCATCCGTCATATGTCGGATGGGTTGTACGCCGCGACGGCGCCGAAGGGCGGGCCGTCGCGGGCGCGGCGGCCGGTCAGTCGCGCATTTCCACCATCGGAGCGGGAACCGGAACCGCGATTTCCGTCTTCGTCGCGTCCGCGAGCGCCGGGCGCAGCCGCCGCTTCATCTCTTCGACCTCGAGTCGCGCCGCGTCGTGGCGCGCTTCGCCGCGGATCTCCGCGAGCCGCACGCGCAAGTCGCCGCCCGCAGCGAGTTCGCCGTCGAGGTGGGCTTCGGTCGCGATCTTCGCGACGTGCTCGCGCACGCCTTCGAGCGCGCGCACGTCGGCATCGACCGAGAGTCCCTCGATCGCTGAGCGGACCTGGCGACGCATCCGGGCGCCCGCCCAGACCGCGAGTGCGCGGCCCTTCTCGCGCTCGAGACCGCGGATCTCCTCGCGGAACAGCAGCAGGTTCTCCTTCGCCGCGTCCGCTTCGGTGCGCAGCCCTTCGAGTTCCTGCTCGGCGCGCGCGAGTTCTCCGATCAGCTCGTGCCGGTGCGTGACGACCGCCACCGCGAGCGACTCGTCGCCGCGTCGCACCGCGCGCTCCGCGTCCGCAGACAAGCGCGACATCTCGATGCGCCGGTCGCGGATCTCCGCTTCCAGCTTGTTGCGCAGATAGAGGATGCCGGCGACGGCTTCCTTCAGTTCCGCGTAGCGCGTGAGGCGCCCCTTGATGGCTTGCTCGTAGACGGCGCGCGGATTCTCGCGTTCGCGGTCGTGTACCCACAGTGAAAGCCAACCCGAAAACAGGTTGCGGATGCGGCCGAGCGATCCGCGTCGCGGCGAAGACAAGGTCGAAGCGTGCATCGTTCCTCCCATGCGGTCTGCGCGTTGCGGGCGACTACTCGTCGTCCGCGTCGCGCAGGCCTTCTAATTCGAGCTCGGCCCGCAGGCCCAGCTCGCGAATCTTCTGCTGCAGGCTCTGGCGCACCATGCCGATCGCAGCGGCCGTACGCGACACGTTGGCGTCGTTCGCGCGCAGCGCCGACAGCAGGTACGAGCGCTCGAAGTCGACGACGGCTTCGCGCTTCGCGGCCGAGAAGGTGCGCTTCGCTTCGCCGTCCGCGCGCGGCGTCGCGGTGTCGCCGGTCTCGACAGGCAGACGCAGATCGGCGGCTTCGATCGCATCGCCCGCGGCGAGCACGGCCGCCTGCTCGACGACGTTGCGCAGCTCGCGCACGTTGCCTGGCCAGGTATGACGTGCGAGTCGTGCGAGCGCGTCGGGCGCGATCGGCATCTTCGGCCGCTCGAGTCGTCGCGACACTTCGTCGAGGAAGTGGTTCACCAGCGCCGGCACGTCTTCGGGTCGCTCGCGCAGCGACGGCAGGTCGATCTCGACGACCTTCAGCCGGTAGTAGAGATCTTCGCGGAAGCCGCCGGCGCGCACTTCGCGTTCGAGATCGCGGTGCGTCGCGGCGACGACCCGGACGGCCACCTCGACGGGCCTGTTGCCGCCGACGCGTTCGAGCTTTCGCTCCTGGAGTACACGCAGCACCTTGGCTTGCGTCGCGGCCGGCATGTCGCCGATCTCGTCGAGGAAGATCGTGCCGCCGTGGGCCGCCTCGAACTTGCCGACGCGGCGCGCGTCGGCGCCGGTGAACGCACCCTTCTCGTGGCCGAAGAGTTCGCTCTCGACCAGTTCGCGGCTGATCGCCGCGCAGTTCACCGCGATGAACGGCCGCGCGCGGCGCGACGAGCGCTGGTGCAGCGCCTGCGCGACGAGTTCCTTCCCTGTACCGCTTTCGCCGCGCACCAGCACGGTGAGATCGGTCTCCGCGACCTTGCGCACCGTCTCGAAGACCTGCGCCATCGCAGCGCCGGAGCCGATCAGATTCTCGAAACGCCAGTCGCGGTCGATGCGCTCGCGCAGGATGCGGTTCTCGCGCTCGAGTCGCGTGCGGTCGAGTGCGCGGCGCAGCACCAGCCGGATCTCGTCGTTGTCGAACGGCTTCGGAACGTAGTCCGACGCGCCGGACTTCATCGCCTCGACGGCGATCTTCTCGGAGCCGTGCGCGGTGATCATCACCACCGGCGTTTCGGGTTGGAACTCCTTCACGGCGTGCAGCACGTCCATGCCGCTCGCACCGGCGCCGAGCGCGAGATCGGTGAGCACCAGGTCGAAGGCGTCGGTGCGCAAGCGCGCGATCGCCGGCTCGCCGGAGTCGGCCTGCTCGACGTCGTAGCCCTCGCGTCGCAGCAGGCCCGACAGAGCCAGCCGGATCGCGGCTTCGTCCTCGACGATCAGCACGCGCGGGTTCATGCGTCGTTCCTCGCGAGCCCGGCTTTGGGCAGCACGACGCGAAACTCGGTGCCGCCGCCGGG
>Ga0315287_10009167_pt1 | contig 10003 bp, 12 predicted proteins | sample YL17G11_0_MG_FD_205037 | JGI IMG/M metagenome (GOLD analysis project Ga0315287, IMG submission 205037) | Sediment microbial communities from Yellowstone Lake, YNP, Wyoming, USA - YL17G11_0 | ecosystem: Environmental > Aquatic > Freshwater > Lake > Sediment | place: USA: Wyoming | collected... | reverse complement strand
TAATGCGGGAGACGTTCGGAGACCGGCAGATCTACGCGATAGCCCAAGATCCAATTCGCGCAGTCGTCGCTAAGGTCCCGCTCCCCTTCGTGACTGGCATCTACCAGGGCGCACGCGATCGGCTTGGCAAGATGCTTGATGTGCCACCGCTGCCAACATACAAGCTGAGGATGCCACTCTCGCCAGAAGCAAAGCGGGCCATCGCGGGCGCGTCGCTCGGCAGCGCGGTGCTTGGCGGTGGACTTGGTGCAGTTACCGTCTCACACCTGAAAGACAAAAAATGAGTCAGTCGTTCATGCTGGGTTTCTCGACCGAGCTCGTCAAGACCGCGGGCAAGCTCGACGCCCTCAGGAAGCTCCTGGCGGTCGGCAAGAGCAAGGCGATGGGACACATCTACAAGCACCCGCTCTTGGCGATGGGGCTGGCCGGCGCGGGGGCCGGCGCGCTCGCGGCCGGGCCCGGTGACCGCCTGCTCGGGGGTGGGGTTGGCCTGGGCGGCGGGCTGGCCTGGGGACACCTGGGGCGCAAGGGTGTCGCCGAGCGGATCATCGCCGAGCGCATGCCGTCGCATAACGAGCAGCTCAAGATCTTCGCCGCCAAGGCCGTCGAGCACGCTCGCCCCCTGGCAGGCGTCGTGGCGGGAGCGGCTGGTGGCTTTACGGCTGCCAAGGCGGCAGGTATCATTCGGGCACTTCGCGACGCTCAGGCTCAGCAAGAAAGCAGCAAACGATGAAGATTCCATACCGCACGATCTCCTCGTTTGTCGACGAGATGTCCAAGACGGCCGCGAAGCAACCGCTCGGCACCCTCTTTGGCCAGCAGGTCAAGGCGACCGTCAAGCGCGGCACCAAGCAGCAGCTCAAGAAGCTCAAGAAGCTCAAGAAGACCGCTGGGCTGATGGATATCCTCAGGCTTGGCAAGGAAGTCGCCAAGAACAAGAAGGCTCGTCAGACGATGGCCGAGGGGCTCCTGCAGAGCCACGAGGCTGAGCGGGCCGCCGTGAAGGCTGCAAAAAAACTGCGCTATGCGAAGTATGATTCGGCTGTCGAAAAGGCCGAGAAGATCAAGAAGGGTGCCAAGCGTGGCGGAATCGGTCTTGGTCTGCTGGGGGCAGGAGCACTTGGTGCGTCGATGCTCAGTGGCGACGGAGGCGACGATGATGAAGGCAAGGCCAGGCTCTCGGGCATAGTGCCCTACTCGCAGAAGGACGTTGCTGGACTGAGAAAGAGCACTCGTCCATCGGCCTCTGGCATCAAGGGTCTGGGTGGACTGGGGGTCCCGGTGGGACTTCCCAGCTACAAGTCCAAGGCACCTCCATCTGATCCGATCCAGGCATGGCGTGATTCGACCTTCTCGAAGAAGGGCAGCATCAACCCGCTGCTGCTCGCATCGATGCTCGGCGCTGGGGGTGGCGCGCTGATCGCCGGCGAAGGCAATCGAACCAAGGGCGCGTTGCTTGGCGCGGGGCTCGCTCCGATAGGCGGCGTGGCTGGGACGGTGATTGCGGCCAAGCGAGCCCTCAAGCACGCTCCGGGAAAGGCCATCGCTCGCGGTGCCGCAGGTGCGGTTGGCGGAACGGCCGTCGGGGGGCTCGCCGCAGGCTTGCTTGCCCGCGGTAACAAGCGGGAGAAGACCGCCAACGACATGATGGGCGGCAGCGCCATGGAGCAGCCCGCGATGGGCACCGGCAAGGGCGTGCGCGGCAAGCTCATGGGTCGCGGCATCGCGAACGGCACCGGCAAGGGCATGAAGCTCCGCAAGACCGCCGAGGAGGAGGCCGGCGAGTCGGTCGCCGACGTGCTCGGCAACATGTTCGCGCAGTCCGAGGACCCGTACGCGCAGCAGGCGCAGTTCATGCCCGAGCCGATGCCCGAGCAGAGCTTCTGGGCTGACCAGGGCGCGACCGATCAGCAGAACATCGACGACCCGGCCTACGGGCACGGCAAGGGGCTGAAGAACCTGAAGGGCAAGGCGGCGCCCCAGATGACCGCTGGGTTCAACCCGAAGACCGCACCTGGCGCCTTCAAGAAGAAGGCCGGTGCATCAAAAGGGCTTCGTGCAGCAGCGCGAAAGATGTATGGGCGACTTGCGAGGAAGGAGACCGTCCTCAACAGCGCGACTCCCCTCGGCAACATGTTGAACCAAAAAGCGCATGATCTTGCTGCCGGCAAGACGCTAGCCAAGGAAATCGGCAAGGCGCGCCGAGGTGGCATAACCCCTCTCAATGGCTCATTGATTGGCACCAACGGTACCGGGAGCGGCCTCGCCAAGAAGGCCGCCGCGCGCTTCTTCGGCAACCTCGCCAAGCAGGCCGGCGGGACGCAGAAGGTCATCATGGGTGGCACCGCGACGCCGCAGCCGCCCGCCCCGCCTGTGCCGCCGCCTCCCCCTACGGTCAAGACCGGGGCGCGGAAGCGCTAGACCCGGGTCGTGGCCGAGACGCGCACGACCATCGCGGTCGTGGCGGCGACGGTGACGAGCTCGAGCTTCTGACCCTGGAACAAGATCAACCCCAGGGTGAGGTTGGCGAGGTAGGTCTCGTTGGTGCCCGAGAGCAGGGTGGTCTTGACGTTGTCGACGTCGATGAGCTTGAGGGTCCAGGACGCCTGGCCGCCGAACTTGATGAAGATCTGCTTGATCTGGATCGGGTTCGGGTTGGCGAAGTCCACGAGCCCGCCGACGGTGTCGGTCGGATAGCGCTCCATGTCGTAGGCCCGGGCCATGGTCGTGGTCGGGGCGGCGCCGGTGAACTGGCTGCCGGCGGTGATCTTCTGCTCGATGGTGCGAATGGCCATGGTGGGATTGTACCGCATAGCTAACAAAAACCGTGACCCAGGCGTTGCCTGGTCACGGGAGGAGCAGGCCGTTCTTTATGCCCAGCCATTCGGCGACGGCGTCGTCGACGGAGAACCGCCGGGCCTCGGCAACCGCCGCCGCGTGGGCGGCGGGGTTGATGGCGCCACCGCAGGTGCGGCAGGCCATCTCCGACGAGTCGGCCTCGGGCCGATCGACGTCGAGCGCACTGCTGTCGCAGTGCGCGCAAAGCACCGCGCCGCACTCGGCGTACGGCACGGTGTAGTCTTTTTCAGCGCTCACAGCGCCGCTCTTGTTGACGAGGTTGTTCTTCATCAAGATCCTTATGCCCGAAAACACCTCCAGCGTTCCGCTCTGCTGGCTAACAAAAACCGTGACCCAGGCGTTGCCTGGTCACGGTCGCGTTAGTCCGCTGCGGGGACCTCTCTATCGAAGGCCGCCAGACGGTCGGATGCCTCGCGGCATCCCCTCATGCTGGGGATCACATTGATCCCCGCCACCATTCCCTCCAGCCTGCGGCGCAATGCGCGGCGCTCCCCTTTCAGGAGCCCCCCCGCCGCGTTCACGTTGAACGCTACCGCGGTTAGCAGCGCGGCCTCCCGATGGAAGGCCCGAATCACCATCCCCAGCATGAAGGGATCGTGGTCGATTCTCTGTCCGATCCAGCCCGCGGCGGCTGGTGTCATCCTGCCATCGCCCGCCGCCGCCGCTATGCCCAACGCCCCCTCGCCGTCGCCGGCGGCTGAGGCCATCAGCAACCTCTCCTCCAGGGAGAGGCCACGATTGAGGAGCTTTATTAGCCCCTCCTCTAAGGCTGCGGCGCGCCGCCGCCTTGTGTTCCGTTCGAGCTCATCCCGCAGGTCCTGGATCATCCAGGAGGATACACCGAGGCGCCACCCGACGTGGGCGGCCTTCTCCACGAACCCGAGAGCGGCGCTCTCGTTGTCTCCGTACGACCGCGGGTCCTCGACCACGGTCCGCATCCCCGCGACGACTACCTCGCCGAACTCCCGGGCCATCGCCGGGTCCCGGCGGAACGCCCGAAAGATCGCCCGAAACTTTCGATCGAGCCCGTATGCCAGCTCTTCTACGAGCTGGGCCGGCGACTCGGCCGGCGACCCCGTGGCCCCGAATTCGCGCGCTAGTTTGAACAGCCTCCTGCGCGCAGCCGCAATTGCGGCTGCGTCGTACATCTCCTCGAGCCGCTTCGCGGCGGTCGGCTGATTGTTGACAGACTGGGCGCTCACAGCGCCGCGATTGTTGATGGTGTTGCTCTTCATCAAGATCCTTATGCCCGAAAACACCCCCAGCGTTCCGCTCTGCTGGCTAACAAAACCGGATCACGCAGAGCGCTGGTTACCGGCGCCTCCCCGCGCGGCTCCGCGCGTCCTCCGCGGCCTCCGCGGTCTTGAATGGGCCAAGGCGTTGCTCAAACCTGATCCGGCCCCCGTGGTCGTCGTCCTGCACCTCCTCGACGACGAACCACCCGTCCCAGCGCTGCATCACATCGAGAATCGGGATCGTCCAGACGGCCATGACTAGTCCTTTCGTTGAAAGAAATGAAGGTCGAAGAATTTCTTCCTTCTAGATCCTTATGCCCGAAAACACCTCCAGCGTTCCGCTCTGCTGGCTAACAAAACCAGCAGGCCGAGCCTGCTGGGGAGCACACGCCAGGGGCGGTGCTAGTCCTCGTCCATCGCCACGGCGACCTGGGCCGGCCGCAGCAGCTTGCCGCCGAGCGTGTAGCCGGCGGAGATCTGCCCCGCGACCTCGCCCGCTGGCAGCGCCCGGGTTGGCACCCGGGTGATCGCCTCCATCAGCTCAGCCGCGAACGGCTTGCCGATGGTCTCGAACGCCCGCACGTCAAGCGACGTGAGCGTCGCCTGAGCCTTCAGCGCGATGGCCTTGATGCCATCGCTGCTGTAGATGTTGACCACGCCCGGCACTACGTTCGAGGCGGCCTCCACCGCCCGCTCGAGGTCGTCGACGATGGGGAGCAGCTTCAGGAGCGTCTCCGACGTCGCCTGGTCACGAGCCTGCGCGATGTCGCGCCGGGTCCGCTTGCGCAGGTTCTCGAGCTCGGCGAGGGCGTACAGGTACTTCGACTTGTAGTCCTCGTCGCCGCCGCCCGGTGGAGTTGGCTCAGACATCGAGCTCCTCCTGACGGTCCCGCGGGTGCTCGACCACGCGGACGACCTCGGCCACGCGGGCCGCGGTGACCTCGCCGGCGAGCAGGGCGACGACCTTCGCCGCCCAAATCCGCTTGAGCGCCAAGGGCGCTCGATCTGTGCTGCGGGGCCTCACAGCCCCTCCAGCGTGGACAGGTCGGCCAGGTAGGCCGACCGCTGCTGCTGGCCCATGCGGACCAGCAGCTCGAGTCGATCGATGGAGTCCGCGAACCCGGGTAGGTTCATGGACCGCTCGGTCAGCGTGAGCACGACCGAGGTGCCATCGTTCTCGATGTCGACGCTGTGCTTGGCGCAGAGCGCCTCCAGCGTGACCACGCTGGTCACGTACCGCTTGAGAAGCGGTACGAGCTTCTCCTCCCGACGCACCAGCGTTGGGATGGTCTCCTGTTCTGTCGTCGTAGCCTGGATCGCTTGAACGTCACGCATCTGAATCTCCTTGGTGGGTTGTAGGCAAGCGAGGCTTGCCTACAGTCCTTATGCCTGGAGCGATGCGGAGGTCTGGCTACGTGACGGTGAAGGTCGCCTTGAGCTCGGCCTTGTAGAGCTCGATCGAATCGGTGAGCGGATCTCCCGGCGGAACGTCCAGGTAGATACGACACTCGTAGAGCTTCTCGCCGGTATCCTTGAGCATCCCAGCGCCCGAGCCGACGATGAGCGTGGCGGTGTACTTGGTCAGGGTCGTCGAGTTCGACATCGACATGATCGAGCTCGTCACGTCCTGGCTGTCGGTCACGTTGTAGAGCTTGAGGTGGGTCGTCAGCGGGGTCGAACCATTGGCGACGATCGCCTCGAGCGTGAACGCGACCGTCGTGTTGTCCAGGCTGTAGAGGTTCGGGTTGAACGCGAACGCGCCCACGACCAGGGGGGTGTCGCTGTTGTGGCTTTCACGGCCACCACAGACGATGCGCTGGGTCAAGAGGTCGCCCGTGCCGCCGATGCCCATGGGCATGTTCAGCGTCGCGTCGGCGGTCCGCATGAAGACGGTCATCGCCTCATGCCAGCCCTTGGTATTGCCGCCGCCGTCGTACTGGGTCTCCTCCTCGAAGGAGGGGATGCGGGCGCCCGTAGTAGCGAGCGGCACGGCCAGCACCTCGACGCTGATGGAGAGGCCATTGACAGTGCAGCGGACGCGATACGAGCCGGCGAGTAACGCCGAAGCATTGACCACGAAGCTTGGTGTCGCAGTAGTTGGAGCGATCATCGTCGGCGCAGTGCCGATCGGCGCGTCGTCGAACTCCCAGAAATAGACCGCACCGATGTTCAGCACATCGGCGTCGATCAGCGTGACGGTCTCGCCCGGAACCAGGTCATTGCGCCCCTCGCCGGCGACGCCGATGCCCGAGACAGAACCAGTGCTTTGGATGATTGGGGTGGCCACGGGTCTCCTGGGGTATCATCGGGATTCTATCAGGGATGCTGGGTAAGAAGATGCCGTCGATCTGCGCATTGCTCGGACACCGCTGGAGGGTCATCGCCCTCTCGGAGCGGCACGACCGGATGCACGACGTCCATCCCCTGGCCGGGGCGCTGGCGACCTGCGGGCGCTGCCGGTGCTGGTGGGACGACCTGCCAGGCAACCGCCCCAACCGCGGGCCTCGCGCGCGCCGGCTGACGTGATAAGCTCTGCCGTCATGAGCCAGCACCTCACCTACGCCTTCGCGGACGAGCTTTGCAAGACCGCGGGCATCGGCAGCGCCCTGGGCAACGTCTTCAAGGCCGGCGAAGAGAGCGGCATCGGCAAGGCGATCAGCGGCGTGATCGAGAACCTAAAAAAATCACCCGCCCATCGCAAGGCGCTGATGCATGCCTCGTTGCTGGGGGCCGCAACGGGCGCGTCGGGTGGGCTGATGTCCGGCGGCGATGGACGGCTGGGCAACGCCCTGCGCGGCGCTGCCGGCGGGGCGCTCGGTGGCGCGGTGACGGGCGTGGCGTTCCCTGGCTGGTTCAGTCACACCAGCCGTCGGCTGGGCTAGCAGCGCGTCAGAGGTGGCGCCAATCATAGCGGCGCCATCGGAAGAAGGGGAGCGGATCTCCCAGATCGTCCTCGAGAACGTCGGCGACCCAGTCGCCATGGCGACCGCAGTGATAGATTCGCTGATCGTCGAGTCCGCTCCTGGGCCAGGTGCGGCGGCGGCAGCGGGGGCACGGCGGTCGAAGCCTGTGGATGACGATCTCGATGTCGGCGTGCACCTTGTACAAGGGCGCCTACCGCTGAGAAGGGATCGACCGACTGGCGCTGCTGTGGAAGATCATCCCGCATACCGAGCACTCTCCGTGAGCCATATACTCATGTATGGCGTAGCTCTCACCGTCGACCTCGCCATCATCCACGATGTCCTCGTCGTCGCCGTACAGGTGGACCTCGACGGATGCATGCCCTGTCTTGCAGAGCATCGAGATATCGACGTCGGCGCTATCGCGATAGAGCTTGGCGTCGAGCGTCCGGCACGGCAGCTTTGTCTCTTCCATCGCCGCGCCAAAAGCGTTGGGCGCTGGCTGATCGCGAAACGCCTGGGTCGGCGCGCCAGCGCGCTGGAAGGCGGCGAACTCAGCAGGTCGGTCGGTTGCTGCGAACTGTGGCGTAGGCGCCTGAGTGCGCAGCGTGGGCGCTTGACGCGGAGCGGACGGAGAGATCGACACGTCGAAGGCTTCGAACGCAGACATGGGTCGTGGGGCATTGGACACTGGAAACTCCTGTGGCGAAGGGTGATTGGCGCGCAGGCAGGCGAGCCTGGCAAGGACAGCCTGGATGGCGTGCGTGCTGGGGCGCGTGCCAGCGAAGAACTCTTGCTTGAGATTGACGCTGTTGTAGTCCGATGGAGAGAGGACGCCATTGGAGAGGAACCCCTGAAGCACCTCCCAGCAGTCGTAGGGCGAGACATCGCACTCAGGCGACATCCTGTGTTCATCGAATACCGCGGCCCAGGATGCTAGCACCGCGTCATTGTTGGCAGCATCGAGCAGACGAAGCGCGGCCGAGGTGTTCATGCGAGCCCGCCCGACTGAAGCAGTCTCCTGTTCCGGGTCTGACAGGCACGGCAGTCTTCGACGCTGTGACCATGTTCGAGTCCGTGAATCGTCATCGACCAGACGTAGTCCTGGTAGTACGACCTCGCAGGCGGTTCTCCGTCGACAGACCTGGCAGCGATGATCTGCACGACGCCGAGATGATGCAAGCAGATCAGCTCTCGCCGGATGGTGCTGAGTCGGCAGTGAGCGAACTGAGCGAGCTGAGAGGTTGATGCGGAACTATCGAGTAGGCACTGCAAGATCTTCCCTTGCAGCGCCTCGCTCAGTTGGACTGGGTGTAGACGCAGGTGAAACCTCCCAGGTGAAGGATGTGGGGGCTGGCTGTGCACGGCGCGCGGTCAGCTGGGTACGGGAGAACTTCCCGTCGGTGATGAGATCGGAGAGGTTCTGCTTGTTCCGGATCGCCTCGAGCAGTTCCTCGTCGATCGTGCCGGGCACGACCAGGAAGTAGTACGTCATGGCGCGCTTCTGGCCTGGTCGAGTCATGCGGCGATAGGACTGGTAGAACTCCTCGAAGTTGTAAGACATCGAATAGTAGAAGGCGTAGTTGGCCTCGATGAGCGTCAGGCCGTGCCCGGCGCTGGCGGGGTGACAGACGAGCATGCGGCATGCGGGGTCCTCCTTGAACGCCTTGATAGCGGCGTCCTTTCCTGAACTGCTTATGCCGCCAAACAGCCCCTTCGCGCCGTACGGCTTGCCGTAGCGCTTGATCAGCGTCTTGCACTCCCACTGGTACTGCGCCCAGACGAGGGCCTTGGAGGGAGGCCCTTCATCACCGAGCTTGTCGGCGATGGATTGTTCGAGCAACTCGTCGAGCTCGATCATCTTGGGTGAGTCGGCGCCAAGCGCCAGCTCCTTGCCCGCGTCGGTGATGATGAAGCCCCCGGTGATCTCGCGGAGCTTGAGCAGCTTGCTCGCGGCCACGCGCGCGGTGATGGGTTCGCCCTCGAGCTCGGTGAACAGCATCTCCTCCATGTCGGCGTAGGCTTCCTCCTGCTGGGGGTTCATCGCGACATCGCGATGGATGAACCTGGCGGGCGGCAGGTCGATGCAGTCTTCAGTGCGGAAGCGGATCATCCTGGGCTCGATGGTGCGGTAGACCTGCTGGGCCGAGCCAGGCCGGGGCTCCCACTTGGTCACGGGAACGTCCTTGCCGCCGTAGCCCTTGTAGCTCAGGCCACGGAGGGTGATCTCCCGAGCCACCTCGGCTCGGTAGTCGATGAACGAGGGGTGCAGCGTGGCGCCGTTGTCGAGCACCGAGAATTGTGCCCAGAGGTCGAGGATGCCGTTGGGCGACGGCGTGCCGGTCATGATGACGCACCGCTCGCAGTACGCCCGGATGCGCTTGAGCGAGCGGTAGGTCTGGGAGGTGCGGTTCTTGAGCTTGGAGCTCTCGTCGATGATCAGCCCGAGCTGGTAGCCCTCGGCGAGCTTGCGCTTGCAGAGGTCGAGCAGGCGCTTCTCCTTGGGGGCGTCGCGCAGGTTCTCGGGGTTGATGACGTAGAGGTCGGCATCTTGGGCGTAGTGATCCTTGAGGTGCGTGCCGCGACGCTTCTTGGCGTTCGCGGCGGCCTTGGCACGGACGCTTGGATCTGCGCGGTCACCCTTGGGCCAGTCCTGCGCGAGCAGCGGGGGTGACTCGGTGCGCAGGCTGAGCGCGGTCAGATCTGAGAACCTGCGGGCGTCGTCGATCCAGACGTGCCTGATCAGGTTGACCGGGCACACCACGATGAACGCCCAGCGCTCGCCAAATTTCTTGAGGCTGTCGGCGAAATACAAAAATGACGCCGTCTTGCCCGTCCCGCAGTCCCCGAAGAACGCCGGGGTCTTGCTCGCGTGGAGGAACTGGAACGCGAGCTTCTGGTGCGCGAACGGCGGCAGCTTGAACGCGTAGTTCTTGACGAGCTGCTCGCCGCGCTTGGCCTTGGCGATGCGGGTGGACTCGGCATCGTACTCGCCGACCTCGCCGA
>Ga0315287_10009166_pt1 | contig 10004 bp, 6 predicted proteins | sample YL17G11_0_MG_FD_205037 | JGI IMG/M metagenome (GOLD analysis project Ga0315287, IMG submission 205037) | Sediment microbial communities from Yellowstone Lake, YNP, Wyoming, USA - YL17G11_0 | ecosystem: Environmental > Aquatic > Freshwater > Lake > Sediment | place: USA: Wyoming | collected... | reverse complement strand
TGCCCCCGGTTGGGCTCGTCGTGACGAGGGTGCCGGGGACTTCCGCACTCACGAGGTCGATCCTGGGTGTCTCCGGCACGGCCGAAGGGGCCGGCACGGCCGAAGGGGCGGGCTCGGCCGAAGGGGCGGGCTCGGCCGAAGGGGCGGGCTCGGCCGAAGGGGCCGGCTCGGCCGACGGCGACGGCGCGGCCGACGGCGACGGCGCGGCCGACGGCGACGGCGACACCTTGGGAGCATCTGCGCTGCCACCACCGTCGGGGACGAGGAGATCCCAGCGGGTCCCGATCGTCAGCCCCTCGGGCACGACCGCGGCCGTCGTCGCATCGAAGGCCACCGTGAGCGGCACGGGAACGTCGGCGACCACCGGCCCGGCGAGCCGGACATCCACCCGGGTCGCCCCAAGCGCGACGAGCGAGACGCCCGACGAGGGCTCTGTCGGCGGCCCGCCAGCCGCGCCGACGTCGGGTGGGCTGCCGGCCAGGACGTCGGCGACCCTCAGGCCCGGCGCGACGACCAGCGAGCGGTAGAAGTCGGTCGCCTGCCCGTCGGGATCGAGCATGACCCGCGTGCCGGTCGTGCGCACGCTGTCGTACGCGAGGACGTGGTCGTGGAACGAAGGGTGGCCACGCCAGATGCCCTCCACGGTCCCCCGACCGCCGAAGAGCGCGTCGACGTAGTACGCCGGGCCGCCGTGGGCCTCGGCCACGACGGCGGAGGCTCCCGCTGCGAGCCACCCGGCGGCGAAATTGTCGACCCTCTGGACGGCCACGTCGAGCGGTGGCTGGGCCATTCCCGGCTCGGCGGCGCCGCTCGCATAGCACAGGTGGTGGAGGAGCACCACGGCCCCGGGCGCGAGATGGACGGACGTGGCGAGGTACTGCTCGCCGAAGTACTGGTGCGCGTCGTCGCCGGCCCCTGCCACCGGGTTGAGCCCGAAGCCATCCTGCGAGCGGGGGTTGAGGGACGTGCTGTACTGGCTGGGCCAGCCGTTCCCGTGGCCCAGGTAGACCACGATGGAGGCGCCGTCGAGCGCCCGACGCACCTTCGGCCACGTCGCGTCGGGGGAGTAGACGGTCACGACCTGGTCCGTATGGCGGCGCGCGACCGCGACGGCCTGGTCGGCCAGCCCCCGGTAGTAGTCGGTCATGCTGCCGACCGGTCCGACGATGATGGCAACCTTCAGCTGGTCCGGCTGGGCTGCACGCACCCCGGCGGGACCGAAGGGTCCGGTCACGGGCACGAGGACCGCCGCCGCGAGGAGAACGGCCCCGAGGCGAAGGAGTCCGGCCGCGGCAACGCGGCGCGCAGCGCGCGAACTGGCCATTGGGGGATTATGCGACGCGGGAGGCCCGCCGATCAGCCCGCATCTGGTGCGGGACCGACCCCCTGTCTGGGGGGTCCCGCAGCGGCCTACGACGCGCCCGTCTTCTCCGGACCTTGCCCGTCGTCCCCGGGTCGTCGCTCCACGCGGCGCCGCACGAGGACCAGGGCCACCACGATGAGGACGATCAGGGCCACGACGACAACCATCGCCGCGCGGCGGAAGAGGCTTTCGTCGAGCCGGGCCCGGGCGATCGCCTCGGCGCTCTCCGCCTTGGTCTTCGCCTCGGCGGCCGACTGGGAGATGAGAGTCAGCTTCGTGGTGTGGACGGCCGCCTGCGACTGGATGAGGTTCGTCTTCGCCTCCGACAGGGCGACGTCGGCATCCTCCACGATCATGCCCACGCCGGCCGCCTCGTGGATGCGCGCCTCGGCGCTGTCGAAGGTCCCTTGCGCGCCGGACAGCGAACCCGCGATCGCCTCGACCTGGGCGTAGATGTCCGAATCCGGGTGATGGCAGGTATCGCACCGGCGATCCGCCTCGGCCTTGAACCGGTCGAGCTCGATCCGCAGCGACCTGTCCGCGAGGTCGTGGCAGGTGATGCACTGGTAGTCGGGCTGCACCTCGTGGAAGAACAGCTTCTGCGACGGCTGCGCGACGTCGTGAGTGCCGTGACAGGTCCAGCACTTGGGGGCCGCCGTGCTCAGCTCGGCGTGTCGACTCTCCATGAAGAGCGCCTGGGTCGCCGTGTGGCACTTCCCGCAGACCTCCACGACCTCGGTGGCGCTCGGCGGCTTGGCGTCGTGGGAGCCATGGCACGAGGCGCAGCTGGGCGCCCGCGGGTCGGCATTCTCGAGGAGGGCCACGCCGTGGACGCTTTTCGAGTAGATCTCGTACTGGTCGGTGGGGATCCCGTACGGGTCCATCTTCGCGGCGTCGGCGTGGCAGCTCGCGCAGAGCTTCGGGACGTTGGGCGGGTAGACGGCGGCGGTCGGGTCGGATGCCTTCTTGATGTCGTGCGAACCGTGGCAATCGATGCAGATCGCGACCTGAGTGTCGGCCACGGCCGCCAGCCGCTGCCCGTGCACGCTCGTCCAGTATTGGGAGTACTGGTCTGTCGGCAGGTTGTACTTGCGCATCCGTTGGGCGTCGGCGTGGCAGCTCCCGCAGATGCCCACCGTCTGCTCGCGCGACGGCTTCCCGATGAAGCCCTTGGTCCGGTCCATCGCGATCCCCATGCGGTCCGAGTTCGGATCGCCGCCGTGGCAGTCGGCACAGGTCACGCCGCCCGTGCCGTGGATGCTCTCCTGCCACGCCGTCGCGATCGTCTCCTGGCGGTGGTTCAGGGCGCGGTGACACTCGAAGCACTGGTTCGTCCCCCCCGCGGGCGGGTGCGGGAGGGGGGTCGGGGGCGGAGGTCCCGGGATCAACGATGGCGAGGGTGACGGGGAGGCGAAGGTCACCTGTGCCAGGGTGGGATCTTCCGCGCGGGCGCCGCTCACCAGGACCAGCAGGAGCACGCCGGCCGGGATGGCGGCCGCACCGAGCAGCCGAACGCGGCGCACCTCCCCGCGTCCGGGCGCCATCAGGGCAGGAACCCGCGCGCCGTCAGCGCCACGGCGGCCGCGAGGACCACCGTTGCCACGCCGGCCGCGATCTTCCGCCGTCGGACCAGCACCTCCGGGTTCCGGTCCAGGAACGGCAGGACGGTCAGGAGGCCGAGCCCCACGATCGGTACCAGGATCCCGACGATCCGCGGGACGAGCTTGAGGAACTCGTAGACGGCCAGGAAGTACCACTCCGGCTTGGTGCCCACCGGCGTCTCCAAGGCGTTCGCCTTGTCGTCGAGGCCCGCCGGGAAGAGCGAGGCCAGGACGACGAGGAGCGCCAGCAGGATGTACCACACGATCAGCTCGTCGAGGATGTAGTTCGGGAAGAAGGGGGTGGTCCGTCCCTCGGGCTCGCGTCCGCGGGGGTCCGGTCGCTTCGGGTTGGCGAGGCCGAGCTGGTGCACCAGGGTCAGGTGCACCGCCAGCAGGACGGCGAGGGCCAGGGGCAGGACGAGGACGTGCAGGCCGAAGAAGCGGCTCAGGGTTGCCTCCGTCACGTCGATTCCGCCGCGAAGGAGCACGAGCATCTGGTCCCCGACCAGGGGCACGAATCCGGCGATCTCGGTCCCGACAACCGTTGCCCAGTAGGCGCGCTGGTCCCAGGGGAGGAGATACCCGGTGAAGCCGAAGACCATGGTGACCCCGAAAAGCCCGATCCCGAACACCCACGTCAGCTCGCGCGGGTACTTGTAGGCCGCCTGGAAGAAGACCCGCAGGAGGTGCAGGACCACGAACAGGATCATCAGGTTCGCGGCCCAGTGGTGGATGCTGCGGATGAGCCACCCGAAGCTGACGTCGCTCATGACGTAGAGGACGCTGTCGTAGGCGGCCGCCGGTGTCGGCTTGTAGTAGAGCGCCAGCAGCGTGCCGGTCGCCACCTGGATGCCGAAGAGAAAGAGCGCGCTCCCGCCGAAGTAGAGGGTCCGCGCCTCCGCCGGGATCCGGACGTGGAGCAGGGCGGCCGCGAGCGCCCGGCCGCGCGTGCGCTGTTCGAACCAGCCGCCCGCGCCCGCCTGGGCCGGGGCGCGCTCGGCGTCGGCCGTCACGTCAGGCACTCACGAGGTAGATCTGGTCGTCTTCGACGCTGACGGTCACGGGCGGCAGCGCCGTCGGCGGCGGTCCCGAGACGACTGTCCCATTCGCGGGGCTGAACCGCCCGTCGTGGCAGGGGCAGGCGATCGTGCCGCTCAGGTCGTCGAACGCGACGATGCAGCCGAGGTGGGTGCAGATCGCCGAATAGGCCACCACCCCTTGCGCCGTGTTGATGACGATGGCCGGCTTGCCGCCCATCGCGACCACCTTGCCCCTGCCGAGCGGGATGTCGGCGAGGGTCCCGGCGAGGACCTTGCCCCCGCTCCCGGCCGCGCTCGATTTCGGGGGCACCAGGAAGGCGCCGACCGGCGCCGCGACCATGGCCAGCGTGGAAAGGATCGAGAAGCCCAGCAGCCAGCGCAGGAAGCGACGCCGGGGGATCGGCGGCACCGCGGGGACTGCCGGCCCCGCGTCAGGCTGCGTGTCCGGGCCCATCTGCCTCTCCTGCGCTCCGTCCATGCGGGGCGTGGCTGGTGATCCGCAGAGCGTCGACGGCCGAACGTCACGAATCAATCCATCGGACGGCTCTCCCGGGGTCTATCCAACGGCACAGCCCGGGGATGCGCAGGGGCGATGAGCGCGCGCGAGTCCCGGGCGGCCGCGCTCCCGCTCGCCCGAGGCCGCGATCGTCTCCCCGTCGCCGCTCCCGCCAGTTCGGCAAATGTCGCCGAGCCGACCATTCGGCCGGTCAACGCGCCGCCGGCGTCGGAACCCGCGGCCTGGCGGCGACCGCTGCCGGGATTCGCGACCTCATTCGCGCTCAGCGGGTCCGCGAGCCCACCACAGCGGCGGCCCAATGGTTGCCTGGACGACTTCTGCCGGTTTGGAGAGACGCGATGGCGGCCGCTGGGGGGCGGACGCGCTGGCGGCCGCGGGGAGCGACCGCGGGGGGGCGGACGCGCTGGCGGCCGGGCGGACGCACAGCGAGGTGCCCGACGGCTGCGCCCGCCGGTCCACGTCCTCGGCGCCGGCTTGCAGGAGTAGGGTTCGTCTCGTGGATCGCCGCTGGCTCGTGCTCTCGGCCGTTTCGATCGGCACGTTCATGGCCACCCTCGACGGCTCCATCGTCAACATCGCCCTGCCCAGCATCGGGCGCGCGTTCGGCGTCGACCTGGCGACCGTCGAGTGGGTCGTCGTGGCCTACCTCCTGGTCATCGGCAGCCTGCTCCTCCCGTTCGGTCGCCTGGGCGAGGTGGTCTCGTTTCGGAACGTCTACCTCGCCGGCTTCGTGGTCTTCACCACGGCCAGCGTCCTGTGCGGCGCGGCCCCCGGGATCGGCGCCTTGATCGGGTTCCGGGCTCTGCAGGGAGTCGGGGCGGCGATGCTCATGGCGATGGGTCCCGCCATCGTGGCCCGCACCTTCGGTCCCGGCGAGCGCGGGCGCGCGCTCGGCCTCAACGCCATCAGCGTCTCGATCGGGCTGACCCTCGGGCCCGCGCTGGGCGGCCTCCTGACCGAGCTCGCGACGTGGCGGGCGATCTTCCTGGTCAACGTGCCGATCGGGCTCGTCGCCATCGCCTGGGCCGCCCGGGTCCTGCCGGCGGACCGACCCGGCCGGCGCGAATCGTTCGACGTCCCGGGGGCGGCCCTCGCCTCCGCCGGCCTCCTCGCCCTCCTGCTGGCCCTGAACCAGGGCGGCGCCGGGGGCTGGACGAGCTCCGCCACGATCGGGCTGCTCCTCCTCGCCGCAGGGCTCGGGATCGCCTTCCTCGTGGTCGAGCGACGCACGGCCGCGCCCATGATGGATCTGCGCCTCTTCGGCGTCCGCGCCTTCTCGGCCGGGCTGGCGAGCGTCCTCGTCGCCTTCGCGGGGCTCTTCACCGCGACGTTCCTGCTCCCGTTCCTCCTCCAGGAGGGATCGGGCTTCAGCCCCCTCGAGGCGGGGCTCCTCATCACGCCGATCCCCATCACCGCCGCGCTCGTCGCGCCCTTCAGCGGCACCCTGTCCGATCGGATCGGACCGCGGCTGCCGGCAAGCCTCGGGATCGCGCTCCTGTCCGCGGGCCTGCTCAGCCTCACGACCCTGCCGCCAACATTCGCGCCGGTTGAGCTCGCGTGGCGCCTCGCGCTCATCGGCGCCGGACAGGGGCTGTTCATGTCGCCCAACAGCAGCGCGGTGCTCGGCGCAGTCCCCCGGCCACGGCTCGGCACCGCGTCCGGGATGGCGGCGGAGACGCGTGTCGTGGGCCAGGCGCTTGGGATCGTGGTCAGCGCGGCCGTCGTGGCCGCCCGGCTGCCCGTCCACCTCGCCGAGCTCGGCGCCGTCGGCGATGAGCAGGCGCTCAGCGAGGCCTTCGTGGCGGCCACCCACGATGCGTTCGTGGTGGCCGCGTTGATCTGCAGCGTCGGCATCGCGACCAGCCTCGTCCGCGGCGGGGGCCGCGAGCAGGCGGTCCGAGAGCCGGTCCTGGATCCGGGGTGACGCCGTTGGCGGCGAGCGCACGCGCGCCCACCGCCAACCGGCCGCGTGTCTCAGCCCTTCGAGGCTCCGCTCCCGGCGGCCGCAGCGGCCAGCTCGAGCATCCGCTGCGTCGAGTAGGCCGGGCCTTCCTCGCGCGTGAGCTGGGCCAGGACGTCGAGCGGCAGCTGGTTGAGGATGGCGCCGTTCGGGTTGAAGAGCACGTGCTCGTCCACCGCGAGGCCGAAGGCGGATCCCTCCTTGACCGCGTGATAGAGCGTTCGCGGCGCGACGGCGTCGCCGACGTTGATCACGTTGACGCCGGCCGCCCGGAGCTCCCCGAAGAGCGCCGCAACGGGCCGGGTATGGCACGTCACCACGTCGTCGACCTCGAGGATGGTCCGCCCGAAGTCCTTGTCCCGGAGGACGACCTCGCCTGCCCGCACCTCCGCCACGGTCGTGCTCGTGATGACGGTCACGGGGTGCTTGTACGGGCGCGAGTGGAGCACCTCGGCGTCGCCCTGGGCGAACCGCTTGCGCAGGACGTACATGTGGATGACCTCGCAGTCCGCGGCGAACTCGCGGTTCTCGGTCACGATCGTGACCTGCTTCCCGATGTCGGCCAGGAACGCGGCGGTGTCCGTGGCGGCATAGCTGTCGCCCCACAGCAGGACGCGGGCGCCGAGCTTGCGCATCCTCCGCCCGCCCGGGTGGCACTCGCAGGCGATCTTCGGGCAGGCCATCGCCTCCTCGAAGGGGACGACGCGCGACGCGTCGCCGGCCACCTCCGGCACATAGGACACAGCGCCCGTGGCGTTGAGGACGAGGTCGAAGCCGCGCAGCTCCTCCACCGATGGGGCGTGGTTGAGGCGGATGTCGACGTGGAGGTCGAGGAGCTGGTCGCGGATCCAGTCCAGGTACCAGCGCATCTTCTCCTTGCCCGGCACCAGGCAGACGTAGAGCATCGCCCCGCCGAGCTCGGCGTGCTTCTCGAAGAGGGTGACCCGGTGGCCGCGCTCGGTCGCGATCCGGGCCGCCTCCATGCCGGCCGGCCCGCCGCCCACGACCGCCACGCGCACGGGCTTCGAGGTACGGCGCATCTCGGCATAGGCGGGATTGCCGCAGGCGGCGTTGATGGAGCAGGCGATCTCCTTCTTCGCCATCAGCGACTCCTGCCAGCAGCCGCCGAGGCAGGAGATGCAGCGCCGGATCGACTTCACCTTGCCGTACTGCGCCTTCACCGGCCAGTAGGGGTCGGCCAGGATCTGGCGGGCCAGGCCGACGAGGTCGGTCTTGCCTTCGGCCAGGATCTGCTCGCAGTACTCGGGGTCGCGCAGCGAGTGGCTCGTGATGACCGGGATCCGGACGGCCTTCTTCACCGCCTCGGCGGCGTAGGTGGCCCAGCCCTGCGGGTAGGGCGGCGGGTCGAAGCCGGCGCCCGGGCTCTCCTGCATCCCCATGGACAGGTCGACCGCGGCGCAGCCGGCCCGCTCGAGGACCTTTGCCGTCTCGATGCCCTCCTCGAGGCCGCGGCCGCCCTCGCACCACTCCTCGAACGAGTAGCGGACGAGGACCGGGTAGCTCTTGCCGCACTTCTTCTGGATCGAATCGATGACCGCGAGCGGGAAGCGCATCCGGTTCTCGAAGCTGCCCCCGAACCGGTCGGTGCGCATGTTGAGAAACGGGCTCATGAACTCGGAGAGCAGGTAGCCGTGGGCGGCGTGGAGCTCGACGGCGTCGAAGCCGGCCTGCTTGACTCGCCAGGCGGCCTCGCTGAAGAGATCGACCAGCTCGAGGATCTCGGCGATCGAGGCGGCCCGGATCTCCTTGCCCTTCTCCTCGGCGTTCTCGTAGACGATCTCGTGGCCCGCCGACCAGGGGAGCTTGAGGACCCGGTCCGTGGCGCCCAGCGTGTTGTAGCGCGGGATGGCGCACTGGCGGCCCGGGTGCTGGAGCTGGACCGCGCACTTCGCGCCGTAGCGGTGCATCCCCTCGGCCAGGCGGGCGAGACCCGGGATGTAGTTGTCGCCGTCGGCGACCAGGCAGGTCACCGTGGGGCGGCCGGTCTTCATGTCCGGCGTCGTGGCGCCGACGATGATGAAGCCGGTCCCGCCGCGGGCAACGTCCGTGTGGTGGTGGATGTCGCGCTCGCTCACCTCGCCGTCGGCGTGCGAGGAGCTGATGTCCGTCGGCGCGTGGACGATGCGGTTGGGGAGCTCGATGCTCCCGAGCTGGATGGGGCTGAACAGGTGCGGGAACGGCATCAGGGGATCTCCTGGGTCGCGGGGCAGATCTCGACGCCTGATGCTGGTCCGTGCAGGCGCGCCCCGGCAATGCCAGAGCGGGCCGATGAAATGGCAGAAGCGGCTGCGCCTGCCGGTCGGGGCGGGCGAATCGATCCATGTGGCCCTGTTGGATCCGGCTGTCCGGCCCCGACCATCCGCCCATGGCGACGCTCCCCCACCCCGCGCCCGCCGTCTGATCGAGACGACGCCGATGGCGGTCTACGTCTGGCAGCAGGAGCTCGACCCGGACTTCCCGCTCGCGGTCATCGAGTACGCGACGCAGGGCGATCGGGACCGGATGCACTGGCACGACCACCTGGAGATCGCGCTGGTCCTGGAAGGGCGGGGGGCGTTCCTGTTCGGCCGGCGCGCCCTGCCGGCCGAGGCCGGCGACGTCTTCTTCATCGACAACTCGCAGCCGCACGTCGCGCTCGCCGAGGCCGGCGGGACGCTCAGGCTGCTCCTCGTCCTCTTCCGGCCGGAGCTGATCGCCGGCCCGGGCTGCCGCGAGCTCGATCTCGGATACCTGGCGCCGTTCCGCATCGATGGCCGGACGGTCTCGGCCCGGATCGCGGGCGGCTCGGCGCTGGCGGGCGCCCTGGGGCCCGTCCTATGTGAGCTCCGGGAGACGTGGGATCGGCATGACCAGGTCGAACGGCATCTCATGGACGCCACGCTCCGCCGTGCGCTCGGCCTCGCGATCCGGGACCGCGGGGCGGGAGCCGCGGATGCCGCGGCCCGTGCTGCCGCCGACCGGCGCGAACAGATCCGGCCCGTGCTCGCCTACGTCGACCGCCACTGCCGCGAGAGCATCAGCCTCGACGACGTGGCGGAGGTCGTCCACGTGAGCCCGTCCCGGGTCCGCCATGTCTTCAAGGACGTCACCGGCGTCGGCTTCAAGGAGTACGTGACAAACGTCCGGGTGGCCGAGGCGAAGCGCCTCCTCCTGGGCACCGACCTCTCCGTGGCGGAGATCGCGGGCGCGGTCAGCTACACGAACCTCCACCAGTTCTACCGCGTCTTCTACCGCTCCTGCTCGATGTCCCCCGGGGAATACCGCCGCTACTACACGCCGGCTGGGGCGGAGGACGCCGAGCGGCCGCCGAGCGCGATGGAGGTCGACTCGACCCTGGCGGGCTGACGGCGGCGCCGGAGGTGCGCCGGCGACCGCACCCCATCACTGGTCCGGTGCCACGTCACACGGTGGCCGCGTCTGCCTCCAGGAGGTCCCTGATGTCGGCCAGGCGCCGGGTCACGGCGGGGCGGAGCATCGCCGCGATCGGGCGGTCGAAGAGGCG
>Ga0315287_10009164_pt1 | contig 10006 bp, 10 predicted proteins | sample YL17G11_0_MG_FD_205037 | JGI IMG/M metagenome (GOLD analysis project Ga0315287, IMG submission 205037) | Sediment microbial communities from Yellowstone Lake, YNP, Wyoming, USA - YL17G11_0 | ecosystem: Environmental > Aquatic > Freshwater > Lake > Sediment | place: USA: Wyoming | collected... | reverse complement strand
AGTGAGCATCCTCCGTGTGCCTCCAGCGTGGGAAAGTCCCAAACAAGAGGCGGCAAACTACCAGGGATGCCCGCGGGGAGAGGACAGAATTTAGAGAAGAACGCGGTCAGAGTTTAGAGAACGCACAGGTGCTCTCCGACCTTCACGTGGGTTAGCTCCTCGCGAGCAGCCCATGCTTCACTCTATCATCTACCTCGGCCTCGATGTCCACAAGGACTCGATCACGATTGCCAGGCCTCGGTGGACTCACCTCAAGTCCAGTCACAGTCGCGTAGGGCGATTGATCCTGCCGGTTGGACGCCGCTGGTGGGTACATCGGGACAACGATTTCACGGTCTGGAGGTGCGGTTCCCGGCGTCGCCCGCCTGACCGAGGGCGCATTCATCATGCGGGTTGACCGGGAATCGCCCCGGCACTTTCACTCGTGTTCCCTGTTGCTCACGCCCGCTCCACCCGGCTCTTTGCTAGCCGTGTCGCGGGCTGCCAAGGGATCCTGTAGTAGATCAGCTAGTGCCGCCACCGCAACGAGAACCTCCGAGACCTCGCCAAACGAGACGGTGACGCCGAAGGAGCGCAAACCGTCGTTGGCGAGCCATAGTGGTAGCGTATCCTGCTCAGTGCACTGGCCGGAATCCACACAGGACCCGACGTGTTTCACGTGGTTCGCAATTGTGTAGAGACGCTGCTCCTTAGAGCCGTCGTTCTTTCCGAAGGCGCGCTCGGGCCGGCTGAACCAATTGTAGAGGTCGATGGCCATGGCATTCTGAAGGGTGAGGTTTTCCCACAATGCGACGGCCGCGTAGAACGCTTTGATGCGGGCGTTGCGTGGATCGCCACCGTCGAGGTAGTCGAGTGTAGCTCTCCTCGCGTCGTGATAGGCAAGAAACGCCTGCTGGGAGCGACGCATGTAGGCTATAGCCACCTGCTGAACAGTTGGCTTGTAGCGTCCCCGCAGCGCGGAGTTCAGAAAGAAGTTCCCCAGCCAATGTGGGGCCTGAGGAAAGCGTTCGGTGAGGTCTGGAATCTCCGCGTGAGTGAATTTCGTGAAGCCAGGGGCGATCAGGGAGTCCAGAACCGCAGCGCTCCAAGTGATCATCAGGCCCTCCGGGTGTTGCGAGCGGGCGCGTGGGGTCGCCGCTGGTGGGGTGCATCGGGGCTTCACGACTGGATGTACGATTCCCGACATCGCCCGCCTGGACGAGCGCGGCCACGTCGTCCGGCCCACGAACCACCGCGGCACTGTCACCCATGTTGCCGGCCGCTCATCTGCAACGCGGCGATGGCGCGGGTATTGACGGCCGCCATGTGTCGGAGGGCAATAATGAAGATGCCGACGGCCTGAACAAAGTCGGCCTGAATGACGTGGTAGAAGGGGCTGGTCTTCAAGCCCTCATACGTGGCACGGTGACGCGGGCTTGAGTGAGCCAGGCCCCCGTAGACAAAGAGATCGAGGACTCTCCGGAAGGTCAGAAGCCGCCCTTCCTCAATGGCAACGTTTGTGGGTGAATCAAGGAATTGGTTGAGGTGCGAGCGCAGAAGCTGGAACTCGCCCCGAAGCGCTGTGGATAGAGACGACCGCAAGTAGGCGTCGCTGACGTTGCGAACAGAGACGGGATCGTTGTCCTGCATGAACTGGCGCAAGGTGAGAACGGCAGCGTCGATTGATTCGTCGCCGGGGCCGTCGAACGCCGATTCCCAGCCCTTGTCTCGGTCCCAGTGGAGCTTCGTCGTGGTCTTCTTGGTTGTGACACGCTCGAAGAACGTGAGGCCAGAGAGCTTGTCGACCTTGGTGTTGAAGAGTGCAAGCCGATCCGCGATTGTCACTGTGGGCGCACGCAGTTGGAGTGTCGGGGCCTAGAAGATATGACTGGGTTGGCCACGGACCTTCGAGTGGGTTAGCTCCTCGCGAGTTGCCGGAGCCACCGGCGACCAGCCCATGCCTCGATCTATCATCATCCAGGCCTCGATGTCCACAAGGACTCGATCACGCTCGCGGTGCGTTCGGTGGACACCCAAGGTCAGGCGTAGTCAAGTGGGGTGATTGGGCCAGTCGGTGGTGGAGTCGCTGGTGCATCGGGGCAACTTCAGTCAGGCCTGAAAACACTCTGGGAGGCCGTCGAGCAAGTGAGTGCCGGCATGCCGGACCGTAATCGGCTCATCGCCGCTGCGGGACAACGTTCGAAAGCCCGGCGGGAAGAGTGAACGAGAAGCCTCTGGCAGGGCATAGAGCGCCTTGATGAGTCCGGACTCCACGCGCCGGCGCACACGCTGCTCGGCATCCAGGGGTGCGACGAAGAGGCGGAGGGCGGCCAGTGAGACTGAAAGGTGGCCCGCGAACTCCGCGAACCTATCGATAACCTGCTGAGCCGCGCGCCAGCCGTCGTTCCGCCAGAGTGGTCCTTTGTAGAGGAAGACCTCTCTTCCGGCAACGAATGCGGCGCTGTCCCGCACCGAGTAGACGCCAGAGGCGTAGTCGCGGAAGTGCTCATAGTGGCGTCGCGCGACGGATCTGCCGGTCTCGCCAACGTAGTGCGGCAGGAGCCCGCGGCTGGTGGCCGCGAGCCAGAGGTAGACGCCCGGTCCCTGCGCGGCTGGGGCCTCGAAGATCGGTGGACCGGCGGGCGAGGAGAAGTGGTAGGGGCCGCTCCAATCGAGAACTATGTCCATAGCTCTGAAGTCCCCATCCGCAATAGGGTCAAACCACCGATCATGCCGCGATCCCCGAGAGCGCACCGCAGTGTCATGCGCTCGACATGCCGCCGATACGGTAGCTCCGCAGGTGTCCCGCGTTCATCGCCTCCTCGACCGGTTCCTTCGCCTTCGCTGCAACCCGCACGCGCGGGGTTATGCGGTCTACCCCGGTTGAGGGGTCGGAGGTGGCACCATGCATTGCAGGGCGGCTGCGAACCAGAGGCCACCCTGCCTTTGGTAGATGCCAAGGCAGAGGCCGGTGACAGGCGGGAGGTCCGTGCCGCCGGGCCCCTTGAGACCGCTGAGAGAGAAGGACGCTTCTTCCACGGCGACATCGGCCGAAAGTGCGCGGATGTGCAGGGGGTTGATGGCGATACGCGTACCCTGGAACGGCCCGGCGAACAGCTCTCGGAGACCATTGGCGATCTCGAGCCGACCACGATGGGTGAAGCCGAGCGCGTAGGTATGGGTGCCATCAACGGCGTAGATGGCGGCAACCGCGGCGGCATCGCCTGCGTTGTAGGCCGTTTCGTACTGCCGCACGCGGTCCCGGATCGCGGCCTCGACGGACTGCTGGCTGAACGCGAGGCTCGGGCAGACGAAGGCGAGGCCTGCGAGCGGGATGACACGCAATAGTGTTCTCACACGCTTCTCCTTGCCGATGTCCGTGCGGGATTCTCGCCCACTGTAGTTCCACGCACTATATGCATCCGAATCGGCCATTGGGCCAGAGCCCGTGCCACCTTCCCGTCGACCGAGTCGGGCACAGGGGTGTGGCTTGGCCGCTCCGCTGAGGCTCGCCCCCCCTCCCCCCCCCCACGGGCACCTCCGCCTGGCCAGCTGGAGGTGTCTACTAGGGCGGGGAAGCTTCTCCGACAGTTCCTTCGCCCGGCTGGACGGCCCGAATGACGATGTGTTCGCGAAGCAACTCAAAGGCCCGGTGGTTGCGGAGGACCAGTGCCCGCAGAAAGCGAGGGGCGACGACGTACGTGAAACGAACCGCCCAGAGCCCGAGCACAAACGTGAACGACATCGCAGACGCAGCCCAGTTCCAGGCCGGGTCGGTAGCGACGACGAGGATCGACGCGGCCAACGCGAAGGACAGCCTGACGAGCCCAGCGCGCCGAGTAACAGATCGGGTCCAGTTGACTCCGTAGACGATGAGGCCGACAGGAACGGCGAGAAGCGACCACCCTCTGAGCACCGTAGCGGCAAGTACCAGTGATACGATGAGTGCGATGGGGCCGACCAGGAATGCACTGAATACAACTGTCCAGGCGATGACCGGCCGTTCGCCGGTACGCTGCTCGATCGTGGAAAGCCTCTGATCAGTGAAGAACCGCCGGGCGAAACCTCGGTCGATCCCGATGGCGATCGTTCGGAGATTCCAGCGCCTGACGGTCTCCTGGAAGTCGGTCATCGCGAGGTGACGTGTTGAAGGCCCGCGGGATGGGGTGGCGTCTCCGCCGGCTCGGCAGGTTCATTCGCTCGTTGGCGTTCAGCGGTGTCCATGTCGACTCACAGGCCCTGCCGCTGAAGGAAGTCCGCGACAGTTGTAGCGGCGATCGCCTCACCAATCATCACCTGAGTGAGGTTCCTAAAGTACTCTATTAGGTCAGCGACGAGCTGGGACTCCACGAACTGTGTTTGTTTGCCAGCCGCGTCAGTAGCTACGAATACTACGCCGCTCTTGTTCTCGGCTAGAGCCTTGATTGCGCTGCGATGAAGATCCGATATCGGGGCGTGCTTGCTGACTACGACTCCGATGATCTTGTCGCTGTTGGCGCGAAACAGGGGCCCGCCGGAGTTGCCGGGATTGAAGGCTCCGTTCACCACCAAGTGCGGTGTGACCCCGGCGCGATCGACGAAGCCAGCGAGATAGCCGACGGACAGCAGGGGTGACGGCCCGTTGTAGCCCAGCGGGAAGCCCCAAGTGGTTACTGCACTCCCAACATCGGGCGGTTGGCCGGTATCCAGATCCAGACCGCCCTGCGCGCGCTTCGTTGGCCTTAGGGCCGCCAGATCGGCGGCCGCGTCCGCGCGGAGTTCGCTGAACTGCATGCTCAGGCCGAAGCTCGATACTCCGATGATCTCGGAGGCTGCGGAGCCACGCACGACGTGTTCATTGGTAAGCAGCCAGCCGTTCTTCAGAACGAATGCTGTACCCTTGAAATCGGTCTTTGGGCACACGAGCATGACCACGGAGTCGACCACGACGCGGCCCGTCGGCCCGGCAGCGTCGAGCGTCCACTTGGTGGCAACCGGAACATTGTTCACAATCACGGCCTCCGCTGTACGACTAACAATGATCCTACCCGGAGCGGAATCCCCGCTCTGACTATATGCACCCGAACCGGCCGTGCTGCCAGAGCCCGTGCCACCTTCCCGTCGACCGAGCCGGCCACCGGGGAGTGGCCTGGCCGCCCCGCTGAGCCTCGAACTCCCTCCAGGCAACCTCCGTTGCCCCGATGCTTGTCGACTGTCTGTTGACGACCTTGGGACAACCCGGCGCTACCCTCCCGGCGACCTTCACCAAGAGCACACCATGGGCGCGATGATCTGGGACTTCGAGATCCGTAGGGCGGACCAGCCGTCGAAGGCCGAAGAGCAGGTCGAGCGGGAGGAGCGGGCACGACTTGCCGACGCGGAGCAGGACGAAGGCGAGAACGACGCGCCGAGACGAGACGGGGGCAGCAAGCGGTGCTAAGGAGGATGCGCCTCAGCATGGCGCAGTCCACCCAGCCCGACTGCAACCGCATCGCGGCCCAGCTCAGCCGCTGGCATTTGATGGTTGCTGCGGGCCGAGACGCGCGCAGGTCGGCCGATGGTGCAACACAAGGGCCCGGTGCCGAGGCCCGGCAGCTCCATTTCCATTGTTAGGCACCGCGCCCGTTCACGGCGCGCCAGTCCAGGTGTTGTTGGAGCGGTCCACGTCGGGGTAGGCGCGCCGCGGGTCGATCTCGACGCGGACGGGCCGCGCCTGTGGCGGTGTCACGAGCCGGTAGACGTACGTGGAGCGGAGGGACCACACCTGTACCGGCAGCTTCACGTTGCGCCGCGAGGAGTCCGCCCCGACGATGGCAAGGTCCACTGGCGCAACCATCTCGGCGTGCCGGGACAGATGGATCTCCGAAAGCGTGAGGCCCAACGAATCCCGCTGCGCCACCGAATCCACCGCCAAGTCGAGGTGGTCGGTCCGGAAGAACCAACTGCGCCAGAACCACGACAGGTCCTCGCCCAGCGCGTCGTTCATCGTGCGGAAGAAGTCGGCAGGGGTCGGGTGTTTGAACGCCCAGCGCCGCACGTACTCCCGCAAAGCGGCGTCAAAGGGCACGGAGTCGACGATCTCCCGACGGAGGAAGTGCAGCCCAACAGGGGGCTTGAAATAGGGCAAGTACCCGCTCTGGGGGCGGTGGTCCTGCGGCATCATGATAGCCCCCTCACTGCCCGAGACCCGAAGCCAAGCGCCCGTGCGAAGGAAGGCTACCCAGCTCTCGGCCGAGTGGCCCGCGAGCCCGGTGTCAGCCGGGAAGCGATCGTGCTGCACGAAGTGTTGGAGGAACGAGACAAGCCCTTCGTCCTGCCAGCCGTAGAGGCGCTCGTTGGAGCCTACCATCATCGGGAACCACTGGTGAGCCAACTCGTGGGCGGTACAGCCGACGAGTCCGTGCTCGCTCTGGTGCCCAGGGCAGAACACCATCATCGGGTACTCCATGCCCCCCGCCGGCCCGTTGACATTGATGGCGGTCGGGTAGGGGTACCGGGCCAGCCGGGTCGAGAGATTCTGGATCACGAAGCGGCCAACCGCTGCCGCCTCCGCCCACACCGGGAGCGCCCTTGGCGGATACAGTGCCTGGATCAGAATGCCGTCCCATCCCGTCGCGTCCCACAGGAAGTTGGGCGCGGCGGCCCATGCCACGTCGCGCACGTTCTCGGCGCGGAATCGCCAGGTGCGCGTTGCGCCGGTCCCGGGGGGAAGCAGCGCGTGCGTCCCCATCTCCGTCGGTGCGATGATGCGAACCGTCGTGTCCGAGCGGACGGCGAGCGCCAGCCGACGCCGCTGCTCAGCAGTAAGGACCTCCGCTGCGTTCTGCAGAACTCCGGAGCCGGTCACGGTGTAGCCCGCGGGTACCGTGATCGCGTAGTCGAAGTCCCCATAGTCGAGGTAGAACTCCCCGTAGCCCAGGTACGGCTCGGTGTTCCACCCGCGTACGTCGTCGTATACGGCCATGCGTGGTAACCACATCCCCACCTGGTAGAGCCACCCTTCCGGAAACCGCTCGCGACCCGTGCGCCAGTACAACGGCACCTGGAAGTGCCACGCGATGTCGAGTTGGACGACGCCACGCGGTGGGAGCGGCCGGTCGAGTGTCACCTGCATCAACGTGGCGTTGATGCGATAGGGCAGCGGCGAAGACGCCGGCCGCGCGCCCGAGCGCAGCGACCGCAGCACGCCCATGCGCTCGATGACGTACCCGCCGACGATGCCCGGTTCGGCCTCGTACCTGTCGCTCACCACCGCGAGGGGGTTGTTGGGAGCGCCCAAGTTCTGGTCGAGTTGGATCCAGACGTACCGCAGTGTGTCGGTCGAGTTGTTCGTATAGCGGATCGTCTCCTCGCCACGCACCGTGTGCGTGGCCGTGTCGAGGGAGGCACGAACGGAGTAGTCGACACGCTGCTGCCAGTACAGTGGTCCAGGCGTACCTGCGCCGGTGCGATAGGGGGTGGGTGGAGGCAGTTCGAGGGGCCGGAATGCAGACGTGTCGGGAACGCCCGGTCGCAACGCGACGCGCTGAGCGGCAAGCGGGCCAGACTGGATCAAGACGCCGAAAACGAGGGCCACGGATATGAGCAGCCTGCTGCCTCCAGTAAGTGTGATCCCGCCGAATGAGGGACGATGCCCGGTGGGAGCCATAGAGAGCCTCCGTTGATCTGCGGGAACCCGAAGCCGCGCGTGTGCCCAACAGGGTGCGGGAAGAGTGCGCTGGTTAGGCGTCACGCGAGTTCGCACGAGCCTGGTTCTTGAGAATGCGCTCGATGCGCCCGGCGTAGTCCCCCTTTGTGCCGTCATGCAGGCCGAGCGCCTGCGCGCTGCGGCAGACCTGAATTGCCTCTTCGTACTCCCCATCTTCAGCGAGCACAGTAGCGAGCACTGCGAACGTTGGTACGCGCGGAAGCACACCCAAGTCGGCAACGAGTGCCGCGGCCATGGTAGGGAACTCCCTGACGTGACGGCGCGCGATTTCCTTACAGAGGTGGCGTGACTTGCTGAGGGTTCGTTGCTTGTACGCAATCGCAGCAATCGAACTAAGAAGGAAGTGCCGATCCACGGGGTTCGTCGGGGCATCGAGCGCTGCAAGCATGCGTTTCAGGTCGCCCGAATTCCAGGCGTGGAAGGCCTCGTCGGCCGGAATCAACTTTCCCTGCCGTGTCACATAGCTGAGCATAGGCATGTCCTAGTCGCGTGCACGCCTAACGAACGACCCGGTTCAGCCGCGGCGCGAAACGCCGTCCGCTGCAACCGGTTGTTCGGCTCCTTGTCGCATTTCATTCAGCGCCAAGCCCGGTCAAGAGCAGTGCCCAGACGATGATTCCAAAAACTAGACAAACAACATGACCAGATGACCACGCGTAGAATCGCTGGCGGGGATTGCGCTTGTCCTCTACGGCGTTGATGTAATTCTGTACAGGCACAAGACAGAGAAAGGAGGGAATGAACGCCGATATGATGCTAGCAGCAATGCTTGGTGCGCGACCTACTATGTTCGCCAAGATCAGGAGAACTACCCACCCGGTGGCGAGTCCACCGGCAGAAAACGTAGGCGGTTCCACTGATCGCGCATCTTTGTCTTCGTGAATGCGACGCAGTAGACTATGGCAGAAGAATATCCCGAAGAAGCCGCGCCAAAACGGGCGGATGTTGAGCCCATCCCGTTCCTTTATGTATCTCCAGTTCTTGTAGATCCAATAGGCCTCATAGAGGCTGAACGAGGCTATGGACAGGAGGATCAGTCGCGACACCGGGATGTAGAGGAACAGCGGTGTGCGAGACTCTGTCGGGTGGTTCTCATTCATTGCATCGTGCTCCTTTCGGTTGCCGAACGGATTGGGGGTCCCGAGGAAGAAGCCACGGGAAATGCGTTGGTTCCCGTCCCCCTGGCCGAGCGACGGGCCCGACGTCAGACGCAGAAGCCCGTAGAAAACGAGAGCGAAGACCGCCATCGAGAGAAGGTCGAACGGAAGGAAGAACAGCGAGGTAGTCAGATCGCCCTCCCTCGCCCTCAGAATGAGGACTACAATCCCGTCGAGGAGTGCGCCTGCTACGGCACCTGTCAGCAGGGCGAACCACGTAGGCCGCACCCATCTCAGCGCGAGGGCTATGCCGGTGAAGAGCAGAAGCACCCACAGCATCGGCAGCAGGAACGACTGCGGGGAAAGGAGCCACTCAGAGGAGTAGGACCTCTCCGACCTTAGCAGCTTGCCGAGGACATAAACAGCAGGACGATCGAGCACGACGTAAGCAATCGCAGCCGCCGGCACCGCGAGCCAGGTCCTGGAAACCCACCTGAACGCGGCGAGTGAGATGCCGGCAAGGATCACGTCGCGCACAAATGCCGTGAGCCAGCCAAAGGAATCCGCGAAATTGAAGAGCGTGTACGAGTAGCCGCCGCTGCCTGACTCGTTGTGGGATACAGAGGGGCCAAGCAGAAGCCATACAAGGTCAGCCACAAACAGAGCGTAAAGGAAGAGAAACGGCCGCTCCCATCGGATCGTCTTCCCGCTGACGCCGAGCAAGTCCGCCAGGCCTATCGTTGGCATTGGATCTCCCTTGGGATCGTGCCCATGATATAGCATGCCAAGATCACGAAGGTGAAGCCGCAGGGACCTCTTCCGCCCGACGACGAGCCAGCGAGTCGGATCCGCGTTCGACCAGAAGGTGCCTGGATACGGCGCGGCGGTCGCGCCGACAACTGAACTGACACTCGTTGTCCCACTCCTGGGGCTGCAGGCCGTCATGCCCCCCAGCGTTCAGGCCCAGCTTAGAGTAGCGACGCCATGTCTCTCACCTTGAGCCCGTGCGAGCTGTCCACACAATAGAGCTTGTCAGCGCGCGGTTCGTCGATGGTGAGCCCATGAATCCTGGTTGGCTTCGGGAAGTGCTGCAAACTGGCAGCGCCGAACATCACGCAATCATTCACCTGCGGCTGCGTCTCGAGGTTGGCGTCGGCGACCAGAAAGCCGGCTACCGTGAGCCCACTGATCTCTTGCGCACTCCTCGCCTCCATGCGGAGAATCAGGGCCGGCGCGCTGTCCT
>Ga0315287_10009162_pt1 | contig 10007 bp, 10 predicted proteins | sample YL17G11_0_MG_FD_205037 | JGI IMG/M metagenome (GOLD analysis project Ga0315287, IMG submission 205037) | Sediment microbial communities from Yellowstone Lake, YNP, Wyoming, USA - YL17G11_0 | ecosystem: Environmental > Aquatic > Freshwater > Lake > Sediment | place: USA: Wyoming | collected... | reverse complement strand
CTTGCGGGCGCTCGGATAGAGGAGCGCGAAGATGATCCGGAACTGGCTCGCTGGGCCGTTGTCGGGATGCACCACGTTGTAGTAGTACTGGGCGCCGATGTTTATGGGCCGGCCCGCGAACAGCGTCGTGCGCGTGATCCCGAGTCCGAGTGGCACGGTCCATTCCTGGCCCGACGGCGCGGACCAGTTGGCAGTGATGATTGGCCCGGTGGAAATTGCCCAGCCCTTCCCGAAGTTGTAGTTGACGAAGGGCTGGATCAGGAGCTGGTTGACTTCAGGATCTCCGCCGGCGTCCGCAAAGGTCCACAACTGGTTCGCCAACAGGCCAATCACGTACGGGCCCCTGGTCGTGAGCAGCACCCCGGTAGGGCCAATCGCCCACGAGCCGGTGCGGAACAGCGGGTTGGTCGCCGCAGGAATGGAGAACTCCGGCCCTATGCCCCAGATCAGCTTCCCGGGATGGGCCGGCGACAGGAACGTCTGCAGCACGATGTCGCCGATACCACTGACCTGCGTCCCGTCCGGGCCTGGGCTGCTCAGGAACGGAACGATGGTCCGTGCGATGAGGGTCCAATCGGGTGTCACCCTGATCGGGATGACCGGCTGGAAGTTCAGGTTGAACAAGGTGGCGTCGCCGAGGCCGCCGCCACTGTTGAAGTTGAACTGGAACGGAATCGTGACGAGATCGGCCACCGGATTCTGGGTCTGCTTGGCCAGCGCCGTCGCGTCAATCGCCGGCTTCTCCTGCGCCGACAGCATGTGCGTGACAAGCAACAGCCCACCAGTCAGCACAATCGCACTTCGAAACGACCGCATTGCAGATCCTCCCTGGGTCATGGTTGCTGCTCATGACGCGCCCGCCCCATCGCCAAGCACGCCCCTGGCCGCCGCGACAATCTGCAGCACCTGCTCCTGGAACGCCACCGACGTCGTATCTACCTCGATCGCATCGCTGGCCCGACGCAGTGGCGCCACGGCGCGCGAGGCATCCGCGCGGTCGCGCACTGCCAGCCGCTCCGCTTCGCGTGCCAGCGCGTCGGCGTCCACTGGCGCGCCGCGCTGCTCCAGCCGCCGCCGTGCCCGCGCTTCGGGCGTCGCCGTCAGGAATACCTTGAGCTCGGCATCGGGAAAGACCACGGTGCCGATGTCGCGGCCGTCGACCACGACGCCCACCCCAGCGCGCGCCAGCTCGCGGAGCTTGGCATTGACCCATTCCCGCACCACCGGCACCGCCGACACCGCCGAGACGTGTGCTGTGACGAGCGGAGTCCGCAGTTCGGCGTCGGCCGGCGCGCCGTCGAGATAGCAGGCGAACCCGGCCCCGTCGGGCTGGAGCATGAGGCCCCGGTCTTCCGCTCCGCGCAGCACACTCTCGAATGCGAGGGCGAGCGGGTTATCCACCCCGGCCCGTGCCGCTTCGTCCAGGGCCACGTGAGTGATCGCCCGATACAGGGCGCCGGAGTCGAGGTGACTGAACCCGAGTGCCTCGGCCACCGCGCGCGCGGTGCTCGACTTGCCGGACGCGGCTGGGCCGTCGATGGCAATGATGCCGCGGCGCATTCAGCGGTCCCGCGCCCTGATACTGGCCAGCGTCTCGCGGAAGCGGGGGAAGCTCACGTCGGCGCAGCGCATGTCGTCGATGGCGATACGGGCGCCGCGCACGGTGCCGAGCACGGCAAACGCCATGGCCAGACGGTGATCGCCTTCGGTGCGGATCCGGCCCGACGGCGGCCGATCGGAGCCGCTCACGTGCAAGTCGTCGCCCTGCACTTCCGCGAGCGCGCCCACGGCGCGCAGGTTGGCCGCCATCAAGCCGAGACGGTCACTCTCCTTCACGCGGAGCTCTCCCACGTCCTTGAATACGGTGGTACCCGCCGCCCGGGAGGCCAGGACCGCCAGCAGTGGGATCTCGTCGATGAGACCGGGGATCTCCCCGGCGCCCACGGTCGTGGCGCGCAGCGACGCCGGTGCGACCAGGAGGTCGCCCACCGGCTCCCCGAACTCTTCGCCTGGCGCGTCAATGCGGGGCGCTGCCCCCATGCGCTCCAGCACCGCGAGGAAACCGATTCGGGTGGGGTTGATGCCGACACCGGAAATGCGCAGCTCCCCGCCTTCTGCCAGCAGGGCGGCACCGACGAGGAAGGCCGCGGACGACGGATCACCCGGCACCTGCAGGTCGAACGGCGTGATCCGACCAGTGGGAGACATCTCGATCCATCCGTCCGCTGAATCCACCACCCTGTACCCGAAGGCACGCAACAGGCGCTCGGTGTGATCGCGGGAACGGCCGAAGGGCTCGCGGATGGCGACCTCGACGCCGCCGGTGACGCCGGCGAGGAGCAGGCAGCTCTTGATCTGGGCACTCGAGACCGGCTGCTCGTAGCGGAGCGCCTTGAGCACACCACCCCGGATGGTGAGCGGCAGCCCATCGCCGGCCATGTCGGAGAACCGCGCCCCCATCTGGGAGAGCGGCTCGGTGACGCGCCGCATCGGGCGCCGTCGCAGCGAGCGGTCGCCCGTGAGCGTCGCGGCAAAGCGGTGACCGGCCAGCATGCCCAGCAGCAATCGGGTGGTGGTGCCCGAGTTGCCGCAGTCGAGAAGGTCGTCGGGCCGCCGGAGCCGGCCCCGGCCGACGATCTCGATGACGCGGCCCGCGCGGAGCGGCGAGATGGCAGCGCCGAGCTGGCGCAGCACGCGCGCACTCGACCGGGCATCGAGCGATGTCAGGGCACCGCCGATGTGACTGCGTCCCCTCGCGAGGGACCCGAACAGGAGGACACGGTGCGTGATGCTCTTGTCGCCGGGGACGCGCACGACGCCATGCACCATCATCGATCGAGACCCTTCCGGAAAGCGGTGCCCTGCGCCAGGAACGCCTTGAGCCCGGCCGCGTCGCGCGCCGCGATCAGGGCGCGCAGCTGCTGCATCGCCGCGCCCGTCTGCGCCAGCGCTTCGGCCACCGGGCCGGCGTTCGCGAGGAAGATCTCGGCCCACAGGTCAGGGTCGCTCGCGGCCAGCCGCGTCGTGTCCCGGCCGCCGGGCCCAAACGAGACGCCACCGAGCGCCCGGGCACTGAGCGACACCGCCAGCGCCGAGGCCACCGCCTGGGGAAGGTGGCTGGTCCAGGCGAGCTGGACGTCGTGCGCGGTCGCATCGATGGTCACCGGCGATGATTCACCCACCAGCTCCCAGAAGCTGGCTACGTCGCGGGCGACGGTGTCGCCCTCGGGCGTGCCAGTGGAACACACATAGACCACGGCACCGCGGAAGAGGTCCGGGCGCGCCGCGGCAAACCCGGTCCCATGCGTCCCCGCCAGCGGATGCGCGCCGGCGAACCGCGCCGCGAGTCCTGCGGCGCGGGCCCGCTCCATTACCGGGGCCTTGATGCTGGCGACGTCGGACAGGATCGCCCCGGGGGCGAGCCATGCCGGCGCGCGTTCGATGAGCTCCAGTGTGGCCGACGGTGGGACGGCGAGCACGACGAACGCGGCATCGCGCGCGGCGCCAAGGGGCGAGTCCGCCGCGGCGGTGATCGCCCCGCGCTTGAGTGCCTCGATGACGTCGCCCGGGGAGCGGGAATACCCCACGACGCGCCGGACCCCCGCTTGCGTGGCACGCCACGCGAGCGACCCGCCGATGGCGCCGAGTCCGATGATGCCGATCGATTCTGGAAGGATGGCGAAAATCCCGAGGTCGTGCGCGTTGTGAGATCAGTGCCGAACGGTCCGTGCGACAGTTGCCGCCGGACTGGAAGTATTGTACCTATCGGCAGTTGCGGGCACAACGCGCACCCCGGCGTCGACCGTTCCGGATGGCCTGCAGCCCCCTTCGACACCAGCGAGACCGAATGCCTGGATCAGCCGGCCGACCGCAGTCCTCGCGCAGCGCGCTCGAAGAGGCCTACGAGAGGGCCGTCAAGTCGGAGGCGGAGAAGCGGGCCCTGAGTCTCGCGGTGCAGCGTACCCGGTTCCGGGCCCGGGTACTGCTCCTCAGCCTGGCATGGGCCATCATCGTGGGGTGCGTCGCCGCCGTCGCGCTGCACCCCGAGTGGTTCGACCTGGGCGACGTGGCTGAGACGTCCGGCGAACGGGATGCGAACCTGCGCCTTACCCTGTATGTGGCAGGGCAGCAGCTGGCGGCGTACAAGACGCAGCGCGGCATCTTTCCGGATCGCCTGGCAGAGGCTGGTACGTTCGCCCCGGGCTTGGTCTACGTGAAAACGCCCGATGGAGGCTACATACTCAAGCTCTCGCGCGGCGAGGATCGTGTCACCCTCACCTCGAATGAGTCCTTGAGTGCGTTTCTGAGTCCCAGTCTCGCCCGCCTGGTGCGGCGCGGAGGGCAGTGATCATGGTTCCGCGCAATCGAAAGGGCTTCACGCTGATCGAGCTGCTCACCGTCGTGACGCTGCTTGGAGTGCTCGCCAGCATCGCCTCGATGCGCTACATCTCGCTCGAGAACGAGGGCCTCGCAGCCAAGGTCGGGTCCGAGATGCAGGAGATCCGCCTGGCCGGCATCAACTACTTCTCCGAGCATGAGGTCTGGCCGGCGGCGGCGTCCGCGGGCGTTACCCCCACCGAGCTGGTGTCCTTGCTCTCGGGTGCCACCCAGTTCACCACCCCGAACTACACGCTCGAGTGGGTAAACCAGGGCGAGGACCTCATCGGCGTGATCGTGCGGGGCACTCGCCCCGGCCTGTCCCAGAGGCTGGTGTCGCGACTGGTGTACGGGAATCCGTACGTGCCCTATGGCGGCGACGTGATGTACATCATCAAGGCGCCCGGCGTCCCGATGTAGCTTCGGCTTCGAGCAGGACGAGAGAGTGACCCCGAACCTCCACCGCCCCGGTCACCGAGTCTCCCTCGATACCGGGGCGGGCCGTATCCAGCATCAGCCGCCACGGGCCGGCAGGCAGCTGCTGCTGCCCTGTTGAGGCGCCGCCGTTCAGCACCAGCACGAGGCGAGTGGTGCCGGCAGCCGCGACCCCACTCGACTCCCCGACCATTTCCACCTCAGTGTCGAGCAACACCGCCACGGAATGCCGCGCGCGATCATGCCAGTCCGCTTCGGACATCACCGCGCCGGAGCCGCTGAGCCAGCGCGCCGTCGCGTTAATTGCCTCGTGACCGGGAAGGAAGTCCGACCTCCGGAACACGGCATACCGGCGTCGCAGCGCCAGCACGCGCCGGGTGAAGGCGAGCATGCTGCTGGACTCTGGCGAAGGGAGCCAGGGCAGCCAGCTGAGAGCCGAATCCTGGCACCACGGATTGTTGTTGCCCTGCTGGGTCCGCGCAAACTCATCGCCCTGGCTCAGCATCGGGACACCGAGCGAAAACGCGAGCGTGGCCATCATGCCGCGCGCCGCGCGCGCGCGCAGCTCCAGGACCTGCGGGTCCGCGGTGGGGCCCTCGATGCCCCAGTTGCGGCTCTCATTCCAGTCGGCTCCGTCGCGATTGCGCTCACCGTTGACCAGGTTGTGCTTGCGTTCGTAGGAGACCAAGTCCTGCAGCGTGAACCCGTCGTGGCACGCGATGAAGTTGATGCTGGACTGCGGGAGCCGCGCGGGCGAGAAGAGGTCGCTGGAACCACTCACGCGGGTGGCAAGGTCGCTCACGCCGCCAGTGCCGCGCCAGAAACGGCGCACGGTGTCCCGATAGCGGCCATTCCATTCGGCAAATCCCGGAGGAAATGCGCCCAGCTGGTAGCCGCCCGGACCGAGGTCCCATGGTTCGGCGATGAGCTTGACGTTGCGGAGTTGGGGATCCGCCGCGAGTTCCCTGAAGAGCGTCGCGTTCGCATCAAAAATCACCGGATCGCGCCCGAGCACTGGTGCCAGGTCGAAGCGGAACCCGTCGACCCGCATCTCCGTCGCCCAGAACCGGAGACCGTCGAGCACCAGCCGGCGGACGATCGGATGGCGAACGTCCAGGGTGTTGCCACAGCCGGTAAAGTCCTCGTAGACACGCTGCCCGTCATGCTGGAGGCGGTAGTAGGCCGCATTGTCGAGCCCGCGAAAGGACACTGCCGGTCCGTCGACACCGCCCTCGCCAGTGTGGTTGTAGACCACGTCCAGCAACACTTCCATGCCAGCCATGTGCAGCCGCCGGACCATTTCGCGGAACTCATGGCGTTCCCGGCCGGGCTGGCTGGCGAAGCGGCGGTCGGGCGCGAAGAACCCGATCGTGGCGTAGCCCCAGTAGTTGGTGAGCCCGTTGCTTGCCAGCAGCGCGCTGTCGACCGCCGGCTGGACCGGCAGGAGTTCCACCGCCGTGATACCAAGGCCCTGCAGGTGCTCGACCACCGGCTCCGCGGCAAGGCCGAGCCATGTGCCCCTCAGCGCAGCAGGCACCATGGGGTGCAGCGCCGTCATGCCCTTCACATGGCACTCGTAGATGAGGCTGTCCGACCAGGGCACCTCCGGCCGGCGATCACCCTGCCAGTCGAAATCGTCCGCCACGACAACGCTGCGCGGAAGGTGTGCCGCGGAATCGGAGGCGTCAGGGAGCAGCCGGCCATGGGGGCCGGCGTGCCGCGCCAGGCGCAGCGATGGATGCCAGCGCACCGGGCCATCGATGCAGCGGGCGTATGGGTCGAGCAGCAGCTTGGCGGGATTGAACAGGTGCCCTGCATCGGGATTCCACGGACCGTACGCACGAAAGCCGTATCGCGTCCCGGGATGGGCAAGGCCGCTCCGCAGGTGCCAGATCCCGTCCTTGCCCCGCTCCATGGGAAGGCGATGGCCGCCCGCGTCGTCGAGCACCAGCTCGACCGAGGTGGCGTTGGACGAGAAGATCCTGAAAGTGGTGGCGCTGCCATCCCAGGACGCACCGAGCGGCAGGTGCTGGCCGGCTTCGCCTTCAGTCCGTGTCATGCGCCGAACGATAACAACCGATCGTGTGGCCGGGGGGGGGGCCGCGGCCCTGCAATCGTCTCGGCCTGCGACAGCGCGCATGCAACTGCACGAAGCCCGGATCGAAGCGTGCAGGCGGCGATTCTGTCGACGGCCCGACACAACCCCGTCTCCCACCAACCAACGCACCCGCTCTGGGGCCGACTGCAGGCGCTTGCGCTGGCGAGGGTATGGTGTTGCCCCTGCGCGTCTTAGCGCCGGACGACGTGAGACGGTGCCGCTGGCACGACTCCCGTGTTGATGAGGGCAACCTCAACAGAAGGCTGCTCCATGTCGTTGCTCGAGTATGTGACGCCACGCAGGCTGGAGGACCCGGCGGACTACACGACGTCCAGGTCCCTGCTCGTGAAGGAACGGCGCACCTGGCTCACCAGCGGCGCCAACGTCATCGAAGGGCGCGTCTGGCGCCACGCCGAGATCGTGATCGAAGCCAAGCACTCGCAGTGGGACCGCGAAAACTGCCGCCAGCGCGTGGCCTGAGTCAGGGGCGGGGCCGCTGCTACCGCACCTGCCCCGCGGCGGCAATCCGGGCCGCCAGCTGAGTTAGCGGCGCTGATTCCAGCGGCAGCGCCAGCATGGCGTCAATGCGCCGGGTCAGCAGCGCGCACGCCGTGTCGAAGGCTCGCTGCCGCTCCTCCTCGGTACCCGTCGCGTCGGCCGGGTCATCCATGCCCCAGTGCGCCATCAGCGGGTGACCCGGGAAGATGGGGCACGCTTCCTTCGCATTGTCGCAGACCGTGATCACCACGTCCCATGTGGCGTGCCCGAGGTTGTCGATGCCACGCGGTACGTGACCCCTCCACTCGATGCCCACCTTCGTGAGCGCCTCGACGGCGTGCGGATTGACCCGGGCCGCGGGCCGCGATCCCGCGCTCTCCGCCAGGATACGGCCCTTTCCCCGCACGTTGAGCAGCGCTTCCGCCATCTGGCTCCTGGCCGAGTTCCCGGTACAGAGAACCAGGACCCGCAGCGGCGCCGTCATGAGTGCGTCACGACCGGGAAGTACCGGGCTCGCGCCGCGAGGGCCACGTACACGAGCGCGACAAGTGCCGGCACCTCGATGAGTGGTCCCACCACCGCGGCGAGTGCCTCGCCCGAGGCAATGCCGAAGGTGGCGACCGCGACCGCGATGGCGAGCTCGAAGTTGTTCCCTGCCGCGGTGAAGGAGAGCGACGCCGTGGTTTCGTAGTCGAACCCCAGGCGCCGGGAGAGCCAGAAGGCGAACCCGAACATGAGCGCGAAGTAGGCCAGCAACGGGAGTGCGATACGCAGGACATCCAGCGGCAGCTCGACAATGCGGCGCCCCTGCATCGCGAACATCAGGACGATGGTGTACAGAAGCCCGAGCAGCGCGGTGGGCCCGATCCTCGGCAGAAAAGTCCCCTCGTACCACGTGACGCCGCGCCGGGCCACCAGGAACCGGCGCGTGAGGTAGCCCGCTATCAGCGGCACCCCGAGGAAGATGACCACGCTCCGCGCAATCTGGCCCATGGAAACATCGAGCACGGCGCTGTCGGCGCCAAACCAGCCCGGCACGATGGTCAGGTACAACCAGCCCAGCACCGAATATGTCAGAACCTGGAAGACCGAGTTCAGCGCCACCAGCAACGCGGCGAGCTCACCCGACCCGGAGGCCAGTGCGTTCCAGATGAGCACCATCGCGATGCACCGCGCGAGCCCGATCAGGACGAGTCCGTTGCGGTAGTGTGGCAGGTCAGGCAGGAACAGCCACGCCAGGCCAAGCATCAACAGCGGACCCAGCACCCAGTTCAGCAGCAGGGATGTTCCGATGAGGCGGCGGTCGAGCGTGTGCCGGCCGATCTCCTCATACCGCACCTTCGCGAGCACCGGGTACATCATCCACAAGAGCCCGATGGCGATCGGCACGGACACGCCGGCCACCTTCACGCGATCGAGCATGGCCCCGAGGCCCGGGTACGCCCGGCCGAGCAGGAGGCCGATTGCCATGGCCGCGAAGATCCAGAGCGGGAGGAGGCGGTCAAGCGCGGACAGCCGCTTGAGCACAGGCGCGACGGGGGCCGTCACGGCGGTCATGCGAGACGGGTGTCCCGCATGACGATCGCCGAGTCGGGACAGACCGAGGCAAACTCCACCGAGCCCCGGATGCCGGCGGGGACTTCGTCCCGCTCGATGGCGGCGAAGCCGTGCCGCGAGAAATACGCTTCGGCGGTGTCGGTGAGGAGGTAGACGCCACGGACCCCAAGATCCCGGGCCGATCCACGTGCCGCCTCCACCAGCCGCCTCCCCACTCCCGAGCCGCGGAGCGAGGCTGCGACCACGACGGAACGCAGCAATGCGTCGGGGCCATACAGCTCGAGCCCGGCCGCTGCCGTCACCTTGCCTCCGGCCTCCGCCACCACGAAGTGCTCCAGCGTGGCCGACAGGCCGTCGAGCGGCAGGTCGGCCTCATGGAGCAGCCGGCACACCGCCTCATGGTCGGCCGCGACGGCGGGTCGGAGCTCCGTGCTCACGCGAGCGGCTTCCCAGCCCGGATGAAGGCACCCATGACCCGGCCACCCACTTCACGCGCCAGGACTTCGCTGTCGAGCCCTGCCCCGCCGAGGAAGGCCGCAGCATCCTCGAACTCATAGATGCGCGTCGGCTCGATGGACACGTCCGTGAACCCGGCATCCTCGAGCAGCGCGATGAACTGCCGTTCCTCGAGCGCGCCCGCCACGCACCCCACCCACAGCTCCATGCTGTGCCGCACCTGGGCGGGCACGTCGCCCCGGATCACCACGTCGGACACCGCGAGGCGCCCGCCCGGCTTGAGTACCCGGAACGCCTCGGCGAATACCTGGCGCTTGTCGACCGACAGGTTGATCACGCAGTTCGAGATGATCACGTCCACCGTGTTCGCGGGCAGCGGGATCGCCTCGATGGTGCCCTTGAGGAACTCGACATTGGTCGCGCCCGCCTTGGCCTTGTTCGACTCGGCGAGCGCCAGCATCTCGTCGGTCATGTCCAGCCCGTACGCCTTGCCGGTTGGCCCGACGCGCTGCGCTGACAAGAGTACGTCGATGCCGCCACCACTTCCGAGATCGAGCACGACTTCGCCAGGATGCAGTTCGGCGAG
>Ga0315287_10009160_pt1 | contig 10007 bp, 9 predicted proteins | sample YL17G11_0_MG_FD_205037 | JGI IMG/M metagenome (GOLD analysis project Ga0315287, IMG submission 205037) | Sediment microbial communities from Yellowstone Lake, YNP, Wyoming, USA - YL17G11_0 | ecosystem: Environmental > Aquatic > Freshwater > Lake > Sediment | place: USA: Wyoming | collected... | reverse complement strand
TCCACGCCGCCCTCCGCCCCGGGGCCTACTGCGTCGTCGTGGTGATGGACTTGCGCAAGCGCAACGTTTTCTATCCCTTCCACTCCGACCTGGCGACGGCCTTGCAGGGCAAGGGATATCTGCTGGACGACATCATCATCTGGGACCGGCGGCATGAGTACAACGCGTTCCGGCCGCTGGGGTATCCGGCGGTGTTCCGGGTGAACAAGGCGCACGAGTTCGTGATGGTGTTTCAGAAGCCGCGGCAGTGACCACCCGGGAGGGGAGGAGGCCGATGACTGGGAGGAATGACGAAGGCTTTCGCGCGGAGGTGCAGGTCACCCCGGACCACTATCACCACGGCTACGAGACCGCGGATCGTTGGGCGAACTACGGGGTGCAGGTGGGGAGCGTGCTCAAGTGTCAACCCCGCCGCGTCCTGGAGATCGGCCCCGGCAACGGCACTGTGACCGCGGTCCTGCGGAGCCGCGGGATTGAGGTTGCCACGTGTGACCTGGATCCGGCGCTGAAGCCCGACCTCGTGGGCAGCGTGCACGAGCTGGATCGGTGCGTCGCACCCAAGTCATTCGACGTGGTGCTGTGCGCGCAGGTGCTGGAGCACCTTCCGTTCGACCTGCTGGAGCCGTGCTGCCGGCAGTTGGGGGAGGCCGCGCGCACCCACGTCATCCTCGGGCTGCCGTGCTTCCCGCGGATGAATCGCCTCAACCTCGAGCTCCGCCTCCCCCGTCTCGGTCTTCACCGACTGGCGCTGGGAAGCTGTCGGCGCCCGCGCTGGAAAGGCGACTCGCAGCATCACTGGTGCGTTGACTATCTCCCCTACACCTACGACAAGGTCATCGCGCGTATCAGCGAGGCCCTCACCATCGGCGAGGTGATACGCGAACCGGCGGATCCGTTCCACGTGACGTTTGTGTGTGAGCCACGGTAGGCGGCACGGCGCTACTTCTCCGCCGTCGGCATATGGTAGTACATGGACTGAATGGCGATGCGGCCGGGGCCGGTGAAACGGTTCCAGAAGAGTTGCCCGCCGCTGGCGAACAGGCCGGTGGAGAGTTTCTGGAAAATGGTCTCCATCTCGACGGTCGTTTCCTTGTAGATCCAGCCGCCTGGCTCGATGTCTATCTGCTCGCCCGCTCGCAGCGTGGCCTCGAACACATTCCCGTAACCGTGCAGCCACACTATCCCCTCCGCGCCGTCACAGCGGAAGGTATCTATGAAGATGCCCGTGCCGCCGAAGAGCATGTTGCCGATGCCCTTGACCCACTTGAAGCTGTAGTCCACGGAATCCGTCGCGGCGAGGAACTGGTGCTCGCGCACGTCAATCGCCTCGCCGGGCCGCAAGTGGAGGCCGAAGACGTGGCCCACTCCGTCTCGGCTCAGCCCGATGTTCCCGGGGCCTTCCGCCTGAGTGAGAAACACCGAGATCCCCGCGATCATCCGCCGAAAGGCGCCCTTGAGAGGCTTGAGACCGATGTCAACCTGAGGGTCTTTCCAGAGCAGGATATGGTTCTCGAAGTACACCGGCGTCGCGGTCAGCTCCAGGTGGAGCACCGGCACTAACTCCCCCTCGATATGGTAGGTAATGCCGCCGAAGGTCTCGTCGCGCGCGGCCGTCGGCATCTGCACTGGGATCGCGGCCATAACTCTTCCTATCTTTAGTTCGTATTCTTGAGAAGCTATTCCTTGCTGCCACGTCGCTCGCGATCAGGCTAGTTATTCCCGTAGTTCACGATCCCCGTCACCGCCTCTCCCGCGTCCACGAGACCGCAGCCGGTGTAGATATCCACGCCCGCGGGCGGAAGGTCGTCGGCGCTGAGGCAGAGGTTGGTGGAGCGCCCGGCGGCGAGGACGAGGGCGAGCGTGCCCGTGACGTGCGGGGTGGCCATGCTGGTGCCGCTAAGGGTGGCGTAACCGCCGCCCTTATAGCAGGAGTAGATGCTCACGCCAGGGGCGGCGATGTCCACCTCGGGGCCGATGCTGCTCCAGGAGGCGCGGGTGTTGGTGCTGTCGGTGGCGGCCACCGCAATCACAGAGGAGTAGGCGCCAGGATAGTCCACCGCGCCGCCGTCATTGCCCGCGGCGGCGACCAGGATTAATCCGGCGGCGGCCGCGGCGTCGCAGGCCTGCTGCTCGGCGAGGCTGGCGGAGTTCGAGCCGAGGCTCATGGTGGCGAGATCCATGCCGTTGGCGACGGACCACTGAATCGCGGCGATGACGTCACTGGTATAGCCCATCCCGCTCTTGTTCAGCACCTTGAGGGCGTAGAGCGAGCACTCCGGCGCGACGCCGACGACGCCGATGGTGTTGTCCAGGGCGCCTATGATCCCGGCGACGTGAGAGCCGTGCCCGTTGTCATCGTCCCAGGCGGAGGGGTTGATCCGCCCGCGGGAGGCCACGTAGTTGACGCCACCTTTGACGTTCGCGGCGAGGTCGGGGTGGTCGGCGTCAATGCCGGTGTCAATCACCGCGACGTTGATCCCCGCGCCGCGGGTCACGGACCAGGCGTATTCGGCGTCAATCCGGTTCACACCCCAGGGGAGGACCTGCCCCGGGGGAGGCGGAGGCGGGGGCTTGGGGCCCTTGCCCTGTCCCGGGACCAACGCGTACACCTCCGGGTCGGGTTCGACACGCAGCACCTCGGCGCGGCGGGCCAGCGCCGCCTCGGCCCCGGGCGGAAGCAGCACGGAGAGACCATTCACGATCTCCAGGCCCTGCAGCGGCTGGCCGCCATGGGCGCGGACGAGGTTGGCCTGGCCGGGCGGGTCGGCGAAGCCCGACTGGAAGACGACGATTCTGCGAACAGGCGCGTTGCCCTGGGCGAACGCGGGGGAGATCCCCACGGTGAGCGCGAGGAGGGCGAACAGCCAGAGGAGCAGCAGCGCAACTGAGGCGTGACGTCGCGACATGGGTCAGGCTCCTTTCGGACGAGTCCAGAGATTATAGCACGACGATCAGTCGGTGTGTGAACGGGTGAGAAGGTGAGAACGCCCGCAGGAATCCCGGCCTCTGCGGGGTAAGGTAACTCTAACCCCTGACCGAGTGGAGGTTACGGATGCAATATCGCGTGTTGGGCACGACGGGGCTGCGCGTGTCGGCGCTGGGCTTCGGGACGATGCGGTTCAAGATGAAGGACGGGCACGTGGATCAGGACCTGGCGATCTCGGCCCTGCATCGGTCCATGGACTTGGGCGTGAACTACTTCGACAGTGCGGTGGGTTACTGCAACGCCGAGAGCGAGATCACGCTCGGCAAGGCCTTGCAGGGCCGGCGGGAGGGGCTGGTGGTCTCCACCAAGTACCCGCCGTGGGGAGGTCGCACGAAAAAGGCGGATGACTGCCGGATGATCATCGAGCAGTCGTTATCGCGCATGGACATTGACTGCATTGACGTCTACCACATGCACGGCATGGGCTGGGAGACCTTCCTGGAGGAGAACGCGCCCGACGGCGCGCTGCAGGGCGCGCGGAAGGCGAAGGAGGAGGGGCTGATCAAGCACCTGGCCTTCTCGTTCCACGACAAACCGGAGCGGATGATCCAGATCTTCGAGGCCGCGCCGGATTTGGAGGTCGTCACCTGCCAGTACAACCTGCTGGATCGCGCCAACGAGGAGAGTATCGCCTGGGCGCACGCGCACGGCAAGGGCGTGGTGATCATGGGCCCGGTGGCCGGGGGTCGGCTGGGGGCAACGACCGACCAGACGCTGAAACTCCTGCCAGGGAAGATGAAGAGCACTCCCGAACTCGCGATTCGTTTCGTGCTGACGAACCCGAACGTGACCGTGGCGCTCTCCGGGATGAACACCGTGGCGATGGTGGAGGAGAACGTAGTGACGGCGAGCCGGGAGGAGGCGCTCAACCCGGCCGAGCTGGAGCAGATCGCGGCCGCGGTGGAGGAGAACAAGAGGTTCGCCGATCTCTACTGCACCGGGTGCGAGTACTGCTTGCCCTGCCCAAATGGCGTGAACATCCCCAAGAACTTCGAGTTGATGAACCTGCACCGAGTGTGGGGACAAACCGAGACGGCGCGGGGCTACTACCACGATTCATGGACTCTGGCCTCGGAGGGGACGGAGAACCTGAGAGCTTCCGCCTGCGTGGAGTGTGGGCAGTGCGAGCCGAAGTGTCCGCAGAAGATCCCGATCATCGAGCAACTCAAGGAAACGCACCGCGTGCTGGGAGAGAAGGAATAGGGTTGGTTTCAGAGAGGTGTCGTTGAAAGCGCAAGCCTCCTGCCTGCATCCTCCGTCGGCCGAAGCGATGATTGCAGGCTGGAAGCCTGCGCTCCCAGGTCGCGTTGACAGCCCTAATGGGCCATGTTATGCTCATCCTGGCGCCGGTGTAGCTCAGTGGCAGAGCAGCGGTTTCGTAAACCGCCGGCCGTCGGTTCGAGTCCGACCACCGGCTTTCTGGTTACTCTGAGGACGGATCTAGACGCCCAATCACCGCGTCCCTGCGGCGCGGTTGGAGCGCGCCGAGACGCAGTCCGCGTAGGAGGCAAGGCGCGGGATGAACCACACCAAGACAGGCTCAGGCGGGGAAACGTCGGCCAGCGCCGGCGTACCATTGGTTGACCTCCGACCGCAGCATTGGTCCCTTCAATCCAAGATCATCGTGGCGTTGCGGGAGGTTTTCGCCACTTCCGCCTTCGTCCTGGGACCGAACGTCAGCGCCTTCGAGGCCGAGATGGCCCAGTTCTGCGGCGTGGCTCACGCCATCGGCGTGGCCTCCGGCACCGACGCGTTGACGCTCTCCCTGATGGCCCTGGGGATCAGCCCTGGCGACGAAGTGCTCGTCCCCTCCTTCACCTATACCGCGACAGCGGCGGGCGTTTGCCACATGGGCGCCACGCCGGTGTTCGTGGACTCGCTGCCGGACGGCTTCAACCTGGACCCGGCCGATGCGGAGCGGCGCATCACCCCCCGCACCCGTGCCATCATTCCCGTCCACCTCTACGGCGAGGCCGCCCCCATGGGCGATATCCTGGCCCTCGCGAAGGCGCACCACCTGCGCGTGGTCGAGGACGTGGCCCAGGCGGCCGGGGCGAAGTGGCAGGGCAAGCGCCTCGGCTCGCTCGGTGACACCGGGTGCTTCAGCTTCTACCCGACGAAGAATCTGGCCGCCTGCGGCGACGCAGGGATGGTGACCACTAACGACGCCGAGCTGGCCAACCGCATCCGCCTGCTGCGCACCCAGGCCGACGCCTCCGTCCTCGGCGGGAAGAAGTACCACCACCCGACGGTCGGGTTCAACAGCCGGCTGGACGAGATCCAGGCCGCCATCCTGCGGGTGAAGCTGCCGCATCTCGATAGCTGGAACCGGGCGCGCGGCAGCCACGCCCAGGCCTACGGGGACCTTCTCAAGGACACCGGCCTGGTGCTGCCAGCGGTGAGCCACGACGGCTCGCATGTATTCTGCCTCTACACGATTCGTTACGCCCAGCGGGACGCGCTGCGCGCGCAGTTGCGGGCCCAGGGCATTGGCTCGGACACGTACTACCCGCTGCCGCTGCACCTTCAGGAAGCCTACGTTCATCTCGGGTATCAGCCGGGCGACCTTCCGGTGTGCGAGCAGTTGGCGAAAGAAGTGCTCTCCATTCCCATCTACCCCGATCTGGCCCCCGAGCAGATCGCCGTCGTGACCGGCGCCATCTTCGAGTTCCTCGGCGAACGCGACCACCTCATCATCCAGGAGACCGCCTCATGAACTACGATGTAAAGGACATCAGCCTGGCCGCGTCGGGCGGGCTGCGGATCGAGTACGCCTGGCAGCACATGCCGGTATTGCGCACGTTGGAGGCGCGCTTCGCGAAGACGCGGCCGCTGGCCGGGGTGCGGATGGGCGCCTGCCTGCACGTCACTACGGAGACCGCCAACCTGATGCGCGTGTTGAAGGCCGGCGGCGCGGAGATGTTCCTCTGCGCCTCCAACCCATTGAGCACCCAGGACGATGTCGCGGCCTGGCTGGCGACCGAGTTGGGCGTGCCGACCTTCGCCATCAAGGGCGAGGATAACAAGACCTATTACGAGCACCTCGAGGCCGTGATTGCGGCGAAGCCGCAGATCACCATGGACGACGGCTGCGATCTGGTCTGCACGCTGCACGCGAAGCACCGGGACCTGCTGCCGGGAATGCTCGGCGGCTTGGAGGAAACCACGACGGGCGTGATCCGCCTGCGCGCGATGGAGCGGAACAACGCGCTCTCCTATCCCGTGGTAGCGGTGAACGACGCGGATACGAAGCATCTCTTCGATAATCGCTACGGCACCGGGCAGAGCACCATAGACGGCGTGATCCGCGCTACCAACATCTTGATGGCCGGGCGCAAGTTCGTGGTCGCGGGGTACGGCTGGTGCGGGCGCGGGGTGGCCCTGCGGGCCAAGGGCATGGGCGCGATCGTGGCGGTGTGCGAAGTGGACCCGCTGCGGGCGCTGGAGGCGGCGATGGACGGCTACCTCGTCATGCCCATCGCCGAGGCCGCGCAGTGGGGCGAGGTGTTCGTGACCGTGACGGGCGACACCTCGATTCTCCGCAGAGAGCACTTCGCGGTGATGAAGGACGGCGCGGTGGTGGCGAACTCCGGGCACTTCGATGTGGAGATTGACATTCCGGCCTTGCGCGCCATGTCCAAGTCCGAGCGGCGCGTGCGGCCGATGGTGGACGAGTTCACGCTGCAGGACGGCCGGCGCATCTACCTGCTCGGCGAAGGGAGATTGGTGAACCTGGCCGCGGCGGAGGGCCATCCCGCGGCCGTGATGGACATGAGCTTCGCCAACCAGGCCCTGTGCTCCGAGTATCTCGTCAAGCACGCCAAGGACCTGCAGGCCCGGGTCTATCCCGTGCCGCGGGAGATTGACGAGGAGGTGGCCAAGCTCAAGCTCGCGGCCATGGGCCTCGCCATTGACAGCCTCACCCCGGAGCAAATGAAGTACCTGGCGGACTACCAGGTCGGAACGTAGGAATGTAGGAATGTTGGGCAGGAGCTTGCCTCCTGCCCCCTGTAATGCGTCTATATGCACGCCCTCGACACATCGTCCGGCCAGATTCAGCCGTTAGCAGCCGCGGGGCTGGTGGCGCTGTCGTTCCTGATCTCGCTTCTCACCCCGCGACTCGCGGGACTGCGCGCGCCTCAGCCCGACCAAGACGAACTGCCGGCCGGGGTGCGGCCGCGGCGGCAGTGGGCGATCTCGGGGCTGAGCATTACGCTCGCCTTCTGCCTGCCGGTGGTCCTGCTCGGGGGAGAGAGCCCGCAACTGCGCGCGGTGGCCTTACTCGCCCTGCTGGGTGGGTTCGCCGGCCTTACCACCGATATCCTCGGGCTGCCCCACCTGCTGCAGGCGCTGCTGGCGGTGGGTATCGCCGCGGTGGGCGTCTCCCTCGGCCTCGCCATCGTGGACCTGAAGCCGCCCTTCAGCCACGAGATGGTGAGGCTGGGCCTGTGGTCGGCGCCGGTCACCATGGTGTGGCTGCTCGCGGTGCTCTACTCCGTGGTGCTGTGCCGCCGGCTGCCCAAGCTCACGGCAGGGCTGGTCACGATCATCTCCACGACCTTGGCCATCGCCGCGCTGTCGGTGGGCGCGACTCGCTCTGCGCCGGCCGCGGGGGTGCTGGGCCTGGCCCTGGCGGGGACGGCGGCGGGGGCCTGGCGGCGTAGCTATCCGTCGCTGGGCAGCTCCGCGCACTGGGCCCTGGGGTTCGCGCTGGGGGCGATCACAGTAGTGGGGATGCTGAAGAACACCGCCTTCCTGGTGGTGGGCGTGCCGCTGCTCGCGCTCGGCGTGCCGGTGGGGGAGACCACGTATGCGATCATCTACGGCGGCGGGAAGGGCCTGCGCCTCGCGCTCAACCAGCGCCGCGAGTTGCTGCACGAGGCCCTGATTCGCAACGGCCTCAGCCCGCGGCGGACCGTGCTGCTATTCCACGCCGCGACGGTCTACCTCTGCGCGGTGGCCCTGATCCTCGTGCTGGTAGTCGAGACCTCGTTTGTGATTAAGCTGGCGCTGCTGGCGGCGGCGCTGGTCCTCGGGTTCGTGGTGTTCTTCATGCTGGCGCGCATCGCCAGCACGCCACGTGACACCGGCGAGGAGCAGGTGGACATGCTCGGCGTGCCCATCGCGCGGATTAACATGGACGCGGCCGTGGCGCGGGTGGAGGAGTTCATCGCGGACCGCTCGCCGCACATGATCGTGACCTCGGACGGCGCGAGCATCGTGCGCGCCCACGACGACGCGGAGTATCAGGACATCGTGCAGCACGCCGACATCGTCACCGCGGACGGCCGCGGGGTGGTGTGGATGGCGCGGGTGCTGGGCCTGGCTGTGACGGACCGCGTCTCGGGCGTGGATATGATGGATCGGCTGTGCCAGATCGCGGCGGAGAAGGGGTACTCGGTCTATCTCATCGGCGGGCAGCCGGGCGTGGCGGAGGAGGCGGCGCGGGAGATGCAGCGGCGCTACCCCGCGCTCACCGTGGCGGGCGTGCAGCACGGGTACTTCTCGCCGGAGGAGGAGCCGGCGGTGGTGTGCGCCATCGCCGCGGCCAAGCCGAACATCCTGTTCGTGGCCTTCGGCGCGCCGCGACAGGAGAAGTGGATTCGCCGCCATCAAGAGGCCATCGGCGCCTCGGTGGCGATCGGAGTGGGAGGAAGCTTCGACGTCTTTGCCGGCCGGGTCGCCCGCGCGCCGCTGTGGATGCAGCAAGCCGGGCTGGAATGGCTCTACCGCGCGCTGCGCGAACCCAAGCGGCTGCCGCGACTGTGGGCCTTGCCGCGGTTGGTGATGATGACGCTGCGCGCGGCGCTGGGGAGGAGACGAGGATGAACAAGATCACGGTGACGCTGGACGAGCAGGCCTTGCTGGAACTGCACGAGGTGCTCCTCGACTGCGACCAGGCAGGCGCGCTCGCGTTCCTGGAAAAGCACATCGCGCCCTGCGTGCCGCGGGCGGGGACGATGCCGTGCGATTCGACGCGGATCAATCCGTTTCTGTTGAAGAGGGAGGGGGAGGGGTGAGCGGCGAATGAGCCGCGCTACCGCAGAGTGGGGGAGGATGCCGTGGGTCGCGTGGAGCCAGTGCAGGGATTCGAGATCTCAGGGGCGCTGCTGATCACACTGGTGGCGTTCGGAGTTCTCCTCTCGCTCTATTGCTTGGTGATACTGGTTCTGCGGCAGAGGCACGGCCTGGAGCGGCATGCCAGGCCGCTTGCTATCGCCAGGGCTGTCCTGGCCACCGCGGGTCTCCTCATATCGGCGGCGCTCCTCTCGCAGTGGCTGGCCTATCGCACCGCGGGGAATCAAAGGGTATCCTGCGTGCACCACGCGAAGAACCTGGCCGTCGCCCTATCCATCTACGCCACCGACTACGACGCGTTCCCAACGGATGGCAAGTGGTGCGACGCCTTGTCCGCCGGTTGGGTTGATCCGCGGAAGATGCCGAACGCGTTCGTGTGCCCGGCGCGCCCCGATCTGCGGTGCGGCTATGCCGTCAACTCCGCCCTCTTCGGCCTCAAGCCGAGCCAGTTGGACAACAGCGCATCCATGGTGGGTCTCTTCGAGAGCGACGCGGGGTGGAACGCGCACGGCGGCCCTGAGTTGCTGCCGAAGTCGCCGCGGCACTTCGGTGAGATCTGGGTTTCCTTCGGGTGGCAGGGAATGCTCATGGGGTCCTACCGCCCAGAAGTGCTGAGGAACGAGACGGAGTGGCTGACCTGGAAGCCGACGATGAAGGGCTCAGAGCCGATAACCGGCCACGTTAGATAGCCGCCATTCCTAGATGCCGCACGCACTTCGGATTCCCCGCCGGCTACGTCAACACCGGCGCGACGCTCAACTTGTGGGTGTACGATGAGCTGGGTCGTAGTATACTCATAACGGGAGGCGGAGATGACGAAGACCTACACCCTCATCGTTGAGCGTGACCCTGAGAGCGGATGGCTAGTGGGGGAGGTGGCGGAGTTGCCCGGCTGCTACTCTCAAGCCCCCGACATGACCGCGCTCGAGGCCAATATCAGGGA
>Ga0315287_10009159_pt1 | contig 10008 bp, 10 predicted proteins | sample YL17G11_0_MG_FD_205037 | JGI IMG/M metagenome (GOLD analysis project Ga0315287, IMG submission 205037) | Sediment microbial communities from Yellowstone Lake, YNP, Wyoming, USA - YL17G11_0 | ecosystem: Environmental > Aquatic > Freshwater > Lake > Sediment | place: USA: Wyoming | collected... | reverse complement strand
TACATTGAAATTGGCTGATTTAAGAAGGATTTGCTGCGATAAGTTCCTGATTTGTCTATACTTTATTTCCGGCTGCGTGGCAAGCGGCAAACCCGTCCCACCACGGCTTAAGTGAGGTGCTCTACGCATTCTCGTCCACCGTAAACAACAATGGGAGCTCGTTTGAGGGTCTTAACGCCGATATGCCTTTTTTTAACGTGTCCCTCGGGCTCTCTCGCGGCGAAAAAACACGTTCCGCCGACCGCGGGAGCCATGGAAACGCACACACCAATATTCATCGCCCCCGGCTTCAGATCCCCGCGCTCCGGTATTCCTTCGGCATCGCTCTCCCGTCATGGCACGACCTGACACCGGTGAAATGAATACCGGCTCATCGATGAAGAGGTGGAGCGGCTCGAGGCAATAGCCCGGAAGCGGTTTTCCGAATGACTGTGCACGCTACGGGCCGCCTCCGGCCGCAGGGAAGCGGAGGGTGAAGGTGGTCCCCTCGCCGAGCGCGCTCTCGACGCCGATCGTGCCTCCGTGGAGGAGGAGGATGTGCTTCACGATGGAGAGGCCGAGGCCCGTCCCCCCCAGCTTTCTCGAGCGTGACTTGTCCACGGTGTAGAAGCGCTCGAAGATTCGAGGGAGGTGCTCCGCGGGGATTCCGATACCGGTGTCCCGCACGACCGCCTCCACCTTATCTCCGTCTGCCCTCAGCGCGATCGTGATCTTACCCCTCTCCGTGTACTTCACGGCGTTGTCTATCAAATTGAAAAAAAGCTGTTCGATTTTGAAAGGGTCTCCCTGGATGGGGTGGAGCGCGCCCCGGATCTCGAGATCGGCCTTCAGCAATTTCTTCTCGATCCGGTCCTCGAAAACCTTCAGCACCTGAGAGACGACCGTCTCCAGGCGGAACTCCTCCTTCTCGAAGGCCGTTCCCCTCTCCTCGAGCTCCGAGAGAATGAGGAGGTCCTCAACCACGTTTATGAGCCTCTCCGTGTGGCGCTTGATAACCTCCAGGTGTTTCTCGTTTTCTCCCCCGACCCCCTCGATCGTCTCCGCGTACCCCTTGATGGCGGTCAGCGGCGTCCTAAGCTCGTGGGAAACGTTCATGACGAAGTCCCTCTTGATCTGCTCGAGGTTCTTGAGGTCGGTGATGTCGCTCAAGATCAGAACCGTTTCGTTCAGGGGTTCGATGTGCGCCGCGCTTACCCGGTACCAGGAACCGTTCATCCTGGCCTCGCTCACGGCGTATGCCGTCGAGCCGGTGCCCGGCATCCTGGATGCGCCTGCCGCGGAGCTCTGGATCTCTTTGATGAGGGCGAAAATCTCGGGCGAGTCGATCACCTCCCAGTAGTGTTTGCCCTCGAGCTCGCGGACGTGCAAGAGCGCTTCAGCACTCCTGTTGCCCATCCTGATCCTTCCGCCCCCATCGAACACGAGAAGGCCGGGCTGCATCGTGCCGATGATGGTCCGGAGTTCCTCGCTCTGGCCCGCAAGCTCTGCGACGTATTGTCGAATCTTGTCGGTCATGTAATTGTAGGTGTCCGCGAGCAGTTTGAGCTCCCCCCCCTGCTTGAGGAACACGCGCCCTTCGAAGTCGCCCCGCGCAGCACGCCCTGCCGCCGCGGTGAGCTGCCGGATGGGGCCGAGAAGCGATGCAGAGAAGAACCACGCCCCGATGAGGGAGAGCGTGACGATAACGGCCGATATGAGAAAGATCCTGAGTTTTATGCGCTGCATCAAGGCACGGAGATCTTTTATCAGGATGCTCACCCTGAGAACTCCGGCGATCTTCCCGTCCGGTTTTTGGGTGACGGCGATGGCGACATACAGCATTTCCTCCTTCACGGTGCTGCTGAGGCGCGTGAATGTGCCTTCTTTCCCCCACAGGACCTGCTGCACCTCGGGCCTGTCGGCGTGGTTCTCCATCGTCGCGGGATCCGCCATTGAATCGGCGAGAACGGTCCCGTCGGGGTCTATCACCGTTATCCTTCTGCCCGTGTCGTTTCCGACATGTTTCACGAGCGCGTTCAGCTCCGGAAATGCCTTCTTTTCAAGCAGGGGACTGACGGCGAGCTGGAGGGATGCCGCAAAATGCTTGAGCTCATCCGTGGCGTTACTGATGAAGTATCTCTCGATTGTCCTGAAAGAGAAGAGAAGGATGTACGTGGTGAGGATGAATGCGACAAGGAAAAACCCCATGAAGAGTTTGAAAAAGAGTGTACGTTTCATGTTTCCAGCTTGTAGCCGACGCCCCTGACGTTTTTGATTATCCGTCCATGATCCCCCAGCTTTTCGCGCAGGTGACGGATGTGGACGTCCACGGTCCTGTCTATGACGTACTTCTCGTTTCCCCAGAGGTGTTCCAGGATGGACTCCCTGCTGAAAACCCAACCTTCCCTCGAAGCGAGAAACCGGAGGAGCTTGAACTCCGTGGTTGTGAGATTTACAACGTTGCCCTCGACCTTAACAAGGTATTTATTCAGATCCATGTCGATGAAATCGCCTATCTGGAGATTTGCGGTTTCGTGAATCAGCATGGAGCCCTTGTCCCGCCTGCGGAGCACGGCCTTTACCCGTGCGACGAGTTCTTTCGGGGAAAATGGCTTGGTCACGTAGTCGTCCGCTCCGATTTCCAGGCCCACAATCCTGTCAATCTCCTCGGCCTTGGCCGTGAGTATGATGATGGGGATCGACGCGAGCCTCGCGTCCCTCCTGATACGCCTGCAGAGCTCGAGGCCGTCGATGTCGGGGAGCATCAGGTCGAGGATCAGCAGGTCGGGTACGGCGCTCTTGAGGAACGCCTGGAAGCTTTTCGCGTCGTGGAACTCCCTGACCCTGAATTGGGATTTCTGGAGGTGGAGGGCCACGAGGCGGGTGATGTCCGCCTCGTCGTCCACCACGGCTATCATCTCGGCCATGGCACCCTCCCGTGAACGTCTTTGGATATCGATATACGAAGTATCATGACTGTTTGGGCCATATTCAACCGAATTTCCCCGAGATGTACTCCTCCGTCTTCTTGTCCTTCGGCGTGGTGTAGATCTCTTTCGTTTTCCCGAATTCCACGAGGTAGCCGGTCCGGTTCTCGTCCACCATGAAAAAAGCGGTGTAATCCGAAACGCGAGCCGCCTGCTGCATGTTGTGCGTGACGATGATGATCGTGTACTTTTTCGCGAGTTCTTCCATGAGGTCTTCGATTTTGTACGTGGCGATCGGGTCGAGGGCCGACGCGGGCTCGTCCATGAGAACCACCTCCGGCCCCGTCGCGATCGCCCTGGCGATGCATAACCTCTGCTGCTGGCCGCCGGAAAGCATCAGGGCGTTCTGGTGGAGCTTGTCCTTTACCTCGTCCCAGAGCGCCGCCTGCCTGAGTGTGCGCTCCACGAGCTCGTCCATGTCTCCGCGCAGTCCGTTGATCCGCGCGCCCCAAGCGATGTTCTCGTAGATGCTCTTTGGGAAGGGGTTCGGTTTCTGAAAGACCATCCCGATCCTGCTCCGCACCTTTACCGGGTCGACGTCGCTACCGTATATGTTGTACCCTTGGAAAATCACTTCCCCTTCGGTACGGCAGCCCGGGTACAGTTCGTTCATCCTGTTTATCGATCGAAGAACCGTGCTCTTACCGCACCCGGAAGGGCCGATGATCGCCGTGATCTTGTGGCGCGAGAACTTGATGTTCGCATCCTTGATCGCTTGGAAACCCCCGTAAAAAACGTTGACGCCGGCCATCTCTACGGCCGCCGTTTCCTCCTCTATTTTCACGGCGTCGGCCGCAAGATCGATCTCTTTGTTTTTCAGGATCATCAGAGCATCCTCTTTTTTTTGCTGTACCTGTTGCGAAGAAGGACCGCGGAAGCGTTGAGGGTGAGGAGCAAAACGAGCAGCACCACGATCGCGGCGGCGGCCGCGTTCCTGAACTCCGCTTGCGGACGTGCGGTCAACTGGTAAATCTGTATCGGTAGGGTGGTGAACTTGGAGAAAACGCTTTTCGGGTCGAGAGTCACAAAAGTCGAAGCTCCGATGACCACGAGCGGCGCGGTCTCGCCGATGGCCCTCGAGATCGCGAGTATCGTGCCCGTGAGAACGCGGTCGAAGGACGCGGGGAGAACGTGGTGCCAAACGGTCTGCCACTTCGTCGCCCCGACTCCGTAGCTCGAATGCCTCAAAGACTGCGGGACGGACCTGATCGCCTCCTGGGCGTTGATGATGATGATCGGGAGGACGAGAAGAGCGAGCGTGAGCCCCGCCGAGAGGATCGTCCTCCCGTTGGCCGTGGAGGAATCGGCCAGCCCGAGAAGGGAGCCGCTCGTGAGGGGTTCGAGGGCCCGCACGAAGATCGCGAGCCCGAGCATTCCGTAGATGATTGAGGGAATCCCCGCGAGATTGTAGATGTTGGTCTGGATCACCCTGTTCAACAGGTTGTCGCGGGCATACTCCTCGAGGTAGATCGCCGCGCCCACGCCGACGGGGAAGGAGATGATCACGGTGATGAAGATGACCCAGAGCGACCCGAGGATCGCCGTCCTTACGCCCGCACGTTCGGGAACGCTCGACTGTGGCTTGCTGATGAGCTCGGGTCTCAGCCAGGAACGGAACACCAGCCGGGCACCCGGGAACTCTTCGCTCATTGTGAGCAGAATTTTCCTCTTTTCGAAAAGGGATTCGGCGAGGGTCCAACTCCCCACAACCCGGGGATTAACGACTCGCTCCACGACCAGGTCGTAGAGCTCCTGTCTCGACCTGTCTACAAGCGGCCGCTCCGCGTCGAGCCTCCTGATCAGCCCCTCGGATACGTGCTCCCTGAGAACGGCGGCAAGCGCGTCTTTTCCCGCCTCCTGGAGGGGCGCGCCGCCGCCGATGAGGGCGTCCGGATCCCTCTCGTTCTCGACGGCAACGAACCCGAAGGACTCTGTTATGATGTTGTAGAGGAGAGCGGTCAGAGCGATGATGCCGATTATCGTGGATGCCTGGAACACGAAACGCATGATGAGGCTTTTTCTATGCCGACCCGAAAGGTTCTCTTCGAATTGCAGCGGCGGGAGGGCGGTCACTCGTACACCTCCCTGAAGCGCTTCACGATCCACCGGTTGAAGATGTTGAGGACGAGCGTGATGAGAAAAAGCATGAGTCCGATGGCGAAGATGCTGTTGTAATCGATTGTGTTGAAACTCAGGTCGCCGCTTGAGATCCTCACGATGTGGCCCGTCATCGTCTCCGCGGCACGCAGAGGGTTGATGGTGAAAGCCGGCCCCGCACCGGCCGCGAGGGCGACGATCATCGTCTCTCCCACCGCCCTCGAGAGGCCGAGAACGAACGCGGCCGCGATCCCCGAAAAAGCGGCCGGTATCACCACGCTCACGGTGGTTTCGAGCCTGGTTGCCCCAAGCGCGTATGCCCCCTCCTTCAGGGCACGAGGTACCGAGCTCAGGGCGTCCTCGCACATGGAGCTCACGAGGGGAAGAATGAGCACCCCCATGACGATGCCGGCGGACGCCATATTGTACACATTCACCACGTCCTTGCCCAGAACAGACCTGAGAATGGGGGTCACAAACGTGAGAGCGAAGTAGCCGTAGACGACCGTGGGGACGCCGGCGAGAATCTCGAGAACCGGCTTGAGAAACAGCCGGACCCTCTCGGGGGCGTATTCGCTCAGATATACGGCGACCGCAAGCCCGATGGGCCCCGCAATCGCCATGGCAATGACGCTCGTGACGAGAGTGGCCGTGGCGAGCGGAAGGATCCCGAATTCCCCGATCGCGGGCTGCCACTTGGTCGAGGTGAGAAATTCGATGAGGTTCACTTCACCGCTCAGGAAGAATCGAAGAGACTCCTTTCCGAGCACCGCGACGATCCCGAGAGTGGTGAGAATGGACACGGTCGCGCAGAAGGTGAGAGCGGTCTGTATAACAAGCTCGCCCGGACGGAACCGTTTTGCAAGCCCAAGTCCCGCCGCGCTCTTTCTCATGTGTGGATGTCTTTCCATCCGCCTGTCCTTCTCGTCTCCCGGGAGGGGAAACAGTCCCCCGTCCCGTTCTGCGTCCTTCCCGAGGGGAGCCGCAAACAGTATACAACATCAAGAATGCGAAGGGGAGGTTTTTTCCCTCCCTTTGCCGTAAAACTCTTGCCCGGAACAAGGCCGTCGGCCGCTCTTGGTCCGTTCAATAGTGTCCCGTCATCGCGGTGAGCCATGCCTGTTTCGCTTTTTTCAGCGCCGCGGGGTCCGCCTTGAAGTAGCCGACTTTCCTTATCTCGTCATTGACATAGGTGAGGTAGAAATCGATGAAGGCCGCCACCTGCGGCTTTTCCCGCATGATTTTCGCGTCCGAGTAAATGAAGAGCGGCCGCGCGAGCGGGTAGGTTGCGTTGTCCACGGTCTGCATTGACGGCGCGACCCCTTCGATGCTCAATATGGTCAGTTTGTCTCTGTTTTCCTGATAGTAGGCGTAACCGAAAAACCCGATCGCGTAGGGACTGCCCTCGATCCCCTGAACGAGAACGTTGTCATCCTCGCTCAACTGGAGGTTCGAGGCGCCGAGGATCTGCTTCTTGTCCTTTTTGAAGATCTCCTCGACGAAGTAATCGAAGGTCCCGCTGTCGGTTCCGGGTATGAATCTGACGATGTCCCGCTTCGGCCAGGACGGATTCACATCCGACCATTGCTTTGCCGACGAGAAGAGCAGTCCGAGCTCGGCCTTGGTCGCGCTTTTAATGAAGCCGTTCTGCTTGTTCACGACGACGGCGAGCGCATCGGTTCCGATACGGAATTCGATGGGTTCCCTCCCGATTTTGCGTGCGCTTTCGGTCTCGTTCTGTTTTATCGGCCGGCTCGCGTTGGATATATCGGTCTCACCGGCCACGCAGAAACGCTCGAAGCCGGCCCCCGTGCCGATCGAATCTATGGTAATGTTGCCGGCGTATCCCTCGTCCTTGAAACGTTCGGCGATACGCTCGGAGAGGGGGTACACGGTCGAACTTCCCGCCATGACGATCGGCCCCGTGACCTTCATGGAATTCACGCCGGGCAGAATCCCATCCACCGACTTGTCCAGCACCCAGGCCGCCTTCTGCTGTCCCGCCTTCTTCTGCTGCCCGAAAAGGAGCGGTGCGGCGAGGAGAAGAACAACTGCCGTGATCAGAATCTTTTTCATGTTTCGTTTCCTCCGGATTGGTATTTCTCATGTTTCATGGGATATAGATATGAAAGATTGGTGAATTTTCCGTTATACCCGTGTTAATTTTGCGTTAATTTTCCGCGATGTGCGTTTATATGCATTGAATTATATTATCTTAAGGAATGTGGTTTTACACAAGGGGGAAGAACGATGCCTACCCGGCAGCGATATTACGAGCAACTCGATAAACTCCAGCTGCATATCAAGGAAATGGGCGCGCACGTGGTGAAAGCCCTCGAGCAGGCCGTCCGGGCGTATAACGCGATGGACGTTCGACTCGCCCAGGAGATCGTCGATCACGACAGCATGATCAACCGGCTCGAACTGGATATCGATGAGGAATGCGCGATCCTGATCGCGGAGGAGTCGCCCGTGGCGAGAGACCTCAGGCTGATACTCAACGCGATGCGCACAAGCCACACCCTGGAACGGATAGCCGACAACGCGGTTCACATCGCGAAAAGCGCCCTTCGTCTCGCAGGCGAAAACACCATCCGCACAATCGCCGGTATGCGGGAACTCGCCGACATCGCCGTCGGAATGGTGCGAAGCTCCCTCGAAGTCTTTTTAAGCCTGGACAGAGCCAGGGCCGAGGAGATCGGAAGGCGAGACAGCCAAGTCGACTCGATCTACGCGCGGGTCTTCCAGGACTGCACCGCTGCGATGAAGCAAGACTCCTCCATGATAAGTCAGGCGCTCACCCTCCTCTTCGTCTGCAGGCGTTTAGAGCGCATCGCGGACCATGCTACCCACATTTGCGAGGGGGCGATTTACGTTGAGTCAGGCGAGTACGTCGACTTGAATCTCTGATCCCTTGAAACCGGCGGAGGCTAAAAAAGGTACAATTCAGGCGGACAGATTCGCCGGGGAAGGAAAGGCACCGGCCTCCTACGGGCTGTTCGCCCACGGGTATCCCAAAAGTCGCAGCCTTCGTCCCCGGGACCGAACTTTACGGGAGATCCGATCACGGTGGTGATCGAGGCGCGGGACTTTTATGACAACCTGACTGAAAAAGACGTTTCCCTCCTCGGCTACACACGGAAAGGACGGGGGCCCTTTTTCACCGACGCGGCGAGACCCGAGCAGGCGGAACCGCTCTGCCGGCCGCTCATCGAGAAAATCTCATTGCACGGGGTTCCGGTGAAAGAGGGGAAGTTCAGGGCCATAATGGAAGTGAGGCTCGTGAACAGCGGGCCCGGCACCATCATCGTGAACTCGAAGGTAAAGAAAGAGGCGATCTACCCCTACATCGAAAAGAGGCGGACCGGCTCCCCTTCAACGGGAAGCACTTCGAGGCCTCCTCACCCCGGGCACACGAAAGGGGGCATCCGCATTCGTTCATGCTTGTCTCCTGAAGAGAAACGAAATAACGTATTAGATATGATTCGAATAGTCGCAGATGACGATAACTCTACTTCAAGGAGATAAAAGATATGGCTAAAAAGGAAACCGTACTGGTTACCGGTGCCACAGGACAGCAGGGCGGCGCCGTGGCCGGCGAATTGCTGAAACACGGCTACCCAGTCAAAGTGATGACGCGAAACCCGAAAAGCGAAAAAGCGCAGGCGCTCGCGAAGGCCGGCGCCCAAATAATCCACGGCGATCTGGACGATGCGGGGTCGCTCGAAAAGGCGCTGAAGGGCATGTGGGGGGTCTTCGCCGTTCAAAACACCTGGGAAGCGGGTGTCGAGAAAGAAGAGGTGCAGGGAAAACGCATCGCGGAGGTAGCCCGCAAGTCGGGTGTGGAGCACTTCGTGTACTCCTCCGTCGGTTCAGCCCATCGTAAAACCGGCATACCCCATTTCGACAACAAGTGGAGGGTCGAGGAAACCGTCAGAAAGCTCGGTTTCCCCTCCCACACCGTCATCAGGGCGGCCTTCTTCATGGAGAACTTCGCTTCTCCCTGGTTTAAGCCCGGGATCGACACCGGCAAGCTTATGGTGGCGCTCAAACCCGAGACGGTGCTCCAGATGATCGCGGTTCAAGATATAGGCAAGTACGGGTTTTGGGCGTTCGAGAACCACATGGCGTTGAACGGCCGGGCGATCGACATCGCGGGCGATGCCCTCACGATGCCCGCGGCGGCAAAGATCATCGGCACCGCTGCCGGCAGAACCGTCGAGTTCGTTCAGACGCCCATCGAAGAAGTTCGCAAGTTAAGCGCCGACTTCGCCGTCATGCTCGAGTGGTTCGATCGTGTGGGGTACAACGCCGACATCGAACGGAACGCGAAAGAGTCCGGCATCAAGCCGACGAAGTTTGTGGAGTGGGCCGCGAAGGTCAAATGGTCGTGACGCCGGGATGAAACGGGGTCTTCACCCGGGCGAGACAAATCGTCGTCAAAGGGGAAGCAAAAACCCCTGATTTCCTCGTTCGTCCGTTGCATGAGGTTCCGGGAGTCCGCCATTGTTTCGAGAATCGAATTGCAGACGGCGTATTTTTTTATGTAGATCGAATGTGCGTCGGGGTGCGGTTCGAGCGTTTTTTCCATCGAGCACATCTCTTCGACGGCCGTTTCGTGGCCCGGATATACGCCGGCGGAGACCGCCCCCGTTATCGCACTCCCAAGGGACGAAACCTCATCCTGCTCGGGGACTGAAATGGGCGTTCCTACCAGCTCATGTCGGTGAAGGGTTTTTGCCTTCCGTAAACAATGGGATTCCCAACAAACGGCTGAAGGATCCAAACAAGGAGGCCCGAGCTCCCGGCCTCCCCGTGCTCGCGTACTTCGGGCTCACCAGCCGCTTCTCCGAGGCGAACAAACGCCACTACGCCTTCATGATAGAGGGCCTCGAGGAGACCACCCGGGCGCTCGCCCAAAAGGGAATCAGGCTCGTGGTATTGA
>Ga0315287_10009158_pt1 | contig 10008 bp, 7 predicted proteins | sample YL17G11_0_MG_FD_205037 | JGI IMG/M metagenome (GOLD analysis project Ga0315287, IMG submission 205037) | Sediment microbial communities from Yellowstone Lake, YNP, Wyoming, USA - YL17G11_0 | ecosystem: Environmental > Aquatic > Freshwater > Lake > Sediment | place: USA: Wyoming | collected... | reverse complement strand
CGTGTTCGGCCGGCGCCGCAAGATCCCCGAGCTGTCCTCCGGTCAGCGCAACATCCGCATGGCGGGGGAGCGCCAGGCCATGAACGCGCCCATCCAGGGCCTGGCCGCCGACATCTTCAAGGTGGCACTGGTGCGCCTCGACGCCGCCCTCGACACCAGCCCGAGCCGCCTCATCCTGCAGGTGCACGACGAGGTGCTCGTCGAAGTGCCGCCCTCCGAATGGGACGGCACCGAGGCCCTGGTGCTCGAGGCGCTCTCCGGCGCCTTCGACCTGCGGGTCCCCCTCGAGGTCAACCTCTCCCGCGGCCACAGCTGGGCCGAGGCCAAGGGCTGAGGGTGGCCGGCGTGGCCGACCCCGGGCGCCATTGGTTCGAAGACATCGCCGACCACCTGGGGCCCGCCTACCTGCGGTACTCCTTCACCAAGGGAACCGAGCAGGAGGTCGCCTTCCTCGTCGACGTGCTCGGCCTCGCCGAGGGCATGACCGTGCTCGATGTGGGCTGTGGCCCCGGTCGGCACGCCATCGCCCTGGCCAAGCGGGGCATCCGCGTGATCGGGGTGGACATCAGCGAGCGTTTCATCGAGGTGGCCCACGAGGTAGCCGACCGCGAGGGCGTGAGCGCGCTGGTGGAGTTCCACCGCGCCGATGCCCGGGCCCTGGTGGGCGACGACCGCGTCGACGGCCGTGGCGTCGACGCCGCCATCTCGCTGTGCCAGGGCGCCTTCGGCCTCGGTGGCCCGCCCGACCCCGACGACCCCCAGAACCTTGCCCCCGACTCGGCGGTGCTCGCCGGCATCCTGGCGGCCCTGGGCCCGGGCGGGCGATGCTCGGTCTCCGCCTTCTCGTCGTACTTCCAGGTGCGCTGGCTGGAGGACCGCGACAGCTTCGAGGCCGCCTCCGCGGTCAACCACGAGCTGGCCGAGCTGCTCGACAGCGAGGGCGCCACCGCCGAGGCCGACCTGTGGACCACCTGCTACACGCCCCGGGAGCTCCGCCTGCTGGCCGAGCGCGCCGGGCTGGAGGTGCGCCACGTGTGGTCGGTCACCCCGGGCGGCTACGAGCGCACCGAACCGTCGCTCGACAGCCACGAGTTCCTGCTGGTCGCCCGGCGCCCGGCCTGAGCGGGCCCGGTCGCTGGACGGTCCGGGGCTCCCGCCGCTTTCGGTGCTGTGCCCCGGCGGCTACCCTTGAGCGGTCATGTCCAAACGCCACCGGCACCAGCCGGCACCGGCGTCCGAGCGAAGTTACGAGTTCCTACGTGTCCGATACCCCCATTGCCGAGGCCCAGCCGCAGGATGCGGTCGCACCCATGGGCGAGCCCACCCCCGACCCGATCACGCCCGACGCGATCACGCCCGACCCCGGCGCCTACGTCCCCCGCCAGATCACCGAGAACGACCTCGGCGACCTGTCCCTCGACGACGCCTACGCCGCGTCGATGGTCGACGTCGCCGACGGCCAGCTGGTCACCGGCACGATCGTCAAGGTCGACCGTGACGAGGTGCTGCTCGACATCGGCTACAAGTCCGAGGGCGTCATCCCCAACCGGGAGCTGTCCATCCGCAACGAGGTCGACCCCAACGAGGTCGTGTCCCTCGGTGACGTCATCGAGGCCCTCGTCCTGCAGAAGGAGGACAAGGAGGGCCGCCTGGTCCTGTCCAAGAAGCGGGCCCAGTACGAGCGGGCCTGGGGCACCATCGAGAAGGTCAAGGAGGACGACGGCGTCGTCTCCGGCCTGGTCATCGAGGTCGTCAAGGGTGGCCTGATCGTCGACATCGGCCTCCGCGGCTTCCTGCCCGCCTCCCTGGTGGAGCTCCGCCGCGTGCGCGACCTGCAGCCCTACGTGGGCCGCAGCCTCGAGGCCAAGATCATCGAGCTCGACAAGAACCGCAACAACGTGGTGCTGAGCCGGCGGGCCTTCCTCGAGGAGACCCAGAAGGAGCAGCGTGAGGACTTCCTCACCAACCTCAAGCCGGGTGAGCGCCGCAAGGGCGTGGTGTCCAGCGTCGTCAACTTCGGCGCCTTCGTCGACCTCGGCGGCATGGACGGCCTCATCCACGTCTCGGAGCTGTCCTGGAAGCACGTCGACCACCCCGGCTCCGTCGTGGCCGTGGGCGACGAGGTCGACGTCGAGGTGCTCGAGGTCGACTTCGACCGCGAGCGCATCTCGTTGTCGCTCAAGGCCACCCAGCAGGACCCGTGGCAGGAGTTCGCCTCCAACCACCAGGTCGGCGAGCTGGTCTACGGCCGGGTCACCAAGCTCGTGCCGTTCGGCGCCTTCATCCAGGTGGGCGACGGCATCGAGGGACTGGTGCACATCTCGGAGATGTCCGCCCACCACGTCGACCTGCCCGAGCAGGTGGTCACCCCCGGCGAGGAGCTGTGGGTGAAGATCATCGACCTCGACCTCGAGCGTCGCCGCATCAGCCTCTCCATCAAGCAGGCCGCCGAGGGTGGCATCGTGGCCGCCGAGTACCAGGAGCACTTCGGCGAGCACGCCTACGACTCCGAGGGCAACTACATCGGTGGCGGCATCGAGGAGGGCTCGCCGTCCGAAGGCCAGGAGGCCTGGGAGCAGTACTTCGCCGAGCACGGCGAGGAGGTGCCCGGGGCGCCCACGGCCGAGGCCTCCGAGGAGGCAGCCGACGGCGCCGCCGAGGTGGTCGCCGAGGTCGTCGCGGCGGAGGCTGCGCCGGCCGCCGCGGAGCCGGCCGGGGTGGCCGAGGCCTCCGAGGAGGCCTGAACTCCCGCATCCCAGAGCAGATCCGGGGCCCCACGGTGACGTGGGGTTCCGGCGCGTCCGGGCAGATTCTTAAAGGGCGCTGCTGTATCGGCCGACATTGTTCGGGAGCGGATGCCGCGCCCCGCGTCGGCCGTCCGTGCCATCGACCCTACGCACGGAGCCAATAGTGAGTTCACGCAGAACCCTCATCCTGATCGGAGCGCTGCTGGTCGGCGGGCTGGCCGCGTTCCTCACCCTCACCTACGTCCGCGGAATCGAGAACCGCGCCGGAGAAGACAGCGCCCTCGTGGACGTCGTCGTCGCCTCGGCCCCGATCGCCAAGGGCCAGGCGGCCAACGAGGCGATCCAGGCCCAGACCATCGGGATCGCGCAGCGCCCCCGCAAGACGGTGCCCGCCAACGCCGTGCGCCGACTGGCCGACATCGAAGGCCAGGTCGCCGCCATCGACCTCGGTGGTGGCGAGGTGGTCACCACCTCGATGTTCGGCTCCACCGCCGCCCTGACGGGCTCGAAGGCCGCCGCCCTCGAGCCGGGCAACGTGGCCATCACGGTGCAGGTCGACTCGGCGTCGGTCAGCGGCGGCCTCATCCAGCCCGGCGACCTGGTGAACCTGCTGGCGCAGTACAAGGTCCTCGACCCCGCCGGGACCGGGGGCGGTGCCGAGAGCCCCGCCCTGTCCACCAGCGGCGGCAACGGCGCCAACCTCGGCAAGCCGTCCGGCTACCTCATGCAGGCCGTGAAGGTCTTCGCCGTGGGCACCGACGCCGGCGCCACCGTGGCCTCCACCGTCCCGGCAGGCGGACCGAGTGGCGCCTCCGGCGAATCGGGGTCCGCCGCGGCGCCCCAGGCCAACACGTCGACCTACCTCACGGTGCAGCTGCCGCCCGACCAGGCCGCCCTGCTGGCGTCGGTGCGCGACGCCCAGCTCTACGCCAGCCTCGTCCCCCCGGACTACAAGCCCCAGCCCTTCCCCCTCGTGACCCAGCTGCCGGCCCTCCCCGGCGAGCTCGGCCAGACCCCGTACCCGAGCACGAAGCCGAACCAGTGAGTGAGATAGTGACCACCGGCGAGCCCCATCCCCCGGCGCATGAACCGGCGCCGGACTCTCCGCGTCCTGCGGTGCAGGTGTCTGTCGCGGTGGTCGAGTTCGATGTGTCCACCCGTGAGCGCATCATGGCCCTGCTCGGCGACGGGGTCACACCGTTCACGACCTTCGAGGAGCTCACCTCACGCCTCACCGGGGCCATGCCGGTGGTGGCGGTGCTCGGGCCGTCGTGCACCGCCCCGGAGACGCTCGGCATGATCGAGCGCACGAGCAACCAGTTCCCCTACATGGCCACAGTGCTCGTGGTGGGGGAGCTGACCACGGGGCTGCTCCAGCAGGCGCTGCGCTCCGGAGTCCGCGACGTGCTGGCCCTCTCCGGCGAGGACGGGGCACTGGCCCTCGCGGTGCAGCGGGTGGCCGTGTCGCTCGACACCGCGCGCAGGGTGAACCCCACTCCGGTGGCGGGTGTCGCCGGCGACCCCGACGTGCCCATGCCCGTCAATGGCCGCGTGGTGTCGGTCTTCTCCACCAAGGGCGGCGCCGGCAAGTCGGTGCTGGCCACCTCGCTGGCGGTTGCGCTGGCCAAGCGCAGCGAGCTGCCGGTGTGCCTGGTGGATGCCGACCTACAGTTCGGCGACGTGGCCGTGATGCTCAAGCTCACTCCCACCCACACGATCGTCGACGCCGTGTCGGTGCTCGACCGCATGGACGCCGCCATGCTCGACAGCCTGTTGGTGATCCACTCCCAGAGTGGACTGCGGGTGCTGCCGGCCCCGCTCGAGCCCGCGTTCGCCGACCAGGTCACCGCAGCCGACATGGTGGCCATCATCGACGTGCTGCGGTCGTTCTGCGCCTACGTGATCGTGGACACCCCCGCCTACTTCAACGACGTCGTGCTCGGCCTCGTCGAGGCGTCCGACGAGGTGCTGCTGTTGGCGGGCATGGACATCCCCAACATCAAGAACGTCAAGATCGGCCTGCAGACGCTGCGCCTGCTCGACACGCCCATGGAGAAGCTCCACCTCGTGCTCAACCGGGCCAACTCGAAGGTGAAGCTCGAGGTGGGAGAGGTGGAGAAGACCCTCGGGATCAAGGCCGATGCCCTCATCCCCAGCGACATCGCCGTGCCCCTGTCGGTCAACAAGGGGGAGCCGGTGGTGCTCTACGCCCCGAAGTCCAGTGTGGCCAAGGCCATCGAGGATCTGGCCGACCAGATCCTGCCGCGCGAGCAATCCAAGCGCCGGCATTGATCGAGGAGGAGACCGTGCCCATGTACCAGCGACCCAACGACGAACCTGCCAAGGCCGAGGAGCGGGCGGTGGAGGCGTTTGCCCCGCCTCCGGAGCCGGCGGCCCCCGGCCCGTCCGCCGCGCCTGCCCCGGTGGACCTCGCCGTCCCCGCATCGGCGTTCGCCCCGGCGGCCGACTCGGCGCCGGCCGCCCCGGCCCCGGCACATCCGGCGGGCCCGCCCGGGGCGCATCCTCCACACCAACCCTCGACCCTTTCGCGCAGCGCCCAGCACACCAGCCCCCGCAAGGACTCGGCCACCGCGGAGCTGCGCCAGCGCGTGCACGAGCAACTCATCGAGGAACTGGGCCCGATCCTCTTCGACACCCGGCTCTCCGAGGACGACCTGCGCCGCAAGGTCAACGACCAGCTGCACGCCGCCATCGCGGCGGAGCGGGTCCCGCTGTCGGCCGCCGACAAGGCCAAGGTCATCCAGGACGTCTCCGACGACATCCTCGGGTACGGGCCCATCGACAAGCTGCTCCGCGAGGAGTCCGTGACCGAGATCATGGTCAACGGCCCCGACCACACCTTCGTGGAGCGCAACGGCAAGCTCACCCTCGACGACAACGTCAAGTTCATCGACTACGACCACGTGCGCCGGGTCATCGACAAGATCGTGTCCGCCATCGGCCGGCGGGTCGACGAGTCGACCCCCATGGTGGATGCCCGCCTGCCCGACGGCTCCCGCGTCAATGCCGTGATCGCGCCGCTGGCCATCGGCGGTCCCTTCCTCACCATCCGGAAGTTCGCCACCGACCCCCTGCAGATCGACGACCTGATCCGCTTCGGGTCGATCAACGCCCACGCGGCGCGGTTCCTGCAGGCCTGCATCGTGGGCCAGCTCAACGTGATCGTGTCGGGGGGCACGGGCACAGGCAAGACGACGATGCTCAACGTGCTGTCGAGCTTCATCCCCCCGGACGAGCGCATCGTGACCGTGGAGGACGCCAAGGAGCTCCAGTTGCACCAGGAGCACGTGCTCTGCCTCGAGTCACGCCCGCCCAACGTCGAGGGCCGGGGCGAGGTGTCGATCCGCGACCTGGTGAAGAACACCCTGCGCATGCGACCCGACCGCATCGTGGTGGGGGAGTGCCGCTCGGGTGAGGCCCTCGACATGCTGCAGGCCATGAACACCGGCCACGACGGCTCGCTCACCACCGTGCACGCCAACAGCCCCCGTGACACCCTCGCCCGCCTCGAGACGCTGGTGCTCATGGCCGGCTTCGACCTGCCGGTCCGGGCCATCCGCGAGCAGATGGCCTCGGCCATCGACCTCGTCGTGCAGCTCTCCCGCCTGCGCGACGGCAGCAGGCGCGTCACCCACATCACCGAGGTGCAGGGCATGGAGGGTGACGTCATCACCCTGCAGGACGTGTTCCTGTTCGACTTCTCCGCCGGCGTCGACGAGAACGGCCGGTTCCGCGGCCAGCTGCAGGCCACCGGCGTTCGCCCCAAGTTCGCAGCCAAACTGGCCGACCAGGGCATCCGCCTCGGCCCCGAGGTGTTCTCCCCGGGGGCGACGCCATGAGGCGCCCGGCCGCATGGGCCCTCGCGGTGGCCATCGCCCTCGCGGCCTTCGCCGCCGGCGGCCCGGCCGCGTCCGGCGTGCCCGGTGTCGGGGCTCCGGCCCACCTGCGGGTGGAGGCCATCGACGCCCGCACCGCGACCTGGAAGGTCACCGGCGTGTCGACCGGGGGCAAACCGACGATCTCGGCCGACGGCAAGCCGGTGGACGCGACGGTCACCCAGCCGCCCGACACCGACGTGGTGGTGGTGATCGACAACGACCGCTCCCTCGGCAATGGCACGGTTCAACTGGCGGGCCAGGCCGCATCCCAGCTGATGCCCGGGGCCGCTCCGTCGGTGCGCCGGCTCGGCGTGGTGGCCACCGCCACCGCGGGGGCCACCCAGGAGAGCCCCCTGACGTCGTCGGCCCCGGAGGCCACGGCCGCCATCGCTGGCATCCAGCAGAGCGGTGACGCAGCCACCTGGGACGCGCTGGACCGCGCCGCGCGCATGCTGCGGAACTCCGACGCACCCTCCAAGCGCGTGGTCGCGTTCGTGGCCGCAGCCGACAAGCTGTCGCGCAACACGGCCAACAGCGCCCGAAGCGCGCTGCGCCTCTCCGACGCCCGCCTCGACGTGGTCGAACTGCCCCTCGGGGTCGACACCGTGGCGCTCGACGACATGGTCTCCCAGCTGGGTGGTTCGGTGGCCCCGGTCGGCAGTGACGACCAGTTCGCCGCTACCGCGGCGGCCCTGGCCAAGGACTACGGCTCCCAGTTCACCGCCACCTTCCCCGCCCCTCCCGGTGACGCCGACTCGGTGATGCTCGACCTCAGGGCGGGACGCGCCACCGCGCAGGCCGAGGCGGTGCGCGGCGCGGTACAGGTGGGGGCGGCGGGCGTGACCCCGGGGGCGAATGAGACCGGCCTGGTGAACCGACTCCTGTCCAACGGCCTGGTCCACTGGCTCGCAGTCCTCCTGCTGGCCCTGGCGGTCATAGGTTTCGTGTGGTCCATGCTCAGCCTCGTGGTGCCCGACGACGACAGCCTGTCCCGGCGGTTGCGGGCCTACGACGAGTCGGTCCAGGAGGGCGAGGGCGACGACGAGGAGGACGGCCCGGTCGGCATGGCCACCGTCCCCTTCCTGCAGCGGGCGGTAGCCCTCACCGGCGAGGTCGCGGACAAGCGGGGGCTGCTCGAGAACATGGAGACCACCCTGGAGCGGGCCAACCTGCCGCTGCGGGCGGCCGAGGCCATGTTCTTCGTGGGGGTGACCGCGGCGATCAGCGGGTTGCTCCTGTTCTCCATCACCAAGAACCCGTTCGTGGCCCTGTTCGGCACCGCCCTCGCCGTGATGCTGCCCAAGACCTGGCTGAACATCCGGGTGCGCCGGCGCCAGAAGAAGTTCGTGAACCAGCTGCCCGACATGCTGGCCCTGCTCGCCGGCACGCTGAAGGCCGGCTACTCGATCACCCAGGGATTCGAGGCCGTGTCGAGGGAGATCGAGGACCCGATGGGCCGGGAGCTGCGCCGGGTGGTCACCGAGCATCGCCTGGGCCGCACCCTCGAGGACGCCCTCGACGCCACCTCGGAGCGCATGGGCAGCGACGACTTCGCCTGGACCGTGATGGCCATCAAGATCCAGCGGGAGGTGGGTGGCAACCTCGCCGAGCTGCTGATGACGGTGGCCAACACCATGACCCAGCGCGAGCGCCTCCGTCGCGACGTGGCCAGCCTCACCGCGGAGGGCCGCATGTCGGCGCTCATCCTCGGCCTGCTGCCGCCGGCGCTCGGCCTGGTCATGTACTTCATGAACCGTGAGTACATCATGCAACTCTTCACCCCGGGAATGGGCTACGTCATGATCGGTGCCGCCGGCATCGCCATGGCCATCGGCTTCGCCTGGATGAAGAAGATCATCACGATCGAGGTGTGAGGGATGTCTCCGGTCCTCCTCGTCTCCGCACTCCTGGTGGCCGCGGCGGTGGCCGTCGGTGTGTACATGGTCCTCAGCCAGATCGAGGAGCGCCAGATGATCCGCGAGACCCTGCGCCAGCTCGACGGCTACGAGGTGGAGAGCACCCGCGACCAGGAGCTCCTCGACCCGCTCCGCGACCGGGCGCTGCGCCCGTTCATCGAGGGCCTGACCGGCCTGGGCAAGCGGCTCACGCCCGCAGGCTACGTGGAGAAGGTGCGCCAGCGGTTCATCTGGGCGGGCGACCCGGACCCCGCCAAGGTCGACCGCTTCATGGCGGTGCGCGTGATCACCATGGGCCTCGCGGTCGTGGCCTTCCTGGTGATCTTCGTGCTCGGCCTCACGCCCCTGCAGGGGCTGATGAAGATGGTCACCGGCGGCTTTGTGATCGCCCTGCTCGTGCTCGGTCCCGACAACGTGCTGAACCGCAAGGTGGCCGAGCGGCACCACCTGATCCAGATCGGCCTGCCCGACGTGCTCGACCTCCTGGTGATCTCGGTGGAGGCCGGCCTCGGCTTCGAGCAGGCCCTCGACCGGGTGATCCACTCGGTGCCCGGCCCCCTGACCGACGAGTTCTCCCGGATGCTCGGCGAGACCCGCGCCGGCGCCAACCGCTCCGACGCCATGCGGGCCATGGACGAGCGCTGCAACGTGCCCGAGCTGCGCTCCTTCGTGATGGCCATCATCCAGGCCGACACCTTCGGCGTGTCGATCGGCCGGGTGCTGCGGTCGCAGTCCGAGGAGATGCGGGTGAAGCGGCGCCAGCTCGCCGAGGAGAAGGCCCAGAAGGCCCCGGTCAAGATGATGCTGCCCATGGTGTTCTGCATCTTCCCCGCGCTGTTCGCCGTGGTTCTCGGTCCCGCCATCATCGGGATCCGGGCAAGCCTGTAGGCCGCGGTGGAGGCGCAGGTTGCGCCGGCCGATCCGGCCGAGCCGGTGCCCGCCGAGGCCCCTGCCGACGAGGCTCCCGACGGGGCCCTCCCCCCGGGCGCGCCCGCCGCCGAGTCGTCCGCCCGTGACCGCACGGCGGCCGAGCGGGCCGTGGCGATCCTGGTGGGTGGCCTGACGGCCTGGGCGGCGGCGGGCCCCATCAGCGACAACAGCCTGCTCACCCACATCGCCACCGGCCGCCTGCAGGTGGGCGGCGGCCTCCCGCGCACCAACCCGTTCCTGTTCTCCTCCGCGGACTTCCCGGTGCCGAGCTGGTGGTGGTCGGCCGCCCTGGGGTGGGCCGACCGGTGGCTGGGGCTCACCGGCATCCGCCTGCTCACCGTCCTGGTGGCCGGGCTGCTCGGCTGGATGGTGGTGCGGGTGGCGCGCCCGGTCACCGACCCCACCCGCTCGCCCGCAACGGCCCTGGCCCAGGTGCTTCCCGCCGCGGTGGTGCTGGCCCTGCTCGGGCCGTTCCTCAACGGCCGTCCCCACCTGCCCGCCGTCGTCCTGCTGGCC
>Ga0315287_10009157_pt1 | contig 10008 bp, 9 predicted proteins | sample YL17G11_0_MG_FD_205037 | JGI IMG/M metagenome (GOLD analysis project Ga0315287, IMG submission 205037) | Sediment microbial communities from Yellowstone Lake, YNP, Wyoming, USA - YL17G11_0 | ecosystem: Environmental > Aquatic > Freshwater > Lake > Sediment | place: USA: Wyoming | collected... | reverse complement strand
GTATCACACAATTCTTTCCAGCTGAATGACTTGCTTTTTCCACTTTTTTGATGATAGAGTGATAAGAGGGAACGATAATATGCATAAATTTATAGAGAAAATCTTGGAAAAAATCGAAAATGCCTCCGTCGGATTTTTGACCGGCGCCGTTTCTTTTTTGTCCATAATTATCATCCGGGTCCTTGTGGAAAATTGGCTGGAAAAATTTCGCAACAACACCGGTCTTTTTCTTTTTTATGAATTCACCCATACCTTTCTGTTTTTTGCCATCGCCTATGTCCTTTTCGTACTGCTGATTGGAAAATTTGTCCGAGCAGGATGGAAAAAGGTCTCGAATTTTCTTCTTTTTGGATATCTCATCATTATCACGCCGCCACTTCTTGATTATGTCATCTCCGGCGGTTCCGGCTATTGGAGTTTCTATAAATTTGATTCTCTTGTGGGACTGTTGCAAAGGTTCTTGACGTTTTTCGGAGACAAGCCGGAAATTGGGATTACTTTCGGAGTCAGGATTGAAGTCGCGATTTCCCTGATTTTTATATTTATCTATAGTTTGATCAAACTTTCATTGCAAGAAGTTCAGGCTCCATCTTCAGGTGCGAAGACGGAACTTAAAACGGATAACCATAAAAATTATTTCATCCGGATTTTAAACACGTTTTGGAATTTGGAATTGGGAAATTTCCGCGCCGGCAAAAAAATCCGCGTGCTTTTCCAATCATTGGTCATCACTTTCGCCGCTTACGTCATATTTTTTGCGCTCGGTGTTTTTCCTTCATGGATAACCATCGGAGTCGCCGGATTTTCCAAAGGATTTTTGAACGTAAACGATGTGGATATCGCCCAGATGTTTTTTTCTCCGGCCAGCATCTTTTCCCGGCAGATTCCGGATATGACCAGCTCGTTGAATATCAAAATGAGCATCATTTATTCTCTGGTTTTTTCCGGATTGATTCTCTCTATTTTGTTTTTTAATTTTCGCCAAAAATTTTTATCGTTTCTCAATAACTTCCGTTTTCCGCAAGTGATTTATCACGGTGGCCTTCTGCTTGTCGGACTCGGATTATCGCTCAAAATCAATCAAGGCCGTTTCGATCCGGATATTTTTAACCTGACTGGATTGCTGCTGTTGCTGGAAGCGGTGCTGCTGGCTTGGCTGGCTTCAGTTGTCATCAATGATTTCTTCGACAAAAAAATCGATTCGAAAACGAACAATAAGCGGCCGCTCATTCAAAATACTTTCACTGAAAACGAATACCGGACACTGGGCATCACGCTTTTTTTGTTTTCGCTCCTCTTCGCCGCCATTGTCAGTTTCAAAGCCGCCTTTTTTCTGCTGGCTTACCAAGGCATCGCCTGGCTGTATTCCGCCTGGCCGCTCCGGCTCAAGCGTTTCGCGTTCGTTTCCACTTTCGTGAGTTCCATCGCTTCGCTGATGATCGTCTTTTCCGGATTCATCCTGGCTTCGCCTTCCGAAAGCATTCGGCAATTGCCTTTTTCGGTAATTGTGCTGCTTACTATGTCTTATACTTTTTCTCTGCCCGTCAAGGATTTCAAGGATATTGACGGCGACAGAAATGACGGTGTCCGCACCATTCCGGTCTTGTTCGGAGAAAATTGGGGAAAGATCGTGGTTGCCAGCGGAATATTTTTCTCTTTCCTTTTGAGTGTCGCCGTCTTCAATGAATTCCGTCTTTTCTGGTGGGCTATGCTTTTTGGCGGATTTTCTTTCTGGCTGGTCGGCAGTATGCAAAAAGAAAAAGGTGCCGTCACTTATCGCAATATTTTCTGGTGGATTCTGGGAACAACTTTCGGCTATTGTCTGGTTTTTGCCTATTTTATCGTCAAAAATTAATTTGTGTTCCGAATAATTTTTATGTATGGCAAAATAATTTTACTTGGCGTCTTGTTAAAAATAGGCAATAAATCAAAAAATTCGGAAATTGTTCCGAATTTTATTATTTTATAAAAATCAAAGCAAACAGTTATTAGTAGTTTTGATTTTTTAAAATAATTCGACTATTTTTTGCCAGTTTTCCACGCTCAATTCCTGTGCGCGGACAGTTGGCCGGAAATTCAAAGACGATAATTTTTCTTCCACGTTTTTTTTGTCCAGATGCAAACTGTTGGACAGATTGTTGGCGAGCGTTTTTCTTTTGGCGCAAAAACCGGCTCTGACCAGGCGGAAGAATTTTTTTCGCTCGGGATCCGGAGGCCGGAATTTGAAATTTGAAATTTTCAAGACGGCGCTGTCCACTTCCGGAACTGGACAGAACGCCGCGCGCGGAACGGTGAAAAGAATTTCCGGTTCGGCGTAATATCGGACGGAAACCGTCAAAATGCTCATCTGGCCGGGTTTGGCCGCAATCCGTTCCGCCACTTCTTTCTGCACCATCAGAATCATCTCTTCGGGCGGGAATTCCGCTTCCAAGAACAAACGAATAATAGGAGAAGTGATGTAGTAAGGAATATTGGCGATCACTCTATAAGATTTAAACTCAAATTTGCGATTGGCGATCAATCGAAGAAATTTTTTTTCTATTACATCTCCCTCAATGATTTCGATATTGTTTTTTTTCTGAAACTTTTCTCGCAGTTTTTCCACGAGATGTTTGTCGATTTCCAGAGCGATGACTTTTTTGCAGTTCCTTCCTAATTCTTCGGTCAACGCGCCTTCTCCCGGTCCGATCTCAACGATCGTTTCATCCGCCTTGAGATTGACGGACGCGATGATTTTTCGGACGATGTCCGCGTCTTTCAAGAAATTCTGTCCCAGCGATTTTTTCGGGATGATTTTCATAAATGAATGATTTTTCCGGAATAATCCATAAATTTAATTTATCAATTTCAATTCAAAATTTCTTCCATCTTCACGTTGATTACGCCCGTGCCGAGGTCGGCGATTTTCTGGAAGGCCACCTTGTCCAGATCGATTATCCTGCCGTTGCCGAACGGGCCGCGGTCGTTTATCTGGACAATGACGGATTTTCCATTGTCCCGATTGGTTACCTTGACATAACTGCCAAAAGGCAGCCAGGGATTGGCGGCGAAAAGACCGCCTCGGAAAGCATACCAAGTGCCTTGACCCAGATGTTCTTTTCCTGTTTTCACGTAAGTTCCCTGCACAACGATTTTTTTTATCGGATCCTTGGTAATTTCATTTTTTATTATTTTTTTTGAGACCTCTTTCCCGTCATAGTAAGCGACCCGGTAGGTGATTTCACGGATTCCATTTTCTCCATTTTGGGAAATTTTTTTTATCCGCCAGCCGAGCTTGTCGTCTTTTTTTTCAATGGTCTCAAATTCGATTTTATCCTTTTTTATTTCTTCTTTAATTTCTACCCGAATAATCCGAATCTCTTCATTGCCGGCAATGGGCGTCGGAAGGCCGGGAAGGATGATGTCGTCTTCGGAATAAGTTATTCCGTTTTCCCAAAGCGATTCTTCGACATTTTTCAACAATGTCTGCCGTTCGATCGTTTTTCCATCAACCTTCAGGGAAATTTTTTTCAAGCGCTGGATATGGATTCTTATTCCCGATGAGAGCAAAGTATCTTCTGGCGGGAAGATGCTGTCGCCGGTTTTCGTCGGAATTTTCTGTTCTTCAAGAAATCCCTTCACGGTTTCGGCTCGGGAATTAACTTTGCCAGAAAAATTTTCATCAGAAAGCGTTATTTTCAGAGCCGGTGTTTTTTGGGGATCGCTTTTTTCCGTGCTGTCATTTTTTGAAGGGAATAAAAATTGCCGGGAAAAAATGAATAAGATAAAAAAAGCTGCCAGAAGAAAAGCAGTTATCCATTGTTTTTTATATTTTTTGAAATCTAAATTTTTTTTCATCCCACTGACAATCAATCCGTTTTAAATCGATATTGGATAGCTTCTGCCAGATGCATGGTTTCAATAGCGTCTTTTTCCGCCAGATCAGCGATAGTTCTCGCGACTTTGATGATGCGATGGTAGGCGCGGGCGCTCAATTGGAGATTAGAAACCGCGTTTTTCAGAAATAATTTGCTTTCTTCGCTCAAGTGGCAGAAATTCTTGATGTTTTGATGGTTCATTTCACTGTTGACAAAAATTGGCATATTTTCAAAACGCTGGTTTTGAATCTCACGCGCTTTTTCTACTCTTCTGCGGATATCCGCGCTCTTTTCGCCAAGTTTTTCTTCCCCGAGTTTTTCGAATTTCAGCCGCGGCACTTCCACGTGAAGATCGATTCGATCCAGAATCGGTCCGGAAATTTTTCTTTGATATTTCACGATTTGAGAAGGCGCGCAAGAGCATAACTTTTCCGGATCGGTCGCATTGCCGCAAGGACAAGGATTCATCGCCGCCACCAGAATAAATCTGGCCGGAAACTCAAGCGAACCTTTCGCTCGCGAAACCGTAATCACTCCGTCTTCCAAAGGCTGGCGCAAATTTTCCAAAACTGATTTTGGAAATTCGGCGAATTCATCCATGAACAAAACACCTCGATGCGACAAGCTGATTTCTCCCGGTTTCGGATAGGTACCACCTCCGACCAAGGACACCGAACTGGCGCTGTGATGAGGAGAACGGAACGGCCGGACAGTCACCAGCGCTTCATCTTTTCTCAATTTTCCGGAAATGGAAAATATTTTGGTGATTTCCAGACTTTCCTCAAGTGTAAGCCTGGGAAGGATTGAAGGGATTGATTTGGCCAGCAGTGATTTTCCCGATCCGGGAGGACCGTTAAAAATCACGTTGTGTCCTCCCGCCGCCGCTATTTCCAGCGCCCGTTTGGCATGTTCCTGCCCTTTGACATAAGCCATATCCAATTCATATTCGTTCTCTTGAAATATGTCTTCGGCGTTGACGGCAGGAAACGGTTCAATCTTATTTTCACCCAGCAGATGACTCACAAGTTCATATAGATTATTCACGGGAATCACTTTGATGCCTTCAACCACGCTGGCTTCGGGAGCGTTTTCTTTCGGAACATACAACTCTTTGATATTTTTATCCTTAACCAGAAGCGCGATGGGAAGCACGCCATGGATGGAACGGATCTTGCCGTCCAGAGACAATTCGCCGGCAAAAAGCTTGTCGTTGGTTTCAAAACCGATCTGTTTAGTGGCCAGCAGAAAACCAAGCGCCATCGGAAGATCATAGATTGGCGCCATTTTGGGAATATCCGCCGGCGCCAGATTAACCGTGATTCTTCCGCATTGGTGCGGCGGACGAAAACCGCTATTTTTGATAGCGGAACTGACCCGGTCGCGGGACTCCTTAATCGCCGTGTCCGGCAATCCGACGATATTGAAATTGTGCAGTCCTTGGCTCAAAACATCCACTTCCACCTCCACAATGTCCGAATCAAGCCCGATGGTAACCGCCGAAAATATTTTTGCAGGCATATTATCCGAAAACTTTAGATTTTAATCTGTTTTAGGGTTAATTCCTCGCGGCTTGCCGCGAAAATAGGGTTCGGGACTTGCCCCGGGGTTAATACTTTATTTATAAAGTATGATACCCAGTAATCCGGAAAAAATCAATAAATTCGGAAATATCTTTTCCTGCCGCTCATTATTCTTCTTGTTCTCCATTTCCTTCTGTTGCGGCTTCTTCTTCCGCTGTTTTTCTTTCCGCCAAGACGATAATATATATATATATGACTATGATTGTCTCAATAGGCAAAAAATTAATTCCCGGCAGGAATTCTGCAAGTGTTCCGCCCATCATTGTCATAATTTTTTTTACCATTGCTTTGGTCGAGCTTCTTTTTTCTCCAGCTCCAGCGAGAAGTATCAGAAAAAAAATCAAGATTGAACAGCACAAGCTGATGACGGTGCCCCAGCCGGGAAAGGATCCAATGAGCGCAAAATCAGAAATATCTTTCAGGAGAGCCGCGAAAAAAGCCAAAAGAAAAAGCCAATCCTTGAACATATCAATATGACGAAGTAAAGCAAGGCCGGATTTGGCCGCGTTCGCGGCTTTTTTCGCTTCGCCCGCCATCTTTGCCGCTTGGCCAACTCCTTTCATGGCGCCACCGGCTTTTCCTCCCATTTTTTCTCCTTTCTGTTGAAGATTATCTCCCATTTTTTGGAGGCGGTTTTTATTCCTGGCTTTATTTAAGTCGCCTTTAAATTTATTCTTTGAATCATCAGGCGAGCCGCTGTTCCGCGGCTCCTCCGACTTTGCGTTTGGCAAATCCTTGAGCGAACCGTCTTTTCTGTTTCTGGCGCCGGCTAGATTTTTTCTATAATCATTAAGTTTTTGATTTTTTTCATTAGTTTGACCAGGATTATCAACGTTTTTTCCGGCTCCAGCCGCCACACTAAGATTTGCATCTTTAGATGCACTCCTGGCATTAGAACTATTCGCAATACTGTGCAAAGAGTCAGCTGCTTGTTGTCGTTCAAAATCAGATCCCATTATCTCCCTGACCTTCTTATCTGCAATAGCTGCTTCTTCCTTATCTGTAAGGGCATCCTCTCTTAAGTTCTTATCATCTAGATATTGTGCTGACATATTAAAATCAAACCAAGGATTATAACTCGTTTAAAAAATCCTTATTGATTATCTTGCTACTAAAAAATACCTCCTACTAAAAATATTTTCCGGCGATATTATCCTTCCATTTCCTCAAGCTCTTTTTTGGCCTGTTCTATTTCCAGGAGCTGGCGCGGATCGGAAGTGATAATTTGGTCTTCGGAATAGGAAGCGATGACCTTGATGGCGGCGTGCTTTTGTCCGGCGAAAAATATTCCTTCACCCACATTGCTTTCGAGGAGCAAAAATTTTTCCTGGTCAGTCAAATAGAAGGTCTCCGTCAGAATGTCAGTCGAAGCCGGCGACTGGCGGAGCAGGAGTTGAAGCGATGAATTGGTCACGATCGGTCTTCCATAGCGCGAACCCATAAAATCATTCACGTCCTGTGTGATGGTTGTGAGGCCGGTGTAATATTTCCGGCAACGTTTGGCGATGGCGAACATAAAAGAAGCCGCGTCTTCATGCTGCATCATTACCCAGGCCTCATCCACGATGACCAGCCGCTTCTTGAGTTCGGAGCGCATCTCGTTCCAGATAAAATGGAGCACGATATACATTGCGACTGGACGCAATTCTTCTTCCAGATCCCGGATGTTGAAGACGATCATCTGATTGTTGACTTGCACATTAGTCGGATGATTCAAAAAACCGGCAAAAATTCCTTCCGTATATTTTTCCAGCCGCATACTCAATGATTCCGCGCCTTCCATATTTCGGAGCACTTCATAGAGATCCGACATCGTCGGAAAGGAATTGGCTGTGAAGGACTTGAAATTGCTCTGCGACGAGATATCACGGATAGCATAGGTTTCCCGAATCGCCCGGTCAAGGATAGAGTCCTCTTCCGGCGTGACCGCCCCGAGCATGATGTGAAGGAGTCCGATGGTGCTGGCAATGTTGTTGCGCAAAACATCTTCCGGATCATCGTCTGTCGCCAATTTCGGCAAATCAAAGGGATTGATGCGGAAATGGGAATTGAGGGAGATTTTGACGAAGGTTCCGCCGACTGTATCGCAAAGATATTTATATTCATTTTCCGGATCGATGATCACGATGTTGATTCCCAGCATCATGGAACGGAAGACCTCCAGTTTCACCGTATAGCTTTTTCCAGCTCCGGATTTGGCGAACACGACCATATTGGCGTTTTCCATCTTGAAACGGTCGAAAAGAATTAAGCTGTTGTTATGACGATTAATGCCGAAGAGAATCCCTTCATTGGAAGAAAGGTCGGAAGAAATGAAAGGAAAAGTGGTGGAAAGCGGAGCGGTGTTAAGATTGTTAGCCACATCCAGTTCGTCATTGGCCAAGGGAATGATTGAAGATAATCCGCTTTCGGAGCGCATTATTGTCGGTTTAATATAAACAAGTTGGGCTTCTAGGATAGCTTCTATTGTCTGTCCCATTTTATTTGCTTCTTGCAGATCTTTGCCGAGGACGCCGATATAAAGTCCGAAACGAAAAAATTTTTCCGTGCCTTGCTGGAGTTTGTCCCGCAGATCCTCAATATCTTCCATGGCTGTTTCCAGGATCGGATCCCGAATCTTGCCTCCTTCTTCTTCAATGCGAATCTGTGATTGGACTTGGGTCGCGCTTTTGCGCAAATTTTTGAGAATCTCGTTGGTATCAATCGGATGGATGAACATCGCGATATTCATCGCCAGATCAATGTTGATAATCGGAGCAAACCAATTGGTGTGGAGATATCTCGGATAGGCGATGGTGAAATATGTCCGTAAAAAAGTTTCTCCGATCTGCACGTGATCCGCGCCGATCCGAAGAGAAGCGGGAGCGATAAGGTCTCTCACGGTGGCAATGCCTTTCTTGTAGATCTCTTCGCTTTCCCAGACATTTCCGGCAGCTGTTTTTTTGTTGTTGAGTCCGAACATATTATTTTCCCAGTTCAATATCCGAGATATTTTTGATAATAGTGCTCGTATAGATACTCGGATTATATGAATTATATAATAATTCGATTATTTCTTCGGTATTGAGCGGCGCGATGTGTACTCCTATGCCGGAAAGTCCGGCGACAATATGATCCACGCGTTGCCAGAGCTGGCTTTTGTATGTTTCGAACATTTCTCGTTTCGCAAGAGTCGCCTGCTTAGGGTTAAAAATTGAAAGCAATTTCTGGAAAAATCCGCCTTGATTGCTTTCCACCGGGGAAAAAGGAACTACGATATAGAAAATTTTCGACATAATGTTGGAAACCTCCGTCAGATTTTTGATGAAATTTTTATATTCGGAAATCTGGAGTCGCAACAATTCATTCGGCTGTTTTTTTTCTTTTTCTGTCAGAAAATCCAAATAGGGATTAATATTCAAGCGGCGGGAACTGATCATAATCTGAATCGGAAAATCCAAAGAATTAAGGAAATTCTGATATTGGGCGATGATCCCATCCTGTTCTTCGGTTGATTTGAGATCGAAATTGATTGAAGTCACCAAGAGGATCGACCGTAGCGATCCGTTTTTGAGGACAATCACGCCGTCCTTGATTTTTTCGACATCGATATATTTCTGCGTGCTCATGCCCACAGTTCCTCCGGATAGTTTTTTTGAATATAGCGATTCCATAGAAAATTATTGGTCAATGAATTATTATTTTTTTCTTTGCGTTCTTTCTTTGATTATTTCCAAAATCCTTTGATTGGATTCCTGTCCTCGGGTGTCAAGAATTTTTGCGAACATCTTGATCTTATCTTCATCAAGCAATGTTTTTTCTTTTCTGATTGATGAGATATTTTCATCTTTTGATCTCATTGGCGCTTTTTCGTGCTCCGCCTCCCTCTTCCATGAATACAACTTGGGCCGGAAAACAAACATAATTGAATGGATGACGAAAGAAAGGAGCGGCTGATTGTATGGCCGATAAAAAGCCAGCGCCAGGAAGATTATAACCACGGGAACAGCCGCCATATAGAAAGCGGTTTTTTCCAAAAAACCCCAGAGAAGGAGAATCGCCGCGCCCATTCCGAACATCCACAGTAGTTGTTTGGCCGTAAAAGGCCCGGCTATCTTGTCTTCGACATCAATATATTGAGGAACATTGAAAAGCATATTTTTTTAAAAAAATTAGGATGCAATAAGAGTGGCGATTTGCCGGACTATCACCAATGAACCCATGGTGATGGCGACTCCAATGGCTGCGAACTTGACCATCTTTTTTCCGGTTTCCGATTTCTTTTCATCTCCGGCCGAAGTGAAATAGGTGATGCCTCCGATCACGATCATGATCAATGCGATAATGCCGACGACGGAAAGAAGGAATTCCAAGGTACTCATGGCAATTGCTGTCAAACTTTTTCCCGACGTCAGAGTTGCATTGGTTGCTTTGCATTTTATTAAATCTTCTCCTGTTAATCCAGTACAATCTACGGTAGGAGTGCCTCCGAGAATACTGTAAATCTCTTTCAAAAAAGACGGCGCGGCAATTCCGATAGCCAGCCCGATTAGCGCCGCAAAAATCGCTCCCTTGGCTGTGTTCATCCTTTT
>Ga0315287_10009156_pt1 | contig 10009 bp, 11 predicted proteins | sample YL17G11_0_MG_FD_205037 | JGI IMG/M metagenome (GOLD analysis project Ga0315287, IMG submission 205037) | Sediment microbial communities from Yellowstone Lake, YNP, Wyoming, USA - YL17G11_0 | ecosystem: Environmental > Aquatic > Freshwater > Lake > Sediment | place: USA: Wyoming | collected... | reverse complement strand
GGCCTGGCGCCTTGGATGGATCGATGACGATGCAGTGGCACGGACGGCTCAGAAAATCGGTCAATCTGGTTACGGCGAGTATCTACTTGAACTATTGCGCGAGTCGGACCGCGGCGGCCCTTCCGATACGTCCACAGAGCCGCGCTCGGTGAAACCATCGTTCTGGAATGTGAAGAATTCCGGCCACTGATCGTGAAGGTCACCGAGACAAAGCTGGCGGGCGTGCTGATTCTGGAACCGCAGGTCTATCGCGACGAGCGCGGATATTTTCTCGAGACGTACAACCAGAAGCGCTATGCATCGGTTCCCGGTCTCGATGTTCAGTTTGTGCAGGACAACCACTCGCGTTCCAAAAAGAATGTTCTACGTGGTTTGCATTTTCAGAAGCGACGCCCCCAAGGGAAGCTGATTAGAGTTGTGACCGGTCATGTGTGGGATGTCGCCGTCGATATCGATCGAGACTCGCCAACGTTTCGACATTGGGTCGGAGCCCATCTGAAGGATGACAACCAGCTGCAGTTCTACATTCCGCCCGGGTACGCGCACGGCTTCTGTGTGTTGTCGGAGAGTGCTGACCTCGAGTACAAATGCACCGAATTTTACGATCCGGGCGATGAAGTTGGTGTGTCATGGAATGATCCGGAATTGAATATTCAGTGGCCGGTGCGCACGCCCGTGTTGTCGAGCCGCGACGCGGCGAACCCTTCGCTGCGAAGCGTCGTAGCTCGATAGCATGCGTCGGGTTTTGATTACGGGTGGAGGCGGTCAAGTTGGCAATGCGTTAATTGCGTCTGCGCCACCGGAATCCCAGATCTACGCGCCCGACTCAAGCAGCTGCGACATATCGAATCCGGAGTCTGTGCAAGATACATTCTCGAGCTTCGAGCCGGAGCTGGTCATCAACGCGGCCGCCTACACCGCTGTCGACAGAGCTGAGACAGATCGGCGGGCAGCATTCGAGGTCAACGCGGAGGGTGCAGGCAACCTGGCGCGGGCCTGTCGCGTCGACCAGACGCCATTGATACACCTTTCAACCGACTACGTGTTTGATGGTACCGGCAAGTCCGCCTACAACGAGGATGAGACGACCAACCCATTGAACGTCTATGGAGCATCGAAACTAGCCGGCGAACTCCAGATCATCGAGGCTGGAACCCCCTACCTCATTCTTCGAGTGTCGTGGGTCTTCAGCGCGACTCGCTCCAACTTCGTGAAGACAATGTTGGGACTGGCTGGACGGGATACTCTTCGAGTGGTTGATGATCAACGTGGCACGCCCTGTTCGGCAGATGACATAGCCGAGGCGCTTTGGCTGAGCGCAGAAAGGCTGGAGATGAAATCTGCCAGACTTCTGCTGCACTTTTCCTCCACACCTTCGACCACGTGGTTTGGTTTTGCGAAGACGATCTTTGAGACTGCGGCGTCATTGGGAATAGTGGGTCGTATACCTCATTTGGAACCCATATCGTCCGACGGCTACCCGGCGGCGGCGCGTCGCCCCGCTAATTCATTGCTCGATTCGTCGAGATTGCAAAGAGTGGTGGGATTTCAGCCGCCAGACTGGCGGGACTCACTTCGCGACGTACTGCGGGAACTAACGGTGTAGCTGGCACGCTGTTCGACGTTTTCGCGGTACTTTCGCGATAGACGGGATCCCTGTTAAATCGGTTCCAATCGCCTCGCAGGACTTGCCGCGCCTGTATTGGCAAAATGCGGCAAACAAGGACGAAGACAGATGAAACGCGAAATATTCGTCACCCAACCACATCTTCCGCCTCTGGAAGAGTTCATTCCGCTCCTGGAGAAAATCTGGAGCACGAAAATCCTCACGAATGGTGGGCCGTTCCATCAGCAACTCGAACAGGCATTGTGTGAGTATCTCGGCGTAGATCACATTTCGCTTTTCACCAACGGCACGATTGCATTGGTCACTGCGCTGCAATCGTTGCGGGTCACGGGCGAAGCCATCACGACGCCATATTCGTTTGTGGCGACGTCCCATTCTCTGTTATGGAATGGCGTCAAGCCGGTATTCGTCGACGTCGATCCACAAACGCTGAATCTCGATCCGGCGAAGATTGAGGCGGCCATCACCCGCCAGACCACCGCCATCTTGCCGGTGCATTGTTACGGACATCCCTGCAACGTCGAAGCGATCCAGAGAATCGCTGACAATTACAACCTCAAGGTCATCTACGACGCGGCTCACGCGTTCGGTGTGAGGGACCGAGCTGGTAGTTTATTGAGACACGGCGATCTTTCGGTTTTGAGCTTTCACGCCACCAAAGTATTCAACACGTTTGAGGGTGGTGCGATAGTCTCTCCTGACGCCAAGACGAAGATGCGCATCGACCAACTGAAGAACTTTGGCCACGATGGCGAGGTCACCGTGGTAGCACCTGGCATCAACGGCAAAATGAGCGAGTTCAACGCTGCGTTGGGCCTCTTGCAGTTGAAGTACATAGACGAAGCGATACTGCGGCGTAAGCACATCGATCGGATGTACAGGGAACTGTTGGCAGAAGTTAAGGGCATTCATTGCTTAGCAGACGCTGGAGAGGCGGCTGCCAACTATGCCTATTTCCCGATTCTCGTCGGACCCGACTACGTGATCAGTCGTGATCAGCTCTACGGCAAGTTGAAGGACAATGGCATCCATCCACGCCGCTACTTTTACCCGCTGATCTCTGAATTTCCAATGTACCGGGAACTGCCTTCCGCGCGTCGAGATAATCTTCCAATGGCGACTGCCGCCGCGCGGGAGGTTTTATGCCTACCAATCTATCCCGCGTTAGAAATGGAGCAGATCGAACGGGTCACCCAGCTGATTGCGTCGCGGTAACGGGGGCGAGTCCAGGAACGCGCCATGAAAGCAGCGATCATGCAGCCCTATCTCTTTCCCTACATCGGTTACTTCCAGCTCATCGCGTCAGTCGATCTGTTCGTTGTGTACGACGATATCAAGTACACGAAAAAAGGCTGGATTAACCGCAACCGAATGCTTCTGAATGGAAAAGATGAAGTGTTTTCGTTGCCGTTGAAACGCGCGTCGGACTTCCTGAATGTGTGCGAGCGAGAACTGTCCCCCGATTTTGATCACCTCAAGTTCCTGGGCCGAATCGAGGGGGCGTACCGTCGTGCACCCTATTTTTCGCAGACATTTCCGCTGATTGAACAGATCGTTCAGAACCCGGAGCGCAATCTATTCAGCTTTATTCTCAACTCGATCAAGAGAACCTGTGAGCATCTAGGGATCGTCACCGACATCAGAATCTCCTCTGAGATCTCGGTGGACACGTCACTGAAGAGCCAAGCCAGGGTTCTCGGATTGTGTGAAGCCGTTGGTGCCAACGCCTACGTGAATTCCATCGGGGGAGTCGATCTATATTCGAAGGACGAGTTTCACGCGCGAGGTATCGAATTGCAGTTCATCAAGTCCAAACCATTTGAATACCGGCAATTCGACAACGAGTTTGTACCTTGGCTATCCATTATCGATGTGATGATGTTTGGCTCCATCGAATCGATCCGGGACCGGATCGATTCAGGCTATCTTCTCCAATGACCGGTTCAGGAGCCTCTCCGGTGTTCACGTGGAAGAAACTTGGCAAAGTCTTCTCGCCCTCAAAAGCGAGTGAGCGCAGTTGGCTGAAGGAATTCGCACAGGCACCGGCATCTCTGCTGTTCGATGAGTTCGTGCGTGTCTATTTTTCGTGCCGACCCTCTGCGGACCAGAACGGGCAATATGTCAGTTACTCCGCATATGTTGATCTGGACCGTGCCGACCTGTTCAAAATAAGGGCCGTTGCCGAGCAGCCAATATTGGCTCTCGGCGGTCTCGGCGAGTTTGACGAGTTTGGAACCTACCCTGTATCGGTGATTCGCGATGGGCGCGACGTGCGCGCCTACTACGCCGGCTGGACGCGCTGTGAATCGGTTCCCTTCAATGTTGCAATTGGTTGCGCCACCAGCCACGACGGTGGCAAGACCTTCACTAAGCTGGGGGCGGGTCCGGTGATCGGCTATTCCTTGGACGAACCGTATGTGATGAGTGGGCCGAAAATACGTTTTTTCGATGGGCTCTGGTATCTCTGGTACATCGCGGGGCGCAAGTGGAAGACCGTGATGGGTAGACCGGAGCCCGTGTACAAGATCCGGATGGCGACTTCCGTTGATGGGATTCACTGGACCAAGTTGAACAGAGACCTGATAGAAAGCCGCATCGAAGAAGATGAGGCGCAAGCGAGCCCCGATGTCTTCTTCGCCAACGGCAAGTTCCACATGTTCTTCTGCTATCGCTACAGCAGCGACTATCGCGGGAAGGAGAAAGGCTACCGAATCGGCTATGCGTCCAGTTCCAACCTGACGGAATGGGCGCGCGATGATACGAAAGTCGGGATCGACGTTTCCGAGGAGGGTTGGGATTCCGAGATGATCAGCTACCCCCATGTATTCGCCGTCGATGGCAAGACCTTCATGGCATACCTCGGAGATCAGGTAGGCAGATACGGGTTCGGATTGGCCGTGCTAGATGGAAGGCTAGAGTAGGGATGTTCACCTTTTGAGATGGCACAAGCTTGGAAAGCTGTTCGATCCCACGCAGTACGCACTTGCCGATGGTTGCGAGCAATTTGCGCAATCTCCCAACGCGTTGGTATTCGACGATTTCGTCAGGGTCTACTTCTCGACTCGGAAGCTGGATGAGCGCAATGGAAAATACCTGAGCTATATCTCGTTCGTCGACCTGAGTAAGAATCTTCGCGACGTGATTCGAGTTGCTGACGGTACCGTCCTGCCACTTGGTGGCCTCGGGTGCTTCGACGAACACGGGGTCTTCCCAATGTCGGTAGTGCGTCATGGCGACGACGTACTCGGTTATACGTGTGGTTGGAGCAGGCGTGTTTCCGTGTCAGTCGAAACGGCGATTGGTCTTGTTGTCAGCCACGACGGTGGAAGCACATTTCAACGTGTCGGTGCCGGACCGGTGCTATCTGCGTCCCTACATGAGCCCAGTTTGGTGGGCGATGGGTTCGTGCGAGTGATTGAGGGAACCTTTCACATGTGGTACATCTTCGGAACAGGGTGGAGGAAGTACGCGGAGAACTCCCCCCCTGATCGCACGTACAAGATTGGACACGCGATCTCTAAGAACGGAATCGATTGGACGAAGGAAGAGGCGCGTCAGATCATCCCAGATAGACTGGGGCCGGAGGAATGTCAGGCGCTGCCCACGGTCATCGGCATCAATGGTCGACATCACATGTTCTTCTGCTTTAGGGAATCGTTCGACTTCAGACAGAATCCGGAACGGGGTTATCGCTTGGGGCATGCATGGTCGGACGATCTAATGAATTGGACGAGGGACGACGACAACCCCGGGCTCGAAGGAAGTCCGAACAGTTGGGATTCGGACATGCAGTGTTATCCCAACGTGTTCGAGTGCGACGGCAGCGTCTATCTTCTCTACAACGGAAATGATTTCGGTCGCTACGGCTTCGGGGCAGCGGTGCTGGAGGGATGACGGAGTCCATAAGGTTTTGCGTTGGTCTGGCGACTCAGCCTGAGATCGCCGAACACCTGCGCAATTGCGACGCTTCCTTTTTGCCGCCCCTCAGCAGTCGCGTGAAGATCACGGGTTACGCGCAAAAGATCTTCGACAACGCGACTCGGTTCGAGGCCTGGGCAGGGGGCGTGATCGTCGGCCTTGTCGCAGCGTACTGTAATAAGGTGGAGCGTCGAGCCTACATCACCAACGTCAGCGTTCTTCCGGAGTGGCGCGGATCCGGTATCGCCATGAGGTTGATGGAGAAATGTGTGGATCACGTGATGGCCCTTCACTTCGAGCGAATAGAGCTGGAAGTAGAACGTGAAAACGCGCGCGCCGTCAGACTGTACGAAGGCATTGGCTTTGCGTTTGACGACTCTGAGAAGACGGCAATGAGCATGTATCTGAGTGACGGAACAGCCACGCGAGACAGAAGATGAATGACAAACGCGACTACAACGTGGAGCACCAAGACGCCGCCGAGCACAGGTATGCGTATTCGTTCGATTTCGACGTAATGCACCCTTTCATGATCAGGTCCTTCGAGCCGTTCTTCAGAAGGGGCAGCATGCTGGAGCTAGGGAGCTTCAAAGGTGATTTCACCAAACGTCTCTTGTCCCATTTCGACGACGTTACTTGCGTCGAGGCTTCCGATGTTGCCATCGAACAAGCAAGACGAGAACTCGGTAAGAAGATCAAGTTCGTAAACGCTGTCTTCGAGACGGCCACTCTCCCTCAACGCTACGACAATGTCGTGGTGACCCATGTGCTGGAGCACCTCGACGATCCCGTGCAAGTACTGAAACGAATCAATGACGAATGGCTTGCCGACGATGGACGCCTCTTCCTGGTCTGCCCGAACGCGAACGCGCCCTCTCGTCAAATCGCGGTAAAGATGGGATTGATCACCCACAACGCAGGCGTGACCGAGCCGGAGGTTGAACACGGTCACCGGTGCACGTACTCGTTAGATACGCTCGAGCGAGACGCCGTTGCATCAGGATTGAAGGTCGTTCATCGGTCGGGGATATTCTTCAAGGCGCTCGCAAACTTCCAATGGGACCGTCTCCTGAATACGGACATCATCTCGAAAGAGTATCTGGAGGGCTGCTACAAACTGGGACAACACTACCCGGATCTCTGCTCGAGCATCTTTCTGATGTGTGAGCGAGGAGAAAAAAGATGAAAGTCTCATTCGTGGTTGCCGTGTATCACAATGAAGGTGCGCTTTCGATAACGCACGAAAAGATCCAGTCTGTGTTCGCGAATCAGTTGCAGGATCATGAGTACGAGATCGTCTTCGTCGACGATGGATCGAAGGATGGTTCGTTGAAGGAGATCTTGAGCCTGAGGGAACGCGACCCTCACATCAAAGTGATCACGTTCACCAGAAACTTCGGCCAGATGGCCGCCATGTTGGCTGGATTCAAAGAAGCGACTGGCGATGCGGTGATCAACATTTCCGCCGATCTGCAAGACCCGGTCGAACTGATCCCCCAGATGGTGGAACGTTGGCGCGGCGGCTCTGAAATTGTCATCTGCTACCGAACTGATCGATCCGATTCGTTCCTGTCGAAGCTGATCTCCCGGCTGGCGTATGGCGTGTTGCGCATATCGCTGCCACAGATACCACCGGGTGGTTTCGATTTTGTGCTGATGGATCGAAAGGTGATGGATGTGTTTAATTCCGTCGATGTACGGCACCGGTTCTTTCAGGGCGATCTGCTCTGGACCGGATACCACACGAGCTTCATTCCGTACGCGCGTCTGAAGCGGACCATCGGAAAGTCTCAGTACAACCTTGCGAAGAAGCTGAAGAATTTCCTGGATGCGGTTCTGGATGCGTCATATCTGCCGATCAGATTCATTTCGCTCGTCGGTCTGATGACCTCCGCCCTAGGAGTGCTGTACAGCATCGATATCGCTTTCAGTTGGTTTCGGGGTGAAACCCCATTCTCGGGCTGGGCACCGATCATGATTGCGATTCTCCTGGTGGGTGGGTTGATCATGGTCATGCTGGGGGTAATTGGAGAGTATGTCTGGCGAATCAATGAGGAAGTCAGGAAGCGCCCCAACTATCTCGTCAGAGATAAGTTCTTATGAGCGACGCGCTGCAGTTCAAAGTCGTCGACGGAATAAAATGTTTCAGTCCGGACGTGGCTGAGTCGTATTCGGACTACCCAAGTTGCGGATTCGAGTTGACCGACGATAAGTCGGAAACCAGTTTCTGGGTCCAGTCTCGGAACAGACTCCTCAAATACCTGGTGCATAGGCATCTCTCGTCTAAAGGCAAGACGAAGCTGTTGGAGATCGGCTGCGGAACCGGAGGATTCATCCAACAGATCGTCGGGACTGAAGGGTTGGATATCACCGGCTCGGAGATCTATACGCAAGGGCTCGTGTACGCGAAGCAGAAGCTCCCTGAAGTGAACTTCGTTCAGTTCGACGTCACCAGCGGAACTATGGACGAAACATACGACATCATCCTTGCGTTCGATGTCATCGAACACATTGCCGACGACGCCGCCGCTCTCTCGAACATAAGTCGAATGCTCCGCGAAGGAGCCACGCTCATAGTGACTGTCCCACAGTACATGTTCCTTTGGAGTAGCTTGGACGACATCGTTAGACACAAGCGCAGATACTCGAAGGCTGAGTTGTTGGAAAAGCTCCGCCGCCACGGATTTGATATCGTCTATTGCACGTCTTACGTCTTCTTTCTGTTTCCGCTCATGTTGATCTCCAGATTGATTGATCGACGCCGCGATCAGTCGCAAACGGACGAGCAGGCATTGGAGAAAAGGGTCACGTTCCCGAAGGCATTGAACTGGGTCCTCGGCCTCGTGATGCGGATGGATGAAACGCTCATTCGACTGGGCATTTCGCTGCCGTTTGGCGGAACACTCTTAGTTGTTGCAAGCGCGGCCTCGCGCAAGTGATCAGTTCTCGGAACCTGCTGCCGCGGCCAGGCTGTGGATAGGTTCAAAATTGAACTCACTAAGTTCACCGTTGTCGGAGCCGCCAACTTCGTGCTCACTTTTCTCGTCTTCACGATCATGCTGAAGGTGCTGCACGTGAGCTATTTAGCGTCACTAGGCGGTGCTTGGATCATTGGCCTGATTTTCTCGTACCGGTTGAACTTCGTCTGGGTGTTTCGACCGCAGGCAGACTTTCAACTCCGAGCGCGGTTCGCAAAGTTCATTCTCGCGAGTGCGCTTTCAGTGGCGCTGAACATGATCGTTTTGCGAATACTCGTCGAGAGTGAAGGCCTTGATCCATTCGTGACGCAAATGGCCCTAATTCCTTTCATCGTCGTCCTGAACTTTTCAACGGCAAAGTTCTGGTCGTTGCGTGCAGACGAACATGGGTGAAGCAATCAGTTCGACGGTGAATCGACTCGCGCGGTCAGATCGAACCCGATCAGTTCTTGTCGGATGCGCTGTGCTCGCGCTGACGATTGGTGCCGCGCTGTATCGGTTTGCGCCTTGGATGTCGCAGGTTTTTTATGGCGACGACCTTTGGTATTGGCTCGCCTTCCAAGAAGGTCAGTGCGGTACCAGAGCGTCGCAGATACTCGTCTCGAGCTGTTCTGAGAAATTTCGGCCTGTAGCATCTAGTTTCGTTTTGTTGATGTTCAACATCTTCAACACGAATTCGAATGCCTTCCTGGCGGTGAATCTACTACTGATCGGATTGAGTGCGACGCTCGCCTACTTGATCGCGCGCCGTCTTAGTCGCGACAACTGGATAGTTGCATTGCTGATAGCGCTGGCGGTCGCCACTTGTCGCTTTGGAGCTTATTCCGCCACTCAGATCATCGGCCCCGTCGAAAGTCTGGCGCTCCTTCTACTTCTCGGATCAATCTACTGTGTTGTAGTAGCGTCTCAGGTTGAGAGGAAGGCTCTGCGCTGGTGCTGGCTCGCTATCTGGCTGGCGTTCCTAACGATTTTGACGCACGAGCGTTACATCGTGCTCGCCGGATGGCTCCTTCTCGTGTTTCTTGTGTTGCCGAGCGTCCGCAAAGTCCCACGTGCTCAGTGGCTGGGACTTCTCGTCGCTTGTGCCTCATTGCCGATCATTTATATCTCTTACAAGAAGGCGATCCTAGGTGCGCCTTTTCTCGTTGGAACAGATGGTACCCACCTGCAGTTCGATCCGGTTCAGGAGGTGAAGCATCTCACGTACGCGGTGTTTTCGATCTTCGGGTTCAACATAGGTCCCGAATACCTTGTCGGGGTAATGATCACTTCTCTACCCTGGTTTCCGGCTTGGGTTCTTGCGTCGTCGCTGGTGCTTGCTTGGTTGGCTTCCGTGTCGATGGGTATCAGGAACGGCGTCGCGGCAAGTCTCTCGGGATCGCTTCATCCCCTGGTGTGGCCCGCATTGCTCCTCATTCTTGGTGCATTGTTGTTGGTTCCGGCCGTGGTCACCGTGCGTTTAGATCAACGCTGGGTGTTCGCTTCA
>Ga0315287_10009155_pt1 | contig 10010 bp, 8 predicted proteins | sample YL17G11_0_MG_FD_205037 | JGI IMG/M metagenome (GOLD analysis project Ga0315287, IMG submission 205037) | Sediment microbial communities from Yellowstone Lake, YNP, Wyoming, USA - YL17G11_0 | ecosystem: Environmental > Aquatic > Freshwater > Lake > Sediment | place: USA: Wyoming | collected... | reverse complement strand
GCTGCTCCCCGTGTGTGATGAGGACGCCGCCGAAACCCAGGTACGCCTCCGGCTCCTTCAAGTCGGAGTGGTGGACACAGAGTACCCGCTGGTCGAGGAGCCGAGGCGGCGCACCCGCCCGTCGGCCGGACAGAAGAATCAGTCCCAGCTCGGCGTCTTCGGCGAGCTCTCGGACCGTCAATCCACGCTCGTCTTTCAATCTCACTCCCTCGGCCCAAAGATGTGAACGGACCATGCGTCGTGTGCCGCCGACGAGCCTGAGTCTCGAGCCGCAGTCTTCAGCCCAGCCGTCAGTTGCATGATGACACAGCGAAGTGATCAGGCACTACCGGCAGACGACCCGGACATAGAGGAACGACGTTGTAGCGCGGACAAGCATCAGGGTGTCGAAAGACCATCGTTGAATCGCCGCAAGTGGGCACGTGCACACGACAACGCCCGCCTCTCCGCGTGTTCGTGCGCTAGAGTGACCAGCGTCGCCACATGGAAGGACGACCGTCGGGATGGTGCGCAAGACGTCGCGTCGTGGGACTCCGACGGAAACGCCCGCACCCCCAGGTAGTGGAAGGGACCATTGGGATGCGCACGACGCCAAGCGTCGCTTCAAGCGGCCCGAACGCTCCAGCACGGCCCTCCACGGTGCCACGCCCCGCCTTGCTTCCGTTGCGATTCGACCGCCACGAGTTCGCCGGCAGCGTTGGGGACATCGGCGTCATGATCCCGCTCGTCGTCGGCGTCTCGGCCACGGCGCACCTCAGCTTGGTGAGCGTCTTCCTGTGCGTCGCGGCAAGCTACGCTGTGACTGCACTCGCCTTCCGCGTGCCGCTGCCGGTGCAGCCGATGAAAGTCATGGGTGCGTCGATTATCGTGCTCGGGCTCTCGGCGTCCGTTGTCAGGGCGGCCAGCATCGAGATCGCTCTGCTCCTCCTGCTGCTGACCCTCACTCCGCTGGCCCGCTACCTGGCGATGCTCTTCCCCAAGGCGGTCCTGCGCGGCATCCAGCTCTCGGTGGGGCTGCTGCTCCTGAAGGGCGCCCTCACGATGGCGAGCAGCGGCAAGGCCCTCGCCGGCCACCATCTGAGCATCGGCCTGGGGAAAGTCGCCATGCCGCTCGGTCTGCTCGTCGCGCTGGCAGTCGTGGTCTTCCTGCTGGCCGGCAGACGCCGCTGGCAGGTTCCAGCCAGCTTGGTGGTCGTGGGCGTCGGAGCAGCCTTCTGCGCACTGCTTGCCGTCCTCGGAATCTCGCAGGTCGCCGCCATTCCGACCGGTCTCGAGTGGCCGCAGCGTCACCTGCCGGGGGCCAACGACGCATGGGTGGCGTTGTATGCGCTGGTGCTGCCCCAGCTCCCGCTCTCGCTCGGCAACTCCGTCTTCGCTACGGAGGACGTCATGCGTCACTACTTCGGTGGCGGCGCGCGCCGCGTCACGGCGCGCCGCCTGTGCCTCAGTTTGGGCCTCATGAACCTCGCGTGCGGAGCCCTCGGCGGCATGTCGTTGTGCCACGGCGCGGGCGGCGCCACGGCGCACTACCGACTTGGCGCACGCAGCGCGGGCTCGACGCTGATCGCCGCGGCGCTCTTCGCCGCGTTGGCTGGCGCCGCCACCCTCGGCATCTCCCCCCTGTTCGTGCCCGGGGCGGTGCTGGCCGGCATGCTCCTGTTCGTTGGCCTGGAACACTGCCTCCTCGTCTCCGATCTCACGACGGTCGATGAGGTCGTCTGTGCGGCATTGATCGCCGCACTGTCCGTGGCACTGAACAACCTCGCCATCGGCTTCCTCGTGGGTTGGGCGGCCTACATGCTCGCTCTCAAGCGCAGCCCATTGCAGGGAATGGCCCTTCGCTGGCCCGATCTGATCGACCGCCTCGCCCCCCGCCCGATGTCCCCTGAACACGAGTAGGGCGGATGCGGACCAGAATCGACGCTGGCTATTGGGTGCCGCGACGCCTGGACCGCTCCTCAGCGACAGGTGGCAGCAGCGCACCTGCGTTGCCAGGTACACGGCAGGCTGGCCCTACGTGTCCATGCGCTGCTGTACCACGTCCAGGCCATCGACGTGCTTTGGCGGCGACGGGGTTCACTGATTCTGTCGACGCACCACTCATGACCGTCTTCCCCCACATGACCTCGCAGTCGAAACGTGACAACCTGCGGCGGTCAGTGGCGGTGCCGGCCACCACGGGCAGCGGGGGATGCGCCGTAGGCACGCCCCCCGCCCATGGGCGGTCTCCCTCCCGGAATCTTGACGCCACGCCGTGGGATCGTCGGGATTGACGCGCAGCGCCCCGCCGCAATGCTCGCGTCGGACGACAGGGGCTCGAAACACGCGTCAAGCGCTCTTCACCTCGGCCCAGGCGTCCGTGTAGTACCGCCCGAAGGCGCCGAGGTCCAACCCGATCTCGCCACGCTTGAGGTCTTCCGCCGTCGGTCGGGTCAAGAAGACGAACGGATCGGTGTACGGCTTGGCCGCCTCCATCTCGACCGGAAGGTACCACGTCCAACTTGACACCTGGCCCATCACTTCCGGGTCGAGAATGTAGTCGAAGAACAGATGCGCCGCGTACTTGCTGTGATAGCCCTTGGGCACGGCCATTGTGTCGGACCAGTAGAAGAAAGCCTCTTTCGGCAGCAGGAACTTGAGCAGGCTCTTGGCTTGGGCGTCGCCGCCGAGCGCGTCGATGGCCATGAGCGTGTCGCCGTTCCAGCACATAGTGATTGGGTTTCCGGTGACCATCGCGCGCTTCTGGTTGACCGAATCGTAGGCGCGCACCAGCGGCTTCTGTTCGATCAAAGCCTCCTTGGCGGCGTCGACCTGGCTCGGGTCGGTGGTGTTCCCCGAATACGGCCTGCCGGTATCGCGCACACCGACGACCCTCAGCGCCGCCCCAAGGCAGTCTCGCTCGTCGTTGAGCATCTGGATCTGCCCTTTGTACTTCGCGCCGTCAGGCATGAAGAGGTCGGCCCAGCGGCCCACTGAAGCAGGGTCGACCTTGTCGGTGCGCACGGCGTAGCCGGTGGTGCCCCACTGGTAGGGGACGGAGTACTTGAGGCCTTTGTTCTCCGGCGACTCGGGGTTGTCGTACTCGGGCTTGACGAACTGCACGTCGACGTACTTGAAGTTGGGGATGTTCTCCATGACCAGCGGCTCGAGAATGCCCGTCATCAGCATGATGTGGAGCATGTAGTCTGAGGGCACGATCACGTCGTAACCGGTGGCGCCGGCCTTGAGTTTGCTCAGCAGAGCTTCGTTGTCGTCGAAGAACGTCTCGACGACCCTGATGCCGGTCCTTTTCTCGAAGCCCTTCTTGACGCTCGCCGGCATGTAGTCGGACCAGTTGTAGAGGTTGAGGTTATCGGGCTTGGTGGTCGGGCCGATAGTGTTGGTCTGCTTCGTGACCTGCTCCTCGTTCTTCTTGCCGCAGGCGGCGAGCAGACCACCAACCGCCGACGCCGAAAGGCCAAGGCCCAGCGCCCGGTAGACGAACTGCTTGCGCGAGATGCGCTCGTGCCTGACCTCGTTGATCAGTCCGACGAGGTCCCGTTCTCGATACGATGTCAGATCTTCTTCTTGCCCGGACTTCACGATACGACCTCCTTGTGTAGGCACCACCGTATGCCCTCCCATCCCTTCGTCCTTCTAGTCTGGAGCGCCACGTGCTCCATGACGTCGCAGGCGTGTCCCCAAAGCGCCACCCCCGGTCAGTCAGTGATCCAGTTCCGAGCCGAAGCCTTGACAGTAGCCGCTCCGCGACTTGCGACGCTCCACCGTCTGTGACATGAGCATCCCGTGCGGTCTTCGAGGTGCGCGTCCATTCCATGTTTCACATCGTCAACAGACCACCTGGCCTCGTACGGCTGCCGGCTGCTGCGGGCGACACGTCGACGTGACCGAGCCCTTCCCCGTTCATGCTGGCCTCCCGTCGCATGACCTTTTCGCTTCGACATCGTCAGAGGCCGCAGGCCGTCGAACCCTCATCTGGTCATCCTTTCTCGTTCATGCTGGCGGCGAGCTGCGTGATGCCGTCCTCCAGACGCCACGACGGACGGTAGGCGAGGTCGCGGGCGGCGGCCGAAATGTCCCAAGGCCCCTGGCGGTCGAGGTCCTGGATGAAACCGCCGCCGATCTCGATGTCTGCTTCCGGGAAGATCCTGCGGACAATCTGAGCAGCCTCGTTCAGCGTTGCCTGCCGTCCGCCAGCTATGTTGTAGACGCCCTGTTCGGGCCGCGGTACCGTCGCCGCAGCACGCGCGCCGCGACACACGTCCTCAACGTGCACCCAGTTGAAGGGATGGTCGCCGCCTTCGGCAAGCCGGTAGGGTCGACCGCGTGCGACTGTGGAGACCAGGTCGATCAGGTAGCCGGGCATGGTACTCCGGGACCCATAGATCTCGCCGATCCGTAGTGAGATCACCTCCACCCCGTAGAGCCGTGTGTAGACATCGCCGAGTAGCTCGGTCGCCACTTTGGTGACGCCATACGGGGTCAGCGGTCGTAGACGCACGTCCTCGCGAACAAGCTCGCGATCCTGGTCGCCGTACGCGCACTCGGACGAGAAGTTGACGACACGCCGCACTCCGGCCATTCGCGCTGCTTCCAGCAACGACAGGGTCCCTTGGACGTTCGCTGCGAAGGTCGTGAGCGGCAGCTCGATCGATGCCAGCGGATCTGACATGCCGGCGGTGTGGATGATCCGGTCGACCTGCTGCTCCTGCAAGGCACGAAGCAGTCGGGGGATATCGAACAGCTCGCCCTGGACAGCGGTGACCTCAGCATCCTCGGATGTGGAGTAGTCGCGGTTGTACGAAACCACGCGGCTCCCGTCCGCGACGAGCATGCTGACCAGATGTCGTCCGACGAAGCCGAGACCGCCCGTCACCATCATGGTGCTCATCGCTGTTCTCCCTGAGTGGAGCCAGGACTGAGGTCCGGGTAGCACGCACTCCGACCGCCATCGACCACATAGTTGGCCCCGGTGACGTAGGAGGCCTCGTCGGAAAGCAGGAAGGTGACCACTGCCGCGATCTCATCCGGTCGTGCGAAGCGACCAAGGACGATCTCCCGCTCGTCCTCGGTGCGGGCCTGAGCGGGGTCGGGCGCGAGCGCCAACTCGGCGGCGAGCAGTGGTGTGTCGACCGCGCCGGGCGAGACCGCGTTCACCCGGATCCCGAACGGAGCAAGCTCCGATGCGAGCGCCACGGTCAAGCCGAGCACACCGCCTTTGGTCGCGCTGTACGCGACGTAGCCGGCCTGCCCGGTGAACGCGAGCTCGGATGCCGTGCTGACGATCGCACCGCAACCTCTCGGTGTCATGACGCGGGCCGCCTCGCGCATGACGTTGAAGCTTCCCGTGAGGTTCGTGCGCACCACGTGAACCCATAGTGCATCGCTCGTCTCAGCCAGGGGCGCGACGATCGAAGTACCAGCATTGCTGAACACGCCATCGACCGGGCCGACCTCGGCCGCGGCAGCGAACGCCTTCTCGACCAATACGGGATCACCGACGTCGATCCCCACGCTCCGGGTGACGACGCCAAGGGCCCGGCACTCTGCCGCCGTCTGCTCGAGCTCATCCCCGGGCAGAGCGACCAGGACCACCGCAGCGTCTTCCCGAGCAAGCCTGAGCGCCGTGGCCCGACCGATCCCCGAGCTCGCCCCGGTGACCACTACGACCCGGCCTTGCATACGACTCATCACGACCTCCCGTCGGTGAGCTCCATAGTCGTCAGGCAACGTCGACGGGCTGAGCACGATACGACAACGCATGGATGCGGATGTCGAGCCCACCGTCGACCTCGCGGCAGACGTGCGCCGTTGGGCCACGGGAACGGCGTCATCATTGCGGGACATCCTTCTGAGCCTCAGCCAGAAGAGTCTCCAGCGTCTCAAGACACAGGGTGACGTTGGCCGGTGTGGACGACGTGCCCATGAGGACGATGCGCCAGGCCTTGCCGGTCAGGACGCCCAAGCCGCCGCCCAGCTCCAAACCGTGCCTGGCGAGCGCCTCGCGACGTACCCAGGCGTCGTCGACGCCGTTCGGCACGCGCACAGTGTTGAGCTGCGGCAGACGATGGGCCTCGTCGACCAGCATGCTCAGGCCCATGGCTTCGACGCCGGCCACCAGCGCTGCGTGATTCGCCGCGTGACGGGCCCATGCCACCTCCAGGCCTTCTTCGGTCAGCATGACCAGGGCCTCGTGCAGGCCGTACAACGGATTGATCGGCGCCGTGTGATGGTAGGTCCGCGTACCCCCGTCCCAGTACGGCAGCACGAGGGAGAGGTCCATGAACCAACTCTGGCAGGGAGTGCGCCGAGCACTCACCTTCGCCAGGGCCCGCTCGCCGAACGTCACCGGAGAAAGGCCAGGCGTGCAACTAAGGCACTTCTGACTGCCCGAGTAGACGGCGTCGAGCTCCCACTCGTCCACGAGCACGGGGCAGCCGCCGAGCGACGTGACCGTGTCGACGATGGTCACGCAGTCGTGCGCGTGGGCAATTGCGGCCAGGGCCTTGGCGTCCGAGCGCACGCCGGTCGATGTCTCGCCGTGCACGAAGGCGACGATGCCCACGTCCGGCTCGGCGTCGAGGGCGGCGTTCACCTTCTGGGGCGACACCGGTGCGCCCCAGTCGTCGTCGACCACCACGGGCACTCCGCCGCAGCGCTTCACGTTCTCAAGCATGCGGCCCCCGAAGGCGCCGTTGCGGCAAACCAGGACCTTGTCGCCCGGTTCCACCAGATTCACGAAACAGGTCTCCATACCCACTGAGCCCGGTCCGGAGACGGGGAACGTCACCTGGTTGGCCGTCTGGAAGGCGTAGCGCAGCAGTTCCTTGACGTCGTCCATCATGCGCACGAACTCGGGGTCCAGATGGCCGATCGTGGGGCGCGCCATCGCCGCCAGCACGCGCGGGTGGACGTCGGACGGGCCGGGGCCCATGAGCACGCGGCGCGGCGGCTCGAACGAAACGGCCTGTGGCGGCATATACCGAGTCATCGTTCGCTCCTCAGTCGCGGACCAGGTCGGGGAACTCGGCGGCGAGTATCTCGATCAGATAGTCGGTCATGCGTTGCACCAGGAAGGTGCCTTTCTCATCAGAGGCGTCGCTGGCTTTGGCCAGCACGCCGGTCTGCGTGAGGAGGCGCGCCGGCGCCGGCAGGATGTCGTAGGGCGGGTGCTCCGGCGCGCGGTCGTCGACGATCAGCTCGCGGCGCACCAGGCCGGGCAGCAGGACCATCATGAGCGAGGTCTCAACAACAGCAGCGTGCTCTGAGTCCCAACCGGTGAAGCCGTCGGGGAACAGCAGGTCGAGCTCGCCTGCCGTGAACTCCGGCCAGGCGTCCTCGACGACGAAGACCTGGGCGGCGGCAACCGATCCGCCGCCCGCCGCAGCCGTCGCGGTTCTCGGCACAGGCTCCGCCCCCGCGCCCGTCGGCCCCGCCGCCTCCAATCCGGCCTCGCGCACGGCGAGATCGGCGCCCTCGTAGAGGAAGCTCGAACTCTCCATGTGCCAGTTCACGATAAGGATGCGGCGGAAACCATGGCGCAGGTACTCGGCGACCACGTCGCGAGTCACGTCGATGAGCGTCTTGCCACGCAACGAGGTGGTGCCGACGAATCCCTGTCCGCCGCCGCTCAAGGGTCGGCTCTTGTAGCCGTAGTGCAGCGGCGGCGCGATGAGTAGGTCGATGCGCTCAGCGGCGCGTTTGAGCAGCTCGACCGGCAGCAAGGTGTCGGTGCCCAGCGGCAGATGCGGCCCGTGTTGCTCGGTGGCTCCGGCCGGTAGCACGAGGGCAGCGTTGCGCTCGACGGCTGCCTTCACCTCGGGCCAGGTCATCTCTTGCAGCAACACGGTCATCACTCTCCCTTGATCGCTCAGAACTCAGCCTGCCGCAGCCAGTCCACGTAGTCGCGCAGCCCGCCCTTCAGGCCCACCTGGGGCTCGTAGCCCAGCTCGCGTCGCGCGGCGTTGATCTCGAAAAGGCCCTGGCGGTCGCCGCCGATATCGCCGGGGCCCACGTCGAACACCGCGCCGGGCACCAGCTCGGCGAGCAGGTCGAGTACCTCACCCAGGGTCGGCTGGATGCCGCCGGTAACGTTGAAGACCGGCGATGCGTGCGCCTCGACGAAGCAGGCCGCCAGCGTCGCCTGCGCGACATCGGCCACGTGCACCAGTTGCAGCTTCTGATCACGGCCGTGTGGCAAGCGAAACACCTCGCCGCGCACGGCCGCGCGGATGGCGTCTCGCACCACTTCCGGCATGATCTGGCCCGGTCCGTAGACCTCTGAGACGCGCAGCGCGATCACGTCCATCTCGAAGCACTCGTTGTAGGAGCCGCCCAGCATCTCGGTCGCCGCCTTGGTGACGCCGTAGGGCGTCCTCGGCTGCAGCGGCGTCGACTCGGGCACGGAGCCCGGCGGCGTGTGGCCGTACGCACACTCAGAGCTGAAGACCACCACACGGCGGATGCCACTGAGCCGCGCCGCCTCGAGGACGCAACAGGTGCCGGTGACGTTGCTCTCCACGGTGGCTAGCGGCATCTCGAGCGACACGTCGGGGTGCGACTGGGCGGCGGTGTGCACGACGCGCTCGACGTCGTGCTCCTTCACGATCGTCAGCAGCCGCGGGATGTCGCCGAGCTCGCCGAGGACGGGAACGTGCAGCTCGTGCCGCGGGCCCGGGCCGAGATCGCGGTTGTAGTCCACGACCGAGTGGCCGCGCTGCACCAGCCCGTCGACCACGTAGCGGCCCAGATAGCCGCGGCCGCCCGTCACGAGAACGCTCATGGGACCCACCTCGCCGGTCTCATGTCCCGTACCAGCACGTGGCGCCGCCGTCCATGACCAGCGCCGAGCCGGTCATGTACGAGGAGTCGTCACAGGCAAGGAAGAGGGCGCCGCGGGCGACCTCTTCGGCCGTGCCCAGCCGTCCCAGAAGTACCGGCTGGAGCTGCGCCGCCAGAAGCTCGGCGTCGTCGCGGAGCCAGCCCGAGAGCATCGGCGTGTCGATGGGTCCGGGGCAGATGCAATTTGCGCGGATTCCATAGGGCGCGCAGTCGATGGCCAGCGCCCTGGTCATGTTGACGATGCCGGCCTTGGCCGCGCAGTAGGCCACCGTGCGCGCCGTGCCCACCAGGCCGAGCTCGGAGGCGGTGAAGATGATCGACCCGCCTCCGGCATCGCGAATCGCCGGGATGCTGTGCCGGGCCAGACTGAAATGGCTGCCCAGATTGACCGCAAGGCAGCGCATGAACTCGTCGGGACTCGTCTCTTCGGCGCTACCGTCGAACTGAACTCCAGCATTGCTGTAGACGACTTCGACGCCGCCGAACGCCTCGACGGCGACCGCGACGAGAGCCTCGACCTGCAGTGGGTCGGTGACGTCGGTCGGCACGAAGAGGGAGTGGCCGCCGGCAGCAGCGATCGCCTCGGCGACCGCCTCACCGGCGGCCGCCTGCCGGTCGGCGAGCACCACGGCCGCGCCTTCCTGTGCGAACAATCGCGCCGCGGCCGCGCCGATGCCTGATGCGGCGCCGGTCACGATGGCGGTGCGATGCTGCAGTCTCCAAGCCGTCATGAGCGACCTCCTCGTCGCCGCGCTGCTTGGTGCGAGTGTAGAACAAGCGGGCATCCCGATTGCCCTCTTCCAGTCACCTTGGACACGCTTGACGGTCGAGCGGCGACAGCGGTCTGGCTGCAGAGGCATCCAAGGTCGACTCTCTTGGGGCACAGGCTACGTCGGTGACGCTCGTCAATGGCGTCATCAGGTGCACACTCCGTGGCACACTCAGGTGGGCCGACGCCCACCGCGCCGACCGCTGCCGAACAAGCTGGCCGCAGTAGGCCACGCTGTTGTTTCGCGCGCGCAGGCCGACGAGGGAGAAACGTGTGGCGCCTGCTCGGACCATCACCGGACCCGATTGGCTCCTCAACGTGCGGGCGACACAACAGGTCCTCCCCGCCTGCGTTCCGCGCAGGGCGGGCGACCTCCGGTGGGTCTCCGGCTCGAGTCCCG
>Ga0315287_10009152_pt1 | contig 10012 bp, 8 predicted proteins | sample YL17G11_0_MG_FD_205037 | JGI IMG/M metagenome (GOLD analysis project Ga0315287, IMG submission 205037) | Sediment microbial communities from Yellowstone Lake, YNP, Wyoming, USA - YL17G11_0 | ecosystem: Environmental > Aquatic > Freshwater > Lake > Sediment | place: USA: Wyoming | collected... | reverse complement strand
GCGGTCGCGGCCGCCCTGTTGGCGAAGGGCGGCGACGCCCGGCGCTTGGGCGCGCTGGTGGGCGCGTTGAAGGCGGAATGCGTCACTCCCGCTCCTGCCCTGGCCGCGGCCGGCACCGCCTTGGAAGTGGGCGGCCACTCAGATGCCCTAGCCTCCCTGCGCGTCGCGGCGGGCGACGCGGCCGGGGCGCTGGCCGTGTGGAGGCGCGTGGCTGAGAGTGGTGGTGGTGGTGGTGGTGGTGGGGAGGCTGCCGCTGCTGCTGCCGCGTCGTCCGCTGCCCGCCTCCTGGGCGACCCCGTAACCTGCCCGGACACGGCCCTCCTCACCGCCCACCTGCCCTGGGTCCTGCGGTGCGAGGGCGTCGTGAGCGAGGACGAGGAGGGAGAAGGCGCCAGTGATGACGACGCTGCGACCCCGGCTGGCGTGCTCGCCCTCGCCGCCCGGGCGGCCGCCCTCCCACCTTCCGCCGCGCTAGCCCTCCTGTCCTCGTCCCGGGCTCGACGCCAGTACTTGGAGGTTGTGTTGCTGGGCAGGGACGGCGGCGGCGGCGCGCCCTGCTCGACTGACCCCGCCCTGCGTGCCACGCTCGCGCTCGCGCTTGCCCGCCGGGCGGCCGCGCTTTCCTCTTCTTCCACTTCCACTTCCTCCTCCTCCTCTTCTTTGGCCACCGTCAGGGCGTCCCTGGCTCGCCTCCTCGACCTGTCTGCCTGGTCCGCCCCGATCCTGGACGCCCCGTCCATCAGCGCCGCGCTGGAGGCCACGCCCCTGTGGGCCGAGCGAGCTGCCGCGCTTGAGGCTGGTGGGGACGTGCCCGCCGCCGTGCGCCTGTTGGCACTGTCCGCCCGCGACGTGGGGGCCGCCCGGGCGGTCGGGGCGCGGGCGGCGGCGAGGGCAGGCCCGGGCGAGGGTCCGGGCGAGGGTGGCGTCGCGGCCCGGGTGGACGCGGCGGACGCGGCCTTGCTGGACCTGCTGCTCCACCCGCCGCCCCAACCTCGTGAGGGCGGGCCATCAGCCTCCCCGGAGGCCCCCCCCCCGCCCCCCCCCCGCCTCGCCGAGGCCGCGGCCCTGGTCTCCCTCCCGGCCGTCTCACTGGACCCGGCCCAGGTGCTGGCCGCCATGCCGGACGGCACGCCGCTCTCGGTCGCCGGCCCTGTCCTGGCCCGCCTCCTGGCCGCCCGCACCCACCGCCGGCGGACGGCAGCGCTGGAGCGGGGCCTCGCCCGGGGCGCGCACGCGGCCGCGACCGCGTCCCGGGCGGACGCCCTGTCCCGGGCGGTGCTGGTGCCGACCGCGGGTAGGGCCTGCCGCGCCTGCCGGGCCCGCATCGGCCTGGGCCGCGTCTTCGCGGTGGATGGGCGGGATGGCGGGCTCGCGTGCGGCACGTGCGCGGGCGTGGTCGCGATGGGGAGTGGGGGCGGGAAAGTGTAGCACGCTGAGCTTTTGGCGCTGACGCGCCCGTTGTTGTCCCTCTCTTCTGTGCACGAACGCCCTCGGCGTGTGCTTTGTTTGTTGGTCTTTTCCTCAAACGCTGGACGGTTTTTCTCACAAAAGTTGCCTCTCCCCCCCCCCTTTCTCATTCATTTCTACCCGCTCTTTGGCCGCCGCCCCTTCTTAGGCGGCACCCCGCCCGGGACCAGGGGCTTCCGCATGTCGTACGCGTCCTCACCGTCCGCATAGTACTTGGCTTCCACGTCGTAGATCCTTTGAATATGGAGAGAGAGAGCGCGGAAAGTGAGCGCGCGCCTTGTTTCTCCCTCTCCAGTCCCCCCAACCACACGCACCCTGATTTCTTTTCTCTCTCCCTCATTTCTCTTCCGACTCACTCGTAGCCCAGTGTCTTCGTGTACAGGTGGAACGCCCCCTTGTTCGACACCCGCACATGCAGGGACGCATACTGCGCCCCAAACACGTCCGCCATGGCCCCGTGCGCGGCCTCCATGAGCGCGGCCGCCAGGCCCAGCTTACGGTGCGAGCGCGCGACCGCGAGCGAGGTGATGTGGCCGTGCACTTCCTCCGGGTCTTCATCCTCCATTTTGGCCAGCACATACCCCACGATCTGTCCCGCCGTGTCTTCCGCCACGTGCAGCAGCTGGGGCCAGGTCAGAATGTGGTAGTAATAGTACTGATGATGGAGGGGAGAGAAAGTGAGTGAGTGAGTGAGTCAGGTTGACGAAGAGAGACCAAGGGGGTCGATCTCTCTCCCTGGCCGCCGCCAGCCATTCTCTCTCGCGCCCCCTTCACTCGCACAAACCTTCAGCTGGTAATTCTCGGGCAGGCACAACAGGTTGCACCGCTGCATGGCCAGCAGGTCCTCCATGGAGGCCTGGCGGACGCAGACCGCCATAGTGCTTGGGCGGGCGTTGCAGAGGAGACAAAGAAAAAAAGTTGCGTGTGACGCAGGGCAAGAAAGCAGGCTGACCCACACACTCCCTTTTCTCTTTGAAGCAGTTTTCCCGTGCGCGCGCCGGGCCGGCCAGGAAGGCACGGGCGCATAGACTTACTAGAGCCCTCTCTAGTCTCATAGACCTACGCGTCCACAAGATGCTCCCCTTCACGGCCGCCGCCCGGGTGGCCCTCAACCACCCAGCCCGCGCTCTCATCGCGGGGCGACACGCCCATGCACCGGCAGGCCTGCTCCTCCGCCCCGCCACGACCGGCCGGGCCGTCTTTTCCTCGGCCTCCACCCCCAGTCGCCTAGCGTACAACCCGCGTGCCAGCTCTACCTGGTTCAAGTCCGCCTGCACAACCTCCCTCCCGCTCACGCGCGGGTTTGCGGCGGGCACCGCACGTTGTGGCGCCCTCTCTCGCGCCGGGCTTCACGGGAGCGGCCGGGCGGTGGGCGGGGCGGGCCGGGCGGCTACGGCTCGTGTCGGGCGTGCAGGTGAGGGTGGCTGGTAGCCTGACCCCGGGGGAGGAGGAGGGCCGAGTGCGGCTTTCTTGTGTGTGGGGGGGTCGGAGGCGCGGTCGGGGGCGCGGAGAGAGAGGAATTCGGGCTCCCAGACCTCACCCGCTCTCTCCCATCTCCCCTCCAGCCCGCCGCCCGGCCTCCACCGCGACCGCTCCCCTCGCGACCGCGCACGCCCCTCCCTCCCTCCTCACCACCAGCGCCGCCGTCGCTGCCGACCTTCCCCCCCACGCCCGCCGCGCCCTGGCCTGGTGGCTGGGCGGGTGCGCGGCCTGGGTCGCGTCCATGGTCGCCTTGGGTGGGGCCACCCGCCTCACCCGGTCCGGCCTGTCCATGACGGACTGGAAGTTCACGGGCGAGCGGCCTCCCGGGACGTTAGACGAGTGGGAAGCCGAGTTTGGGAAGTACAAGCGGTCGCCGGAGTACGAAAGGGTCAACCGGTGAGCGCGTGGGAAAGAGGAAAAAAGGAAAGAGGAAACAATGGATGGTGGGTTTTCGCGCTCCCCGCTCTCACACCCTCTGTCTCTCCCCCCACCCTCAGCGGCATGTCCCTGGACGACTTCAAGTTCATCTACTGGATGGAATGGGCGCACCGCATGTGGGGGCGGAGCCTGGGCCTGGCGTTCGTCGTGCCGGCGGTCGCCTTCTCCGCGCGCGGGTGGGTCAGGGGAGGGCTCGCCCGCCGCTTGGCCCTCCTCGGCACGGCCGGCGCCTGCCAGGGCCTGGTCGGCTGGTGGATGGTTCGGTCCGGCTTGGACGAGCCGGAGACGCCCTGGGATATTCCCCGGGTGTCGCCCGTCCGCCTGGCCGCCCACCTGACGTCCGCCTTTGGCATCTACCTGGGACTTTTGTACACCACCCTCCAGCTGGCGATTCCCGGGCCGCCGCCTGGGCTGGTTGGCGGGCCCGCCGCGGGCGCCGCTGTCACCGCCCTCCGCCGGGCCGCCCACCCGGTGGCCGCCCTCATCGCCCTCACCGCCCTCTCCGGCGCCTTCGTGGCGGGCCTGGACGCGGGGCACGCCTTCAACACCTGGCCGGAGATGGGGCGGGAGGGGCGCCTCATGCCGGCTGAGTATTGGGAGGAGGGCGGCCTGCGGGGTGCCACGTCCTCCACCGCGCCCGCCCAGTTCCACCACCGGACCCTGGCGTATACGACGCTGGCGGCGACGACAGGAGTCTGGCTGGCGTTCCGGCGCACGCCGGGGCTGCCCGTGGCGTGCCGGCGCGCGCTGGCCGCCCTGCCCGCCCTGGCGGTGGGCCAGGCCACGCTGGGCGTGCTGACCCTGCTCTCCCACGTGCCGCCCACCCTGGGCACCCTGCACCAGGTCGGCGCGCTGACCCTGTTGAGCGGTGCGGTGGGGCTGATATTCACGCTGCGACGCGGGCCGACCGGGGTGGTGGGCGCGGTGAAGCGAGCGCTGTAAAAAAAGAATCTGTCACCTTCATTTTTCACACCTTCCCCCACCCCACGCCCATCGCCCATCCGGCGGCTTCCGGGACGGGGGCCGGTGAGTCTCCCAGGGAGAACACGGACCACCGGGGTGCGGCGGGAGAGGTGGCGTTGCTCGCCCCGCTCCCGTACACACGCGTCGTCAGCGCTTCTCCAGACCCGGCAAACACTTCTACGACCGAATGGTCGACGACAACTCGCAGCCGCACCCGCCCGCCCACCACGCCCTCGCACACGCCACCCACCCTCCGCACAACAGCGCCCATGTCTGGACAGCCAGAGCGTGTCAGAGCAGTAAAATGGGCGACTTCCAGGCGGCCGGTGCTCCAGTGCGCGAGCAGGGCGACGGCGGTTGGGGTGGCGGTGCCAGGTGGCGCGTCGCCCGCGGCCACCAACCCCGGCCGCAGCCACAGGCCCGTGCAGCAAGCACTCGTGCCTGCAGCAGGCTTTTCAAAGACCAGCTCAAAGTCGACTGCGTCTCCGGCCGCGCCAGGGACCGGCAGGGGTCGGCCGCCCGGCTGCAAGCGCGTGCCCAGCGCCCAGGCAGCGGGCGGTGGTTCGGCCGTCAAGACCATCCTCAGCGATGCCACCCCCGCCACGGGCTCCTGGTGCAGGCGCGGCCGGCCATCAGCACCCACCCGCACGCTCAGCGCCCGGGCCAGGGTCAGGCAGCCCGCATAGTCTCGAGCGGGCGCGAGCGCCGGCGGGCCCGCACCCTCTCCGCACAGCCCCCGCAACTCGTGGCACCACCCCATCATCACGCTCCCGTGCGGCCCGCCGCCCGCCGCCATCGTCGGCGCGTACAGGGTGTCGCCCAGGTCCAGGCGGAGGGGGCCGACGGCGGCGGCGGCCAGGTCCAGGCCCACCCCCTCCTCGCCCTCCTCGCCCTCGCACAGCCAAAAGATGGGGGGGTTGGCCGGCCGCCAGCCGCCGCCCGCGCCCGCGCCCGCAGCGCCGCTGCTGGGGCCGCGGCGCGGGTAGGGGGAGACGCACACCAGCGTGAAGGCCCGGCTGGTGCCGCTGCCGCCGTCGCCGCCGCTGCTGAGGAGGCGGGCGATGAAGGGGCACTCCCACATCTCGCCGACGTCGATGGTGTCCAGTGACGGCGGCGAGGGGCGGCTGCCAACCCATTCCATCTCCACCCCGCCCACCACCACCCCTTCTCCACCGCACGAGACGCCCTCAAACACCCACCCGGCCCCGCCCGGGTCTGGGTTTGTCGAAGCATACCCTAGCAAACAGCCCCGCCCACCCTTGCGTCCACTGCCCACCACCAGGCGCCAGGGGCGGTCCTCTCCGCCCCACCGCTGGAAGACAAAGGGGTCCCGAAAGCCTGCCCACCCCTGGCCCGCCACCGCCCCAGGCACCACCGGCGGCGCGTGCGGGATGATGGGGGCCGCCCGCTTTTGCCAGGCCCGCAGGTGCAAGTCGCCTGCATCCACCAGCACCGCCGCCAGCTGGCATTCGTGCTGTTCCAGGCCCAGGTCCGCGGCCGGGGGGACGGGCGGGCAGTGCGGGTGGCAGGCAGCCGGGTCGCGCGCGTGGGGGCCGTCCCTCAAGCTGACGCCCGTGAAGAGCAGGGTGAAGGGCGGGGTGCCTGGCACTCCCGGCACGCAGCACCCGCTCCAGCAGCCCGCGCCGTCGGGGCCGCCAGGGCTAGGGGCCAGTGCGACGGGCTCGTGCGTCCAGGTCGCCAGGTCGGCGCTCGACGCGTGGCCCCAGGCCAGGTGGCCCCACGCCCAAGCGGGCGAGGACGCGACGTGCTGGTAGAAGGCGTGGAACCGCGCCGTGCGGGCGTCCCATACCAGACCATTGGGGTCGTTGACCCAGCCGGAGACGGGGAGGAGATGGAATGCCGGTTTGTCCGGGCAGGCCGCCCAGGAGGCGCCGAGGCGGGCGCGCTGAGAGGGGGTCGCCATCAAAAGGCCGAGTGCAGGCAAGACTCTTTATCGTGTTTGAAACCGCCAGCGCGTGCCGGCGTGTCAACAGGGTGCCTATCTATCCCCTACTGTGGGTAAGTGGGGCCGGGGCCGTCCCCGGGAGAGCGCACACTCGTGCTAAAAGAGCGGTTTGATACAAAGCATTTTTTTCCCGTCTTTTAGTAAATAAATTGGCACTCTTCTCTTTTTCGGGCCTGTGGGGTGGGCCGCCCGCCCTGCCCGCTCCTCTCGTTCGAGGGGTGGCGCGCGCCCAAGGACTGTGTGGCCTCAGACATAATGAACTTACCACCAGGCGTGCGCGTCCTCCCCGAATTCGTGTCTTCGCTCGAGGAGGAGGACGTGCTCGCTTCGCTCCTCCTAGCCGGCGCCGACGCCCCCTCCTCCCCCGTCTGGGAAGGCCTCGCTGGCCGCCGGGTCGCCCACTTCGGCGCCCGCTTTGATTATGCATCTCGAGCCGTGGGAGGGGCAGCACCGCCGCTGCCCAAAGCCGCGGCAGCAGTTGCCGCCCGGGCGGCGGCCGCGGCAGGGTTCGCCGGGGGAGGAAGCAGCGCCACTCCTCCTTCCCTCCAGGCGACCGCGAACGATTATCCGCCCGGCTCCGGCATACACTGGCACGTGGACACGCACTCGCCCTTCGGACCCACCATCGCCGTCCTGTCCTTTGGGTCGGGCGCGCGGCTGGATCTGAGGCAGCCCGCGGGCGGCGGGACGTGCCGGGGCGGAAACGGGGGCACTGTTGCCTGCTGGCGGCGCGCCGGGGTCTGGCTCCCGCCCCGCTCCCTGCTAGTATTGGAGGGCGAGGCCCGCCACGGGTGGGAGCACGCCATCATCGCCCGCAAGACAGACCCACACCCGGACGGGCGGGTGGACGGGGAGGGCAACCCCCTGGCCACCCTCCGCCGCGCCCGCCGGGTCTCGCTCACGCTGCGCACGCTGCGCCCGCCCGGCCCCGGCCCGCCCTGCGCGTGCGCCTGGCCCACCCTGTGCGATGCCCAGGGCGGCGGGCTGGGCCCGACCCGGGACGCGCTGCGGAAGGCAGCGTACCAGGGGAGTGAGGCGCACGCCCAGTCGGCGGGCGGGCCGGCGGCCGTGGCGGCCGCGGCGGCCGTGCAAAGGGAGGTGGTGGTGGTGGGGGCGGCGGCAGCTCCCCCTCTCTCTTCTTCTTCCCTCGCTGCCGCGGCTGCCGCGGCCGCCGCCACGGCCGCCGCCAACCCGGCCGACCTAGCCGCGGCGGAGGCTGCCGCGGTGACCGGGCTGGCGGCGTTGCGGGCCGAGGAGGATGGGCAGAAGGGAGGGGAAGGAGAGGCACCGGCCACCAGCCGCCCCTCCCCCGCTGCTCCTCCTTCCTTTGAGCGCGCCCTCGTCCGGGCTGTCTACGACCGCATCGCCCCCCACTTTGCCGGCACCCGGGTCGCCCTGTGGCCCCAGGTGACTGAATTTGTGGCCGCCCGGGGCCCGACCGCCCTCATCCTGGACGTCGGGTGCGGCAACGGCAAATACCTGAGCCTGGCCGCACCAGCCGCAGGCTGCGCCGTCCTGGCGGGCGAGCCCTGCCGCGCCTTGGCCGCCGCCGCGTCCGCGTCCGGCCCGCCCGGACGGGCCGGGTGCATTGTCGTGTCGGACGGCCTGGACCCCGTCTGGCGGGCGGGCGTGGCGGACGGGGTGCTCTGCGTGGCGGTCGTGCACCACCTCGCGTCCCCAGGCCGGCGGGCAGCCCTCGTCGCCCGGTGCGCCCGGGCCCTGGCCCCGGGCGGCCGCGCCCTCATCACGGCCTGGGCCCGCCCCGATACCCAGCCAGCCGGCAAAGACGCGGCGCGGGCGGGGCGGTGGCGGCCGCTGGCGGGGGGCGGGCCCGGCGATTTCCTGGTGCCCTGGCACGAGCCGCCCGGGTGGGGGGGGGGAGCGGGGGCAGCGGGCGGGGCGCCCGCCCCACTGCCGCCGCCCGCCCGCCCGCCCATGCGTGGGAAGGGTCCGGGCGGCATGCTGACGCCCGACCAGCGCGCCGTCCAATCGGAGCTGGACCGGGCGCGCCAGCCCCCGCCCGCGGCCTGGCGGTTTTACCACTGCTTCACCGGGGAGGAATTGGAGGGGGAGGCGGCGGCGGGGGTGGCGGCGGCGGGCGAGGAGGCGGCCCGGGCAGGGGAGGCACGGGTGAGCTATGAGGTGGTGCGCGTGTTCCTGGACCGCGGGAACTGGTGCGTGGAGGTGGGGCGGAGAGATGGAGAGATGGAGGCTGTGAGCATGGGTTAGTATTTTCTTCTCTTGGGGGCCCGTCGAGAGAGTGCCCCTCCTTTCTTCACTTTCATATTCATATACGCACAGAAATTCCGACATGATAAGATATCGTTCCTCAGCGCTCGGCGAAAGCCAGCTTCAAGAAGCGTCGTGATCAGGGAGGGCCTGGTGGTTAATCCCCTCTCTCTCCTTTCACTCACACGCGCCATTGGTGTAGTGGTAGCACACAAACCTCCCACGTTTGAAGCCGGGTTTCGATTACCCGGTGGCGCAAATTGGTCAACCTTTTGAATGCTGGGAGGGGCGGCGGGCGCGGGGGGCGCGGGGAGAGAGGCAGGAGGGAGCAATGGAGGATGGAGGAGAGAAGTGGGTGGCCTCCATTCTCAACCTACCTTTTTTTGTTTTTTTATCTCTATTTTCTTTTCGTTCCTTGTTCACACGCCGACCAGGATCCTCAGGCGCCGCTCCAGCTCTCTCACCCGCACACCCCTGTCTCTCCTCTCGCATCCCATTCACAGGCAGTTGCTGCACAGCCACTCCAGGGCGGCGCCCACATCCCCGCACGCCTCCGTCAGAGCCTCCGCGGCTTTGGCCTTTGGGAAGCCCATCGCGACGACCTGGGCGACGGCGGCCGTCCGGCGGGCCGCGGCCGCGGAGGGCGCCTTCTTGCGTTTCTTGGAGGGCGAGGCGGTGGAGGACGGCGGGCGGCGGGCGGTGGAGGACGGCGGGCGGCGGGCGGTGGCCGGGCCTTTCTTTTTATCGGCCGCGCCGGCACGGGGTGGGGCAGCAGCAGCCGCGGCGGTCGTGGCCGCCACCGTCGCCGCCGCGTCCGCTTCCACAGCGGGAGGAGGAGGGGCACGGGCGGCCACCCCCTCCACGGGCACAGCAGCGTCCTTGGCGGCCGTCGCTGCCGCCGCCTCCGTCGCCGGCCCCGGCCCCGTCCTGCCACCACCACCACCACCACCCAAAACAGAAGGCCCCGGCGCCACCTTGGCCGCCACCAGCTCCGCGGCCAGCGCCGCCCCGCGCGCGTGCAGGCGGGCCAGGAGGGCCAGCTTGGCCGGGCGGGGCAGGGGGGCCGGGTCGGCCGTGACGAGGGAGGGCGCGGAGCCGGGCCCCGAGCCGGCGCCCCCGCCCCCGCCCGTCGGCCCGACCTCTCCCCCACCCCCGCCCCCCCGCCCCGCGCCCGCCGCCGCCTCCGCCACCCGCTCCTCAAACTCCGCCGCCACCGCGGCCGCCTGCTCCTCGGTCAGCCCGTACGCCGCCCGGGCCGCCTCCTGCCACTCCGCTCGCATCGCGCGCGTCGGGTTCTTGCCTGCCCAGATCACGAGGCCGCCCTTGCGTTCCACGCCCTCGCCCTCCTCCTTCGCCTCATTGTCGCTCCGCACCCGGTCAATGTCGACCTGTGGGTAGGGAAGGAGCGGATAAGTGGGGGAGAGAGGTCAGAGTTGGTCCCGAGGGAAGAAATAGACCCAGGACCCC
>Ga0315287_10009151_pt1 | contig 10012 bp, 10 predicted proteins | sample YL17G11_0_MG_FD_205037 | JGI IMG/M metagenome (GOLD analysis project Ga0315287, IMG submission 205037) | Sediment microbial communities from Yellowstone Lake, YNP, Wyoming, USA - YL17G11_0 | ecosystem: Environmental > Aquatic > Freshwater > Lake > Sediment | place: USA: Wyoming | collected... | reverse complement strand
CTCGACGGCACCGTGCTGGCGATCGCCGGCCTGAATCGCTTGGGACGCCCCGAGGTGGCGTCGTTCCTCTTCGACTTCGACGAGATGCTGCCGGCGGTGGGGCAGGGCTCGCTGGCCATCGAGGTGCGGAGCGGCGACGAGCGCGTGCACGCGCTGATCGCCGCCCTCGACCACCTTCCAAGTTCGCTGGCCGTGCGCGCCGAGCGCGCCCTGATGCGCCGCCTCGAGGGCGGCTGCCAAGTGCCGATCGGCGCCCACGGCGAGCTGGTCTGCGACGGCGCGGCCGGCGGCGGCGGCGCGGGAGCCGCGCAGCGGCTCCGTCTCGCCGCCTTCGTCGGCTCTGTCGACGGCAAGCGTGGGTTGCGCGACCAGATCGAAGGGCCGCCGGCGCAGCCTGAGGCGCTCGGCGAGGAACTCGCCGAGCGCCTCAGGGCCGCCGGCGCCGACCGTATCCTGGCAGAGGTGCGCGGTGAGTGACCTGCCGCTCGCCGGCCTGATCGTCGTGGTCACTCGGCCCGGCGATCAGGCCGAGCCGCTGGCGCGGCCGCTCGAGCAACAGGGCGCCACGGTGCTGCGCGTGCCGACCATCGAGATCGTGCCGGTGGCGATCGACGGCGAGTGGCGCCGTGCGGCGGCCGCACTGACGACGTACGACCTGATCGTCTTCACGAGCGTCAACGGCGTGCGCTGGTTCGTCGACCGTCTGCCCGAGGCCGGCGTCCCTGACGGACCCGACGATCTCGCGTCGGTCGAGCTGGTGGCGATCGGCCCGGCGACCGCCGCGGCGCTCAGCGTGCGCGGACTCAACGCCGCCGTGGTCCCCGACGAGTTCGTCGCCGAGGCGCTGGTCGAGGTCCTCGTACAGGGTGGTCGGGCGCTTGAAGGCGCGCGCGTGCTGATCCCCAGCGCGCGCGAGGCGCGCCCGACGCTTCCCGACGGCCTGCGGGAGCGCGGCGCCGCGGTCGAGGTGCTGGCGGTCTACGAGACGCTGCCGGCCACGGAACTCGTCGTGCCGCGCGGTGAGATCGAGTCTGCCGACTACGTGACCTTCACGTCGGGCTCCACGGTCAGCGCCTTCGTCGGTCTCATGGATCCCGAAGATCTTCCCGGACGCCTCGCGTCGGCGCGTCTCTGTTCGATCGGACCGGTGACCAGCGCGGCGCTCGAGCGTCACGGGCTGCCGGTCGCCCTTGAGGCCGAGAAGTACTCTTCCCACGGTCTCGTGGCGGCGATCGTCGCCGACGCGCGGGCTCGCCGTGCCTTGCCCGGCGACCCTCGTCCGTGATGAGATAGCGCCCCATGCGCAGCGTCTGCTTCCTTTCAGATTTTGGCTACAGCGATGATTTCGCCGGCACCTGCCGCGGTGTCATCGCGCGTCTCGCACCGCAGGTGTCGGTGATCGACATCACTCATGGGGTGGCGCGCGGCGACGTGCTCGGCGGCGCCCTCAGCCTGCGCAACACGGTGCGCTACCTGCCCGAAGAGGCGGTTCACCTGGCCGTGGTCGACCCCGGGGTCGGCGGTCAGCGGCGCGCCGTCGTGCTGCGTTCGGGCAGCGGACGCCTGTTCGTGGGGCCAGACAACGGGCTGCTGGTGCCGGCCTGCGAGACCGCGGGCGGCATCGCCGAGGGCTGGGAGATCACCAGTCGCGAGCTCTTTCTTGAGCCGGTCTCGGCGACCTTCCATGCGCGCGACGTGTTCGCGCCGGTGGCGGCGCGCCTGGCCGCCGGGCGTCCGCCCGGCGACGTGGGTGCGCCGCTGGCGCTTGACTCGCTGACGCGGCTGATGATGCCCGAGCCGCAGCGGACGTCCGAGGGCCTGCTGGCCACGGTCCTGCAGGTCGACATCTTCGGCAACGTGGCGCTGAACCTCGACGCCGTCGACCTGGCTGATGCCGGACTTGGTGATGAGATAGACGTGGTGCGGGGCGGCGAGCGCATCCGCGCTCGCCGCGTCCTCTCCTTCGTCGGCAACGCTCCGGACGAGTTGCTCGTCTATATCGACAGCTACGGCCAGGCGGCGCTGGCCATCAACGGCGAGTCGGCGGCGCAGCTGCTCGGCGTCGCCGCCGGCGGCGCCGTCGAGCTGCGCCGCCCCTCTTGACCGCCGGCGAGGCTGCAACGAGGCTCGCTTGCATCGCCCTGGGGCAGCCTGTACCATTGTCGCTCGCGCTCTCGGGCCTCCCGCCCGGCAGTCCTTGAGGAGTTTGTGTGAAGACCTTCGTCGCCAAACCCGCAACGATCGAGAAGAAGTGGTACGTCGTCGACGCGGCGGGCCACACGCTCGGCCGCCTGTCCACGGTGGTCGCCGATACGCTGCGCGGCAAGCGTAAGCCCATCTATACGCCCAACATCGACACCGGCGACTTCGTCATCATCATCAACGCCGAAAAGATCATCGTCACCGGCAACAAGGCCGAGCAGAAGATCTACTGGCGGCACTCGGGCTATCCCGGCGGCATCAAGGGCGAGTCGTTCGCCCACCTGCTCGTGCGCCGCCCCGAAGAGATCTTGCGTCGCGCCGTCAAGGGCATGCTGCCCCACAACAAACTCGGGCGCGCGCAGCTGCGCAAGCTCAAGATCTACGCGGGCCCCAAGCATCCGCACGAGGCCCAGAACCCTGACGTGCTCGAGATCAAGGAGTAGGCGTGGCGGCAGTGACCTACAGGGCGACCGGCAAACGTAAGAACGCGGTCGCACGCGTCATCCTCAGCCCCGGCGTCGGGCGTGTCGTCGTCAACGGCAAAGAGCTTGAAGCCTACTTCGGTCGCAAGGTCCTGCAGACCGTGGCGCTGATGCCCTTCGAGACCACCCACACCACCAATCAGTTCGACGTCAAGGCCAACGTCGTCGGCGGCGGCATCGCCGGCCAGGCGGGCGCCCTGCGGCACGGCATCGCCCGCGCCCTCACCGAAGCCGACGAGAGCCTGCGCACGCCGCTCAAGCGCGCCGGCTTCCTCACCCGCGACGCGCGCGCCAAAGAGCGCAAGAAGGCCGGCCTCAAGAAGGCCCGCAAGCGGCCGCAGTTCTCCAAGCGCTAGTCCGCCGCCTTCACATACGCTCTGCTTGCCGCTGCCTTCTGTCCCGGCATAGCATGTGTCTCACTGTGCGTTCAGCGATCCACTCATGAGTGACTCCGCCAAACTCTTCGGCACCGACGGCATCCGTGGTGTGGCGGGTGTCGACCTCACGCCTGGGCTGGCCGCCCAGATCGGCCGTGGAGCGGCGGTCGTTCTGGCGGCGCACCTGGGCCGGCGGCCCACCTTCATCATCGGTCGTGATACGCGCGTCTCGGGCCAGATGCTCGAGGCTGCGCTGGTCGCCGGCATCACCAGCGGCGGCGGCGACGTCGAGACGCTGGGGGTGGCTCCCACGCCGGCGATCGCCGCGCTCGTGGTCGCGCGCGGTGCCGACACCGGCGTGGTCGTCTCAGCCTCGCACAACCGCTTCGCCGACAACGGCATCAAGTTCTTCAACGGTGAGGGCTTCAAGCTCTCAGACGACGAAGAGGCCGAGATCGAGGAGCACGTGCTCCATCACGACCTGCCGTCCAAGAACGGCGCCGATATCGGCCGCGTAGCGGCCGTCGACGGCGCCGTCGAAGCCTACGTCGACGCCCTTGCCGCGCGTATCCCGCTCGACCTGAGCGGCTGGCGCATCGCTGTCGACTGCGCCCACGGAGCCACACACGCGGCGGCGCCGCTGGGCCTCGCCGCGTCGGGCGCCGAGGTCGAGGTGCTCTTCGACGAGCCCGATGGCCTCAACATCAACGACGGCTGCGGCTCCACCCACATCGAGCCGCTGCAGGCGCGCGTGCGCGCCGGCGGCTTCGACCTGGGGCTCGCCTTCGACGGCGACGGCGACCGCGTCCTGGCGGTCGATTCCCAGGGCGCCTTCGTAGACGGTGACTTCGTGATCGCCATCCTGGCGTCGCACCTGAAGCGCGCCGGCCGCCTGCGGCACGAGACGGTGGTCACCACGGTGATGACCAACCTGGGCTTTCACCAGGCCATGCAGCGTGAGGGCATCGCCGTGCGCACCACTGCGGTCGGCGACCGCTACGTGCTCGCCGACATGCTGGCGGGCGACTATCTGCTGGGCGGCGAGCAGTCCGGACACGTCATCAATCTTGACGTCGCGACCACCGGCGACGGGCTGGCCACGGCGCTGCTGCTGCTTCAGGCCCTGAGGGAGATGGACGCACCCCTCGACGAGGCGGCGCGCATCATGACCCGTCTGCCGCAGCTGCTCATCAACGTGCGCGTGGGCGATCTGCAGGCATTGGCGGGCTCAGAGGCCGTGCAGCGCGTGATCGCCGAAGAAGAGAGGCGTCTTGAAGGTAGCGGCCGGGTGCTGGTGCGCACCTCGGGGACCGAACCCCTGGTGCGGGTCATGGTCGAGGCTATCACCGCAGAAGACTGTGAGGCGGCCTGCCGGCGTATCGCCGGTGTGGTCGAACAGGAACTGGCCTAGCGCCGCGGCGCTGGAGCGGCTCGCGCCGCCGAGCGCTTCTTGAGCACCAGCCCTACAGTCGTCGCGACGACGAGCACGATCAGCGCCCCGACGATGCCGGCGACACTGGTCCCCGGATCGACTCCCGGCCAGGTGCCCGATTCTTCTTCGCCGTTCGCCGCTTCTTCGGCTGCCGGTTCACTCTGCCTGAATCCGTAGTCGGGCAAGAACGCGGTGCGCTCCTGCAGGTCGGCGCTGGTGTCGTGGGCTTGGGATGAACTCTCGAGCTCGCCCGAGCCGGTCACCCTGGCGATCGACCACTCCAGACCGTCGGCGTTGGTCGAGGCGAACCACGACAGGGCGCCGCCGGCCACCAGCGCCGCCACTCCCAGGCCGATGAACAGCGGCTTGAGGCGCAGCCCGCGCAGCGGGCTGCGCCTCGCGGTGCGCGCCAGCAGTTCGGGCTGGGCTTTGAGCACGAAGAGCACCACGGCGCTGGTCACCAGCCCCTCGACCACCCCGATCGCCAGGTGGATTGGCAGCATGATGGCCACGAAGGTCGAGAACGGCAGGTCGCTGATACCCGAAGCGGTCGTCTCGAGCACCACGCCGAGGGCGCCGAGCTGCAGGCCGACGATCGCCGCCAGCATGCTGCCGGTGACGATGCGGCGCCGCGACTGGCTGTCGCCGACGATGCGCTTGTAGATCAGCGGATAGGCGACGAACGCCGGGAAGAAGCCGAGGTTGAAGATGTTGGCGCCCAGGGAGAGCAGACCGCCGTCGGCGAAGAACAGAGCCTGCACGCTCAGCACCGAGGCCATCACCAGGAAGGCGGCCTCCGGTCCCAGCAATATGGCCAGGATCAGTCCTCCGCCGAGGTGGCCGCTCGAGCCGGTGCCCGGGATGGTGAAGTTGAGCATCTGCGAAGCGAAGATGAAGGCGCCGGCAACCCCCATGAGCGGGATCTTGCTCTCGTCGCCTTCCTGGCGGAGCTTCCTGGCGCAGTAGACGGTGGTCACCGCGGTGGCCGTCCACATCGCGCCCCCCACGGCGGGGGAGATAAGGGCATCTGCCATGTGCATGCCGGAAGCCTCCTGATGATGTCAGCGACATGAGAAGCGCCAGAATCGTGCTACCGTGCCACGAGACACCGGTTCGTGCTACCGTAGGTCTTCACTGTAGTTCGTGCTCGGCACGCCGTCAAGCGAAGACCAATTCGTCACACGACTATCGGAAGTTCGCCACGTTTCGTGTTACGATTGCTCTCGGCAGATAGCACGACGCGAGCACCCAAGGAGCCCGCCCATGTCACACCTCGTCAGATTCGGCATCTCTGCCGACGAACGCCTGCTCGAGCGCTTCGACACGCTCATCGCCAGGAAGGGTTACGTCAATCGCTCCGAGGCGATCCGCGACCTGATCCGCAACGCGCTGGTCGAGGAGGAGTGGGACCTCGGCGATGCCGAGGCTGTGGGCACCGTGACCCTCGTGTACGACCACCACACCCGCGACCTGGCCGACAAGCTCACCGAGCACCAGCACTCGCATCACGCCGAGATCGTCTCGACGCTGCACATCCATCTCGACGCCGACCACTGCCTTGAGGTCGTCGTTTTGCGCGGCGTGGCGCGCGAGATCAAGCAACTGGCCGACGGCCTGATCGGTACCAAGGGTGTGAGCCACGGGCAGTTCGTGGCCACCACCACCGGTGCCGGCATCGTCTAGCAGGGCGTCGCGTCGTGTCCTCCATCGAAGCGGGTCTCTACAACCTCGGACGGCTCGACCAGCTGGCTCGGCAAGACACCGCGGCGCACCGTCTCGACCCGCGCGCCAAGGTGGTGACCACGTTCGTCTACCTCGTCTGCGTGGTCTCGTTCGGCAAGTACGACGTGCTGGCCCTGCTGCCGTTCGTCATCTTTCCGATCGTGCTGGCCAGCGAGGGCGACCTGCCCTTCGGCTTTCTGGGCAAGCGCCTGCTTGCTGTGGCGCCCTTCGCCCTCATGGTGGGAGCCTTCAACCCGCTGCTCGACCGCGAGGCGGTCGCGCAGATCGGCGGCCTGTCGCTCAGCGGCGGCTGGGTCTCGTACGCCTCCATCCTGCTGCGCTTCCTGCTGACCGTCAGCGCCGCTTTGGTGCTGATCGGCACGACCGGCCTCAACGGCATCTGCATGGCCATCGAGAAGCTCGGAGTGCCCAAGGTGTTCGCCACCCAGCTACTTCTGCTCTACCGCTACATCTTCGTCCTCGCCGACGAGGCGATGCGCATGTCGCGAGCGCGGTCGCTGCGCGCGCAGGGGCGGCGCGGCATGGGTCTGGGCGTGTACGGGCAGATCCTCGGCCACTTGCTGCTGCGCACCTATGCGCGCGCGCAGCGCATCTATCAGGCGATGATCTGCCGCGGCTTCGACGGCACGGTGCGCGTGTCCGGCCGGCTGCAGATGAGGGCCGCCGACGTGGCCTTCATGCTGGGCTGGTCTGCGTTCTTCGTGCTCGCCCGCGCGTACGACCTGCCGCTGCTGCTCGGGCAGCTCGTCACGGGGACGTTGTCGTGAGCCACCACACCATCTCGGTCGTCGACCTCGGTTTCACCTACCCCGACGGCACGCGGGCGCTCGACGGCGTCTCGTTCGAGGTCGGCCACGGCGAGGCGATCGCCGTGGTGGGCGCCAACGGCGCCGGTAAATCGACCCTGCTGATGCACCTCAACGGCCTGCTCTCTCCCGGCGAGGGCGAGGTGCGCATCGGCGGCACGCCGGTGACGAAGTCGACGCTCAAGGACATCCGCCACACCGTCGGCATGGTCTTTCAAGACCCTGACGACCAGCTCTTCATGCCCAGCGTGTTCGAAGACGTCGCCTTCGGACCCATGAACCTGGGCCTGCCGCCCGACGACGTGGTGACGCGGGTCGACGAGGCATTGCGGCGCGTCGGCGCCGCCCACCTGAAGGAACGCCCGCCCTACCGCCTCTCGGGCGGCGAGAAGCGCGCCGTGGCGATCGCCACCGTGCTGGCCATGGAACCGAGCATGCTGGTCATGGACGAACCCTCCAGCGGCCTCGACCCCCGCGCCCGGCGGCGGCTCATCGAGCTGCTGGCCTCGTTCGAACACACACGCATCGTCGCCACCCACGACCTCGATCTGGCCGCCACGCTGTGCGAGCGCACCATCGTGATGAGCGCCGGCCGGGTGACCGCCGACGGGCCCACACGCGAGGTCTTCTCGGACGATGAGCTGCTGGCCGAAAGCGGGCTCGAGCGGCCGCTGGGGATGCAGACCTGCCCCGTTTGCGGGAAGGTGTAGCGGATGTCTGCTCATCACCCCCTCGAACTCCTCGGCTACGGCCCGCGCTGGAAGGCGCTGTTCGCCGAGCAGGCGGCCGCGCTCGCCGACCAGTACTCGGGCGAACACCTGCTCTGCGGCCGCGTGGTGCGCGTCGATCGCGGCAGCGTGCTCGTGACCACAGAGAGCGCGACGCTGCGCGCCGCGCCCTCGGCGCGGCTGGCGAAGGCGGTCGCCCGCGCCGCCCTGCCCGTGACCGGCGACTGGGTCGTGGTCGCGGCGCCGCCCGACCTCGACATACCGCTGATCGAAGCCGTGCTCGAGCGCGCAACCGCCTTCACTCGCGGCGACCCCGACAAGACGTCGGAACAGCAGGTCCTGGCGGCCAACGTCGACACCGTCTTCGTCTTGCACTCCGTGTCGAAGCTGCCCAACCTGCGACGTATCGAACGCGAGCTTGCGGCGGCCTGGGAGTCAGGCGCGACGCCGGTCGTGGTACTCGCCAAGTCCGACCTGTCGGATGACCCGGCCGCCGACCTGGCGGCGGTCGAGACCGTAGCCCCGGGCGTCGACGTGCACGTGACGAGCGCCGTGAGCGACGAGGGCGTGGAGGCCCTGCGCGGGTACGGACGCGGCCACCGCACGATCGCCCTCATCGGTCCTTCGGGGGTCGGCAAGTCGACGCTCGTCAACGCGCTCATCGGCGAGGAGCGGCAGGCCACCCGCGAGGTGCGCCTTTCGGACGGAAAGGGGCGTCACACCACGGTGAGTCGCGAGCTGTTCGTGATGCCCGGGGGCGGCGTGCTGCTCGATACGCCGGGTATGCGGGCCCTGGCGATGACCGACAGAGGTGAGGGCATCGAGGCCGCGTTCCCAGACGTCGACGCGCTGGCGCAGGAGTGCCGCTTTGGCGATTGCGGCCACACGAACGAGCCGGGGTGCGCGGTGCTGCGCGCCGTCGGAGACGGCGCGCTCCCCGCCGCGCGCCTCGCCAGCTACCACAAACTCCAGGCCGAGGTGCGCGTCGCTGCCGCCAAGACTGACGTGCGTCTGCGGGCAGACGAGGCGAAGAAGGGCAAGACCCTCAGCAAGAACATCCGCCAGTACTACCGCATCACGGGCAAGGAAGAGTGAGCGAGGCAGTCGCGGAGGGGTCGGGAGAGCAGGGACCGGCTTCTTCTGCGGCTGAGAACTGCCCCGTGGCAATACCACCCGCAATCCGCCTGGGAACCGTAGAAGACGAACGTTTCGACTGGACTACGCCGACCACATGCTCGCTCGGGTGACTGGCGGACCGCGATGTCACCAGATGTGTCAAAACTATGTCACTAGTTCTGTGACACGGCGCGTCGCCGGCCCTCAACGGTCCTAGAGGTTGGGCCGATACACTCTGCGGTGCGCGGCACCCTCAGCCGTCAACGCGCCCTTCTCGACCAGGCCGGCGAGGTCTCTTTGCAGTGTGCGCCGTGTGACGTTCGGCTGAAGCTTCACGTAGGCTGCCAGAGAGACTTCGCCGTGCTCGAGCGCGTGCGCCAGTGCTGAGCCCTGTCGTGACGACAGCCCGAGGCGGCCGACGGCGAGATCTCGCTTCATGACGACTTCGGCGCGACCCGCCGTCTCGTGCATCTGATCAGCGAGTCCCACGGCGAAGTACTCGAGCCAGTCGGTCAGGTCGGCGCCCTCGTCGTTGCCCGAACGGATCGCCCGGTAGTAGGCGGGGCGGTCGCGATCGTAGTACTCGCTGATGGTGAACAGCCGCTTGAAGTCGTAGCCCGAGCGATAGAGGCAGAGCGTTGAGAGCAGGCGTCCGGTGCGGCCGTTGCCGTCCAGGAAGGGGTGGACGCGCACAAGCTCGATCTGCGCGAGCCCGGCGGCGAGCACGGGGTGCACGCCGCCGGGCTCGCGCAACCACGACACCAGTTCGGCCATGCGGCGCGGCACCTCGAACGGCGGCGGCGGGGTGAAGATCGTCTCGCCGGTCGCTGAGTTAACGACGAAGTTCTGCACCTTGCGGTATTCGCCCGGCGCCGCTGAGTTGCCCCGCACGCCTTGCACGAGACGGCTCTGGATCTCGCGAATCAACGTCTCGGCGATCGGCTCTCCGCTCTCCAGGTACTCCGACACGAGATCGAACGCGTCGCGGTAGTTGAGGAGCTCGCGCGAGTCGTCGCGGGGTGCCTCCGACACGGACTCGCCGGCGAGAAGTCTCTCGGCTTGATCGAGCGACAGGCGCGCGCCTTCGATGCGCGTCGTGTGATAGGCCTCGAGAATGAGCGCTCGC
>Ga0315287_10009149_pt1 | contig 10013 bp, 6 predicted proteins | sample YL17G11_0_MG_FD_205037 | JGI IMG/M metagenome (GOLD analysis project Ga0315287, IMG submission 205037) | Sediment microbial communities from Yellowstone Lake, YNP, Wyoming, USA - YL17G11_0 | ecosystem: Environmental > Aquatic > Freshwater > Lake > Sediment | place: USA: Wyoming | collected... | reverse complement strand
TCGAAGGCGACAAGGCCATGGAACGGCGCATCACCATCGGACGCAAGGACGCGGCGCGCGTCGAGATCCTGAGTGGCGTGAAGAGCGGCGACGTCGTCGTCCTCGCGCCGGGCAACCTGCAGACCGGCGCCAGCGTGCGCGTCGCGAAGTAGGCGCAGCATGCGCGGACTCGTCGACGTCTGCATCAAGCGCCCGGTCTTCGCGACGATGCTGATTGCGACGCTCGTCGTGATCGGCGTCTCGAGCTGGTTCAAGCTGGGCGTCGACCGCTTCCCGTCGGTCGATCTCCCGACCGTCAACGTGAAGACGACGCTGGCCGGCGCGTCTCCGGAGGAAATCGAGACGCTCGTCTCGCAGCGGATCGAGGAAGCGGTCAATACGGTCGACGGCATCGACACGCTGCGCTCGATTTCGACGAGCGGCTCGTCGAACGTCGTCATCACGTTCGATCTGTCGCGCGACGTCGATTCGGCAGCGCAAGACGTCCGCGACCGTGTGGCGAGCGTCGCGCGCGATCTGCCGCGCGAGGCGGACCCGCCCGTCGTGTCGAAGTTCGACAACGACCAATCGCCGGTCATCACGTTCGCGCTCTCCGCCGATCGCCCGATCCGCGAACTCACCGAGCTCGCCGACAAGATCGTCAAGCCCCAAATCGAGCGCTCGAACGGAGTCGGCGGCGTGACGATCGTCGGCGGCCAGGCGCGCGCGATCAACGTGTGGGTCGATGCCGAGCGCCTCGCCGCCTATCGCCTGCCGATCACGGCCGTGCGCGACGCGATCGCCCGTCAGAACGCCGAGATCCCCGGCGGAAACGTCACCAGCACGACGCGCGAAAGCACGCTGCGCACGATGGGGCGCGTCGAAGAGCCGCGCGATTTCGAGAACCTCGTCGTGGCCACGATCGACGGCGCTCCGATCCGCGTGCGCGACGTCGGCCGCGCCGAGGACGGCACGAAGGAACCGCGCTCGCTGGCGCGACTCGACGGCACGCCGACGGTGACGCTCGAAGTACGGCGCCAGTCGGGAGCGAACACGGTCGAGGTCATCGAAGGCGTCAAGAAGAAGATCGAGGCGCTTCAGGCCGACCTGCCCTCCGACGTGAAAGTCGCCGTGATCCGCGACCAGTCGCGATACATCCGCGCGGCCTTGTCCGAGATCAACCTGCACCTGGTGCTCGGCAGCCTGCTCGCGAGCCTCGTCGTGCTCGCGTTCATGAAGAGCTGGCGCTCGACGTGGATCGCCGCCGTGGCGATCCCCTGCTCGGTCATCGCCTCCTTCGGCCTGATGAAGGCGCTCGGGTTCACGCTCAACAGCGTCACGATGCTGGCGCTCGTCCTGATGGTCGGCATCGTCATCGACGACGCGATCGTCGTGCTCGAGAACATCTACCGCTTCATCGAGGAGAAGGGCCGGTCGCCCTTCGAGGCCGCGCGCGAGGGCACGGCCGAGATCGCGCTGGCCGTCATGGCGACGACCCTGTCGCTGGCCGTGATCTTCGTTCCGGTCTCGTTCATGTCGAGCATCTCGGGGCGGTTCCTCTACCAGTTCGGCATCACGGCCGCCGCGGCGGTGATGGTCAGCTTGCTCGTCTCGTTCACGCTGACACCGACGATGAGCGCGCGTCTGTTGCGCAAGAAGGCCGGCGACACGCCCGGCCGGGCGAGCTCGCGTCAGGGCTTCTACGCGTGGATCGATCGCGTGTACGGCGCGGTGCTGCGCGCCTCGATGCGCCGCCGTTTCGTGGTCGTCGCGCTCGCCGCACTCGTCGTCGCTTCGTCGATCCCGCTCTACGAACGCGTGCGAATGGAGTACACGCCGAGCGATGTCGACGAGGCCGAGTTCGACGTCAACGTGAACGGACCCGAAATCGCGAGCCTCGGAGCGATGGACGAGGTGATGCACGGCGTCGAGCAGGATCTGCGTACGACGCCCGGGGTCCGTCTGGTGCTCGCGACCGTCGGTGGAGGCTTCATCGGCGGGGTCAACCAGGGCTCGGCCTACATCCGCATCGCTCCGCACGATGAACGTGTGTTTTCGATCTCGCGGCTGTGGACGGAGTTGCTCGCCGGACATCCGGGCCGTGCACTCGACGGCAACTACTCGCAGCGCGACGTGATGGTCGAGATTCGCAAGCGGCTCTCCAAGTACAAGGATCTGCGCTGCGCCGTGCGCAACGCGGCGTCGTTCAACATCGGCGGCGGCAACTGGGACATCGACTTCGCGCTGCTCGGCCCCGAACTCGAACCCCTCTCGCGCTACAGCGACGAGCTGCGCAAGCGCTCGAAGGAACTGGGCGGCATCGTCGACTCCGACATCACGCTCAAGCTCGACAAGTCGGAGCTGCGCGCCGTGATCGACCGCGATCGCGCCGCGGACCTCGGCGTCGACGTCCAGGACATCGCGACTGCGCTGCGCGTGCAGGTCGGCGGCGAAGAACGCACTTCGCGCTATCGAGATCGCACGCTTGGGCAGGACTACGACGTGCAGGTGCGGCTCGAGCTGAAGGATCGCACCGAGGCCGGGCGCATCGGTGAGCTGTTCGTGCCTTCGAAGGACGGCGGACTCGTTCGGCTCGACAACCTGGTGAAGCTGACGCCCGCGACGACGGCATCGCGCATCGATCGCCTCGACCGCCAGCGCCAGTCGAGCTTGCGCGCGTCGGTCGGTCCGGGCTTCGCGCTTGCCGATCGCCTCGAAGCCCTGCGCGGCGCGGTGCGCGCCATGAATCTGCCAGCAACGTACACGATTAAGGTCTCCGGACGCGGCCGCGAGCTCGAGCGCACGTTCAGCGAGTTTCTGTGGGCGTTCCTGCTCTCGGTCGTGCTGATGTACATCATCCTGGCGAGCCAGTTCGAGAGCCTCATCCACCCGCTGACGATCCTGCTGTCGCTGCCGCTGTCGATCCCGTTCGCGCTGCTCTCGCTGTTCGTGACGGGCAACACGCTGAACCTCTACTCGGCGCTCGGGATTCTCGTCCTGTTCGGCGTCGTCAAGAAGAACGCGATCCTGCAGATCGACCACATGAACCAGTTGCGCGCGCAGGGTGTGCCGCGACTCGAAGCGATCCTGCAAGCAAACCGCGATCGTTTGCGGCCGATCCTGATGACGACGCTCGCGCTGGTCGCGGGCATGTTGCCGCTCGCGATCGGAACCGGTCCCGGTTCCGAGGAGCGGCGCGCGGTCGCCGTCGTCGTCATCGGCGGCCAGACGCTATCGCTGCTCTTGACGCTGGTGTTCACGCCTGTCGCCTACTCGCTGTTTGACGATCTGAGTGGTCTGTTCAAGCGCAAGGACGTCGCTGGCGAGGCTCCCGTCAGCGCGCCGCTGCGCTCCGAGCTCGCGCCGACGGAGACGTCGCGTTGAACGCACGCTCGTCTGCGCGGGGTGCCGCACATTTCCCTGCAACGTTCATGGACGAGCGCAGCTCGCGTTCGTCATCGTGTCGCCCTTGCTGACACACCTCCTACTCGCCATGCTCGGCGGCGCGCTCGGTTCGGGCGCACGTTTCCTCGTGGGTTCGTGGGCAATGGCGAAACTGCCCGAGGGTTTCCCCTGCGGCACGTGGATCGTGAACGTCGTCGGTTCGTTCGCGATGGGCTTGCTCACGCACTACGTCTCGACGACCGGGGCGATCACGCCGAACGCGCGCGTGTTCCTCGCCGTCGGCATCCTGGGCGGCTTCACGACGTACTCGAGCTTCAACCAGGAGACGCTGAACCTCGTGAATCACCATGCCTGGGGCATGGCCGCGTTCTACATGGGCCTGACGGCGACGAGTTGTCTGCTCGCGGGCCTCGGCGGCATCTACACGGCGCGTTGGATGGCGGGCGCCTGAGCCACAGAGCTCCGCCTGCGGTTAGGATTCGTGGCCCGAATTCCCGCCATGCAATCGATCCTCGACCAGATCCGCGCTTCGGGCGCCAACCCGACGCACGAGAAGCGCATGTTGCGCGCCTGGCTCGCGGGCAAGTCGATCGCATCGCCGATGAGCGCGCGCGATCAGCAGTTCCCGAAGGCGCTGATCGCGGCCTTGCCCTTGATCGAGGCTGAATTCGCGCGGCTCGTGCGCGTCGTGTCGGAGCATCCCGGCGAGGACGGATCGACGCGCACCCTGCTGGCCCTCGACGACGGCAAGACCGTCGAGAGCGTGATTCTCCTGCGCGAAGGGCTGTGCGTCTCGTCGCAGGTCGGCTGCGCCGTCGGTTGCGTTTTCTGCATGACGGGCCGCTCGGGCCTGCTGCGCCAACTGCGCAGCGCCGAGATCCTGGCGCAGGTCGCGCTCGGCCGCGCGCGCCGTTCCGATCTCCGCCGCGTCGTCTTCATGGGCATGGGTGAGCCTTCCCACAACCTCGACGCGGTGCTCGAGGCAATCACGCTGCTCGGCACGCACGGCGAGTTCGGCCACAAGAACCTCGTCTTCTCGACTGTCGGCGATCGACGCATCTTCGAGCGCTTGCTCGCCAACCCGGTGCGGCCGGCGCTCGCGCTCTCGCTGCACACGACCGACGCGGCCAAGCGCGCCGAGCTGTTGCCGCGCGCGCCCAGGATCTCGCCCGAGGAGCTCATCGAGCTCGGTGAGATGTACGCGCGCGCCACGACGTACCCGGTCATGTACCAGTGGACGCTGATCGAAGGCGTCAACGACACGGACGCCGAACTCGAACGGCTGAGCGAGCTGCTGCGCGGCAAGTACGCGATCGTCAACTTGATCCCGTACAACGCCGTCGAGGACATGCCGTGGAAGCGGCCAAGCTGGGATCACGCGCGAGAGATGTCGCGTTTCCTCCACCAGCGCCGCATCCTGTGCAAGCTGCGGCGCTCCGCCGGTCAGGACGTCGACGGCGGCTGCGGGCAGCTCCGCGCGCGCGCGCTCGGCGACACCGTCGCGTGACAACGCGCGAGACGGCGCTGTCGCGTGACAACGCGCGAGACGGCGCTGTCGCGTGACAACGCGCGAGACGACGCGCGTCGCGTGGCAACGCGCGAGACGACGCAGTCGAGTAACCACCGGCGAGGCGCCGCTCTCACGCCACCAACAGCTCGGCGACGTGGTCACATGACCGCGAGATCCACGCCGTTCCTATCTAGCACGCTCGCCGTCACGGCCCGCGCGTCGTGCGCTTCTTCTTGACGACCTTCGCGCCCTTCGAAGACGTCTTCGCAGCGGCCTTCTTCTTGCCCGGCGTCACGGGCGCCTCGCCCGGAGCTTCCTCCTTGGAACCAGCGGCACGCCAGCCCTTGGGCGGCTTCTCGTCGCGGAGTTCGTAGAGAAAGCGCGAGGCCATCGTCTCGATGCGCGTGCCGTACTTCGAACGCGACTTCGTGCACGAAATCGTCAGGTGTTTCTGCGCGCGCGTGATGCCGACGTACATCAGACGCCGCTCTTCCTCGACCGTGTCCTCCTGCACGCTGCGCATGTGCGGCAGGATCCCCTCTTCGACGCCGACGAGGAACACGCGCGGGAATTCGAGGCCCTTCGCCGCGTGCAAGGTCATCAGCATGACCGCGTCGCGCTTCGAGTCCTTCTCGTCCTTCGTGTCGTCGTCGCTAGACAGCGTCAGCGCTTCGAGGAACGTCGCGAGCGAAGGCTTCCTCTTCGTGGAGCGGCGCACGTGGTTCTCGGCGAAGTCGAGGATCTCCATCACGCTCGCCCAGCGTTCCTCGCGCGTTTTCGGGTCCGGGTACACGCGATCGACTTCGCTGCGGTATTGCACGGCTTCGAGGAGCTGGCGAATCCACACGACGAGCTCCACGCCCGGTTCGCGCGCGCCGAACTCCTTCAGCTTGTCGCGGAAGCTCTGCACCGCGTACACGGCCGCCGGGCTCATGCCTTCGACTTCACCGGCGCGATCGAAGGCCTCGGTCGCGGACACGCCGTGCGCCGTCGCCCACTCGACCGCCTTCTCGATCGAGCTCTTGCCGACACCGCGCGGCGGGCAGTTGATCACGCGCAAGAGGGATATCTCGTCGCTGGGGTTCTGCGCGAGCCGCAGATACGAGAGGACGTCGCGCACCTCCTTGCGATCGAAGAACGACATGCCGCCGACCAGCACGTACGGGATGTTGCGCGCGCGGAACTGCTGTTCGAACGCGCGCGGCTGCGTCTGCGTGCGGAACAACACGGCGAAGTCGGAATGCCGCGCCTTCTTGCGCACGACCATCTCGGCGACCTCGTGCGCGACGTGATCGGCCTCCGCGGCCTCATCCTCCATCCGCAGCATCGAGATCGGCTCGCCCTTGCCGAGCGCGCTGCGCAGGGTCTTGCCGTGGCGCTTCGGGTTGTTGCGGATCACCTTGTTCGCCGCGTCGAGGATCTCCTCGGTCGAACGGTAGTTCGTCTCGAGCCGAACGACCTTGGCGCCGTGGAAGTTCTTCTCGAACGACAGGATCTTGGCCACGTCGGCACCGCGCCAGCCGTAGATCGACTGATCGTCGTCGCCGACGACGCACAGGTTCCTGTGCTGGCCCGCGATGCCGAGCACGATGTCGTACTGAGGACCGTTCGTGTCCTGGTACTCGTCGACCATCACGTAGCGGTAGCGCTGGGCCAGAGCGTTCCGGACCGGCTCGTTCTCCTGGATCAGCTTCACCGAGCGCGAAAGCAAGTCGTCGAAGTCGACCGAGCGCGCGCGCGTCAGGTGCTCTTCGTACTTCTTCCAGGCCCGGCCCACGAGCTCGTCCTGGTCATCGGCGGCCTTCGCGAGGAATCCATCGCTCGTGAAACCCTTGTTCTTCAAGAGCGAGATCTTCGACTGCAGTGCGCTCGGCTGCATCGACGCCTCGGGAATGCGCAACTCGCGCATCGCGCTCTTCACCGCGCTGATCTGATCGGATGCGTCGCAGATCGCGAACTTGGGCGAGAGCCCAGCCTCGGCCGCGTAGTGGCGCAGGAGCCGCGCGCAAAACGAGTGGAACGTGCCGACGGTCAGGTCCTCGCCGCGATCCTTGCCGACGAGCTTCGACACGCGCTCACGCATCTCCGCCGCGGCCTTGTTCGTGAACGTCATCGCGAGCACGTTCTCCGGGTGCACGCCCTTGTGCAGCAGCCAGCCCATGCGAACGGTGATGACGCGCGTCTTCCCCGATCCCGCGCCGGCGAGAACGAGCACGGGACCTTCGGTGGTCGTGACCGCCAGACGTTGCTCGGCGTTGAGCGCTTGAACGATGTTCTGCATGGTTGGAAGAGCGCGGGACACTAGAGAAGCAGCGTGTGTTCATCCACGCTGCGTCGAGGCCGAGCGCGCAAGTCGTGGGGCGTGCGCAGCCTAGGACCTCGCCGAAAAGTCGATGGCTGTGTTTCCGCGGGAGTGAGCAGCCTGTTGAAACAGGCTCGTCGCGAGGCGAAGCAGCGCGATCGATCTGCCGGCGAGCGTGAGGGCGGGCGACGGAGGCGGCCGTCCTGGCCACTGAGCAAGCACCGCCGATCTCGACGCAGCAGCGCGAACGCGTGCAAAGCCGTAGCAGAGACCCTTTCGTCAGGCCGCTAGCGCTGCGACGTGGATCGGGATCCGAGCCGTTGCAGCACCTGCGTCGTGTAGAGGACGTCCTCGAACTTCAGCGGTTTCGCATGCGCGACGTCTTTCACGCGCAGCCAGAGCGCTCGCGCGCCAGCGCTGTCGCCCTCTGCGGCGCGCTTCTCGGCTGCAAAGAAGAGGCTGCGGATCTCCAGGTTCCAGCCGTCTTGAGACGTGCCTCGCGAGAGCTCGCCCAGGAACTGGGATTCGCTGATGCCGCCGGTGAAGAACGTCGCGGTCGTCCGCGTCCACGCTTCCTGTTGCGTCGCTGCGCCGCTCGTGGACCACTGGACCAGGTCGGCCGTCGCCTGCTCGGCGAGACCCAGGTGCGCTCGGCACAACCACTGGAAGAGCTGCATCTCTCCCGCGAGCGAGTCCTCGCGTCCGCCGGCGGTCGTGAAGTCGCGCAGGGCCACCGCCCAGTGCGACATGGCGAAGTGAACGTGCCCGCGCATGGCGAGTTCCAAGGGATCGTCCGGATCCGCCGCGATCACGGCGTCGAAATCGCGCAGAGCCTTCTCGTTCTCGCCCGTTTCGAACAGGATCTGGGCGCGCATGCTGCGCGACTGGAGTTCGTTCGGTGCGATTTCGATCGCGCGGTCGAGCGCCGCGATCCCCGCCGGGTCGTCGCCGAGCTTCAGCGACGCGCGCGCGAGCAGCTTGAGCGCCTCGACGCTGCCGGGCGCGAGCGCCAGGGCCTTCTCGACGCTTTCCTTGGCACCAACGGCATTGCCCGCGGCCAACGCGCGCTCGGCTTTCATCAACCACGGTGCCGCGGCCGTGTCCGGATCCTGATTCGCGCGCCACACCGCTGCGAACACGAGTCCGACGAGTGCGAGCGCGAGGATCGACATGCGCACGAGGCGCGCGGCGGTCAGCAGGGGCGCGACATCGAGCGCTCGGTACAGCGCGAAACCGCAGGCGAGGTGCGCGGCGTTGTCGACGCGCGGCATCGAGATGCCGATGAACGCGTTGATGAGGATCACCAGGCCGACGCTGCGCATCTGAGCGCGAAACAGCTCCATCGGCATCTCGTGACGGTGCGCGACGAAAAACGCCACCAGTGCACCGACCAGGCCTGTGATGGACCCGGACGCGCCGACCGAGACGCCGCTCGGATTCCAGCACGAACTGGCGATCGACGCGCCGAGCCCCGAGAGCAGATACAGCAGCAGGAAGGCCGCGTTGCCGTACAGGTTCTCGATCGCCGGGCCGAGGACACGCAGCGACCACATGTTGACGGCGAGGTGGATGAACCCGCCGTGGAGGAACGTGCACGTGAGAAGCCGCCACCACTCGCCCTCGGCGACGCGCGCGCCGTAGCTTGCGCCGAAGCCGATCAGATCCTCGATCGACGGATTCATCGGATCGACGTGCCGCAGGAGCATCCACGCGAACACCGCGACGTTCGCCCCGAGGAGCATGAGCCAGACCCAGGCCTTGTCGACGCCGCGAACGGCGAACTCCCTGGGCCGGGGATCGTGGGCCAGATTCGGATCGAGGTCGTTCACGCGCGGCCATTGTGGTCGCCGCAGCGCGGAGATGAAGCCCCCGTCGCGAATTCGCAGTCGATCGTGGCGGGATTCCGGCGCACCCTGCGACCGGTGCTCGAGGTGGCCAGCTCGATTCCCGCGAAGTGAGCACCGCACCCCTCGGCGTCCCAGGCGCGCGAACAGCGGCGAATCGCTAGAATTCTCCGCCCATGTCCACCCCCGCGCACCTCCCGACCGTCGAGACGGAACCGCCGAAGCGCGCCAACTCGTGCGTGATCTTCATGCACGGCCTCGGCGCCGACGGGCACGACTTCCATCCGATCGTGCCGCACCTCGAACTCGGGCCGTCGCACCACGTGCGCTTCGTGTTCCCGCATGCGCCCAAGCGCTCCGTATCGCTCAACGGCGGCTTCGTCATGCCGGCCTGGTTCGACGTGGGCGCCAACGATCTCACGCGCGGCGAGTCGAGCGACTTGCCTGGCATGAAGAAGGCCGACGCGCAGATCCAGGCCCTAATCGAGCGCGAGGTCGCGCGCGGCATCCCGGCGAACAAGATCGTGCTCGGCGGTTTCAGCCAGGGTGGAGCGCTCGCGACGTACTCGGCGCTGCGCTACTCGCAACCGCTCGCGGGGTTGATCGCGCTCTCGACGTTTCTGCCTCGTAACGTGCCGCTCGAAGCGGAAACGACGGCGGCGAATCGCGCGCTGCCCGTGTTCGGCGCGCACGGCACGCGCGACAACGTCGTCCTTCTGTCTCACGGCCAGAAGCTGCGCGATCGCCTCGTCGCGAACGGCTGCGAGGTCGAGTGGCACGAGTACCCGATGGTGCACGAGGTCTGCCTCGAAGAAATCGCCAACTGGGGTGCGTGGATCAAGGCGCACCTGGCCTGAGCGTTCGTGAGGACTCGAGGGAACGAACTCTCAGTTGCTGATTGCGGCGCGGCCGACGAGCCGACAGGACTTGAGCAGGCCCTGAGACACGAAGCACGCATCAGCGCGTCGACTTG
>Ga0315287_10009148_pt1 | contig 10013 bp, 7 predicted proteins | sample YL17G11_0_MG_FD_205037 | JGI IMG/M metagenome (GOLD analysis project Ga0315287, IMG submission 205037) | Sediment microbial communities from Yellowstone Lake, YNP, Wyoming, USA - YL17G11_0 | ecosystem: Environmental > Aquatic > Freshwater > Lake > Sediment | place: USA: Wyoming | collected... | reverse complement strand
GTAGGAAAAATCCATGTCAAAGGCCCTCTCCGCGAGCCTTTGCCCTATGGTGGGCGGGGAAAGACGCGCCATCGCAAACTTGTGGACGGCCTGGAGGACATCCTCGTTCTTAGCCGCGATGAACCCGATTCTCGCGCCGCAAGAGGAGTAGCGCTTCGAGATGCTGTCGGTGACGATTACCCGCTCCTCGATCTCCTTGAGGGACATGGGAGAGACGAAAGCCGCCCCGTCGTAGAGGAACTCACGGTAGACCTCGTCGGAGATGATGAAGAGGTCCCGCTCGATCGCGACCCTGGCGAACATCCCGATCTCTTCCCGGGTGTACACCGTTCCGGTCGGATTGCCCGGGTTGCAAAGGAGGATCGCCCTTGTCTTTTTGTTGATCCGTTTTTGCAGTTCCTTCGCGTCTTCGACGTGGAAATTGTTTCGGAAATGGGTCGTGAGCGGGACGACCTCGACGCCGAGCATCGTGGCGAAGCTCTTGTAGTTCGCGTAGAAGGGCTCGGGAACGACGATATTCTGGCCCGCGTCGCACACCGCCGCGATCGCGAACAGAACGGCTTCGCTCCCGCCCGTCGTGACGCTGACCTGGGGTGCGTCGACGTTTATATCGTAATGGGCCAAATAGCACGCGATTTTCTCCCTCAGACTGTTGAACCCGTCGGACGGGCTGTAGGCGAGGACCGGTTCGTCGAAACCGGTGACCGCCTCCATCGCGAATCCCGGCGTCACGATATCCGGCTGGCCGATGTTCACCTTTATGACCTTGATCCCCCGTTTTTCGGCCTCGTTGGCGCAGGGTATCAGCTTCCTGATCGGCGACGCCTGGGTCTGCAGCGCCCTGTTCGATACCTTCATGGGAATCCCTCTTAGGTTTACCTGAGGGCCCCCCGTGCCGGGGGGCCCCCTGTAATCACCGTGTCTTACCAGCCGTACTCGTTGAGCCCGAGTTCCTTCAGTTTCTTCGCGTTCTCGGGTTTCACCTTGTACGCCTTTGCTTCCTTCTCCACAGCCTTCTTGTCGAAGGTGTTGATGTCCTTGATGAACTGGTTGGTGATGCACTGCTCGAGGGCGACCTTCTGGGGGATGGTACCGCCTTCGTAGAGGAGGTCCTGGAGCTTCTGCCAGTAGGAGAACTCGTGGTATCCGAGGCCGTTCTTATCGGTGACATCGCTGTTCATGACCCAGACGCCGGCTTTTATCGCCTTGAGGGAGTCCTCGAACGTGGTGCCGAGCATCGGGTACTTGTCGAGCGTGATCTCGGTCGCCGCGGCGGGGTTGACGCTCCCGAAGTAGATGGCCTTCGCCCACGCCCTTGTGAGCCCGACGACCCTGCCGGGATTCTCTTTGATGTACTTCTTCGAGAAGACGATGCCGTTCCCGGGGAATCGGCACCCGTAGTCGAAGCCCCTCAGCACCTTCAGCTTTATGCCCTGCGCGTCCCACAGCTGGTACTCTTTCTCCCAGGTGAACACGGCGTCGGCCTTGCCGGCGGCGACAAGCTGCGCCCTTCCGGGACCGGCCGCGACCACCTTGCAATCCGCGGTGGTGAAGCCGACCGTCGATTTGAGGAGCGGGTCGATGAGGACCGTCCACCCGATGTCTCCCACGGAGATGGTCTTTCCCTTCAGGTCGGCGAAAGACTTGATCCCGCTGTCCGGCCTGACGCCGAACCCGAAGATGTAGTTCTGGTCCTGCTGGAAAACGTCCATGATTTGAAGACCGTTCGCGACCGCCGTGAACAGGACGGGAGGCGCGGGAAGCGCCGCTTCACCCTGCCCTTCCGCGACCAGCTTGGACGCGTCGGTGGTCCCCAGGGCTCCCTCGGCCTTCACGTTGAGCCCTTCCTTCTCGAAGTACCCCATCTTCCAGGCGACGTTGATGTAGTAGTCGTCGAGGACTTCGAGGGATCGGGGGAAGATCACGAGCATGTCGACCAGCCCGCCTTTCTTCCCCTTCTCAGTTTTCTTGGCGGCAAAGCCTGCCGCCCCGACCGTCATGACCAGCGCGGCCACGAGAACGATCGCGATCCACTTTCTTCTGCTCATTCTGATTCCTCCTGGTGAATTGAAATATGGTGCAGCGATAATGATGCCTCTCACCACCACTTGATGAGGTCGGTAACCTTCTTCCGTATCTGGATGAACTCCGGTTCCATGTAGCTCCGCGGGTGAGGCAGGCCTATGGGGATCACCTCCTTGATTCCCGTCGGCTTCGGGCTCAGGACGATAATGCGGCTCGCGAGGAAGACCGCCTCCTCTATGTTGTGCGTGACGAAGAGGATCGTCGCCCCGGTCCTCCGCCACACGTCGATGATCATCTTTTCGATCTGTTCCCTGGAGGTCGCGTCGAAGTGCCCGAAGGGTTCGTCCATGATGATGATGCTCGGCTTCGTGGTGTAGGCCCTTGCGATCGCCACCCGCTGGCGCATCCCCCTCGAGAGCTGAGCCGGCATGTAATCGACGTACTCCTCGAGCCCGAGGAGCTTTATCATCTCGCCGGTCCTCGCCTCCGCTTCTTCCTTTGTCTGCTTCCCCAGCTCGAGCGGAAGCTTGATGTTCTTTTTCACGCTCCTCCAGGGGAGGAGCGAGTCTTCCTGGAAAACGACGGATATGTTCTCCTGCATCGAATGCCGGCTGATGTTCCGGCCGTTTATGTAGATCACCCCCCTGGTCGGCTCGAGGATTCCGATGAGGAGCTTCACCAGCGTGGTCTTGCCGCACCCGGTGGGTCCGACGATGACGAGGAACTCGCCGTCCTCGATGCCGAAGGTGATTTCGTTCAGCACGAGGAGCTCGCCGAACTTTTTCGTGAAGTTCTCGAAGTAAATCTTGTAGTTCCCGGGGACGCCGCCCGGGGGAGCCGAGCTCCCGCGGCTTGCGCTCGCGGACGCTGCCGGTGTTTCCATTGCTGGCGATTTACCCATCGTGTTCACTCCGAAGAAAGTTTTTTTCTGTACCGCATGAACTCCTGGGAGAGGATGTCCCTCGGCCGCGGCATTTCGACGGCCAGCTCGGTCCGAATCTTCGAGGGGGCCTGGGTGAGCTTGATGATCCTGTCCGACAGGGTGATCGCCTCCTCGTCATGGTTCGTGACGAAGATGACGGTTCGCTTATTCCGTTCCCAGATCTTTAGGAGCTCTTTTTCCATGTAGTAGCGGGTCTGGACGTCGATCTGGCCGAAGGGCTCATCCATCACGAGGATGTCCGAATCCAGGCAGAAGGCGCGGGCGATCGCCACCCTCTGCTTCATCCCTCCCGAAAGCTGGATCGGATAGTAGCTCTCGTAGCCGTCGAGGTTGACGAGCTTGATCATCTCTTTCGTCTTCTCATCCATTTCCTTCCTGCTCATAGTTTGTGCGTGCGCGACTTTCAGCCCTATCATGACGTTGTCGAAGACGTTCATCCAGGGCAGGCAGGAGTCCTGCTGGAACACGTAGGATATCACCTTCCGGTAGTCCGAAACCACCGAGCCGTCAATCTCGACGCTCCCCGCCGACGGGGCGATGATGTTCGCGACGATCTTCGCGAGCGTTGTTTTTCCGCACCCGGTGGGGCCGACGATACTGAGAAACTCGTTGTGCCCCACGTCGAAGCTGACGCCGTCGACCACGTGCAGGCTCCCGAAGTAGTGCCCTATGCCGGCGGTACGTATCTTCACGCTCTTTGCGGCGGTGGTTGTCGTGGGAGCCACTTATTCTCTCCAGCTTGTCATTTTGGTGGTTACCGTGTACACGATCATGTAGAGCGCGATCCCCATGACCGACAGCGTGAAAATGCACGCGTAGATTTTCGGGGTCTGTATGAGCTGGCTGAAGTACATGATCCTGTTGCCCAGACCCTCGGCGCCGCCGACGAATTCGGCGCCGACCGCCGTGATGATGGAGAAGATGACTCCGACCACGAGCCCCGTCGAGATCGACGGGAGGGCGCTCGGAAACTTCACCTTGACGAAGGTCTGCCAGTTCGTGGCGTGGAGCGTTTTCATCAGCTCGAGCCTCACCTGGCTCGTCCTCCTGAGCCCCCCCACGGTGTTCATCATTATGACCGGGAAGGAAGCGAGCACCACAGCGATGATCTTCGTCACAAGGCCGAAACCGAACTTGAGCATGAGGAGCGGAACGAGCGAGACCATCGGCGTCGTCACGAGGAAGAGGATGTAGGGCGTGATTATCGCCTCTATGAGCTTGAACTGGTCGACGAACGCCCCGAGGATGATCCCGACCGCCGCGCCGATCAGGTACCCGATGACGACTTCCCTGAAGGTTATCCAGAGATGCGGGAGTATGGTTCTCGAAAACTCCTGCACGAATCCCCTGAAGATCAGGCTCGGCTTGGGGAGGATGTAGGTGGGGACCTTCGTCAGGATAAGAAAGGCTTCGGCCGCGCCGACGACGAAAAAGAAGAGCAGCGGGACCAGTATCCACACGTAGTAGCGTTTGAACCAGCTTTCTTTTTCGCGGTGGTCCACCGCCCCTTTCGATTCGACGATCATCTCGTTTATTGATGTGTCGCTCATGTCGATGCTCCTTTGGGCACTTCCCGCGAGGTCTTCAGACCGCGGGCATGCACCAGTTTATGGCCGCCATCGCGTAGGCCTTCGCCGCGTTAAGCACCTGCTCGACCGGAATATGCTCGTTCGCTCCGTGAATCCCCATGCTTAGGTCGCCGGGTCCCCAGTTGACGCCGTTCACGCCCTTCTCGAACATGTAGTTCACGTCCCCGACGAAGGGGCACGGCCCGACGTTAGGCTCGTGCCCCATGACCTGCTTGTAGGAGCTTGCGAGGGTTTTCACCGCGTCGGAATCTTTCGGCACGTTCAGGGGGACTTTCGGGGGGAAGGGGATTTTCACCTCGGGCATGTGATTTTTCAGCCAATGATCATGCCTGGCGACGTACTCGATCGTCCCCATGAGCTGGCTTTTAACGTTCTCGACCGTCAGCTGGGGGGCGAACATCGAAGCGATCATCATCTGACACTCCCCGGCCTGGGCCGAGAAGCTTTCGCCTCCCTTTATCATTGAGACGGTCACGGTAGTGCTGCCGGGGTCGAGGTCGGGATCGTAATAATCGAGCCCCCACGAGCGCTCGAGCTCGTTCAGCGCGTTGATGATCCTCACCATCTTGTCGATGGCGTTCACGCCGATCTGCTCTTCCCTGCGCCTCTGAGGCCAGATCGTCTTGTACCTGTTGCAGATGTGCGTCGACTCCCCTTTGATCTTGATGTCGAGGTAGATTTCGCCCTTCGACTTGTTGTAGATGTTTTCGAGGTTAGTCGGCTCGCACATGATTGCGAAGTCGGCGGTGTACCCCTTGTCGAACAGAGACCAGATCCCGATTTGTGCCCGACCCGATTCCTCGCCGTCGACGAAGGTGAGGAGGAGATCCCCCTTCAGCCTTATTCCGAGCTCCTTGATCGCCTTGACCGCGAAGATCGACGCGACGCCCCCGCCCTTCATGTCGGTGGCGCCCCGTCCCCACACCATGCCGTCCTTCACGCCGCCGTCGAACGGGGAGAGCACGGTCCATTTCTTCTTCTGCTCCTCGCTCACGGTGACGACGTCGGAGTGGGTGTTGAAGAGGAGCGATCTCCCCTTCCCTTCCCCCTTTTTCAACCCCACGACGTTCGGCCTTCCCTTTTCAAGCTCGTAGCATTCCACCTTGTCGAAATACCCCATCTTTGTGAGCTCGTGTTCGAGCCACTTCTGGCACTCCACTATCTCGGTCTTCTCGCCATCGAGGAGCTGCTCCTTGTTGATCGAACGGAAGTTCACGTATCTTTTGAGCATCCCGAGAATGGCGTCCTTCTGAGAGTCGATGTACTCGTCTATTTTTTTCGCCAGCGCGTCGCTCATCCATCCGCCTCCTTTGGACGATTTGGTAAGTCACCGTCGGGGCCGCCCGTCTTTGCGCTGCCTGGAACAGAGAAACCGGGCGGCCCGCGCGGTGACTTCAACAACGATCAGGTTCACTTGACTCCGAATTTTTTCTCCGCTTCACCGAATATCTTGTCGAGCAGCTTGACGACCCTGTCCAGTTCCGACCTCTCGATGTTGAGAGGCGGGATGAGCTGCATCCTGTTGTGGAAGTAGCCGCCCTTCTCGAAGAGGATCCCTTCCTCCACGCCCCTGTCCCGCACGTAGGTCGTGGCCTTGGCCGCGGGTTCTTTCGTCTTCCTGTCCATGACGAGCTCGAGCCCGGTGTAAATCCCCTTGTTGTCGATGTGCCCGACTATTTTATGGTCCTTCTCCACCTGTCTGAGCCCGTCCATGAAATAGGCCCCCGTCTCGTTCACCTTCTTGAGGAAGTCGGCGGTCGAGATCGTGTTCAGGACGTAGTTGCCCGCGGCGCATGCGAGCACGTTCCCCGCCTGGGTCGACACGTGGGCCCCCGGCCCCCACTCCTTGAGGATGTCTTCCTTCGCGACTACCGCCGCGATCGGGATGCCGCCCCCGAGAGCCTTGGAGGTGACGAACATATCGGGCTCTATCTCCGAGTGTTCGAACGCCCAAAGCTTGCCGCTCCTCCCCAGGCCCGCCTGTATTTCGTCGACGATGAGCAGGATCCCGAACTTGTCCGCGATCCTCCGGAGCTCCTGGAGGTACCCCGCGGGGGGGATGAAGTAGCCGGCCGAGCTCTGGAAGGGCTCGACGAGGAAGGCGGCGATGCTGCAGATACCGTTGACGCCGTCGGTGTAGGGCGACTCCTTCCCGTCGAGGAGCCTCTCGAAGCTCTTCATGCAGTACATATTGCAGCCCGGGTACTCCTTGTCGAAGGGGCAGCGGTAGCAGTAGGGGAAGTGGAAGTAGCCGACCGCCTTGTCCGGGAGTATCGGGTAGAAGTAGGGCTGCATGTTTCCCTTGCTGGTGAGGCCCATGGTTCCGTAGGTGACGCCGTGGTAATCGCCGTAGGCGGTCAGGATGTAGGGAAGCCCGGTGTAATAGCGGGCCGCCCTCACCGCGAGCTCGATGCCGTCGGATCCCGTCACGCCGAAAACGACCCGGGTCTTCGACTTAATCTTCGAGTTCTTCACAAGGTTTTCGGCGAGCTTCACCCTCTCGATGTGGGGAAAGTCAAAAAAGTGCGTGAGGGTCGCGGCCTGGTTCTGGATGATCTTCGTGATCTCCTCGTTGCACTCCCCGAGGGACGATACGGAGAAACCGGCCAAAAGGTCCAGGTATTCCTTTCCGTCCGCGTCGTAGAGGTACGCGCCCTTCGCCTTGACGATGATCGGCGTCACGTCGAAGATCCCCCACCCCACGCCGCCGTATGACTCAAACTCCGCCCACTTCTTCGCGAGGTTCTTCGTCTTCTCGCCGAAAGGGGCATTCTTGATCCTCTCCTGCAGAACCTGCTCGTTCAACTTCATTTTTTCACGCTGCTTATTCAAGGTGTCTTTGAAGCCTTTGTTCATTTATTGCCTCCTTATCAAATTTTATTTTTAAATGTTCATTTCGAATGACCGTACTGCATGCAGCTTCCTCGTTGAAGGTGAACACGGCGGAAAAGCGAAAACCCCTGCCGATGGCGCCTAGGACGCCCCCGTAGGCGGATTCTTTGCGTGTAGTCCGACTGTATAAGTCGGCCCAGGTGCCGCACGTAATCCTTAAATGTTTACCGAAATCGTTTACGTAACTGAAGGGACAAGATCCGCATTAATATCACAAAAGGGTGCGCCGTTGTCAAGGGTTTTTGGGGCGCACCCCTATTCGTACGTACCGCTTATGAGAATGTCCATCTTTCTTGAAAGGTCCCAGACCCCCTCCTCCGGGCAGAAGGGATAGGGCGGCACCTCGGCGATGAGGTAGCCGTCGTACCCGACCTCGCGCAGCGCGCTCATCACCCTTTTCCAGGGAACGCTTCCCTGGAAAAGGTAGGTGAAAGCCCTGATGTTGTTGACGCTCTCGGAATAATCTTTCAGGTGGATGTTGAGCAGCCTCTTCTTTTGAAGAATCCGGATCCACTGGTCGGGGTACCCGTACTGGATCACGTTCCCGACGTCGAAATGAACGCCCACGTACGGGCTCGTGAACTTGTCGACGAAATCCCTCATCTCGAGGGGGGAATAGAGGATCTTCCCCCACACATTCTCGAGCCCAAGCCCTATCTTCTTCTTCTCCGCGTCCTCCTTGAGAATCCAGAATGCCTCCTCGAGCCGCTTCATCGCGAAGTCGTAGCCGGTCTCCGAATCGACGACGCCGGGGACGACAAGGAGATTGGGAGCCCCCATCGCCGCCGCGAAGTCGATCAACTGCTTCACCAGGTCTATCCCCGTCTTCCAGATCTTATCATCCCGGTGGATCAGGGTGAAATGGAACTGCGCGATCGTGAGAAGGGTCGAAACCGCGATCCCGTGGTCGGCGGCCATCCTCGAGACCCGCTTGAACTCCTTTTCCCCGCTGTCGTACCCGAGGGATTTCCCGTGCTCGAAGGAAGAGCCCACGCTCCTGGCGATATCGGCGATGAGCCCCTCGTGCTTCCCGGTCCGCATAGCCTCGAAAAAGGGGAGATAGTCGACGCAGATTTCGATCCCCTGGAACCCCGCTTTCCCGCAGAGCCCGAACACCCTCTCCCAGCTCCAATCGCTGGGAAAACACCACTGGTTGATCGACTTCCTCATCGTCCCGCCCTCCTCTCGTGTAGTATTCCCTCTCGCAGTTTTACAGAACACCCGTCCGCCCTCGAGGCGCGGCGCCCAATTCAGGGCGGACAGGCGTGTTTAACAAAACTCGAATCCAATCTTTCAAATGTCGATCACTTCTTCTCGGCCGCTTTCTTCAGCTCGGTGTACCCTGTGATGTCGTTCACCTGCTCGACGATGTCCTTCATCGTCTGCTCCGGGGTCTTCTGGTTCTGGAGCATCTTCGAGAGCTCCGTGTACTGGACGATCAGGGTCTCAACGAACTGCGGGAACCTGCCCTCCACGTACTCGAGGTGCTGATCGTCCCAGGCCTTCGCCATGACCGGGGCCATGATGGCGCCGGGGTACTTCCTCTCCTTAGTCCACTGCTTGACCTCGGGATCCTCGTAGGCCGACTTCCGAACCGGGGTGCTCCCCATCTTGAAGATCTCCTTCTGGACGGGCATCGATGCCTGCCACACAAGGAAGAGCCACGCGGCCCTCTGGTAGTCCTCGGGGACCGCCCTGTTGATGGCGAGCGCCGCCCCGCTGTAGTACACCCTGCTCCCCGCGGGCCCTTTTGGCATCAGAGCCACCATCACGTTGCCGGCGATCTTGGAACGGGTTTTATCCTCGAATTGGATCATGAAGTCGTGCCAGTTGAAGCTCATCGCGATTTCATCCCCCTTCGCCATCGCGGCGCCGAGGTCGTTCCAATCCCACGCGATGCTCGAGGGGTGGGCGTAGTTCTGGATCAGGTCCTTGTAGTAGGCGGCGGCCTTGACCGCCTCGGGGGAGCTCCACATGCAGCGCCCGGGGAACACCACGCCCCAGCTCTCCGTGTCGGGGTTTTCGAAGCCGCGGGCTCCGAAGCTCCAGAAGACGTTGGAGAAGTCGCAGTAGAGGGAGTTCCACTGCTTGGCCATGTGGCCTGCGCCGTACTTAACCTCGTCCACGTTGTCGTTGATCCACTTCGCGATCTGCTTGTACTGGTCCCAGTTGATGTTCTCGCCCGGGGTCCAGTCGTAGCCGTTTTGCTGCTTGAACTTGGCCTTGTACTTCTCGAAAATGTCGGTCCGGTAGAACCAGATCATCGTGGAGGCGTCGTGGGGAACGCCGATGATCCTGTCGCGGTCGACGAAGTGGCTTGTGGTGATGAAGTGCTTGGTAAAGAAATCGTCGAAATTCGCCTTGGGGAGGCTCGGGTCGTTCTCGAACTTCCTCAGGTCGACGAGGGCGTCGCTCCTGCCCGGGGGGATCTGCCACCGGGCCGAGTAGATGACGTGCATGTTGCTCGATCCGGAGCCGAGGTCGAGCATGAGCTTGGTGACCAGGTCGGAGACGCTCGTCCTGGTGTAGATAACCTTGATGCCCGTTTTCTCCTGGAATTGGGG
>Ga0315287_10009147_pt1 | contig 10013 bp, 10 predicted proteins | sample YL17G11_0_MG_FD_205037 | JGI IMG/M metagenome (GOLD analysis project Ga0315287, IMG submission 205037) | Sediment microbial communities from Yellowstone Lake, YNP, Wyoming, USA - YL17G11_0 | ecosystem: Environmental > Aquatic > Freshwater > Lake > Sediment | place: USA: Wyoming | collected... | reverse complement strand
GACAGCGTCGTGTTGGTCTCGACGAGTTCCTTGTACAGGTCCCGGAAGGCGGCCTCGCCCGGGTACGGCTGGGGCGCGGACGCCCCCATTGCCATCGTGAATGGCGCGACGGCCGTCACGGCCATGATCATTGCCGACCGCGCCAGGCGGAACGTGCATTGCAGGGACTGGTTCATTGTTTCACCGTGGGCACTGGCAGCCGGGGTTTCAGGATGGAGGAAAGGAGGTCCGGTGCTTTCTCGATCCGCTCGAGGTGCGGATAGCGCAGCCCGTCATGGTAATCGAGGCGGACGGTCCGGAACGAATCGGCGCTGCGGACGAGTAATTCCGTCGGCAGCTGCGTGTCGGCCTTGGCAGCTTTCAGCGCGTCCTTCAATCGGGTGTGCGTGTACGCCTTACCATTGACGGCGACGATGGTCATGCCGGGACCGATACCGGCCCTGAACGCCACGCCATCCCAGAACACCTCACCCACTTTGCCGTCCTTGCCAAGGTTCACGCCCAGCGAGTACAGGAAGTTCTGTGTGCCATCCGCCGAATCGCTTTCCTTGACCGACGGCGACGGCTCGTCCTTGAAGACTAACCGCCAGCCACCGCGCTGCAGGCCATCGAGCGGCGCCCCGGGGCCATGACTCTCGAGTCGCGACCGCAACATCGTGGCCCAGTCGTACGGTGCGATCGCATTGAGCGCCGCGACGACGTCGTCGACCGTATACGTGAGCGGCTCGATGCGACCGTCTTCCACGCCGTAGAAGGCGCGTGCGAAATCGTCGAGCGAGCGTTTGCCCCGCGTCAGCTCCCTGATCCTGGTGTCGACGTCCAGCCAGACGAGGATGCCTTCGGTGTAGTAATCCTTGCCACGCTGCCAGCTCTCGTAGCTCTGCCGCCCGCGGTAATTGAGGATTGGCTGCTGCGTGGTGTCCTGCAGGGTGCGCCACTGCCGGCCGGCGCGACCGAGGTCGTAGTTCGCTGCATAGCGGGCAAGAATGTCGCGCGTGAGCTCCGGCGACCACATGCCGGAGCGGCTCGAGAGCACGACGCCGAGATATTCCGTCATGCCTTCGTACACCCAGAGCAGGCTCGGACCCATCGGGATTTCATAGGACGGCGTCCACAGGTCGGCAGGCCGGCGGAACTTGCCGTTCCACGAATGGGTCATTTCGTGCGCCAGCAGGTCACGACCGTTGCCGTTGCTGTCCCAGTCCGTGAAGTAGCCGAGTCCGACGCCGTTCTCGCTCGACTCGTGATGCTCGAGCCCGATACCGGTGAAATGGTCGCTGATCGCGAGCAGGAAATCGTATTCGCGGAAATGACGGGCACCGAACAGTTCGATCGCCTCGCGCACGATACGGCGATGCTTGTCGAGTTGCTCGTCCGTGGCCTGCAACTCTGCCGGCGCGTCCGCGAAGATGTTGAGCCGCACTGGACGCTTTGCGCTGGCGTCCAGCTCGACGCGACGGTAGTGCGAACCGGCGAACAACGGTGAATCGACCAGCGTTTCGAGCGGCACGGTCGCAAACCGCACCGTGTCGCCGGTGCGAATTGCGCCGCGCAGCGCAGAGGCGAACGGCCATCCGGCCGGCAACTGGATCGTCGCGGCTACCGGTATCTGCCGTGCGTAGTAGCCCGCTGGGTACAGCAGGGCCTTTTCCCACTGCAGGCCCAGCAGGTCCGGCGTCATGACGACGCGCCACTGGCTGGTGTCGGTGGGCGTGAGAAATTCGAATTCCAGTTCCAGCTGCGTGACTCCGGCGGGGACGTCCACGTGGAACGCATACATCTCGATGGGGTCGCGTTGCCATTCAAGCCGCTGGCCGGTGTTGCCGCGCACGATCAGGCCGGCAAGCTTGTCGATCGGACCGGTGGTCGAGTGGTTGCCGGGCAGCCACTTCGGATAGAACAGAGTCGTGCGGCCAGGTGCGGCGACCGGGATGCTTTCCCTGACGCGGAACACCCGATGGTCGAGATCGGTCGCATCGACGTGCAACTGGATCACGCCTGGATACGGCACGTCCTGCGGCGCAGGTATTGGCACGCCGATCGCCCCGGCTTGGGCCTGGCCGACACACAGCAGCAGCGCCGCCAGTCCGCCGAATATTGGATTTTTCGTGATTCGCATTCGTTTCTTTTTCTGGTTCAGTCGAGCAGACGGTCGCGCAGACGGTCGAGCACGGCAGGCTCGAGCGCCAGTTCGTCCAGCAGGTATCGGCGTACGGAGCCGTGGCGTGCCTCGATGGCATCGAGGCTGGCCTGAATGTATTCGGGACGCGCGGCCAGCATGGCGTCCTGGGCCGTGGGTGACAGCGCCAGGATGGGCGCGGCCGTCGCAGCGAGACCCGCACCCGTGCCACTGCGACCCAGCAATTGCGCGCGCAGGTCCACCGCCGTGTTGGTCAGTGTGTAGTCTTCCACGATGGCTTCGCGGCGCACGCCGAGCGTCGCCAGCACCAGGGCCACCGCAACCCCGGTCCGATCCTTGCCCGCCGTGCAATGAACGATCGTCGCGCCCTGCCCCGCATGGTCCAGCGCGGCAAAGACGCCGGCGAGCCTCGGTTGCAAGCCGAACGGCAGGCGTTCGTACATTTTCAGCATCGCCTGGTGCACGCCAGCAGCGTCGTTCGATTCAGCGAACTCACGTTCGCGGATGGGCGATGACTCCTGCTCGCTGTCCCATTCGAAGCGACGCACCCCGGCACCGAACGAGGGGTTGGGATGCAGTGCGCGTTCCGCGGTCCGGCGCAGGTCGCAGACGGATCGCACGCCGAGTGCCTGCACCTGTGCGGCGGCGGCTGGTGACAGCCGGGCCATCACGCCGGAGCGATAGAGCCGGCCCCAGCGCACGCGCGCGCCAGCGGCGGTCTCGTAGCCGCCGCAATCGCGAAAATTGCAGCCACCCTCGAGCGGCAGTACGCGTGCAGGAATCATCCGCCGATGATCACATGCGGCGTGCGGCGTTTCCACCGCGCCAGTCGACTACAATGGGCCGTCGCTTGCAGGGACGTGTTCACAACCGGACGGAGCAATTGCCTTCATGAAGCATATCTTTCTCGCGGCACTGGCCGCATTTGTCCTGCTGCTGACAGCACCCGCCCGGGCGGAGCAATCGTCCACGGACCCGGCTGACGATTCCTTCATCGCGGCGACCATCAAGGCCGGATTGCTCGACAACAAGAACACCAGCGGCACCCGGATCAACGTCGACAGCTACCAGGGCGTCGTGCAGTTGAGCGGTTTCGCACGTTCGGAAGGCGAGAAGACCGCGGCGACCAAGGTGGCCGAGAGCGTTGCAGGCGTGAAAAAGGTGCTCAACAGCGTTGCAGTTGCGCCGGCCGCATCGATGGGCACCAGGCTCGACGACAGCCTCATCACGGGCAAGGTCAAGGCCGCGCTCATGGATGCAGCCGACGTCAAGAGCCTGCAGATCAATGTCGAGACCCACGCTGGGGTGACGCAGCTCGCCGGTTTCGTCGCGACCGCGGCGATGAAGGACAAGGCGGGTCAGATTACGGCAGGCACCGAGGGCGTGAAGAGCGTCGACAACGTGCTCGTGGTCAGGCCTCGCTGACTCCTGCACCGGCATCCGCCGGGGCGGTCGTCCAGTACGCATACATGTGCACGCGACCGGTGCGGACATCGCACATGGCGCGTTTCGACTGCCCGTCTTCCACCCACTGCTTGATGTTCACGCGCGCCGGCAGCTGCACCGGCGTCAGGAATTGCGTCTCGAGTCGTGCGTCGGGCGGCGGCACGTCGACGGGACGTTCGGCCAGGCTGCGGGCAAGCGTCCACATGCCGTGAGAAATCGCGCCACGCAAGCCGAAGAAGCGCGCTGCACGCTCGCTCAGGTGAATCGGATTGTAGTCATTCGAGACGCGGGCATAGCTCCACGCGCGATTCAGGTCCACCGCCAGTTCCGTGAGCACCTGGCTGTCCTTCGGCGCTTTCGGTGGCCGCGGCGGGCGTCCGCCCGTCCGCTGCACGGAGTCCGGCCAGCGCGACATGAACACGCACGTTTCCCGCCAGACGGTTTGTCCGGCCCGCAGGATGTCCGTCACCATGTCGAAGGTGAGCCCGGCATCGGTCTTGCGGTAATTGCGAGCCGCGACCACCACGTTCACGGTCATGCCCGCTTCCAGGGCTCGCGGCTGCGTGATCGTGTTGGAGACGTGGATCAGGCCCATCGGACGCAGCGGGAACGACGAGAGCCCCATGATCCGCAGGTGCAGCGGCATGGCGAGCACGTGCGGGTACGTGATGGGCACGTAGCCGTTGCGCACGTCGGAGGCGTCGAAGGCGCAGACCGACGCGTACTTCGCGACGGCCTGGGGCTCGATCAGCACCTTGTCGAGCCGCACCTCGAATTCGGTCGGCTCCTCGAGCGAAAGGATATCCGGACGGCGCGTCAGCAGGACTCGTGGATAGCTCGCCAGTCCGGAAGGCAGCTTTGACAGCTTGAGGTGGATCGTCCGCGTCGTCACCTCAGGGCTGAACCTGGTTGATGACGACGTCCAGGTTCTCTGCTCCGCCCTTCTTCTGCACCGCGCGGCCGATGAGGTCGCCCGGGGCCGTCATTGGCGTGCCGCCGTAGGCGACCCGCGCGACGATCTCGACGTCGTTCACCGACGACAGGTCGCGTCCCGCGATCATCGTGTTGGCATCGCTCAGGACCACGACGGCCGGCAGGTCGTCCGTGGTGATACGCGTCGCCGCGATCGGCGGACCGGGAATGCCGGGCTCACGGGCAGCGACGAACAGCGTGGCGCCCGGCTTCACCTTGCTGGCAAGAGATGGGTCGACCTTGACGCTGATGCGAATCGTGCGGCCCGTGGGCGCCACATCGCCCCCCATGCCGCCACTCATGGGCCCAGCGCCCATGCCACCGCCTGCGGCCGCCATGGCCGGCCCAGCGGCGCCCGCGCCTGCCGGAACGTCGACGCCGAGTTCCTTGAGCTGGGTGGCGATCACTTCACGGATCTCCGCGGGTGGATTGCCTTCGAGGAGCTTCGTCCAGTTCTTTTTCGCGGTCTCCTTGTCCCCTGCGCGAACCGCGATGACACCCTGGTACCAGAGCGCCTTCTGGTTGGCCGCATCCGTGGCGAGCGCGTCGTCGATGATCGCCTTGGCTCGCGGCTGCACGGCCGGGTCGTCCGTCAGGACGAGCGCCTCGGCGAGGTCGAGTTGCAGGTCGACGTCCTTCTGCGGCGCCAGCGCGTTGGCCTTCTCGTAGGCCGCAGCCGCCTGCACCGCGTCGCCGCCCACGAGGTACGTGCGGCCCAGCATGCGCCAGCCTTCAAGGTCGTTCGGGTCCTTCGCGAGCCGGGCTTCGAGCGTGGCCGTCACTTCGTTCATCGCTCCGGCGGTACCCATCTCGCCGTGTCCAGCGGGCACCGCCTCTGCCGACACCGGGTTGTCCCAGGGGAAGTTGTTCAGCTTCGCGTACAAACCAACGGCGCCGAGGCCCACGGCAACCGCCAGGACGAAAGCAAGTGGCGCTGCTTTCGGGGCGGCGGGCTCGCCCTCCGCCGTGGCAGGCTGCGGTCGCAGCAACGGATAGATCACGAGCGCGATGGCCGCCAGGACCATCAGCGCGACGACGACGAGAAATGCAGACGACATCACGATTGTCCAGCCTCCGGGCCGTCCGCATCCGCTTGCGCTGCCTGCTTGCGGATGAACCGGATGCCCACGAAAGTCCCAAGAAGAAGCAGCAGCACGGGCGCTGCCCAGAGCAGGTAATTGATCGGCGTCATGCGCGGCTTGTAGAGCACGAAGTCGCCGTAACGATCGACCATGAAGGTACGGATCTCGTCATCCGTCTTGCCGGCGGCGATCATCTCGCGCACCTCGCGCCGCAGGTCCTGGGCCAGTGTCGCGTTCGAGTCGGCGATGGTCTGGTTCTGGCACACGAGGCAACGCAACTCGCGGCCGATCGTCTCGTAGCGCGCCTGCAGCGCCGGGTCGTCGAAAGCGCGCTCGGTGTCGATGGCGAGCGCCGGAACCGCGAATACAACCAGCAACGCCACGAGCACGGTGCGGGCGAAACGCGAAAAGTACGGCAGCGTCATGTAGTTCATCCCCCGGCCGGCGCGGCGCCAGCGTTGGCTGCCTGGATGCGCGGCAGAAATTCCTTGGTCCAGACTTCAAGGGTCATGGGCGCGATGTGCTTGAACAGCACCTTGCCGTCTGGTCCGATCAGGAAGGTCTCGGGGGCGCCATAGACGCCCCAGTCGATTGCCACGCGACCTTCAGGATCGGACGCGACGACTGCGTAAGGGTTGCCGAGCTGACGCAGCCAGTCCTGTGCGGCGCCGCTGTCGTCCTTCCAGTCCAGGCCGATGATCGGCACCGTTCCCGTCTTCGCGATCGCGACCAGCGTCTCGTGCTCCTCGCGACAGCCGCTGCACCACGTGCCCCACACGTTCAGCACCCAGGTCTTGCCCGCCAACTCCTGCGAATCGACCGGGTAGCTGGGGTCCTGCAGGCTCGGCAGTTTGAATTGCGGCGCCTGCTTGCCAATCAGCGGTGACGGCACGTAGGACGGGTCGCGCTGCAGACCCACGAACAGGAACACACCGAGCAACGCCGCCAGTGCGAGTGGTACGCCGAACTTGAGCATGTCGAATTTCCCGGAAAGTCAGGTGGCTTGCGCCGTCTTGGCCAGGCCGTCCCTTGCGTCGGCCTCGGACTTGCGCGTGCGATAGCGGCGATCGGTGATCGCGATGAAGCCGCCAATGGCCATCACCAGCGCCCCGAACCAGATGAAGCGAACCATTGGCTTGTACTGCACGCGCACGCTCCAGGCGCCCTCGCCCAGGTCGTCACCCATGGCGACGAACAGGTCCCGGTTCCAGTTCACATGGATTCCGGCTTCAGTCATCGGCATCGTGCGCACGCGGTAGACGCGCTTCTGCGGATTGAGGTTGGCGATGAGCTTGTCGCCCTCGGTGATCGTGAAGTGTGCCTGTGTCGCGTCGTAATTGGGGCCGGCCACCTGCTCGAGGCTTTCGAAGGTGAACTTGTAGCCCCGCAGCTCGACAGACTGCCCCGGCTTGAGCGCGATGTCCTTTTCGATGCGATAGCTCTGCACCACGGTGACGCCGATGCAGAACATGGCGACGCCGATGTGCGCGACGGTCATACCGAGCACGCCGCGTGACAGCGACTGCTGCTTGCGCAGGCGCTGGAACGGCTCGTACAGCGATGACAAGATCACCCAGAACGCCGCCGTGAGGCCGACCGACGCCATGAAGTTGAAGCCGCCGTAGGCCACGATCGGGACGGCAACGCCGGCAACTACTGCGATGGCGAGCATGGTCGCCAGCGCTTTCTTCTTGTCTTCGAGCTTGGCGTGCTTCCAGGCTGCGTGCATGCCGACCGCAAGCAACGCCATCAGGGGCAGCGTCGGGATCAGGAACACGACGTTGAAGTACGGCGGTCCGACCGAGATCTTGCCCATGTTGAGCGCGTCGAGGAACAGCGGGTACAGCGTGCCGATCAGGATCAGCCCCGCGGTCACGAGCAGCAGCATGTTGTTGAACAGCAGGAAGGACTCGCGCGAGACCACGTCGAAGCCGCCCTTGGTGCGCAGCGCGGGGCCGCGCCATGCGTAGAGTGCCAGCGAGCCGCCGACGCAAAGGCCGAGGAAGGCCAGGATGAAGAGGCCGCGGCTCGGGTCGCTCGCGAATGCGTGCACCGACACCAGCACGCCCGAACGCACCAGGAACGTGCCGAGCAGGCTCAGCGAGAACGCGATGATCGCGAGCAGCAGCGTCCAGCTCTTCATGAGGCCACGCTTCTCGGTGACTGCCAGCGAATGGATCAGCGCCGTGCCGACGAGCCAGGGCATGAACGAGGCGTTCTCGACCGGGTCCCAGAACCACCAGCCGCCCCAGCCGAGTTCGTAATACGCCCACCAGCTGCCGAGCGCGATACCGCACGTGAGCAGCATCCAGGCGACGGTCGTCCAGGGGCGCGTCCAGCGCGCCCACCTCTCGTCGAGCTTGCCTTCCAGCAGTGCGGCAACCGCAAATGCGAACGCCACCGAGAAGCCGACGTAGCCGAGATAGAGCATCGGCGGATGCACTGCAAGGGCGACATCCTGCAGTAGCGGGTTCAGGTCATGGCCGTCCTGCGCAGCCGGCACCAGGCGCTCGAATGGGCTCGAGGTGAACAGGATGAAGCCCTGGAACCCGATGCTGACGAAACCGAGCACGCCGAGCACGCGAGCCGCGAACGATTCCGGCAGGTTCTTGCTGAAGATCGCCACGGCAATCGACCATGACGACAGCGCCAGCGCCCAGAGCAGCAGCGAGCCTTCGTGCGCGCCCCAGATGGCCGAGAAGCGGTAGAAGGTCGGCAGCGCCGAATTGGAGTTGTTCGCGACGTACAGGACCGAAAAGTCGTTCTGGTAGAACGCCCAGGCCAGTACTGCGAACGACAGCGCGACGAAAACGAACTGCCCTGCCACCGTCGGGCGGGTGGCAGCCATCCAGCGTCGGTTCCCGATCGCCGGTCCGACGAGGCCAAAGAAGGCCTGTGCGCAGGACAGCAGCAGCGCGAGGATCAGCGCAAACAAACCAAGTTCGACGACCATGCGGTAAATGCTCCGGTGCGGGGCTGGCTGGACTTGTGGCCGGGACGATCAGGTGCTGCCGGGGGTCGGCGGCGGCGCAGCCACGTTCGACGGGGAATTGTTGGCGGCGTCCATGTGCCCCTTCAGGCTGTCCTTGACCTCGGGCGGCATGTAGTTCTCGTCGTGCTTGGCGAGGACTTCCTCGGCCACGAACCGGTTGCCGTCGAGCTTGCCGCGCGCGATGACGCCCTGGCCTTCGCGGAACAGGTCCGGCAGCACGCCCGTGTAGCTCACCGGAATCTCCTTCTGGAAATCCGTGAGCACGAAGGTGACTTCCATGCTGCCCGGCGCGCGCTTCATGCTGTTGTTCTGCACCAGACCGCCGACCCGGAACGTCCGGCTCGCGGGTGCTTCACCCGCGCTGATCTGCGTCGGGCTGTAGTAATAGAGCAGGTTCTGGTTGAACGCCTTGAGGGCGAACGTGGTGGCGATACCGACGCCGGCCAGAATGGCGACGACGGTAACCATGCGCTTCTGTCGCGGTGTCATGACGATCTCTCCCGGGCAAGTTCGTTGCGCCGTTTGGCGGCGGTCTGGGCTTCGGCTTCGGAGCGGCGGGCCGCCCACCAGTTCCAGAGCAGGATCAGGGCGGTGAGCCCATAGGCAGGCCACACGTATCCCGCGTAACCTCCCATCTCAAAAAACTTATGTAAGTCCATGTTTATGCAGCGTCTTTAAGCCAGGTCGCGTTGCGTTCGCGGCGCAGGATCTCGCCCCGCAGACGGCGGGACACGGCCCAGCCGAAGTACAGCTGGAAGCCGGCGATCATGATGAACAGCGGAATCAGCATGGCAAGCTGAATCGACGGCTTGTCAAACTTGGTCACGCTTGCGGCCTGGTGCAGCGTAGTCCACCACTTGACCGAGAAGTGGATGATCGGCACGTTGATGACGCCGACCAGCGCCAGCACGGCGCTCGCCCGATCGGCCCGTTGTGGGTCGTCGAACGAAGCTCGCAGCGCCATGTACCCGAGGTACAGGAACAGCAGCAGCAACTCCGAGGTGAGCCGGGCATCCCAGACCCACCAGGTGCCCCACATCGGCTTGCCCCAGATGGAGCCGGTCGCCAGTGCCAGGAAGGTGAACGATGCGCCGATCGGCGCGCAGGCTGCCGCGGCCGCGTGTGCCAGCTTGATGCGCCAGATCAGGCCGACGCCGGCCGCCACCGCCATCACGACGTACGTGAACATCGACATCCAGGCGCTCGGCGCGTGGACATAGAGGATGCGGAAGCCGTCGCCCTGCTGGTAATCAGCGGGTGCCTTGACCAGTCCCCACCAGGTGGCGAGGAGCATCAAGCCCAGCGAAGCCCAACCGAACCACGGGGCGATGGTGCCCAGGATGCGGTAGGCGTGTGGCGGCGAAGCGAGCTTATGGAACCA
>Ga0315287_10009146_pt1 | contig 10014 bp, 9 predicted proteins | sample YL17G11_0_MG_FD_205037 | JGI IMG/M metagenome (GOLD analysis project Ga0315287, IMG submission 205037) | Sediment microbial communities from Yellowstone Lake, YNP, Wyoming, USA - YL17G11_0 | ecosystem: Environmental > Aquatic > Freshwater > Lake > Sediment | place: USA: Wyoming | collected... | reverse complement strand
TTTCTCAAGAACCAGTCTTTTCCAAAGTACCAAGTTATTCCGAATGCCACATTTCTTCTTGTGAAAAAACAACGGCAGGAACGATACAAGAGGTTCTAAAAAAGGGGAAACCGGACTTGACAATAGCATGTAACGATAGTGAGTAAGAGACCATCAAAGGGCCTCCGAGGCTATGATACTTGAATTGTCCAGAGCGGGGGTGTATGTCAACCTGAATGCCTAAACCTGGAGACCAGCGGGCCACCATTCTAATCTCCGGCACTTTATTGAGCTGCCAGTTCAAGTCTACGCACAACGCAACGTATTCTACGTTCAGGATGATTTGCCATCCTGCATTGCCTAATCTACTATCTCCTTTCCACTATTGCACATATGCCTTGGCCGCCCCCGCCACAGATCGTTTCCAATCCATACCGGGCATTTCGTCTCTTCATTTCATGAAGTAGTGTTACTAACCTCATGGCGCCGGTAGCAGCAATCGGATGGCCAAGGGAAATACCGGAACCATTCACATTAACCTTCTTATCAAACTCTTCTTCTTTAATTCCCATCAGCCTGCCATCCGCTAGTGCCTGAACAGCGAAGGCTTCTTGAATCTCAATAAGGTCTACTTGAGTTATAGTAATTCCCATTTTCTTAAGTGCTTTATTAGTAGATGCCGGTACCGCAGGATACGTCAGTGTTGGATCTGTCCCTGCAACAGCGCAGGCTCTAAAATAGGCGATCGGTTTCACACCCAATTCCTTCGCCTTCGTCTCTGACATTAAAACCACGGCAGAGGCACCGTCGTTTTCCGTAGACGAATTGCCTGCCGTACAGATTCCATCGGGATAAACAGGGGATAATTTTGCAAGCTTCTCCAGGGCAATATCTCGCCGGGGAGTCTCATCGGCCTCAAAGACCGCTGGTTCCCCTTTCTTCCCGGAGAGTGGGATGGGAACAATCTCTTCCTTGAACTTTCCGGAGTCTATGGCGGCGATCGCTTTCTGGTGGCTTCTCAGTGCCCATGCGTCAGCCTCTTGACGGGAGATCTTCTCCTTCTTGGCTGCGGTCTCTGCCCAGGTCATCATCGAATTGAGTTCTCCAAACCTCTCAATGGGCTGAGACATGACCCGGGCTCGCTGTATTCTGTCAAACAGCGGGATTCCCCACATGGAAAGGGCCCCATGTCCTCTGGGCATAAAGCCCCATTTTTTATCCGTTCTCCCGCCCAACCCCCATCTAATGTCCCCTGGGATATAGATCTCTGCCTGGCTCATGCTATCCATTCCGCCAGCAACGATGACGTCTGCGTTACCAGTCTGAATTTTCATGACGCCAAAGAAGATCGCGTCCAAACCCGAACAACAGCGACGATCAAGGGTCACTCCAGGGACTTCGACTGGCCAACCCGCTTCCAACAGGGCCATGCGTGCCCCATTGGCACACTCCCCATTCTGATAGGACTGCCCCATAATCACATCGTCCACAAGAGAGGGTTCCACGTTCGCTCTCTTCACGACTTCGTTTAGAACGTAAGCGGCAAGTTTGTAGACCGAAACGTCCTTCAGAGTACCCCCGTAGCTCCCAATGGGTGTCCGAAGCCCACTAACAATGACAACATCTCCCATGACAAAACCTCCAATAGTGAAGTAGTTTTTTCCCCAATGAAATTTTCTGTGTCCGATCCTGACCAGTTTCCTGGTCTAAATCACAAGTCTATTGTCGATGACCACATAGCTTTCACTGATTAATGATTCCTTTAGGGTCAAGCTCTTGACGAATGATACGCAATTCTTCTGCTGTTGGGGGCTCAGCGATTTTAAGATTCTTTGCGATCTTCAGCGGCCAACTGACTTCGCTCTGTACCTGTTCGACAGTCACGCCAGGGCGAAGAGAGTCCAGAGTCATTTCGCCCGATTCCTTGTCAAATCCGAAAACAGCCATGTCAGTAACCACCCGCTGGGGTCCGGCCCCTGGAATGTTCAAAGCAACACGCTCGCGTTTGTCGCCTCTCAAATGACCAGGGCTGGTACAAAAGTCCAATCGCTCCACAAAAGCCCGCTTTTTCAGCCGCAATATCATAAATATTTTTTTAGCATGCATGGCGATCTCGCAGGCACCACCACTGCCAGGTAAACGAACCTTTGGTTTAGAGTAATCTCCAATGACAGTCGAGTTGAGGTTGCCGAAGCGATCAATCTGGGCCGCACCCAAGAAGGCTACCTCTACTCGTCCTGCTTGGAGGTAATTCATAAACAGATCTGCCTGGGAACAGACCAAAGTGGCTCCACTGATCAGCGTTGGATCGCCAATCGAAAGCGGAAGCCGCGAGGGACGAGCCCCGAAGACACCCGATTCGTAAACGAGTTCCAGATCTGGTGCGACAGTGCGCTGAGCCAGATTACAGGCGATGTTGGGTAAACCCACACCGACAAAAACGATCCGTTCTCCAGCCAATGCGCGGGCCGATAGCGTGATCATGAATTCTGTAGGAGTATAATCAGTCATCGCTTTTCCCTCCTTAGCTGTACTTACCATAATTTACTGGCTGTGACGGGGCATGGCCGGGTGCCAAACGAACCCAAATATCCTTCTCTTTCTTTTCCAGCTTGGCCAGGTAGCCAGCCCAATCATTAACACCATAGACCCATTCATCCAACCAGGACTTCGTTGTGGCTTCATCCTGAGAGAGGCGATCCCACTCCAGATAGCATAGGTTGTCGCGGTCATAATATCCTTGGACATAAGACGGATGAGCACCGTAAGGTTGATGAACGACTGCATCAACAACCATACTTGGAATGATCGTCCGATTAGGATCGTTGCGGATAACGCTTTCATCCACAATTTCTTCAACGACAACGATAACTCTCTTGGCCGCAAAAGCAGCCTCTTTCTGCACCCCCAATATGCCCCAAATCTGGGTGTTTCCATTGGCATCGGCTCGCTGGGCGTGGATAATGGTGACATCAGGATTGAGGGGTGGCACTACAGCGATGCGTCCTTCGCCGTAAGGGTTCTCAATAAATTTGATATTTGGGTTGACTTTCGCCAGGTCAGCTCCAACGTAGCTGCGCAGCGGGAAGAAAGGCAACCTGGCAGCACCAGCGGTATAGCGGCAAATTGAGCCAAAATGAGAGTATTCTTCGATTTCTAAAGGTTTCGGAATTCCCTTCTCCACTGCGCGTCGGATGCAAAACAAGGGCCCTACCCCTGGGTTGCCCATGTAGCTAAAGACTAACTTACGCGCACATCCAGCCGCGATCATCTGATCGTATATCATGTCGGGCGTCATGCGACACAACGTCAAATCACGTCGCCCCTGCCGGATGATCTCATGAGCCGCAGAAAAGCAGATGAAGGCGGTAAACCCCTCAATAGCAATCGTTTCGCCATCATGGATAAATTTAGCGATCGCATCGTGCATAGATAAAACTTCCACAGCATCCTCCTTTCTCGTAACAGGGTCCTATTTTTTTACCGATCGATGCTGGCTCTGTTTGCTGCAAATATCTTCAGAGCCTCTTCATCTTCAACAAATAATCCGGTTTGGGAGAACTTCGAGGGTTGCCAGATGGATTTCGTAGAGCTCATCTTCGGTCAAAATGGTGATGCTAGATCCTCCGCTCATTCGCTTATCAGCATGTAGATTTCGCTCCGAGACTATCACCTCGTAAATTCCCATTTTTCCCCATATCGAATCTTACCTTATATATTTTTGTTGCACCTCACCTCGTCTCCATAGCATCCATTGGATATGATTGTCAAGAATGACGTTGAAACGCAACATTGTTGAGACCCACTCTGGCCTATAAATAATTAGAACTAATTTTTTCACAGGTTTAGAATTTATAGAAATGCGCTTTGGATGTCAACAACAAAATCCAACCAGACTCAAGTCTTGCGACCCTTTTCGAATTGCCATCCCTTCGAGAAACAGGAAATTTCTGTCGAATGTCTCGTCAAGATTGTCGATGTCAATTAACCTTTGAAATCAAAAAGGAAATCTCATTATTGATCGAAGAAGCGACAAACCTTTCCTCCTTACACCTATGAGCTTGGGAAAATTCATTCCCGTAAAATGGCAGATTCCCTTGACACGATGCGACTCTTCAACTCCATGGAATTCCATACTAAACCCAACATTGTCGTTACCAGATGAGCGGCGTTTACTCCATAAAAAACAACCTTGGCACAGGTCTTGCTAAAACAAAAGTAAAAATTTTCAAAGGAGGTAACGTTATGAAAAAGATCTTGGTCGTATTAGCCATGGCTCTTGTGCTAGCCGGAGCCACCGATGTCTATGCCGTTGGCCCAGACTCGGGTCCAGGTCCTCGGGGGGGCTGCGGGGGCTTTGGAAAAGGAGCCTCTTTGACTGAAGAGCAAAGGACTCAGTTCCAGGAGTTACGTCAAAAATTCCACGATGAAACAACCAAAATGAGGGAATCCATTTGGGAAAAGAGACAGGAACTCCGGACGCTTTGGAGTGATTCCAAGGCCGACGCCAATGCCATTTTGAAGACAGAGAGGGAACTAAGAGACCTTCAGGACCAAATGAGAGACAAGGCAGTCCAGATGAAACTCGAGGCTCGAAACATGCTCACCCCTGAGCAGCTTGCCGAGTTCGGCAAGTTCGGCGACCCCGGTTCTGGCCGTTCGCAGGGCAAGGGCCAAGGAAAGGGCCGTGGATGTGGCGGCTGCTACTAATTGTAAATTGCGAAGCTCCCCGCCCAGAGGGCGGGGCTTTCCGGCAAGGTGTTTTCATTTTCTATTGTGTCCCTTGACCCCGCCCGTCCCGCCTTATCGGGACAGGGCACATTCCGGTCAACCGTATCAAAAAAGGGGAAGACCCGTCTTCCCCTTTTTTTGTTTTTCCCTTTCGAAATCATTTGGATATGTTTTAGAATAGTTGCATCAGATTAACAACATAACCTTTTGAAGCTCCCCGCGCACAGCGCGGGGCTTCCCGGCATTGTGCCCCTGCCTACCTGCCGGCAGGCAGGGACCCCGCGGGGCACGCTCCGGTCAAAGGAGATCCTATGGGAAGGGTTAGCCACGCCGCATTAGCGCTATCCTTTTTCTTCGTTTTTTCCCTGGTTCATGCCTCTGCCCAGCCTCCTGGAATGAAGCCTCCTCATGGAATGGGGATGAGACCTTGGAGAGGAGAAGGTCGGTGTCCCGGAGCTTCAGAGCTCAGCCCCTCTCCAGATCAGGCAAAGGCTCTCGATCAACTCAGTCACAGTTATCTTCAAGAGACAAAACGTCTGCGCATGGAGCTTCTCTCAAAGCGGCTGGAACTAAGAGAATTTCTGACGGATCCCTCGGTGAAGGGTGAGTCGATCCATGCCAAGACCTCTGAGATTGTGGAGCTCCAGTCCAGGTTGGAAGAGACAGCGACTGACTACTTATTGAAGGTAAGAAACCTACTGACCCAAGAGCAACTGAAAAACTGGTGTCCTGAAAAGGACCTTTTCAGGTCTCAGCGGATGATGGAGAGACCGCACTTCATGCCTCAAAGACCGTCACCCCCTCACGAAGGAACAAAGAAGGAATAGCGGCGGAGTCGATTTTGTCCAAACCGGCCACAAAGATCAGACCTAGCTTCTCACCCGTTTATCTGGCCATTTTCTCAGGAATCATTCTCGTCATCTTGATCATCAACGGTCTCTTGGAGATTAATCGAACGCAAAGAGGCTTCTTCCTTCTTCTGGAGAGGGAGGCGAATCTTATTCTCCAGAGTTTGCAGAAGAACATGGAGGAAACGTCGGAGGCGCTCACCCTTCTGGACAGTTCACCAGAGGAACGTCTGTCTCATCCTTCCCTCTCTGCATTCCTCAACGGCCTGGAGGAATTTGTCGCTGAATATCTTGTAGACACGGCGTACCGCGTGGACCAGAGAGATCGAGAAAAACCTCTGGTCGCTCTTGAACTCCACTCTATCGCCAACGAATCTTTCGCATCTGCCATTGAATTCTATGATGTGAAAGGAGACTTACTTAAGAGCTGGCCTTCTCCCCCCTTCCTTCTGAATCGGCGACCGCTCCTCCGTGAATTGATCGAAAAGAAAAGATCTGTCGTCATCGACCTTTTCGGAAAGTCCCTCGTTGGCGAGGGACTTTGGTTCTCGATTGCCGTTCAGAGAAAAAGGGCTCCGGGCATCGTGGCTCTCTATCTAAATGGTCAGCAGATGAAGCAACTCCTTTGGCAATTTGCGATTCAGAGGGCCATCTCGAGCATCGGCCTCAGGGAAGGAATCCTCTATGTCTCTGTCTACGACGGACACTTGAGGATGGTTGCCCACACGGACCCCACCTTCACCGGGAAGGCGGAAGAAGATACCTTTCTCAGGGATTCGCTCCAAAAGAATGAACTCGTTTCCCGTCGTGACCGGTCGAAAACAGGAGAAGGGATCTTTGAGGTGGCGAAACCCATCGCCTTCGCCCCAGAAGGCAGAGCGCTCCTCTCCATGGGATACAGTCTGAAGGAGCTCCAACCGGTCCTTTCTCAGATCAAAAGAAATGTGGCCCTCTCAATCTTCTTCTTCCTCTTTTTCGGGGTATGTGCCGTCACCTTGATCTGGCTCAATCAGAACCGGCATCTCCAGAGAATGAAAGAGATGGAGGATCGAATCCGACTCGCCGAAAGGCTGTCCTCCCTCGGTCATCTGGCCGCAGGGGTGGCCCATGAGATACGCAATCCTCTCAACGCCATTGGCATGGGCCTTCAGAGACTCAGGCGGGAATTCGTTCCTCAAGAGGAACCGAAGAAGGTGGAATACCTCGCCTTCGCCGATATGATGTCGAAAGAAATTCGAAGGGTGAATGATATTGTCGAGCAGTTCCTCACCCTCTCGCGGCCTTCCCAGCTCCATCTTACGATTGCCTCTCTCGAAGAACTTCTGAAAAATCTCGTCCTCCTTCTTCAGGAGGAGGCTTCATCCCAGGGAATCCGCCTCCAGCTCGAGATGAGCCCAGAGCTTCCCTCGGTTAAAATGGATGCAGAGAAGCTTAGGCAGGCACTCCTCAACCTACTGAAGAACGGGATCCAGGCCATAGAGAACGGAGGAACGGTTCGAATTGAAGCCCGGGCTTTGAAAGATCGGATTGAGGTTGCCATCTCAGATACAGGGGCCGGCATTTCATCTGATCAGATGGAGAAGATCTTCAACTATTACTACACCACCAAGGAGAAAGGAGTGGGACTGGGACTTCCCATCGCCCACAGGATCATCGAAGCCCATGGAGGTCAGTTGAAGGTAGAGAGTCAGCTGGGTTCTGGGACGAAAGTCACCGTCGCTCTCCCCGTGACCCAAGAAGGGTTCAAGTGGCAAGGGGTTTAGGGTCCTGGCGAATTTTGAGCCCTCCAAATCCCTGCCCCCTAAGGACATCATCATGGAAAAGGCTAGGATTCTGATTGCTGAGGATGAGAAAATACAAAGAGACCTACTCGAGGGGTTCCTTAGGAAAGAAGGATTCTCTGTACACGCTGTCTCAAACGGCAGGGAAGCGTTGCAGACATTGGGGGACCATTTTTTCGATATCGTTCTTCTCGATTACAAAATGCCTGAACTCGACGGGCTTCATACCTTGAAAGAAGTCCGAAAACGGTACCCCGAACTTCCTGTCGTGATGATGACTGCCTACGGAACAGTGGAAACAGCCGTGGCCTCCATGAAGGAGGGTGCCCTCGATTATCTCACAAAGCCAATCGAACTGGACGAGCTCCTTCTCATCCTCCAAAAAGTGATTGAGCGTTCTCAGCTTATTCGAGAGAACAGGGAGCTAAAGGCCAGGCTTCAGGAACGGTACGCGTTCGCCAACATTCTTTATGAAAGCCCAAAGATGGAAGAGCTGATGGGGCTCGTTTCCCGTGTGGCACCGAGTCAAGCCACCGTGCTCATTGCAGGAGAAAGTGGAACGGGGAAAGAGTTGATTGCCAACGCGATTCATTACGCAAGTTTCCGGGCGGCAAAGCCCCTTGTCAAGGTGAGCTGTGCAGCCATTCCCGAGACGCTTCTTGAAAGTGAACTCTTTGGCCACGAAAAAGGGGCCTTTACTGGAGCGATCCAAAGAAGAATCGGCCGATTCGAGGAAGCCCACGAGGGAACTCTCTTTCTCGATGAGATCGGCGAACTCTCTCCGAGTACTCAGGTGAAACTCTTAAGAATTCTTCAGGAGAAAGAATTCCAGCGCCTTGGTTCCAATATGACTCTCAAGACCGATGTGAGGGTTTTGACTGCTACGAATCGAAATCTCGAAGAGGCGATAAAGAAGGGGCAGTTTAGAGAGGACCTCTATTACCGGCTCAATGTCATCTCCATCCACTTGCCTCCGCTACGAGAGAGGAGAGAAGATATTCCCCTTCTCCTCGATTATTTCCTAAAGAAATACGCCAAAGAGAATCAGAAATCGGTCACGGACATCTCCAAAGAGGCCAGGCATCTCCTTCTCCGTCATACTTACCCGGGCAATGTGAGAGAGTTGGAAAACCTCATCGAGAGGGCGGTCGTTCTCTGCCGGGGCGAAGTGATCACTACCGAAGACCTACCTTTCCAGTTACGAGAGGGTAAACCCGAAGAGTGGCAGGCTCTTCATCAGAAGGGAAAAGGGTTGGTAGAATCCTTGGAAGAGATAGAAAAGGATGTGATCCTGAAGGCTCTTCAACAGCACCAGGGTGTTCAAACCAAAGCGGCTGAGAGTCTTGGAATTAGTGAACGGGTGCTTCGTTATAAAATGAAAAAATATACCATCCGTCAGGCTTGAACTCCCTCTCTTTTCTATGCGACCGATCTAAAACAAAATGATTTGAAACAGAGCGGGATCTTTGATACATTAAGGAATCGTGTGAGCAGAGCGAAGCTCCCCGCCCATCCCGTTAAGACGGGACAGGCACGGCGGGGCTTCCAGCCGACTTGCCCGTGGCACAAAGTCTTTGAGTCTGACTTCGTGTCGGTTTCCTTTTCCCCAAGAACGATGCAATCCATGGAGAACTGAATGACCTATGATCGTTACCGATTCTCTTTTGGCTATGGCTTGACTCCGATGATCAAGAAATTGATCGTTATCATGGCCGCTCTCTTCTTCCTGCAAGAGGTCGTGAGCGGTCGGATTAATCTCTATCTTGGACTCGTGCCTCTTCTCGTTTGGAAAAAATTCTTTCTCTGGCAACTCTTGACCTACATCTTCCTCCACGGTGGGATTTCTCACATCCTCTTCAACCTCCTGGCCCTGTGGATGTTTGGTGGAGAGCTCGAGAGCTATTGGGGTTCAGGCAAATTCTTGCGATATTTCTTGTTCTGTGGCATCGGTGCGGGGATCTGCACGGTCGTTTTCTCGCCGTATCAATTCATTCCTGTGGTCGGAGCTTCCGGTGCCATTTATGGAATCCTTTTGGCCTTTGGCTGGCTTTTCCCAAACCGTCTGATCTACCTCTACCTCCTCGTCCCCATCCCGGCGAAGTACTTTGTTATCATCTTCGGCCTCATTGAGCTTTATTCATCCATGGACGGAACCGGGGGGGGCGTTGCCCATCTGACCCATCTGGGAGGCCTTATTTTCGGGATCCTATACATGGCCTACCCGATCATCCGACAGAAAGTCCGTAGGGAATATTACAAACGGAAGCTGTCCCAGAGAGGGCCCGGAAAGGGTGGAGTCTACCACTAACACCAACATAGAAGAAAGTGCCAAGAATTCAAAAACCCGACAAAAATAGAACCAGGCCCGTAAGGATGGTTCTCTTGGAGAACTTTGGCCCTGCCTACGCGTAGCCCCGCCTCCAGAAGCCTTGCGGAGGCAGGCGCTTCGGCGAAGGCAGGGCCGAGCCATTCACAGTCAAACTCAGGCGATCCAATTGCGGTGGAGCCCCACGGGCAAAGCTCGTGGTACCTTCCCCAACGGCCATGTGGGGCGACATTCCCTGACTAAGGCCGGGGTTAGTATCGGGGGTTCTTCTGCTGTCGGAATGACGCCCGCCATTTCAAAGTTCCTGAAAGAGAGCCATCCTGAAAGGGCCAACGACAAATGAATATCA
>Ga0315287_10009145_pt1 | contig 10014 bp, 10 predicted proteins | sample YL17G11_0_MG_FD_205037 | JGI IMG/M metagenome (GOLD analysis project Ga0315287, IMG submission 205037) | Sediment microbial communities from Yellowstone Lake, YNP, Wyoming, USA - YL17G11_0 | ecosystem: Environmental > Aquatic > Freshwater > Lake > Sediment | place: USA: Wyoming | collected... | reverse complement strand
CCCCTCGGGAGACACATTGCCGTCGAAGCGCAACAGGAAAGCAGCGACATTGGCGACCACGGACATGCCGAGGTACACGATGACTGTAATCGGGCGTCGGATCTGGAGCACGAACCGCTTCACCGTGTCGCCCATTCCCGCGGAGGCATGCTTGTTCAATACCAAGACCAGTTCCTATTCCCTTCGTACTCCAATGTCCTCGAATAGCGCGTCGGCCCGATCTGCGCCTTGCTCGCGTATTGATACTACGCTGCGCGTCAATGTCCGCGGCGGTCCGGCGAGACCCGCACGCCACGCCTCACGCACGTCTGAAACCGCGAGCACGATCCCTGGCTGCACTTCCCGCGGGTCTTCCGCAATTCACAGCCAGCCGCAGGCCGGCTCCGGAGCTGTGGGTCCAGGACCCGCCGCCCGGAAACGTGTCCTCCGCTTCGGGTGCACTGGTAGTCGCGGTGCCGCTCCTCGTGACCGAGCACTTCCTGATAGTACGCCTACCGCGCATCCCACCCGCGAGCGGTCCTCACCTCCGCAGTTGGGTTCGGCAAGCCGACAGTTGCCCTTCGCGATGACTTGGTACCGAACGCTCAACGGTGCGCCAGGTACTGTAGGATTCTTCGTCAGTCGTTGCAGACGCACAAAGAGACCAGGGTTCGACCCGACGACGGCATGCACACGCACCGCGATGCCGAACCGGCCAACGACGAGGCCCGTGTGATCTCCCGGGAGCCCGATTCCGTCGCCTCGTGAGAACGCCGCCGAGTTATCATAAGCTCACATCTCGGCCTCGTCGCACGCGCGGCAGCTGCACGCCGCGCCGTGGTGAGACCTTGGTTGCCGAGCGTAAGCCGGGAGGCCATTCGCCCTGCTCATCATGGTGCCGCGTAGTCCACTCCACCCACTGGGGGAAGAATTGAGCTACTTTGTACATGAGTCAGCCTATGTTGACACACCGTGCCAGATCGGTGATGGAACGAAGATCTGGCATTTCTGCCACGTTCAAAAGGGCGCCACAATCGGCAACAACTGTGTCTTTGGGCAGAACTGCAACGTGGCCAACGACGTCATCATCGGGTCGAACGTGAAGGTTCAGAACAACGTGTCGATCTATACCGGGACGGTCATCGAGGACGACGTGTTTCTGGGACCGTCTTGTGTCCTCACCAACGTGACGAACCCGCGATCGCAGATCAACCGCCATTCGCTCTATGAGCGCACGCTGCTCAGGCGCGGCTGTTCGATCGGCGCGAATGCGACTGTCGTGTGCGGGGTGACCGTCGGCCGCTATGCATTCGTCGCGGCGGGAGCAGTCGTCACTCGCGATGTACCTGACTACGGTCTCGTCGTCGGCCTCCCGGGCCGAGTCGTGGGGTGGGTCGGCCGACACGGTGTCCGGCTGCCGGCCGCAGACGCAGACGCACTGACCGTCTGCCCCGAGAGCGGGCTGCGCTATCGCGTTGTCGGACCGGATGTTCTTCGCTGCCTCGACCTCGACGAGGACCTGCCGCTGCCACCGGGCATGGCCGTCGGGGACCGGCTCTATCGTGAACTCCGTCCCCGGACATAGGAGCGCCCGGACGGGCCGCCGCAACCCCGACCGTCGCCTTGCTCCGTCACGCCGGGCCTGCGGAGTGGCGCGCCGCCGCAGCCACCGCCCGGATCTCTCCGACAGAAGGCGGGGGGGGGGACACCTGAAGAATGACCGCGAGCGCCGTCCGGAAGATGACGCCAAGGTCTGAGACGCACGTCCGCCGCCTCAAGTACTCGGCACAGCCCACGAGCTTGTACGGCTGGAGCACGTCGAGGTAGAAACGTTCCCGCTCCTCAGAAACGCTGGCGAGGACCGACTCCTCGTCGATCAGTCGAAGCGTCACTGGATCCGTGATTCCAGGGCGAGCGCGGAGCACTTCGCGCCACGCCGGGTCGGTGAGATCAACGTAGCGCGGGACCTCGGGGCGAGGCCCCACGAACGACATGTCTCCCCTCGCGATGTTCCACAGTTCGGGCAGTTCGTCCACTTTCAGCCGCCGCAGCCATCGGCCGAGGCCCGTGACCCTCGGGTCGCCGCTGGCCGTCACGCCGTGCGGCGCGTCGTGGACTCTCATCGTGCGGAACTTCATCAGCGTGAACTCCACGCCGTACCGGCCGACCCGTGGCTGGCGGAAGATCACGGGCCCGGGGGACGTGAGCCGCACGCCGATCGCGACCAACGCGAGAACCGGGGAGAAGACAACAATCCCCAGGATGGCCGCCGCTGCCTCCACGACGCGCGGGATCCCAGGCGGAGGATCGCCCTGGTCAACGCCGGAATGACTCAACGATATCACGAACCGCCTCAATCACGTCGTCGACGTCGTCGTCGGACAAGCGAGGGTGCAAGGGCAGGCTGACGAGACGCTCGTAGTTCGCAGCCGCAACCGGGAAGTCATGGATCGAGTAGCCGTACTTCTCCCGGTAGTACGGATGCACGTGAACCGGGATGAAATGCACCGACGCCCCGATGTTGCGCGTCCGCAGTTCCTCGATGAACTGGCTGCGCCCGATCCTCAGGGCCTCGAGGTTCAACCTCAGCGGGTAGATGTGCCACGCCGACTCGACGTCTGCCCGTTCCGTCGGGGTCTCCAGTTCGGGGAGGCCGCCAAGCTCCGACTGGTAGCGTTGCACGACCTGGCGACGCCGGTCCTGGAATCGCGGTAACTTCTTCAGTTGCTGCAAGCCGAGGGAGGCTTGAATGTCGGTCATATTGCACTTGAATCCGGGCAGGACGACCTCGTAGAACCACGAACCTTCGGAGCTGTAGCGTTTGTACGCATCCCGGCTCATGCCGTGGAGGCTCCACATCCGTGCCCGTGCGATGAGATCAGGATCGCCGGTGAGCATGCCGCCTTCGCCCGTGGTCATGTTCTTGGTGGCGTAGAAGCTGAAGGCGGTCGCAGTGCCGATCGTGCCTACCAGACGCCCCTTGTAGCGGGCTGGCAGAGAATGCGCCGCATCCTCCAATACGAAGAGTTTGCGAGCCCCCGCCAGATCGAGCAGTGGGTCGAGGTCGCAGGGGTGGCCGTAAATGTGCACGGGTAACACACCCTTCGTTCTCGAGGTGACGGCTCGCTCCACGGCCTTGGGGTCGATGCACAGCGTGTCGGGTTCAACGTCGACCAGTACGGGACGGGCCCCAAGGTGCTCGATGACATGCACCGTCGAGCAGAATGTCATCGTCGTGGTGATAATCTCGTCCCCGGGTCCTGTCCCAAGCGCCGCCAGAGCCACCTGCATCGCATCGGTCGCGGAGGACACGGCCAGCGCATCCGGCGCTCCAACGAACTGTGCAAAGTCTGACTCAAACTGTTTGGTCTTCGGCCCCGTCGTGATCCAGTCTGTTCTCAGGGTGTCGACAACCTCGGCGATTTCCTCCTCGCCAATGAAGGGAGGCGAAAACGGCAGGAATTTAGATCTCATCTTTTCTCTGACCTCCGCCAGGCTGGCGCTCGACGAAATCTGCCCGGCTCTCCTGCGGCATCATCACTCCGGCACTCTGGGCCTTGTACCGTGTAAAGATTGCCACAGCCTTCCTCGCCCTGTACGTTCGCCGCGTCAGGCGGCCGAGGAGGCGAAGCCCCCACATGGGCGTGATCTGACTGGCGAGGTGGTAACTACCCGACAGTGCCAGTCGTTGTCTGATCGGCACGAGATTCCATCCCATCCGCGTCTTGAAGTGGTCGAGGTCGGGAGTGGGCTCCAATGAGCCGAGTCCATAACAGATCCCCGCACAACCCGGATCCTGGAGATAGTGCTGCCCCGCGACGTATGCCAGTGCGTTGTTGGGGTATGCCTGACGCGTCTCGGACAGCGCATGATTCACGATCCACTCAACCCAACCGTCGATTTCCACTGCGATCAGAAACGCCGCCAAGCGGCCCTCCAAGAACGCGCACCAACTCGCAAGGCCTTGGCATTGTGACGCCGCATAGCAGTAGCGAGTCCAGTACGACTCGTCCACGAACTGGTTTCCGACATGTTGCCGCGCTGCCGTGTCACGGTTGAGTCGCAAGCCTTCTCGCGCAAGGAATGCGAACTCCGTTCTCTCAATCGTACAGCGCTCAAGTGCGCGGAGCGTCTGGTTCCTCGCCTTCCGGTGCAGAGCCTTGAGTCCGTAGTCACGGTTGCAGTTGATTGTTAGCGTGCTCTCGAATCCGAACTGCGCTGGGTCTGTCGGAAAGCGAAGGGCGCGTAGCCGGTGCTCAGCCAATAGCCACCCTATGGTTTCCTCACTCAGAGACACGGTCCTGAAGTGCGGGACGGCGAGTAATACTCTCGGCTGGACGTCGTACCACGTGGCACCACCGGCGCTGAGGATCTTGTGGCCCAGTCGCCCTAGGAATTCATAGAAGTCGCCTGCTGGCACACCTTCTCCCCGGAGGACGCTTCCCATTCGGTGCGCGTCAATTCAAAAAGGATCTCCGTTGGCTGACTCGCTGCGGTAACCGCCGACTGCTGCGCGGCGTGCCGGAAGCCGCACTTTTCGAGAACCCGTTGGGATGCCCGGTTTGTCCTGTCAGTTCGAGCCGTGAGGGCATCCACTCCGAGTGAGGTAAACGCGTAGTGCAAGGCCTCGCCAACGGCGACGGTGGCAAGGCCCCGTCCCCAGTATCGTTCCCCGATCCAGTACCCAATCTCGGCGTGGCCCTGTGCGCAGACGGCTTCAAGCGTGACAGTGCCAACGGGCACGGGCGACGTTCCAACGAATACGCCGAGTCGCTCCCGCTTCAGGGCATGCCGAACCCGTGCCAGGAGCGGCCCGAAGCGGCTTGCGAACTCCCGACCGCTGGCTCCTGTGTCCTTCCTGAGCGGCAGCCTGGAGAGGCGAGCCACATCCCCCCTCCAGTGCACTAGATGAAGGGCAGCCAACCGGAAAAGACCGATTCGGGCCACCCGAATCGCATCTTGGCCTTCCGGGGTCCGTTGGCCTGCGCGCTCACGAATCAGTTCGCGTTGCGGCACCATGCACCCGACGGAAGATCTCCGAGAACTTCGCACCACCACTGGACAGGGAGAGATGCTCCCGGTAGTAACTGGCCGCCCTCTCACCCATGGCGCGGATCGTCGATTCGGGCATGGCCTGCATCTGGCACACCACGTGGGCAAGCGCTTCGGGCTCTCCAGGCGGGCAAACACAGCCGCCGCCGGACACCGTGACCAGCGCCGCGGCGTCACCGGCGACGGCCATCAAAATAGGCCGGCCCACCGCCAAGTATGCCTGAGTCTTGGAGGGTACGGTGATGCGGAAGAGAGGGTCCGGCTTCGCGTGGACCAAAAGGACGTCAGCTTGGGGAAGAGTACGCGCAATGCTGCTGTGGGGCTGTCCGGGAAGGAACTTGACGTCCGACAAGCCCGCCGCGCTGGCGCTACGCTTCAGATTCTCCGACTCTACCCCTTGGCCTACGAACACGAACTGAACATTCGGAGCCCTCGCCTCAACGATTCTCGCCGCAGCAAGCACGGTTTCAAGCCCCTGGGCCGCACCCATGTTTCCAGCAAACATGAAATTGAAGCGACCCTGCAACCCCATGTCGGCCCTCAAGCCCTCGTCTCGTTCATGAGGACGAATCACTTCCTCCTCGCACCAGTTGTAGACCACCGAGACATTATCGGGGCCAAGTCCGCGCTCGGCAAGGAGTTCCTTGAATCCCGGGGAGAGTACAACTACGTGGCTGGCCGATCCGTTTACGAGCCAACACCAGCGGTCGATGACGCCAAGAACATACCGGTTCCCCACCGTTCCCGTCGCGAGAAGGCTATCCGGCCAGACGTCCTGGATGTTGTAGACGAACGGAACCCGACGCGAGTGACGAAGGGCGGGAGCCGGTAACCCGATCGTGGCAGGACCCTGAGAAACGACAGACGACGTCGGGGGTCTCGCACGCAAAGGTGCCAATGACGCGTGAAGAAAGGGCGAAACTCACATGGTTGAGCACCCGAAGCGCACGGGAACGCCCATGAAAGGGGAAGTGCGGAACTCTGACGACCGCAATGCCGTCCACCGCTTCACGCTGAACCGACCGAACTCGGTAGCCGGGGTATAGCCTCCCTTTCGGGTAGTGCGGGAACCCCGTCAGCACTTGTCCTGCAACCGGCGGTACTCGGCTGGCATCTGAATGCGCTCACGTGAGCCATGCGCGGCGGAAGAGCACAACACGTATCGTGGGTCTTCCTGCCGAGTCGTCTTGCGCACGCATGAGTCGTCGGTGGACCGATCGTGGATTGCCGATGTGTGCGATTCTCTCCCTTGAAATCCGTTGTGTTGCCGGCGGAGTAGTCTCACGAGCGGAGACGCCAACGGAGCAGTTGAGTCACGATGCTTTTGCGCTGGGCCTCACCGCTTCGGCAGCGGCCAGGATGGTTCCTGCCAGACGCTGGACGCCGACCGCTCTGGAGAAGTGCCTCAGGCCGTACTTGCGACCGCGCTGTCCCATCTCGTCGAGCACTGCAGGCGGCAGTGTGGCGACTCTGGCCATCTGGGCCGCCAGCCAGTCAACCCGATCGGGTTCGCCCAGCCAACCACATTCGGCTTCCCGGATACAGCGCGCCGTGTCGCTCGTGGCGTCTAGCGTTCCCAAGACCGGCTTCGCGGATAGCAGGTACGCCATCAACTTCGAGGGAACGGAACTCATGCCGGCACCGCTGCGCAACGGCAGAAGACACACATGCGCCAGGCTCTGGAGTAGCGGTACATTGGCCACCTCGGGGTCGGAAACGAACTGGACTCCGCTTGCTCGTAAACGTGCGGCCAGTGCCACACAGGCCGCCTTGGCTGAACCATCGCCCGCGATGACCAGTTGAGAGCGTTGAAGCCGTGCAGCATGAAAAGCCTCAATGAGCAATTCCACGCCCGCCACAGGGCCCACGTTGCCGAGGTAGAGGAACGTAAACCGGTCTTCTGGAATTCCGTACCGCGCACACGCTTCCGCCCGGTCTGGCAACCGGTCGAACCGTTGCTCATCGATCCAATTGGGAACCACGACAACCTTTTCACGTGCGAGCCCACGGCTCTCCATGTAGATGCGCTGCATGTTCTCAGAAATCGCCACGACACACGCCGCCCGACGGGCAGCCCATTGATCCAGCGCCGTAAGCGGCTTGGACACAATCCTCCGAGCCAGACCCGGAAGCTTCACCAGTAGCGATTCCGGATAGAGATCCTGAGAGTGGAGCACCAGCGGAACGCCGCGCCGTTCGCAATGCCAGGCGAGAAGGGCCTGGCTCAACAGTGGCCAGGTGTTCGCGTAGACGACATCCACGTCGGAGACGTGGTGTCCAAGGTACCGGCAGACGTGGCGACCAAAGCTCCAACTCTCGCGAAGCCGCAGCAGCAGGCGTGATCGGGGACATGTGAACGATGGGAGGCGTACGACTTCCACCCCAGCTTCAGAGCGCACAAGAGGACGGCCGACTGGCCGAAGTGCGGAGTAATCCGTTCCAAGCGGCCGGGATGGAGGGGGACACAACACCGTGACTCGCGCACCGGCTGCAGCCAGGTGAATAGCCAAGTCCCGTCCCACTTGCGCTGACACAACAGGCTCCGGAGGGTAAACAGCGTTGACGATGACGACATGCCGTGTGCAGGCGAGTCCTCGAATCACTGTCCTCCTAGGGAGTTCTCTGTGCGAACGTGTCCCCCCAATGGCTCTTTCCCGTCGATGTGTCTGAACGCCCAACGCTAGCTCGCAGCTGCTCCTGCTGGTGGCTTCCTCGGGCGTGACAGCTGAGTGTTGACCATCAGTGCATTGTGGGCGTCATCGAAAAGGCGCGCTGCTCAAGCGCGTGACCCGCGCAGACGAAGGGGATCGCCGCTGTCATTGTGTTCGTGCCCGCCGCAGCACGGACCTCGAGCCGCGAGCCAGCTTCTCTCGGTGATCAGTCGCGACGCAGAGACACTCAAGCCGCTGTTTCGATCTTCGCTCGCCTCCCTAGGAGGCCGCCCTCAAGAGGCGTTCGTGTTCCATGATTTCCTCTTCGGTGAAGCGCATCCGCAGAACCTTGGCCGGCACTCCGCTCACGATCGCGTAGCGGGGAACGTCGCCTCGCACGACGCTGCCGGCGGCAATGATGGAACCTCGTCCGATCGTAGCCGGCGTCAGGAAGATGGCCCCATGCCCTATCCACACGTCGTCTTCGACGACGATCTTGTACTTATCACCACGTCCGGAGTCCCACATCGCGGTTCCGACCACGTCGAATCGATGGTCGTCGCTGTTGAGAAACGCCACGTTGGCCGCGATCATCACCTTGTTACCGATCTCCGTGTCCGCCAGGAATATGCATCTCGAGCCAATGCCGACCCAGTCGCCCAGTACGATGTGTCGGTGCGGTGACCAGAAGCTGGCGCTCCACTGGCAGTGGATATACCGGCCGTGCCTGATCCACGGATAGCGAATCCGGAAGATCAGGAAGTTGCGGATGGCGTTGAGCGCGCGTTTCACGTCGATCGCAAGGCTCATGCGCGCCTCCTGTCCGGAAACCAGTTCCGAAGGGTCTCCAGCAGAGGGGCGACCTCGCCTTCCCAGTTGTGTCGCGCGAGAAAGGCCTCCCGGGCCCGCCGCCCCATCTCCCGGCACATGTCGGGATTGTCCCGCAGGCGGACAATGGCATCCGCAATACTGGCTGGATCCTCAAAATCGGCTAGTACTCCGCATCGTTCTGCTCTGATCACCGGGGCGATGCCCTCGTCATAGACCGGGGCAAGGATAGGCAAGCCAGAGGCCATGTACTCGTACAGTCGGTTCGGTTGGGTCCCGGCCCCGAGTAGCCGTCCGTGCCCAATCATGCCGAGGTCGCAAGATCGAAGGACTTCTGGCACTTGCGCCATCTGGATCGGAGCTCGAAGGTCCACCACGTCGTTCAGACCCAGGTGCGCGACTTCGGCTTCAAGATTGGCGCGGGCGCTCACGGATGTCTGATCGACCCATTGGAACATCACGACCCGTAGTCCTGGCACTCTAGCTGCGGCAAGCGCCAGAGCACGGAGGACGGTGGCCGTTCCGTTGGAGACAATGCTCTTGCCGTGCATGATCGTGAAGGTCCGCCTTGTGGCGCTGCACACGTCGGCTGGCAGTGGGTCGGCGAACCACTTCGGCGCGCAGTTGCGAACGACCATACATTCGCGGGCGCAGGCGCGATACGGCGCGAGCACGCCCTCGCTGACGCCTATCACCAAGTCACACTTCGAGCACGATCGTGAGATCAGAGTCCGAACGGCAAGGCGGGCGAGGGGAAGAGCGAACCGCGGCGCCCAGTTTTGGACATGCAAGCGATCGTACAGTTCATGCATGTCGAACACCGCCCGTGCTTTGAACTTCTTTGCCAGAGCAACAGCCACGGGTGCGGAATCTGGCTCGGTCGCAAGATAGACATCCACTCGCTCAACGCGAGCTGCCGTCCGAGCCAATCTTCGCGAAAACAGCCTCGCCATTCGGCTCTGGGGGCGCACAAAGAGCCGGTACGAACAACCCGCAAGCGGCGGGGGGGCCCCGGGACCCTCGACGTACTTGTAGTCTGGGCCAACCCAAGTGACCTGGACACCGTCCCGAACGAGCGACTCGGCCAGTTTTCGCCGCAACCGCACATCGTCAACCGGGTGCCCGGTTGTGAGGATACACACGTGGATGGGATTAGACGTATCGTGCATTCTTCTTGATCACCGAAGGAAACCTGCTCGGCGGAGGATGTCGCGGCCAGCCGTCAGCGCTCTGGCGACCAGCGTGGATGTGGGATATTCGTCGTGGCTGTGCAGCGGGAGCGCCATGATCTGGTTCCACTCATCGGTTGAGAACTTCAGCTTCCTGAGGATCAACTCGAGGTCATCTCTCATCATCTCTTCGGTGTACGCCGTTGACTGCAACTCCTCCAACGCGGCATCCCGGGAGATCTGTCCACTGAGAATCAGGCTGGACAGGTGGGCCAGGCGTTTGTCGTAGCCGAAACGCTTCGGCAGCCACCATCCCTGAAAATATCGGGTCCACC
>Ga0315287_10009142_pt1 | contig 10017 bp, 12 predicted proteins | sample YL17G11_0_MG_FD_205037 | JGI IMG/M metagenome (GOLD analysis project Ga0315287, IMG submission 205037) | Sediment microbial communities from Yellowstone Lake, YNP, Wyoming, USA - YL17G11_0 | ecosystem: Environmental > Aquatic > Freshwater > Lake > Sediment | place: USA: Wyoming | collected... | reverse complement strand
CGTGTGGCCTCGACATCACCGAGCAACTTGGAGAATTCGTCGAAGGCGGCTATCTCCACGGTGCAGCCGCCGGAGAGTTGCTCCTCGATGCTGGCCAACGCCGCCGGCGGCAATATGCCCCGGTAGGGAGCGACGACCCGCTCCCGGTACTCGTGGGCCGCCTGCTCGGGGTCGATGTTGAGCGCCAAGAGACCAGGTACGCCGGGGACGCCCGTCGGTGAACCGTCGAGCTTCACGCCAAGCACTTCGTCCAAGTTCGACGCCGGGTCGGTGCTGACGAGCAACACCCGCTTGCCGGCATCGGCCAGCCCGATGGACAGGGAGCACGCGACTGAGGTCTTGCCCACGCCCCCCTTGCCGGTGAAGAAAAGGATACGGGTGGGATTCTCAACGAGCAGCGGTGTCCTCGCAGACATCAGCAACAGCCTCCACTCTTGGTGGTTGCTGGTTCGCTGGGATCTGACGGACCGCAGCAGCTGGTGGGCTCGGCGTCCACCCTCTCAACCGTGACAGCGCTCGCGTCGACTTCGTGCGTTCCCCGGAGCAGATACTTCTCGGCGAGCTGAAGGACGGCTCTCGCTGGGGTGTCCTTCACGTTCTTGGCCATGGTCACGGCCGCCATCATGTCCTCGCTCGACACACCCAGCTTCCGAGCCTTGTCGAAGTGGAACTTGAAGCAGGGCTCGCAATTGGAGGCGATGGCCGCTCCGATGGCGACCAACTCGTTTACAGCTTCCGTGTATATGCTGGGAGTGGGCGCATCCAGGCCGGCCCACTCCGCCAACTCATCGCGCGAAGGGTACCGGCCGCTGCTCTTGACCTCGCCGTCGACTTTGACCAGCGGAAGCGCTTCCTCGCCTTGCGCCTCGAGAGCCGACTTGACGGCCGCATCCGCGGCGAATGCCCCGGGATCCTGCGCCAGATTGAAGCGCTCCACGGAAACGCCCTGGCTCGTCAGCCAGTCGAGGTCGGCGGCGAAACGCACGAGCTCCGGATCGACGGAGGGGCCGCAGATGCCGGTGGAACAGCACATTGCGGGGTCGAATACTTGAAGCTGAACCATCAGTGGAGACTCCTTCTTGGTGGTGATCTTACGTGGGCATTCGCGCAGAACAGCCGTTACAGGGTCGACACCAGCTGCTTCAGGCGGAACAGCGTTTCGGTCCTGGTGCAGTAACAGATGCGGGGAAGATCGAGCTCCCCTTCGATGAGGCCCGCTTCCCGAAGCACTTTCAGGTGCTGAGAGATGGTCGACTGGGCCAGGGGAATCTCGCGGAAGATCGCGCCGCACATGCAACCCGGCTCCTCAGCAAGGAGGCGCAGTATGCGGATCCGCACCGGATGGCTGATGGCTTTGGCCAACCGAGCCAGTTCTTCGTCCGCCGCTTCGTCCGAGAGAGATCGCGCCTCTGACAAGGGAGCGCTGGGCTCACAGCACTTCTCCCGATCGACGTCTGCTATTTCAATGCCCATGTGTCTTCTCCTGAGTAGTTCGTTTATCTACGATACACGATGCTACGACAAGCTGCAACCCTGGGCCACCGGGGGAGCGACTAGTAGATGCCACTCATCGACGGATGTGAGGCTACACACCAAACGAGCCAAAGGGATGTACAGTGGTCCTATGAGCGCAGGCTCAGAAGGGCCGGGCGCACGACTTTGCGGAGGCTTTGGGCCAGTCAAATGACAGCCTCTCTTACCACTTTCCCCCAGCGCGGCGAGTTCGACAAAGCAAGGCATGCGCTCCAGGATCTGGGCCTTGGCTACGAAGTCATCTCACCCGATCCTGGCTATGCCCAGGTCGGCACGCCATCTCTAGCTGTGGACACCGAGACACGCCTACGGTTCGCCTCCCACGGTGATGACTTTCTGTGCTCCGGCTGGGTGGACTACCGGCCGGCGAACATCAACGTCCCGCCCGAGCCCCCGCCCGAGTTCTCGGAGGATATGTTCGGCAAGGCAGCCGTCATGGTTCTCGCCCCGTGCGTGGCTGATCAGACGAAGATACGCCTGGTCGCCCATATCGGCGGAGACCTGACCGCGGTCCTCCCCTACCTGAACTCGGAGATGCGTGGTGCTTCGTACAACCGGAACGGGCCCACCCTCACGTTCATGGACGGCTACCGCATGGTCTCTCTTTATCCGCGCCGGATCACCGTCGCCAAGGCCGATGAGCTCGTCGATGGCTGGAGGACCCTCGAGACCATCCGCTGCCGATCAAACACCGTTTGGGCGCGGCGCGCAGAGATCCAGCCCTGTTACGAGATGCGCAAACGGCCGCCGGTGCTGGAAATCTTCAGGCGTCTGCCGCGCACCAACTGCGGTCTCTGCGGAGAGCCGACCTGCATGGCGTTTGCGGCTCAGGTATGGCAGGGCCAGCGGCCGGTTCGCGACTGCCGACCATTCTTTGAGGGTGACCAGAACTACCTCAAGGATGCACTCGTGGAGATATGTCTCGGTCTGGCCACGGATTGACACGAGCGATCGAAGGAGACCGCGATGAAGAAAGCTCTGAATCTGATCCTGGAGGAACAAGACCTTATCGAACTGATGCGCATCCTCTTGGACGAGGACGCCGAGGGCGCTCTGGTATTTCTCAAGACGCACTTCCACGGCAAAGCCCGCGACCTTCTCGAGGGTGGCTGAAAGGTGATGATCCACGTGCCCGGTACGGGCGTCACACAGATCAGTGGTCCTCGCATACACACGCTTTAACGGTTATAATCGTGGCGCGCATCCAATCCAAGCGTGTGAGGATTCAATGGCACCGGTTCCCAAGGATGCAAACCTCCTGGCGCGGCAGCTTAAGGCTTTGGCCGACGAGACCCGGCTGCAGACGGTGGTATTGCTCGCCGATCATGCGGAGTTGTGCGTGTGCGACTTCGAACATGCCTTGGGCGTCACCCAGTCAAAGGCCTCGCGCCACCTGCGCTACCTGCGTAACGCACAACTGCTTGATGATCGCCGAGAGAGAGTATGGATCTACTACCGGTTGGCCGATGACCTCGACCCCGCGTTGCAGAACATTCTGACCGACTTACGGAGGGCGCTTGATCCCGAGGCCGTCTCCGCTCTTCACGCGCGACTCCAAGGATGGCTCGAGGTGAAGACGTGCGGTCCAGGAGTCCCGTGTGCTCTCAGCTAGTCGTGGCTCTGTCCTCTCGTGAATCTGCTTGATCCCCTCATAGCCACCGTCGGCGCCGACGGCCGGCTCATGCTTCCGCCCGAGGTGGCAGAACGCCTGGGCCTGCGTCCGGGGGCGTGGGTCGCACTGGATCAAGAGCCTGACAGCATACGTCTGCGCAGGCCGGTCGAGCATCTGGCCAAGGTCTACGTGGAACCGACCAGCCGCTGCAACCTCAACTGTCGCACGTGCATCCGCCACGCCTGGGAAGGACCGCTGGGCGACATGAGCGAGGAGACCTTCGGCCACCTCCTGGAAGGCCTTGCGGCGTTCGACCCACCGCCCACCGTGTTCTTCGGCGGCTTCGGAGAGCCTCTAGCCCACCCTCAGATCGTTGACATGGTGGCCCGAGCAAAGAGCTTGGGCGCTTCTCAGGTCGAGCTTATTACCAACGGCTGCCTGCTCAGCGAGCAGATGTCCCGAGGCCTCCTCGAAGCAGGCCTCGACATGCTCTGGGTCTCGATCGACGGCGTCAAGCCGGAGAGCTACAGCGACGTACGGCTGGGGGCCCTGCTTCCCGAAGTGCTCGAGAATCTGGCAGACTTCAAAGCCGTGCGCCGGGAGAGACAGCTCGCGCAGTTGTCCCCGGAGGAGCGGAGACGGTTTGAGGGCGGCATCCCAGGATTGCGGGACTCCTGGAGACTACCCGAGCCGACGCCAGGTCTGGGTGTGGTCTTCGTTGCCATGCGACGAAATATCCAGGACCTGCCCGGAGTCATTGCAGAGACGTACAGGTTTGGTGTGCGCCAGTTTGTCGTCAGCAACGTCCTTCCCTATACCACTCAGTTGGCCGAGGAAATGTTATACCAGGACCGGCTCGACATCTCCCCGTTCCCAACTCTTTGGAACGCGCGGCTGCGGCTACCCCAGATGGACATCGACGAGACGACTCGCCTGGCGCTTTACGCCGCCGTGCACTCCTTTGAGGGCGGGCTCGCCGACGACGACGTCAGCAACATCACCAGGCGTTGCCCGTTTGTGGAAGCCGGATCGACCTCCGTCAACTGGCGAGGGGACGTCGCGCCCTGTCTTTCTCTTATGCACAGTCACGACGAGATCTTCGACGGGCGCAGACGGCGCGTCGAAACCTACTCGTACGGCAACCTGGCCGAGGTATCCCTGGACCAGGCCTGGCTCGACCCGGAATATGTGGCCTTTCGCCGACGGGTGCAGGCCTTTGAGTTCGGACCCTGCCTTGCCTGCAAGCGGTGTTCGCTTCCCGACAGCAATATGGAGGACTGCCTCCAGGAGGACGGCCCGGTGTGCGGCGCCTGCCTTTGGAGCCAGGGGGTCATCCAATGCCCCTGATGTCCGGTGGACCTCCCAGAGCTCATGTGGACACCGAAGGCCGGCTGATACTACCTCCGGAGGAAAGCGCCCGCTTGGGTCTCCGCCCCGGCGCCTCGGTCCTCCTCGACCGAGAGCAGAATAGCTATCGTCTACGGCGTCCGGTGGAGCACCTAGCCAAGGTCTACGCGGAGCCGACGAGCCGCTGCAACCTTACCTGCCGCACCTGCATCCGTAACGCCTGGGAAGAACCCCAGGGCGACATGAGCGATGCTACCTTCAGCCGCCTGCTAGAGGGTCTCAAGAGCTTGGACCAAGTGCCTGCGATCTTCTTCGGCGGGTTTGGCGAACCCCTCGCCCATCCCTCGATCGTTGAGATGGTGGCCCAGGCGAAAGCCCTCGGCTCTCCTCGCGTGGAACTGATTACCAATGGCTGCCTTTTGAGCGAGGATATATCCCGGCGCCTGATAGGGGCCGGTCTTGACGTCCTGTGGGTATCGCTCGACGGCGTCCGCCCGGAGAGCTACGACGACGTTCGTCTGGGCGCCTTGCTCCCTCAGGTGCTCGAGAACGTGAGAGGGTTCAGAGAAGTGCGACGGCGCCTCTGCGACACCTCTATTCTTCCCGAACCCCTCGATCTGCCCGGTGCCGGGCTGGTCCGCGACCTGGTCAAGCAATACGTGGCGATGGAGGGCTATCTGTCCGACCTCGTGAAGAGAATCCAGGACGACACTCTCGCGCCACCAGATCCTTCTGTATCCGACCCCCAGAGTGCCGACGGCCCCTTCCCCGCGCCGGAACTGGGCATCGCCTTCGTCGCAATGAAGCGTAACATCGCCGATCTGCCCTTTCTCCTTTGGATCGGGCGGTTGCTGGGAGCGGGCAGGTTCAACATAAGCAACGTCGTTCCCTACACCGCCGAGATGAGTTCGGAGATCCTGTACGAGGACTCCCTCGCTCTCGCTCCGTTGCCTACCTTATGGCACGAGTCATTGAGGGTGCCGCCCGTGGACGTGACCGATCTCAGTAGGCGACCTCTTCGATCGTTGCTCCATGGCTACTTCGAGGGCACACTTGTCGGGTCGGACAGGAGCAGCGTGACCCGACGGTGCCCGTTCGTCGAGGCGGGAAGCATCTCGGTATCCTGGCAGGGCGATGTCAGCCCCTGCCAACCCTTGCTGCATACCCACGAAGAGTTCTTCCTTCAACGGAGCCGCGACATCCGTCGCCACGTGATCGGCAGCATCAACGATCAGAACCTCGTCGACATCTGGCTGGACCCCGACTACGTGGCGTTTCGCCGGCGGGTGCAGGAGTTCGACTTCGCCCCCTGCATCGCCTGTGGGGTCTGCGCCATGGCAGAGGAAAACGAGGAGGATTGCTACGATGACATCTTTCCACGCTGTGGCGCCTGCCTGTGGAGCCACGGTCTGATTCGCTGCCCGTAGCCGAGGGAGCCCGGTCGTGGCGGGCGCCGTTGTCGCTACCTGTGCGGAATATGTGGAGGCGGCCCACTCACCGACGAACGACTGCACTATCGGCAGACGCAAGGTCTACGGCTCCGCGCAGGTGGAGTGGGACAAGGCATTCGTTCAGAGCGGCACCTTCCTGGTCTCCACGGATTGCGTGGCGATGCTAAAACACACCGGCCCTCGCAGCTGAAGTTCCGACCGGGGAGGGAACCTCCATTCTGGACGCGAGTACTTCGCCTCATGCAGCTCGTCCGCGCGAGCGTGTTCCTCACTCGACAGGTCCCCCGAAACCAACTCGATCTCAAGCCAACCCGCAAGGTGTCTCGTCATCTCTGCCGCGCGACTGATCGGAGCGAGTGCCGAGCGGGACCTCGAACCGCATACGTAATCGCTCGACTCTTACGCCCCGCTCCTCCCTGCAGCCCAGTGGACTGCCTTGGGACCAGCCGCGGTCGAAACACCAGGGCTCGGTTGGCGTGGGCTTTACTCGCGAGCGCGGGCCCTCTGGTTGCGCGCAACCTCCTCAGGATCCAAGGCCAGGACCTGCTCGAGGGTGCGTGCGTCTTGCTCGACTGTCTCGTCCCCCCGTAGGGCCCGCGTCAACCAGTGGAGAAGGGGGCCAACAGACTCGCCGGCATCCCCGTCAGGTAGTCGATAGTAGGCCCAGCGGCCCTCTTTGCGCGCGTCGACCAATCCGGCCCCTGCAAGCAGAGAAAGATGTTTAGACACGGTCGATGGAGCGAGTCTCAGCACTTCAATAATCTGGCACACGCACAGCTCGCGCCGCCCAAGGAGGAGCAAAACGCGGACCCGCTGCGGGTCAGCAAGCGCCTTCGTGATCCGGATAGTGGACTTCATCCCCTGATCGCTCATCCGTCTAGGTACCCCCTCTGCCCCGGCAGCGCTCGGGTCACGCTCGAGCGGTCTTTGCCCCGGCCTTGGCCACTTCCTTCTCAATGTCCTCCGCGGACACCACGGCTGGATCGTAGGCGACACTCAGCCGGTTAGTCACCATGCTCAGAGTGAAGCTATCGACTCCCTTGAGCCGCTTCAGCCGCTTCTCCACGATCGAACCTTCACATGAGCATATGCCACTTACCCTGAAGCTGACAGCCTTCATGGCCTCCCTTTCATTGGGTCGAAGAGTCAGTCGCGGGGACCAGTTCATCCGGCTCGGCCCGCGGCACAGGTTCGAGGTCGCCCTTCCAGCCGAGCAGGCGCAGGGAATTCAGGATGACGAAGAGGGCGCTCGCCTCGTTGAGCAGGAGCCCGCTCACCAGGCCTAGATAGCCAAGCAGGGCCATTACCACCATGAACGCCACATTCGCCATGGAGATGCCGATGTTCCACTGGATCGCGCGGACCGTCCGGCTACTGAGTTGCCGTAGGTATCCGACCTTCTGCAGGTCGTCCGACATCAAGACGACGTCACCGGCCTCCACGGCTATGTCTGTCCCGGCGGCCCCCATGGCGATGCCGACGTCTGACACAGCCATCGCCGGGGCGTCATTGATCCCGTCGCCGACCATGCCGATAAACCCGTGCTTCTCTCGCAACCGCCTGAGCAGGTCGACCTTGTCGGTGGGAAGGAGCTCTGCGTAGTACTCGTCCACCCCCACCTGACCGGCCACGGCCCGGGCGCTCCGCTCGTTATCTCCGGAGAGCATGATGGTACGGACTCCGGCGTGTTTCAGCCGCTCAAGAGCCGCACGTGCTGCGGGACGAACCTTATCCGCCACCGCCATCACGCCGAGCAGGCCGCCCTCGCCGCTTATGAGGACGGCGGTCTTGCCTTCGTTCTCCAGTCGCAGCACGACCTCGCGTGCCTCAGCAGCAACGGGAACACCCGTCGCCTCTTGGAGGCGGATATTGCCGAGGACGTATGTTCGCCCCTGGTAGTTGGCCTCTATCCCTTGTCCGGAAGTCTCCTTAAAGTCGGCTAGTGGCTCGTTGGCGAGGGCGTCCTCCTCTTTCGCCCTTCGGACGATAGCCGCTGCGATCGGGTGGGAGGAGCGGGATTCGATGGCACCGGCTATCTGCAGAAGTTCCAGTTCGCTGAGCGTCCCAACACTCTCTATATCGGTCACTTCGGGTCTGCCGATCGTAAGGGTCCCGGTCTTGTCGAAGGCGATCGCCTTCAGCCTGCTGACCGTCTCGATGTAAGCCCCACCCTTGAACACCGTTCCGTGGCGAGCGCCGTTCGCCATTGCAGCGACCACCGCGACCGGCACCGAGAGGGCCAAGCCGCAGGAACAAGAGACCACGAACACGACAAGTCCTCGCAGCAGAAAGTCGTACCAAGGCTGGTCGAAGAGCAACGGCGGCACCACGGCGACTAACACTCCTAGAACGAACATGGCGGGGGTGTAGTACTTGCCAAAGGCGTCCGAGAACCTCTGGTATGAGGTCTTATTCGCCTGCGCTTCCTCGACCGAGCAGATGATCTTGGAGAGCATCGTCTCCGACGCCGGCCGATCCACTTCGACCTCGATGGACCCGTTCTGGTTCATCGTACCCGCGAAGACCTCGTCACCGGCCGTCTTTCTCACCGCTATCGACTCCCCGGTGACCGCGGCTTGATCGACGAACGACGACCCGACCACCACCTTGCCGTCCATGGGGATCCGGTCGCCCGGCCTGACGATCACGATGTCTCCCACGGCGATGTCCTCAACCGCGAGCATCTGCTCTCCGTCCGCCCGTCGGACCAGCGCCTCCTTCGGCGCAAGCTCCACAAGGGAGCGGAGGGCGCCGCGAGCCTTGTCGACGGCATACGATTCGAGCACGTCACCCAGCGAATATACACGGCTCTCCGGGACAGGCCGGCGCGAGGCGGCGGCAAGTTGTCGGCCCATACCGTCCTGCATGTGCACCGTGTACTCCGCGAAGCGTTCAAATACGCGGTCCAGGACGAGATCCTTGCCGTCAATCCCTGCGACGCAGTAAGGCCTCCAAGGCGCGAGGAAAAGGAAATGAAGTCCATCACCGAAGCCGAGACGGCGAGGCTACTCCAGGGACTACAGGGCACTCGCTACCACGTCCCGGTACTGCTCGCCGTGAGTTGTGGCCTTCGCCGCGGCGAGTTCCTCGCGCTCCGCTGGAAAGACGTGGATCTGGACGCGCACACCCTGTCGGTAAGGCAGGCGTTAGAGCAGACGAAGGCCGGGGTCACGACGAAGGCGCCGAAGACAAAGAAGTCCGCTCGCACCCTCTCCATCCCGGTATTCGTGGTCGCCATGCTGAAGACGCACAAGGCAGAGCAGGCGGCCCGCAAGCTGGAGCAGGGCAATACCTGGAAAGACAACGACCTGGTATTCCCAGCCCCCGACGGCGCTCCCTGGTCGCCTTCCTACTTCTCCCGGATGTTCACCTACCACGCCCGCCGGCTGAAGGTCGATTGTCGCCTTCACGATCTTCGGCACTCACACGCGACACAGATGCTACGGCAGGGCATCCACCCGAAGATCGTGAGCGAGCGGCTGGGACACTCCAAGGTGGGATTCACCCTGGACACCTACACACACGCTCTGGTGGGCATGGACGAACAAGCAGCGCGGAAGGTGGGCGCAGCGCTGCAAACGGCCATTGCCAAGAACGCCAAGGCTGCGCGGCAGAAATAGTGGACACCAAATGGACACCAAAACCCCGCCTAACGCTGCTCCGGGCGGAACACGATAGCGGGGTTTTGCAGGCTCTTCTGGAGAGGCGACGACCGGAGTCGAACCGGTGTAGCGGGTTTTGCAGACCCGTGCCTAAGCCACTCGGCCACGTCGCCAGGATACACGGGGGTCATGGAGCGGATGAAGGGATTCGAACCCTCGACCTTCTGCATGGCAAGCAGACGCTCTAGCCAACTGAGCTACACCCGCCCGGGCGCCTCGCGGCTCGTGGATTATAGACCAGCAGAGGTTGCCTCGTCCAGCGCCTTGTTCACGAGCCGGTCGGCCTCTGCGTTCTCCTCGCGCCGCACGTGGCGGACCGACACCCGGCGGAACTGACGCAGCACCCCCATTGCCTCTTCGTGAAGCGGCTTCAGCCCTGCGTTCTTGACCCGGTACTCCCCCCGCACTTGCT
>Ga0315287_10009140_pt1 | contig 10017 bp, 8 predicted proteins | sample YL17G11_0_MG_FD_205037 | JGI IMG/M metagenome (GOLD analysis project Ga0315287, IMG submission 205037) | Sediment microbial communities from Yellowstone Lake, YNP, Wyoming, USA - YL17G11_0 | ecosystem: Environmental > Aquatic > Freshwater > Lake > Sediment | place: USA: Wyoming | collected... | reverse complement strand
CACCGGAGTCGCTGCGGTCAGTGACTCTGCCGTGGCAACGCCTGCGCAGATAGCTGCCCGTATACCGGTGTGGGTCAAGATGGAGCGTAAGGGCAATCAGTTCTACGGCTACTATGCCACGGATGCGGCAGGTACCGCCTGGACGCCCATGGCCTGGAATCCGCAGACGATCACCATGGCTGCGAACGTGTACATAGGCCTGGCTGTTACCAGCCACGCGGCCGGTGCGGTGTGCGGGGCCAGATTCTCCTCTGTCTCTACCACGGGTAACGTGACCGGCGCATGGCAGCAGTCCGATGTCGGGATAGCTCAATCCACTGCTGCCGGCAATGCCCCAGAGGCGTTCTACGTGGCTGTTGAGGACAGCGCCAAGCACATCAAGGTGGTGAGCAACCCTGATACCGTCCTGATCTCGACGGGCGCATGGGAGCAGTGGCAGATCCCGCTGAGCACGTTCACCTCAGCGGGTGTCAACCTCGGCAGCGTCAAGAAGGTGTTCATCGGCGTAGGCGATCGGAATACCCCGAAGACCGGCGGCGTTGGTAAGCTGTACATCGACGACATCCGTGTGACGCGGATAGCTACGCCGTAATACGATGTCTGAGGCGTGATATCCACGCCGAGTAGCAGTGGCAATGCACACCGGGGCCTGTGTCAATGCGGCACAGGCCCCGATTCTTGTCCCCACTCAAAACTTGAAGAACGGCTTGGGCCTTTTCTTCTTGACCTTGCCGCCTGTCTTGCTGGTGACTGCGACCAGGCCCTGTGCTTCCGCCTCTTCCTTCTCGCGGATGTGCCTGGCGATGATGCGCTGCTCATAGACACCCGCAAAGGTACTGGTCATGATGTATAGGTTCACGCCCGAGGCGGTGTTGTATAGCATCAGCGGGAACATCACCGGCATCATCCACATCATCATTTTCTGCTGCTGCGCGACCTGCGGATTGGTGGCCGCGCCCGGAGTAGGGGTGAACTTCTGCTGGAGATAGAAGGCCACGCCCATCAGGATCGGCAGGAGGTTGATGCCGGCGATCTTAAGGCCCAGCAGCGGCACCACAAAGGTCTGGGAAAACTGGATCACCGCATCGGGTGCAGACAGGTCCGTGATCCAGATCGGAAGGAACCCCGCCCCTCGTAAGTCGATACTGCTGTTGACCGCGCTCCACAGGGCGATCCAGATCGGCATCTGGACCAGCATGGGCAGAAAGCCCATCACCGGCGAGGCCCCTTGCTCGCGGTACAGGGCCATCAGTTGCTTATTCATCTCGGTCTTGTTGTTGGCGTATTTCTTCTTGATCTCTTCGGCCTTGGGCGCGAGCTTGCCCATCTTGCTCATGGAAATCTGGCTCTTCTTGGTCACTGGGTGCATGGCCAGACGCATCAGCAGGACCAGCACGATGATCACCAGCCCGTAGTTGAAGAGCACCGTGTGCATGGCCTTCATGATGGCCAGGATCAGGAATGCCAAGGGATTGATGAGGCTGGAGGGACAACAACAGCCCGAAAAGTCGATCACGTGCACAAACCCAAGGTCACGGAACCTCTGATCCTTATCAAATAGGGTCTTATCCTTGGGACCCAGATACAACTGGAAACGGTAGGTCCTGACGGAGTTGGGGTCGCCCCCAGGTTCCAGGGTGACGGGCTGGGTCTGCAGATCCAGTCCCACGGTCTCATCGCCGCTGTCGGCTCGGTCATCTGCGTCGGGGTTAAAGAAGAGACCCGCCGTGTAGCGGACCCAGTCGCAGGCGGATTGGTTCGGATCGGGCTGTGGGACCAAGATGGCCGCGAAGTACTTGTCTGAGATACCCGCCCACAGCAGCTTGGCATCCGCTTCCTTGACCCGAAGCCGGCGACCGTCCAGGTCCTTGGCCTTGTGGATGGTTCGGGCATCAAGCTTGTGGCTGACGATCTGGTTGCGGGCGTCCTTGAATGCAGCCACGGCCTTGGGCATATCGGCCAGCACGGACTCTCGCCGGATACCGGCAGGTCCTGCCAGATGGAAGTAGACCCTGGAGCGGTCCTTGGAGAGGTTCTCCACATCAAGGCTGCAGTCGAGAAGATAACTGCCGGTTGACACCCGAAAGGTCTTGGTCAGACGCAGCAGGGGTTTATCCTGGCCATCCACGATCAAGGCCTCAAACCTGGCGGATTGGGAACCTTCCTTCAATGGCTCAGTCCCTGAGATCCTCCAGTCCAGGTCATCCAGGCCCAGTTGCTGGTTGTGATCGACTAGGACCAACTGCCGGTTGGCCAGGGACAAGACAGCCGGACCACCGGTGCGAGCCGGCTCCAACAACAGGAGAGGGGGCCGATCCTTGGCGATGAGATCATCGTACTCGCTCAGGGTCGCCTGGCGCAGGCCTGCCCCCTTGGAGTCCAATTGCACCCGGAACTTGAAACCCGTGGCCTTGTCGCTTGAGCCTAGGACGACTGTCTGGGGGGGACCTCCGATTGCGCCGAAAGAGACCCTGCCAATGGAGGGCGCCGACGAGGTCGGCAAGTTGCCGTCTGCAGGCTCGGCCTGGGCCGATAGCCCAACCTCTACGCACCGCAGAATACCGAGTCCAATGGCAGCAAAAATCCATACGCGTGAGGCAATACGTTTCTTCATAACAGGCTTACCGAGAGGGATTAAATGGGCACGACCGGGCATCCTGCTTACCTTCCGTCGCGGAGCCGTTCAGCGTGGAATCGGTCCAGTCGTTCGATGGCGTATATCTTCTTCATCGTGGTCTCGTGGTCGTAGGCGATCCGCACGAAATACACCTTGTTGCCGTCCACGACCACGTAACTGGCGCGGTTGTCGCGATCGCGGGGCTGGCCCACGGAGCCGATGTTGATGATGGCCTTTTCGCCTTCGACGATCGGGTAGGTCCCGCCTAGTTCGTCGGGCAGGTAGAAGTCCGGCTCTTCCAGGAATACGCCCGGCATATGGGTGTGGCCCACGAAGCAGACGTGCTTGATCTTCTCAAAGAGCATCCGCACCTTGGCCGGGTTGGTGTACACGTCGTCCGGGAAGATGTACTCATTTATCGGTCGTCTGGGCGAGGCGTGGACGAAGTCCAGGGCCGTGGGTTCTCCGTCCAAGGTCGTCTCCATCGTGCGGCGCATGGGCAAGGAGCCCAGGAACTGCCAGCGGAGGTTGTTGCGGTCCATGTCTTCTCGCATCTCGAGCACCTCGCGGGTCCAGAAGCTGGCCTGTTCTGCGCCGTAGTTGAAGTTCGTCGGCTCATACAAGGCCGCATAGTCGTGGTTGCCAAGCACGCACCACTCGGCCTTGTCTATGATCAGGTCCAGGCATTCGATGGGATTGGGCCCGTAGCCCACCACGTCGCCCAGGCAATAGATCGTCTGGATGCCGCGCCTGGCAATATCGTCCAGGACCGCGGTCAAGGCCTCCACATTCGAGTGGATATCGCTCAAGATCGCAAACATGCCCAACCTACACAGGTCTCTTTTTTTATCTTGTGCCCGCACAAGGCCCCCCATAAATAGCAGAAATCCCCGGTTAATGCCAGAACTTTCGCGTCCCATGCGCCTAAGCCCTTCAAATGGGCTTTAATCTGGCACGGATCCGGCTTATAATACGGCCCTGCAACCGAGCCCTGAGGTATTGACGTGATTGGCATGACATTGTTAGAGACGCGGGACCTGGTGAAACGCTACGGCGGCCGGGTGGTGGTCGACGGGGTCTCGATCCGGATCGACCAGCGGAGCATCGTGGGCCTGCTGGGTCGCAATGGCGCGGGCAAGACCACCACGTTCCGCATGATCATGGGTATGATCACCCCGGAGGGCGGTGAGGTGGTCTTTGACGGCCGTGACATCACGCGGCTGCCGATGTTCAGGCGGGCCAGGCTCGGCATCGGGTATCTATCGCAGGAGCCTAGCATCTTTCAGCGCCTCAGCGTCATGGACAACCTCCTGGCGATCTTGGAGACCATGTCCATGAGCGCGGCCGAGCGCCGGCACAAGGCCCAGAAGCTCATGGAGCGATTTGCCCTGCAAGAGGTGGCCGACAGCCAGGGACGGTTCCTCTCGGGCGGTGAGCGGCGCAAGCTGGAGATCGCCAGGGCCATGGTGACGGACCCATCGCTGATCCTGCTGGATGAGCCGTTCAGCGGCGTGGACCCGATCGCCGTTGAGGAATTGCAGCAGGAGATCCGCAGGCTTGCCTCCGGCGGAGTGAGCATCCTGATCACTGATCACAACGTCCGCCGGACCTTGGAGGTCGTGGACAAGGCGACCATCATCGACCATGGCAAGGTGATGGCCGAAGGGACGCCTGCCCAGATCATCCGCGACGCAAAGGTACGGGAACTCTATTTGGGGAATACCTTCTCAGGTGATGAATTCAATTGAAAGGAGTTAAATCGTTTTACCCATTTAACCGGTTCACAAAGCCTATGGACATCATAGAATGGCACATCACACATTATCCGGCCAAGGTCCTGATGAGCCGTGCTGAGCCGGTGGACCGGATCGACGCGACCATCCGGGCACTGGTGGACAGGATGGCGGACATCCTGGTGGAACTCAAGGGCATCGGTCTGGCCGCGCCGCAGGCGGGCATGCCGTTGCGTCTGTTCATCGTGTCGCTGGACGGCACCAAACAGAACGTCAAGGTCTTCGTCAATCCAACGGTGACCCCCACCGGCGAGCTGGAGTCCAAAGAGGAGGGGTGCCTGTCCGTGCCCGGGGTATATACCAACGTCCGGCGGTACAAGACCTGTCAGGTCTCAGCCACCGATCTGGAAGGCAGACCCTTTACCGAGGCCGCCGAGGGCATGTACGCCCGATGTCTGCAGCACGAGTACGACCACATCGAAGGCATCACCATAGTCAATCGCATGGGACAGGCCGCCCGGATCGTCAACCGCCGCCAGCTTAAGAGGTTGGAGGAGGCCGGCCAGGAGAAGGTATAGGACCATGGCTGTCGCAAACTACGGGGCATTCAACGGATGAGGATCGCGTTCTTAGGCAGCGGTCATTTTGGAATACCATGTCTGGAGGCGATCCTGGCCTCGCGGCACCTGTTGGCGTTTGTTGTCACACAGCCCCCGCATCCGGCAGGCCGGGGCCGAAGGCCAAGTCCCACGCCTATGGCGGAGTGGGTGGCCAGTCGCGGCATCCCGTTGCTCGAGACGGACAATGTCAATACCCCGGATGCGACCGCGGCCATTGCCGCGCACAGGCCGGACCTGATCCTGGTGATCGCCTTCGGCCAGAAGATCGGCAAGGCCCTGGTGGACCTGCCGACCCGTGGCGCGATCAACGTCCATGCCTCGCTGCTTCCGCGATGGCGGGGGGCTGCCCCGATCAACTGGGCGATCATGGCCGGGGACACAGTCACTGGCGTCAGTATCATCGCCCTGGCCGACCGGATCGACGCCGGTGCAGTCCTGGCCCAGGAGCAGACGGCCATCGAAGCGGATGAGACGGCCGGGGACCTGCATGATCGCCTGGCGTTGCTGGCAGCGCCGCTGTTGGTGCGAACCCTGGACCAGATCGAACAAGGGACCTCGGTCTACCGGCCCCAGGATGGGGCCCTCGCTACCTTGGCCCGCAAGCTCAAGAAGGCCGACGGTTTTCTTGATTTCGCCGGTTCGGCCGGCGATCTGGTGCGTAAGATCCGCGGCCTGTGGCCATGGCCAGGGGCGATGGCCGATTACCTGGTCAGGGACAGCGGTCGCTGCGTCCGCGTCACGATCGCCTCAGCCGAGGCGGTTACCGATCGCCGGGACCTGACCCCCGGGACATTCGACGACAGGCTTTGCGTGACCTGTGGCCAGGGCTCGCTCCGGATCGCAGCAATCAAGCCCGCAGGGTCTGCCTTGATGGACTTCAAGGACTTCGTCAACGGTCGGAGGACCCGTCCCGGAGATGCCCTCGTTCAAATCCCAGGTTCTGAGTACTGAGCGGATTGATGCCAGATCTGCGAGCATCCCAGCCTTTGCCGGCCCGCCGCGTGGCGATGGACGTCCTGAACCAATGCGATCCTTCTCGCCAATTGGTCCATGCCGTCTTGCAGAAAAACATAAGCCGCACGGACGAGAGGCAACGCTGCACGGACTTGGTTCTGGGGGTGATTCGCAACCGCCGGGCCATTGACGCGGTGATCGAACGATTCGGTCATAGACCGGTTGAGCGGATCGCCCGTCCGCTGGCCAGCGGCGTTCGCCTGGCGGCCTTCGAGCTGGTGTACTGTCCTCTGACTCCGCTGCATGCGATCGTCTACGAGGCGGTGGAGGTCCTCAAGGATGGGGCTGGTCCCAAACAGGCGGGATTCGTAAATGCGGTCTTGCGCCAGGTCACTGGGCACATCGCCAACCGTCAGGCCCGGCTTCTCCATGTAGACCCCAGGCAGGCCATACCGACAGACAAGGAATACGGCTGTATCTTTGACTCGCCGTTCCTGCCGGATCCCAAGGCCTCTTCAGCCGAGTACCTGGAGGTCTGCTTCTCCCTGCCCCGGTGGCTGGCGCAGGATTGGGTCGCTCGATTCGGCTACCCGGTAGCCTGGCAGATCGCCCTGGCCTCCAACCGCAGGCCGGGCATCTATCTGCGGCCAAATACGCTCAAGACCACGGCCGCGGATCTGGTGACGATGCTCCAGCAAGAGGGCATTGAGGCCCAGCTTGGCGACGATCAGATGATACGCTTGTCGGGCGCAGGTGCGGTCGAGCAGATCCCCGGCTACACTCAGGGTTTGTTCAGTGTGCAAGACCCGACCGCCGCCGGTGTGGTCGCCAAGTTAAGACCAGGCGCGTGCCGGCGTATCCTGGACCTGTGCGCTGCTCCAGGAGGAAAGACAATCCAGTTGGCCGAGGTCACCGGTGACCGGGCGAGCATTGTCGCCACAGATCGGGAGGCCTCGCGTCTGAAGAAGCTCCACGAGACCATCGACAGGCTGAACATTCGCAGCGTCCGGACGATTCCCTACGAGGCCCTCCACGGCCCTGCCGTGACGGCAGACGGTTTCGATCTGGTGTTGGTGGACGCCCCGTGTTCCAACACCGGTGTCATGGCCAGGCGACCGGAGGTGCGATATCGAGTGCGACCGGATACTATCGAGACGCTGGCACAGACCCAGGTTGGCCTGCTTGAACAGGCAGCCGGCGTGGTCAACCAGGGAGGGCGGATCTGTTACAGCACGTGCAGTATCCAACAGGCCGAGGATGCGGGTGTAGTTCAGGTCTTCTTGCAGCGCAACCAGGAGTTTCAGTTGGAGTCTGAAAGACTGACGCTTCCCAGTGCCGGCCCGTTCGATCACGACGGGGGCTATGTGGCGGTCCTTAATAGAGGGAAGGAGTGACCGCGAAGCGGTCATCCCGAGGAGCGCAGCCGAGGGAACTATTAAACCGTAAGACGGTTGGACCGTGGGACAGTAGGACCGAGAGACGGCAAGAGGTAAGTAGCACGATGAAGAAAGATACGATGTCCCTTGCCTATTCCAAGGGTGTGACTAGATTTTCTGGCACTTCCCCATGAAAGCTGAAAACAGGCCGTTCCATCCAACCGCAGCGGCTCCGTGCGGCAAGGCTCGGCCAGCAAGCTGTCCTTCGCCTTGCAGTCACTCCGCTCGCCGCTGGGGTGATTCCGGTGTGGACGGTTTTGCCATTTCCTTTGGCCCCCAGAGCTTGTGAGGGGCCAAAGAAAATGGCATTAATGACAGTCTGGACAGAGTCTTTCCTTGCCTCTCCCATACCCTTCTTTTTAGCACGTTGACAGGTTCCCAAGGGCAGAGTATCTTTGATTCTGCGAATGAGGCGTGGCTTGCCCATTGGGCCGCAAGCAGGCCTGCCCTGTCTGCCCTGTCTGCCTCGCCTGGCGAGGCGATAGGCAGGCGACAGGCAGGCGGCAGGCAGGGAGTAAAGGCATGGCGAAGACGGCAGTGAATGTGGTTGGGAGTGCGTGGAACAGGATCAAACCTACACACCTCACATGAAAAATGTTATGACTTCTTATTCCCTGTTTCTGACTTCTGACTTCTGACTTCTGTCTTCTTGCTTTTTGTTCTATTCTCCATGCAGATCCTGGCGCTCCTTTGAAGTCGTTCAAGCCCGATCCGGCGGATCGGCGAATAGGCGAATAGGGTCATAAAAGCATCCTCGGTCATGGCCAGGACCTCGTTGAGGTCCAGCCAGGCCCTGTCCGGGTAGAACCGAAAGGCACTGTTTGCACAGGCCGGGGCCTTTTGTTGGAAGGGACAAGCCGTCACGCATTCATCGCACCCATAGACCCTGTCCCCGATCCTGGCGGCCAGATCCGAAGGGATGTCACCTGCGTGTTCGATCATCCAGGTGTTGAGACATCGGCTTGCGTCCAACACACCGTCGGCCCTCAATGCACCCGTGGGACAGGCCCGGATACACAGGTCGCAATCGCCACAGTTACCCTGGCTGGGTTCGTCCGTAGGTAGGGTGAGGTCCGTGATCAGCTCACCCAGGAAGAGCTGGGGTCCCAACCGCGGATGGGTGAGCATGTGATTCCGGGCGATAAAGCCAAGCCCTGCACGGGCGGCCAAAGCCCTCTCAAGCAGGGGGACTGAGTCCACGCAGACCTTGAACCGGACGGCTTGGCCTGCCACGGAGCCGATAAAAGCGGCCAGTTCATTGAGACGGGCCTTCAGGAATCCATGATAGTCCTCATACTGGGCATAGTCGGCCACTCGCCCCATCGCCTTACCGGTTCCAGGAGGAGATCCTTGCAAGGATTTGTAGTTGAGGCCCACAATGATCACGGACCTGGCCTCCGGCAGTAGTTGCCCTGGATCGTGTCGTTTGTCCAGGTGCCTGTGCATGGAGTGCATGGGCCCTGCATACCCCGCATCGAGCCAGGCCGTCAGAAGGCGGACGTGCGGCTGCGCAATCGGGGCGGCATCGGTGATGCCGACCAGGTCAAGGCCCAATTCGACTGCCTTGTGTTTTATCGCTGTAGCCTGATTCATGGCTGCCATTATACCCATGAAAAAAGGCCGCGCCTTGTGCGGCACGGCCTTTCAAACGATCGCTAATTGGGATTGGCTTACCAGAGGCGTCTGCGAATTGCGCCTACAGCAGCCGTTCCGATACCGACCAGCAGCAGGGCTCCTGGGACCGGCACCACAGCTGTGGATACCAGGACGTCCTGGGCCCGTGTGTTCAGGCCAGCATCGCCATACAGATTCAGCACGAGGATGTTGCCAATGTCGGTCCAGCCGCTGCTATTGGCCTGGTTATAGAAGCTTGTTGCCAGGCCGCCGGGCAGGCTCGAGATCTCCTGCTCGATATACCAGATGGCGTTCTGAAGGGCGCCTGCGGAGTTCTTGCGTCCGCTGGTGGTCGAGTAGTCGTAGCCCGATAAGGTTCCTTGGAGGAACTGGTCGTACAACCATGCGGTCTTTGGACTGAGCGGGTCCGGATGGGGTCCCCCTGTACCGCCCAGAACGGCAGCGTTGTTGACCACGGCATAGTAGGTCTCGCCCAGGTTGATGTACTCGTTCGTCTCCACACAGAAGGTCTGCCATGTAGACCCCACTGCATTGCCGGGAAGGCCTTCGCTCATCATCGTGGCCTTGAATTCGCCTCCGGAGCCGGATTGGTAGAGGCCTTCCTGGAGCTTGATCGTAGGATAGGCCATCGCGGATGAAACTATCCCCAGCACAAACAACAGCGTGACGCACAACACAAGCTTCTGCTTCAATTTCATTACCTATCTCCTTTCAAATGTCCTTAGAATGAATGTCTCCCGCTAGAGACACCTGGTTTGCCAAGGTGTATGCACTAGATCGCTCGACGCCTACGAACCACACCCACAAGCGCAGTTCCCAGACCAGTAAGGAGGATGGCTCCAGGTGCTGGAACGGTCGGGTCCAAGCGGCTCAGGACATCCTGGGCCGGCTGAAAGCCTTTGGCATCTTGATACAGATTCAGGATTCGGACATCGCCGATTGCGCCTTGTTGGTGCCAGTCGCTGGCATTGGCCTGATTGACGAAGGACCAGGTTGCATTCTTGATACTGGAAGTGAGTTTG
>Ga0315287_10009139_pt1 | contig 10017 bp, 5 predicted proteins | sample YL17G11_0_MG_FD_205037 | JGI IMG/M metagenome (GOLD analysis project Ga0315287, IMG submission 205037) | Sediment microbial communities from Yellowstone Lake, YNP, Wyoming, USA - YL17G11_0 | ecosystem: Environmental > Aquatic > Freshwater > Lake > Sediment | place: USA: Wyoming | collected... | reverse complement strand
GGAGAAGTGGAACTCATTCTCCAAAAAAGATACGCGCCCACGGAGTCCGTCCTTATCCGATTCGGCGGGGGGCGGGTCGACGGGCAAATCCGCGGAGTTCTCATCGACCCGATCTTGAGCTATTTCAAGGTACCCTGGCCTGTCCGGTCTCCTATCTGGGGGAATTTTGTTCTCGAGAACAAGCGGCTCACTTCCGATGGGGAGTTCAGGGATGATTTGGAGGCGCCGGAGCCTCCCAGGTACCCTTTCCGGGGGAAGGTGCGGTTCGAAATGGACCTTCAGGCCAAGGACCTCACCTTCTCGTCTGCCGACCTGGATTCAAGCTTCGGCAGGGTCGAGGTCCGGGGAGGGGTCAGGGTCGGCCGGGACATGGACCTGGCGATCCGCGGGGAGATCAAAGACGTCAAACAGGCCAGGGCTTTCACGTCGTTCATCTTGAACCGCACCTTCGAGTTCCCGGAGATCCGGGGCAGGGGAACCGCGGACATCAAGATCGCCGGAGACTATGATCAGCCGCGCGTCACGGCTGTGTTTTCCTGTGCGCCCGCGGGATTCGCCAAGTACGATGCGGCCTCCGTCGAGGGGACGATCGATATCCTAAGAGGAAACGTCCTCGGCACGTTCCGGACAAACGACGCGAACATGAAAGGAGAGATCGACCTGACCGTCGAAGGAAACCGGGTTGAGGCCGGCTTTCGTCTGGCCGATGGAGCGGTCGAAATGATCCTTCCGCCTCTCGATGTCCTTCTGCCGTTGACGGGAAGGGCCAAGGGAGTGTTCAAACTCGTTCAGGACGCCGGAGGCCTCCAGCTCAAAGGAGATTTCTCGAGCCCGGAACTCCGGATCCTCGGCCAGCCGGCCACGAACGTCAGGGGCGGCCTGGCCTGGAAGGACGGGACCCTGCACCTGAGCGGCCTCGGTTTCATGCTTTTCAATGGGACGGTCGGCGGGGATTTCTCCTTAAAGCCGGTCGGCGGCGATTTCGATATTGACCTTGCCGGGAAAGGCCTGGACCTTGCCGCTTTGCAGTCCGGGCTGAACGGAAAGCTCAATTTTGGTCTGGGAGGAAAGGGCGTTTTCGGCAAGGACAGGCCGTCAGGCGAGTTCGAAGTCCTGGACCTGTTGTATCCGCCATTTCAGAAGACCGAAGCCAGGGGAGATTGTGCCCTAGGCTATTTGGAGGACAGGATCGACCTGGACATCCGAGGAAGCTTTCTGCCTGGATCCAACGAGTTCCAGATGCTCTTCAAACTTCCTCTTCACCAGGACTCGATCTTAGGGGACATCAAGGGGGGCATTAACAACCTCGATCTTCTCCTGCCCTGGAAAGGGGCGAAGGGCCACCTCAATTATCTGGGAGAGGTCCGAGGCTTGAGGACGGCTCCCCGAATTAATGGGGCCGTGGACCTTCAGGGATCCCTTCTTCCGCTGCCGGGGTTTGCCCACGCTTTGAACGATTTCACCGGGTTGGCGTTCATCCAGGACGGCAAGATCTCCGTGCGCTCGTTCCAGGGAAAGCTGGGGGACGGGGACGTCCGGGGCGGCGGGGAGGTCGGCATCGGCGGGAAAGGCGTCGAATTCATCGATGTCCGGATGGATGGGAAGAATATGGCCCTCTCGCCACTAGAACGGACGAGGGCGCTGACGGACGGATGGGTCCGGCTGACGAAGGACAGCCGGAGTTTCGTTTTGGACGGGGAACTTTCCTTTTCTCGGATTTCCTGGAGACGGGAGATCTATGAAAAGTTCGGGTTCTCATCGACACCTGCCATTCAAAGCAGGAGGGAAAAAGGATTCTTCGACGACCTGTCCCTGAATCTGAGGCTCCGGGCGGGCGAGAACGCCTGGATGGAGAACTCCCTGGGCAGGATCAGCGGACGGCTCGACCTCACCATCTCGGGGAACATCAACTCGCCGCTCATCCTCGGCGACATCGAAGCCCTGGGCGGCGAAGTCTACTTTCAGGATCGGAAGTTCAAGGTCGTTCGCGGCCGGCTGAGCTTCTTCAATCCGGCCTCAGTCGAGCCGTACCTGGATTTCCGGGGGGAGACCTACGTCAAGGATTATCGGGTCACCTTTTCCCTGAACGGGCTCGTCAACAACCTGAGACCGGAGTTCGGCTCTTCGCCGCCGCTTCCTCCCGAGGATGTCCTGGCCCTTCTGGCCTTGGGCGAGGCCTTCCGGCGCTCCTACTCTTATGACACGAGTACCCGGCTCAGCACGGCCTCCCTTCTTTCTTTTCAGATCGCGGAGCAGGCCCAGAAGAGAGCTGAAGGGCTATTCAGCTTGGCCCGATTCAGGGTTGATCCTTTCGTCCTGGGCTCCTCGGCCGAAATGACGGCCCGGCTCACGGTCGGAAGGCAGATTTCCCGCAACCTGTCGATCCTATATTCCACCAACCTGACGACCCAGAGGGAAGAGATCGTTAGGATGGAATGGGACCTGAGCCAAGATTTTTCTCTCGTGGGCATGAGGAATGAACTGGGACGGATCAGCTTCGATGTCAAGATTCGCAAAAGGTTCTGAGCGTCCGGGGACGAAGACGAAGCTCCCGCGGCTGACCTGGACCGTTTTGCTGCTCACGGGATTCCCTTCCGTCGCGCTCCCACTCCTCCAGGAGTCCGGGCCGCCGGTCATCGAGAACGTTATTATCCGGGCGGACGGCCAGGCCGGCGAACAAAACCTGGAGGAGCTTATCTCCATCCGGAAAGGCGAGCCCTATTCTTTGAAGAAGGTCGATCAGAGCGTCAAACAGATCTACCAAACCGGCCTCTTCTCCGACATCCGGGTCCTCCGGAGCGGCGACGCCCGCGTGGACCTCACGTTCGTCCTGACCCATAACCTCACTACGCGAAGCCTTTCATTTTTTGGGGGAAAAGAGCTGCCGCAGAAGAAGATGAGGGAAGCCGTTGAAGTCCTGCGGCCGGGAAGCATCTTTTCCGAGGACAAGATCGATCAGGCGGTCGGGGAGCTCAGGGAGCTCCTGAAAAAAGAAGGCTACTTCGAGCCCGAGATCCTGGCGGAAACCGAGAAGGACACCAACGCATCCGTCGCCGACGTCGGTTTCAAGATCGGGTCCTGGAAGAGGTTTGCGATCGGAAAGATCGCTTTCTCAGGCAGTCCCATCGTTCCTGAGAGCGAGCTCAGCAAGCGGTTGCGGAACCGAGAAGGCGCGATCTACGTTCCCTCAAAGTTCCAGGAAGACCTTCAGCGGTTGAAGGTCTACTACAACAGCCTCGGTTACCAAAGGGCCGCGCTCGATATCGTCCGGGAGGATTTTGACGAAGCCGACGGCCGCGTTGCCCTTACGATCAGCGTCCTCCCCCGGGAAAAGATCAGCTTCCTCATCCGGGGAGCGAGCGTTCCCGCAAGCCTGCTGGCGCCGATCTGGGAAGAGCGGATCTTCGAAGAATGGGGTTTGGCGGAAGGGGAGGCGCGCATCCTGACCTATCTCAGGAAACAAGGTCACGTCTTCGCCTCGACGAGGTCCCGGATCGAGCGTCCGGAAAACGAGATCCGCGTGATCTATGATGTCAGCCCCGGAGAGACATACAGGGTCGATTCCGTGGAGTTCGACGGCCTGTCCTCTTTTTCTTCCCCCCGGATCAGGGCTGAGGTCGGGATCAACGAAAAGCTTCCGTTCTTCGCCCTCTTGAACGGGGAGCGCCTTTTCGAGATCCCCCGCGAAATTGAGCTCTTCTATCAGGCGAACGGTTTTCCCGACTGCCATGTCGACATCAATTTGAAGAGCCGGGGAAAGGCGGCGACGGCGGTCTTCTTCATCCGGGAAGGACCGCAGGATAGGATCACCCGGCTCGCACTCGAGGGGGTCTCCATATTCTCCGCGGATGAGGTCCGGGCCTCGATGGTGAGCACCGAAGGAGGGCCGCTCTTCGCGCCCGATGTCCGGAGGGACGTCGAAAGGATCGAAGCTTTTTACCTCGATCGCGGCGTCCGCGGGACGAAGATCGTCTCCGAGATCAAGCCGATCTCGACAAGCTCCTTCTCCGTGACCATCTCCGTCAACGAGGGCCGCAGGGTCCGGATCGGCGGCATTGTGATCACGGGGAACAAGGTGACACGGAAGAAGAGCATCCTCAAGGAGGTGAGGCTCAAAGAAGGGGACGATGCTTCGCGGGAACTCATCCTCGAAACCAAGAGGAGACTCGAGGGTCTGGGAGTCTTTTCCGAGGTCAAGGTCGATGAGGTTCCGGTCTCGGAAGAGAGCGAGAACCTGGTCATCACCGTGCGGGAAGGAGAACGGAATTACGCCAGCCTGGGAGTGGGGCTCGAGACCAGGAACGAGCCAAGGTCCTTTGCCCTCTGGGAGAATGACATCCGGCTGCGGGGAACGGCCGAGTTCATCAGGAGCAACGTCTTCGGCACGGCCTCCCAGGTCATCCTGGTCACCCAGTTCAGCCTTATCGAGAAGCGGGGGGTCATCTCCTGGGAGCAACCCTATTTCTTCGGGATCCCCATGCATACCTCGATGAACGCCTGGCTCGAGGGGGAGGACCGGAAGAGCTTTGGGTTCGACCGGAGGGGCATCAGCCTGAACACCGTCAAACCGCTGGCCGGCGGCTTTCTCCTCCTCGGAACGATCAGCTTGTTGAGGACGAAGCTGACCTATCTGGAGATCGCGGAGTCCGAGGTCGACCGCCAGCTCCAGCCCTATTCGACGACCCTGGTGTCGGGGAGCATGATCTGGGACCGGCGGGATGACACGTTCAACCCTGCCAGGGGCTTCTTCTTGAGCTTCGTGGGGGAGTGGGCCTACCCGGCGTTCAAGACCGAGTCCGACTACCTCAAGGGCTTCTTTAAGTTCCAGTACTATTACCCGGTTCTGACCCACCTGAACTTTAGCACGACCTTCCGGCTCGGACTGGGCCGGGGGAGGATGCCCGTTCCGGAAAGGTTCTTCGCTGGAGGGAGCAACTCCTTCCGGGGAGACACGTTCGACGAGCTCGGTCCCAAGGACCCCAAGACAGGAATGCCCATCGGAGGAAAGGCGATGTTCCTGACCAACCTGGAAATGAAATTCCCGCTGTTTCCCATCCTCAGGGACCTTTCCGGCGCCGTCTTCTACGACATCGGCCAGGTCTTTTCCAAGAGGAAGGACTTCAGCCTGTTCAACTTCCAGGGCGCCCTCGGATTCGGTCTCCGGTACCGGACGCCGTTGGGCCCCGTCCGTTTCGATCTGGGCTGGAACCTCGACGATCCAAAGAAAAAAGGCCGGCCGCTGCTGTTCATCACGATCGGGAACATGTTCTAACCTGACTTATTCATAAAAAAGCCGATGCGTTGTTTAACTCAAGCGATATCTCCGATAAACCGATTTATCATTCGGTTTCCGAAAGTTCATCTCAACAAAACCGGCATTTTTTGCCCTCCGGGCGAGCCGATCCGACCGCATCTGCTTGGTTGCGAAGGGTTCGCAGTACCGGGAGTACAGTTTCACCCTCCGCGCCTCGCATCTGCAGCCGCTTCGACTCGGGAATATGCCAGGCTAATGACATGATAAAAAAAATCGGGGCGTCTTTACTGGTGCTGGTCGCGGGCCTCCTCCCGTCGGCCGGATCTCAGGTCGAGGATTGTGTCGCTGCCGTCGTTAACAAGCGGGTCATCACCCGGATCGACCTAAGGATCGCGGACCGCTTCAGGCTCTATTCCGACGATGCGGGGGAAGGGTCCTTGGAGCGCTTGCTGGACCGGCTTGTGGAGCAGAAGCTAGTCGTCGATATTGCCAGGGAACAAGGCGTGCCTGGAGGCGAGGAGATCGCGGCGGCCGTGAACGCGCTTGCTCTGACGCTTGGGCCGGAGATTTTTCGGAAGGGGCTCGAGGAATTCGGGTTCGAGGAGGTCGACCTGAGACCCTATGTCGAAGAAAAGCTTATCTTCCGGAAGGTCATCGCTTCCCGGTTCAGTCAGAGCGCTCCCGTCACTCTCCAGGAGATCGAAGCCTATTATCAGGACGTCTATGTTCCCGCCCAGAAGCGGGAGGGAACCGTGCCGCCCCCCATGATCCAGGTCCTAGACCGGATCGAAGCCCTTATCCAGGACGAGAAGCGGGAGGAGCAGATCGCGGCCTGGATCGGCAACCTCAAGGCCCAGGCCGACATCCGCATCAATAGGGACTGTCTGAAATAACGTTCCAGAAGAGAAGGACTGCCATGGACCATTTCGCATGCCTTTTTCCGGGCCAGGGTTCACAAACCGTCGGCATGGGGAAGGACCTCTACGACCATTCCCCCCTAGCGCGGGAGATCTTCAGCCGGGCCGACGAAGCTCTTGGCTATGCCGTTTCCAAGCTTTGCTTCGAGGGACCTGAAGAGGAACTCCGGTTGACCCGGAACACCCAGCCCGCGCTGCTCACGGTCAGCACGATCGCCTATTCCCTGCTGGGGGCCGATCCCGCGATAGCGGCCGGACACAGCCTGGGCGAATATTCGGCCTTGGTCGCGGCGGGTGTTCTCGCCTTCGAGGACGCCGTCCGGCTCGTCCACAAGCGCGGGACATACATGCAGGAGGCCGTCCCCCTGGGCGTCGGGGCGATGGCGGCCCTGTTGGGCGCCGCGTATGAAGACGTTCGCCGGAAGGTCCTCGAGGCCGTCTCGGGGACCGTGGAGATCGCCAATTGGAACAGCCCTGAGCAGATCGTGATCGCGGGTCACACGGAAGCGGTAGAGGAAGCCATCCGCCTGATTAAGCCGGCGAGATATGTCATGCTTCCGGTCAGCGCCCCTTTCCATACCAGCCTGATGAAACCGGCAGAGGAGAGGCTCGGGGTTGACCTGGACGGCGTCGCGTTCAAGGATCCGAAATTTCCCGTGATCACCAATGTTGACGCCCGGCCGGTCCGGACGGGCGAGGAGGCCAGGGACGCCCTTAAGAAGCAGGTCAGCCGGCCCGTGCTATGGGCGACGTCGATGGAGGCCCTCCGGGAAGCGGGGATCAAACTCTGTGTGGAGACGGGTCCGGGAAAAGTTCTCTCGGGGTTGATGAAAAGGATCAGCCGCGGCTGGCCTGAACCGCCCGCAATGGTCAATGTCGAGAACTGGGAGAGCCTGGAAAAAGCGCGCGGAGCGCTTTTAGGGATCCTTTGAAAGGATTGCGGGTCCGAAGCGGATATAATATTCCGCGGCCGAAGCTACGGCCGAGATGATGATGAGCCAGAGTCCCAGTTTGGAAAGTAAATAAAGTTTGCCGAGGAGCTCCGGCCCGAGGATCAGCAGGCAGATGGTGACGATCTCGAGGACCATCTTGACCTTTCCCAGCGGGGAGGCGGGGATGTTGTGCCCTCTCGATGAAGCGATGGCCCTGAAACCGGTCACCGCGATCTCTCTTCCGATGATGATAACAGCCATCCAGGCGGGAACGATCTGCCGTTCCACGAAACAGATGAGGGCGGAAGCGATCAGGAGCTTGTCGGCGATGGGGTCGAGGAGCTGGCCGAAGACCGTGATCATCTGCTTCCGTCTGGCCAGGAAGCCGTCGATCATATCGGTTAGGGCCGCGAAGAGAAAGATGATGAAACCGGTGATCTCCCGTCCCCTGAAATCTGAGAGGAGGACGATAACGACGGCCGGAACGGATAGGATACGGAGGAGGGTCAGGATGTTTGGCGCGTTCAGTTTCATGAAAGAAGATTATACTATAGCGCGCCCGCTTTGTTCAATCAGAACGCCGTTAAAGCAAGCATCTCTTTTTATGTGATTATGTCTGGAGGCCGGTCGGAGTGCAGGCGGCATACTTCTTTGCCCCGGCGAGGGGAAGTGCGAGCGGCCTGGAGCCGCCCTTGGCCCCCGGCCCCCGGGGAACCAGTCCCGTCGGTTCCCCCCATCGGATAAGCCGACGGGTCCCCCCTCCGCTACGGGGGCTTTCGGGCGGCATCCAGTGCCGCCAAGTAAGAATTTGGCCGTTATTGATTCAATCACAAGAAAAGAGATGCTTCCGCTGCCAAAACGCCCATAATCATGCCGTCAAGGCGGCAAAGCGGATGGTCGAAAAGTGTCCTCCCCGGTTGGCCGGCCCAAAGACCTGCTGACATGACGACGCTGCGTCCTTGAAAAAGCTTTCGGCTATGCGTATAGTTGAACATTGTCATGACCGATAAGAACTCCTTAAGCCCGATGATGGAGCAGTACTTCCGGATCAAAAGGGAGCATCCAGACGCCCTCCTGTTCTTTCGCCTGGGCGATTTTTATGAGATGTTCTATGAGGACGCCAAGACGGCGTCTCCGGTCCTTGAGATCGCCCTGACTTCGCGTCAGAAGGTCCCTATGTGCGGCGTCCCCTACCATGCCGTCAACTCCTACCTGGCCAAGCTCCTACGCCGCGGTTTCAAGGTCGCCGTATGCGAGCAAATGGAAGACCCGCGGACGGCGCGCGGCGTCGTCCGTCGTGAGGTCATCAAGGTCCTGACGCCGGGGACGGCTGTTGAGATCGAGAACGGCGAGGCCCGGGAGAACGTCTATATCGCCAGCGTCCTCTTCAGGGAAAATGGATGGGGGCTGGCCTTCGTCGATCTAGTTTCAGGAGAGGTCCGGACGCTCCAAGGTCGGCCCGAGGACAAGCGGACAGCCTCCGACGAACTTTTCAAGACCTCTCCCCGTGAGATTCTTTTTCCCGAGGGGGAGGAAGAAGCCGTTTTCCAGGTCCTCCGTCCACAAGGGGCTTTTGCCGTTCCCACGAGCGCCGTGGAAGCGTGGGCCTTCGACCTATCCCAAGCGCGTCAACTGCTCGAGGAGCACTTTCGAGTAAGATCTCTGGCGGGCTTCGGCCTGGATGGAATGGACCTGGCGATCTCCGCGGCCGGAGCGCTCCTCCACTATGTCCGGAAGGTCAGGAAGGACTCCGTCAGCCTCATTCATAGGATCCGCTTCGTTCATTCCGGTGACCATCTCGTGATGGACGCGGCGACGGTGAGGAATCTGGAGCTCGTCCGGAATATCCGAGACGGCCGGCAGAAGGACACGCTTCTCGATGTCATGGACCTGACCATGACTTCCATGGGGGGGCGGATGCTCCGCGGCTGGCTTTTAGAGCCCCTTTGCGATGCCGGAGTCATCAACGCCAGGCTGGACGCCGTTGAGGAAGCCTTGCGCTTGACCATCGAAAGGCATGAGGTCCGCGAGGAGCTCAAGGGGATCCATGACTTGGAAAGGCTGACGGGCAAGATCTCTCTCGCGGCCGCCCACCCCAGGGACCTGGTCTCCTTGAAGAAGTCCCTTGCGCCGTTACCGCGGATAAGGGAAAAGTTCAAGGGCTTTTCGGCCGGGATCTTCCGGGAGGTCCTGGAACGATGGGACGACGGCCGGGACATCGCCGGGCTCATCGACAGGACGATACTTGACGAACCGGCCTTCCTGACCACGGAAGGCGGAATCGTCAAGGAAGGTTTCAGCGCCGATCTGGACGAGCTGAGGACGGTGTCGAGGTCCGGTAAGGCTTTCATCGCGCTCCTGGAGAAGAGGGAAAGGGAGCGAACGGGCATCTCCTCTCTCAAGGTCCGTTACAACAAGGTCTTCGGTTTCTACATCGACGTCACGAAACCCAATCTCCACCTGGTCCCGTCCGATTATATCCGCAAACAGACGCTCCTGGGCTCAGAGCGCTTTCTTACGCCTGAACTCAAGGAGCATGAAGAGAAGATCCTTCATGCTGAGGAGCGCATGGCCGAACTGGAGTCCAGAATCTTCATCGAGACCCGGGAAGCCGTGGCGCGTGAGACGACGAGGCTCCAGAGGATTGCCGCGGACGTGGCCCGTTTGGACGTCCTCCTGGCGCTCGGCGAACTGGCCTCCCGGCGGAACTATTGCCGACCGACGGTTGATGAAAGCGATACCCTCGGCATTACCGGCGGCCGGCACCCGGTCATCGAGGTCACGAGCGCCGGGACGTTCATTCCGAACGACACGCACGTCGACTGCCGGGATGACCAGATCCTGATCATCACGGGGCCCAATATGGGTGGAAAATCGACGTATCTCCGGCAGGTAGCGCTCATCAGCATCATGG
>Ga0315287_10009138_pt1 | contig 10017 bp, 9 predicted proteins | sample YL17G11_0_MG_FD_205037 | JGI IMG/M metagenome (GOLD analysis project Ga0315287, IMG submission 205037) | Sediment microbial communities from Yellowstone Lake, YNP, Wyoming, USA - YL17G11_0 | ecosystem: Environmental > Aquatic > Freshwater > Lake > Sediment | place: USA: Wyoming | collected... | reverse complement strand
CCTTGAATACTTCCTTGACTTTTGGTAAAATGACCATGTTATTCATGGGTGCATATCCTCCTTATTTGTAAATTTTTCTAAACACTGGAGTATATGCACCTTTCTGCCTCCTGTCAAATTTACACAAAATACTTGACACTACCGTCGAAAAGAACTTCCTACCAATAGAAAAGTGTTTCCTACCGGTGACTTTGAACCTCCTACCGGTGGAAAAGAACTTTGTACCGGTGGAAAACAAAAATGTACCTGTGGAAAAGGACTTTGTACCGGTGGAAAACAAAAATGTACCTGTGGAAAAGGACTTTGTACCGGTGGAAAACAAAAATGTACCTATGGAAAAGAACTTTGTACCGGTGGAAAACAAAAATGTACCTATGGAAAAGAACTTTGTACCGGTGGAAAAGTAAAATGTACCTATGGAAAAGAACTTTGTACCGGTGGAAAACAAAAATGTACCTATGGAAAAGAACTTTGTACCCATGGATAAGAACAAAAACCCCCTGGAGATGATGGTGCACCCGAGGTGAGGGCCGTCCGGCGCTTCATGAATGAGGGAGTCTACCCGTAGGGGCGTGGCTCTCGCACCAATCCCCTTCACTACCGGCCAAAACTGTGCTCAGTTTTGCCTGCGGCTTCACGAATTGCGGGCTTTCCGCAATTCGGTTCAGCATGCGTAGCCTCTGCAAATTCAAGGCAGAGGATAGAATTGGAACGCGACCCAAAGGAGCGTTCATCTGCTCCACAGGGATTTTCTGCTGCGCCCCGCTCGGGGACCGGCTGAACGGCGCTTCATGAATGAGCGAAACTTAGGGAGTGAATCCTGTTCCGGCCTGGCGAGTCGAACGCTCCCCAGTTTTAGGGGGAAAAATGTCGGTGTCTGAGCGTAAGCGAGTTCGACATTTTAGTGAGACGAGCCATTGGCCGGTCGATTCACGGACGGTTGAGCGAATCATGAAGCGCCGGGCCAAGAGCACTCCCCCTCGCCCTGAAATGGGAGAGGGGGTAGACCCCTTCCTTACTTTGAAGGGGGGAAGTTGAAGAACGCTCCTTTGAGTCGCGTTCGAGATTGTAGACCCCTTCCTTACTTTGAAGGGGTCTACTAACCGGCTGATTTAATTTTCCACCGGTAGTTGATTAATTGGGCGGAAAGGGGTAAAATGTGAAACTTAACGTGAGTATCAGGTAGCCCCTGGTATAAATTGCAATGAGGTAACAGGTCATGAGCAAGATTAAACTTTTTTGTATTCCCTTTGCCGGTGGCTCGGCCGTGGTATTTAACCAATGGCGGCCATTGTTGAGTCGCGACATCGAGCTAAAGCCGGTCGAGTTGGCCGGCCGGGGTAGAAGGATCCGGGAATCCTTATACGGTTCCCTGGAGCAGGCTGTGGACGACCTTTTCAAGATAATAGCCCCGGAACTGGACCAGGGGCCTTACGCCCTGTTGGGTCACAGCATGGGCAGTTTGATCGCTTTCGAGCTCTATTATAAGATCAAGGCCAGCAATCTACCGGAACCCCTCCATGCTTTCTTTTCCGGTCGCGGCGCCCCCAGTATGCCGACCGCTGAGAAGAAAAAGTACCACCTGCTGCCGGAAGATGAGTTCAAGAAAGAGATGATCGAGCTCGGGGGAACTTCCCGGGAATTCTTCGAGCACCCGGAGCTGGTGGAGGTTTTCTTGCCGCTGATGCGTCAGGATCTAAAAATCCATGAATATTACCGTTTCCAGGAGAAACCCGGTCCATTGAGCTGCCCGGTCACCGTCTTGAATGGGAAAGAGGACCCGGAAACGACCATCGAAGAAGCGGAAGCCTGGCGACAACATAGCAGTGGGCATTTTACCATCTACCATTTCGAAGGCGGCCATTTCTTTCTCACCGAGCAGTTCCAGACCGTGGTTAAGATCATCAACCAGTCTTTGATACCGGTATCGGCCTGATCGTCCCGGTCGGGCCAAGACCTGGAGTATGAAATATGAGCGACGATGAGAGAATGAAATACCCGGTAAGACCGATATTTCTCCTGGCAGACAGCCAACTGTTGTTCTGTCGGGGAAAAGAGGGTCTACTTTTAGAGCGCATCAAACAGGTCATCAGCGAGGAGAACCCCGGGAAAAAGAAAATCAAAGCGGCTTATATCGGGGCCTCCAATGGAGACAAGCCGGAGTTTTACGAGATTTTTCTATCGGCTGTGTCCCAGGTCGGCATCAAGGCCGGGGATTGCCTGATGATCCGGTCCAAGCCCTCGAAAAAGGAGATGTCTTTCCTGGACAAGGCCGGCATCCTTCTCCTGGCTGGCGGCGATGTCGGCTCGGGCTGGCAGATTATGAGTGAGAATGGGGTGGGGGAGAAGGTGGTCGAACGCTACCACAATGGCGCGGTATTGATCGGGATATCGGCCGGGGCCGTGCAGCTTGGCTCCCGCGGTTGGCCGGAGACCCAGGATTATCTCGAAGCGGTCTTTCCCACTTTTCAATTAGTGCCGTATATCATCGATGTTCACCATGAAGAACAACAATGGGAGTTATTGAGCGAATTGGTGAAGAATGGCGAGCCGCACTGCCGGGGCTTCGGTATTCCCGGCGGCGGTGGGGCGGTATTCCATCCCGATTGGTCCATAGAAGCCATCCGCCACCCGCTGATTGAATTCTCTCTTTTCCCCGACGGATTGAAGACATCGATGATTTTACCGCCCGGTTCATGGGAACACCTTGATCAAACAGGTCAAGAACGTTGAAACTTTATGCCATCAGCGATCTACACCTGGCCAACAAAGTAAACCGGGTCGCCCTGGAAGCCCTGCCCGCACATCCCCATGATTGGTTGATCCTGGCCGGGGACATCGGCGAGAGCGACTTGCACCTGAAATATGCCCTGTCCATTTTAATCCAGCGGTTCAAGAAACTCGTCTGGGTACCGGGCAACCATGACCTGTGGACTTTGCCGGTCGACCGTTTTCTTTTGCGGGGCGAGGCCAAATACAGGGAACTGGTCTCCATCTGCCGGGGTTACGGCGTATTGACGCCGGAAGACCCCTATACCTTGATTACCGTGCAGGAGCGTACCTATCGCCTGGCCCCGCTCTTCTTGCTCTACGACTTTAGTTTCCGGCCCGATTACGTCAGACCGGAAAAGGCGGTGGAATGGGCGGCCGAATCGGGCGTGATGTGCACCGATGTAGAATTGCTCTCTCCTGCCCCTTATGAATCTATTCCCGCCTGGTGCGCCCAGCGTTGCCTGTACACGGAGAAACGCCTTATCGAAGCATCGCCCCAGATTCCCTTGATCTTGATCAACCATTTTCCCCTGCGCCAGGACCTGGTCTACCTCCATACTTTTCGCCGCTTCTCCATCTGGTGCGGCACCACCTGCACCGAAGACTGGCACACCCGTTTCCCCGTCTCGGTGGTGGTTTATGGCCATTTGCACACCCGGTCTACCCATTACCGCGATGGCGTGCGCTTCGAGGAGGTTTCCTTCGGCTATCCCCGGGATTGGCGGGAAGAACTGGGCCTTGAGTTTTATTTGCGGGAAATATTGCCCGGGAATTCCGCTTGAAGGGCATTTGCCTTTTCCCGGCGAATATGGTAATATGGCCCCTTAAGCTCAAATCCCATCGGGAAATCGAAAATGACTTACCGAAGACACAAACTCTATTGTTTTCCTTATGCCGGCGGTTCGGCTGCGATATTTAATGGTTGGAGAAAAATACTGGATAAAAACCTGGATCTCCAGGCGGTAGAATTGGCCGGTCGCGGGAAAAGGATATTCGACCCCCTGTACGAGTCCATCCAGGATGCAGTAGAGGATGTATTCAAGATGATCAAAGCGGAGCTACTGGCCGGACCTTTCGGTTTTTTCGGTCACAGCATGGGCTGCATCATCGCTTTCGAGCTGGCCCATAAATTGCGGAAAATAGGCGGCCCACAGCCCTCTTTTGTGTTCTTCTCCGGTCGCGGCGCCCCCCAGGTGGTGCGGCCCGATGAGAAAGAAAAATATTACCTCCTGCCGGATGATGAGTTCCGCAACCGGGTGCTCGAGCTGGGCGGCACCCCCAAAGAGTTTTTCGAGCATGAAGAGTTGATGGCCGTCTTCTTACCCATGTTAAAGAGAGATTTCCAGATTTCCGAGACCTATGAAAGCAGCCGGCAGGTCGATCCCTTCAACTATCCTATCCACGTCATGATCGGCAAGGATGAAGATATCAACGCCGAACAAATGCACGGCTGGAAAGATCATTCCAGCCAGGGTTGCACCATTCACTACCTTGCCGGCGGTCACTTTTTCATCAATGAACAGCCGGAGAGTGTGGTCGAAATCATTAATAATACGGTTAAGCCCCACCGGCATGAGCCAAAGCCGGTGCATTTCTGAAATAGGCAGACAGGAACAACCCCATGCTGGAAATTTTTAGCGTCGATCTATCTGAAACAGTAGAAAAGGAGAGGGTAGAACGGTTGTTTTCGGTTGTCGGCCCGGACAAGGCCGCGCGCCTGCGCCGGTTTTACCGCTGGGAAGATACTCTCCGGGGCATCTATGCCGATCTACTCATCCGCTATATCCTGATCCGGCAGAAAAACATCGACAACCGGGATATCTCTTTTTCCGACAGCGAATATGGCAAACCGTTCTTGAGCGATTTTCCCCAGTTTCATTTCAACCTCTCCCATTCCGGTCGCTGGGTGGTGGGCGCAGTCGATGATTATCCTGTCGGCATCGATGTCGAAAGAATCGTCCCCATCGACCTCGATATCTCAAAACATTACTTTTCCCCGGATGAACATCTTGATTTGGTCAACCAGCCCGACCCGCAAACCTATTTTTTTACTCTCTGGACCTTGAAAGAAAGTTATATCAAGATCGTCGGCAAGGGGCTATCCTTGCCTTTAGACTCTTTCTCCATCAGGTTCCAGGGCCCTGCCGATATCCGGATTAAGGGCGGAGGGGACATCATCCCGGGGATATTCTTTGCCCAATACGAGATCGATTGCCAGTACAAAATGGCCGTATGCGCCCGTCATCAAGATTTTCCACCGGCCGTACGCCCGGTCACGACCGCCCAGTTGATCGCCGCTTTCCTCGATCGATAGGTCGGTTCCCTCATAGAGATTCCCGATCTTTCCCGGGTTGTTTTTCGATCGGTAAATCTGTTTTTTGCAGGTGATTCCATAAGGCGGCTATACTGATATCGATGTTAAAAACAGTCTTAATTTCTGCCCGTAACCGCTTTAGCGTCCAGTGTACCTTCTTCCCATGAGAGTTCTTGCCGGATTGGAGCCATTTTTTAATTTTGACCTTGTGGGTGTCGGACAGCTTCGCTGGCGGATGCCCCCGTTGGCCGTCGATCAGACCCGGGAGCCCATTTTTTTTGAATTGATTTTGCCAGCGAAAAACGGTGCGCACCGAGACATCGAATACTTCCGCCACCCTTTCCACCGGGTGATGGGCAGCGGCAATAATCGCTTTCAAACGAATGGCCGGTCTACTCGTGGGGATTTTCCGGATTTCTTTTTCCGCTTGTTTTAACCATAATATGTCACCGGGAACCTGTTTATCGTTCATTCATGATCCTTGTTTATAAAATTCATGATATGGGCAATCTTATCATGGTTTCCATGTCATTTCAAAATTAAAATATCCGTTGCCCGAAAGATTAGAACCAGCCCCTATTTTGAAAATGCGCTTGACAGAGAGGCAATCAGGAAAACCGTGTCCGGGAAAGATACGGAAAGATTACCAAGATAATCGATCTGAGATGGTTTTAAACGAAAGTTCTAATAAATCATGCTTTTCATGGATTTTGAATTATGGTATTTCTATTGATTACGGCCTTAATGCAGGAAATTAGGTACTGCTTCAAGCTGCCGTCATTTATGAGATTATGAAAAAAGATCAACTATGCGATCAGGTTATCGAATTTGTGTTGACGTGTAAAACCAGTGATCTATCTTCTCTGACCATTGCCGGGATTGCCAGGAAATTCAATGTCAGTCAATCGTTTCTCGATAGAAAATTCAGGATAGAAAGAAATTTCCCGGTACGCGAATACCTATTCAGGGAAAAGATGTATCGCACCGCCCACTTACTCACCCAGGAAAATGGGTTGACCGTTAAAGAGATAGGTCTGAAGATGGGATTCTTAGATAAAGAGTACTTTACCTACATTTTCAAAAACCATTATGGGGTATCTCCCGGGAAGTACCGTGAATGTAAGCAGGGCAAGAAGAAGGTCGTTGTTTTGAATTGACTCTTTCCCGGGCGGCCCGTGTTCCCGGCAGACCAACCAATTTTTATATGAAAATCCAGGAGTAAATAATCGTAAATACATGTAAGAAAAAGTTTTAAATAAAAGATATGATGATATTATGTTATGAAAAAATCTCTTCATCCAGAAAAAATTGAACCCCGCTAATCCCGGTTCAAGATATCCCGACAAGCCGCCCAGTTATTGCAAAGAAGGATTAACACCTAAGAAGACGATCCCCATAAAAATGCGGATGGCGGGTACCATCATTTTTCTGACTCAAAATCATTTACTGATAAAACTTTTCAATTGTGCCGCTTCTATCCAGAGTTCAAATAATTCCAGCTTTCCACAAGGAACAAGTTATGATATCTCTATACATTCAACCAAAAGGCACAATGTTCTGCGTGCTTTCACAGCCAGCCAGAAGTTCTTTTTCCTTTGCGGTTGTATTGATTAGAATGTCAGAATCTTTTAGATTCAGAAGAAATAAAAGAAGGGCGGTAGCCTATTCGTTTTAAAGCAGGAAGATTGTCTAAGAAACTTCTTTTCCCCCAAAAAAGTTTTTCTATAAACGATAGCGAGGTTATAATGAAGAAGAGAAAACTCTCCGAGCAAGCGGTGGATTTCATCCTTACCCGGAGGAATGAAGAATTAAGGGCCCTAAAGGTGGAAGATATTGCCCGTAACCTGAAGGCCAATCGCTCTTATCTTTCCCGCAGCTTCAAAGTCGATCAGAGTATTTCCCTGACCCATTTTATCCTGCGGGAGAAAGTCCACCGTGCTATATTCATGATCGAGAATGGTTATGAAAACACCATGGCCCAGCTATCCGCAGACCTGGGATTCTTCAGGCCAGAGAGTTTTGTTAGCGAATTTCGTCATTATCTAGCCATCGATCCCGATAGATATAGGGAATTAAGAAAAAAAGTCAATTATCTTTAAGGTTTTCTACCCAGGCATCGATAAGGAAATACCAAAGATGGGGTATCCAGGAAAATTGGATAAAAAAAACATCGCCGACGTCTTTTCTTTAACGCCGTTACAGGAAGGAATGCTCTACCATTACCTGGCCGGTCCCGGCAGTCCCCTCTATTTCGAGCAACTCTGCCTGGAACTTAGCGGCCCCATCGATCCGGATCGGTTCCGGCAAGCCTGGCAGGCCGTGGTGCAGCAAAACAGTGCCCTCCGCACCCAGTTTCGCTGGCAGAAGATCAAGAACCCCACCCAGATGGTATTAAAAGCCCTGCCCCCCCTCATCCGCACCCATGATCTCACCGGCTTACCCTTACCCGAACGGGCCAATGCCCTGGAACAGGTCAAGATGCAGGACCGGGCAGAAGGCTTCGACCTACAAATGTCCGTTTTTCGCATCACCCTCTGTCGATTGGCAGAGAACCGGCACCAGATGATCCTCAGTTATCATCATATCCTGCTCGACGGCTGGAGCAGCGGCCTTATACTCAAGGAGTTTTTCCAGGCTTACCGGCCAGGGCCGGTCAAACCCCTCGAAAAGGCCGGTTTCGGCCAATACGTGCGCCATCTGCAAGGAATCGATAAGGCCAGGCAGGCCGCTTTTTGGCGGCAATACCTGGCCGGCCTGGATCAACCGGGAGAATTAACCTTTAAGAAAAAGTCCGGGCAGTCCGGGTCGATCGACCGTCTGAAGCAAACTATCCCGGGCAGTTTGAAGCAGGAGCTGGAGAGGGTTTGCCAGGCGCAACATAAGACCCTGGCCAGCCTACTCTACGGCGGCCTTGCCCTGCTCTGGCAGAGATACAACAACAGCGATGAAGCGATATTCGGCACCACCGTGTCCGGCCGGAACGTGAATGTCAAAGGCATAGAGGAGATCGTCGGTTTGCTGATCAACACCGTACCCCTGCGGGTAACCGCCAACCGGGAAGAGACGGTATCCGCTTACCTGGAGCGGGTGCAGCGCGGTTTGCAGGAGCGGGAAGAGTATGAATTGACCCCCCTGGTGGACATTGTCGGCTATTCGGGACTCAACGCCGGGGAACTCTTCGACACGCTGGTGGTCATCGAGAACTATCCCCTGGAAAAGCGTCTGGGTGCCGGTGCCGGTGAGTTGACGGTCAGCGGCTTCCAGATCGAAGAGAGCACCCACTACGATCTAACCACCGGTATCAGCCTGGGTGAAGAGATAGAGATAGAAATGATTTACCAGGCCGGGAGAATAGAGAAGGCGATGGTGGAAAGGATGCAGTCCCATTACCTCCAGGTCTTGTCCGGTTTATGCCGGGAAGGAGGGCAGCGGTTGGCCGGGATAGAGATACTGACCGTGGCGGAGAAGCAGGAAATTTTAGACGGGTGGCGACGCTCTACTGGGGAGTATGAGAGTGACCGGCGGATCGAGGCATTGTTTTTCGGGCAAGTGGAGAAGAACCCGGATAGGATAGCCCTGTCGGGCGAGACTGTGGGGGCGAATGGCAATTCGCCCCTACATGGTTCTGTGAGTTATAAAGAGCTCGACCGGCGTGCCGCGGCCCTGGCCGGGGAGCTGATCGAAAAGGGGGTTATGCCGAATAGCATTGTTGCGCTCCAGTTAGAACGGTCGATCGACATGGTTATCGGTATATTGGCGGTCTGGAAAGCGGGCGGGGCCTATTTGCCCATCAATCCGCGGCAGCCGGCAGAGCGGACGGCGGCGATGCTGGCCGATTCCGGGGCCGAGATTGTTATTGGTCCGCAGACTGTAGGGGCGAACTGCTGTTCGCCCATTCAGGATATCGGTGCGGAATGCAAGGGCGAACGGCAGTTCGCCCCTACGGATCTCGCTTACATCATCTACACCTCGGGCTCGACCGGCCGCCCCAAAGGCGTGGCCATCGATCACGGCAACCTCTGCGCCCTCCTCCATTGGGGATACGAGCAGATGGGCATAACCCGGCACGACCGGGTCATCCAGAACCTGGCCTATTATTTCGACTGGTCGGTGTGGGAGATGTTCAGCGGTTTAACCAGCGGCGCTGCCCTGGTCATGGTGCCGGAAGAGGTCATGCTCGATGCCGGGCGGTACGTGGCCATGATGAACCGGGAGCAGATCACCGTACTCCACATCACGCCCACCCAGTACCAATACCTGGTCGATACCGGCCAAAAGCTTCCCTATTTGCGGGTATTGAGCATCGGCGCCGAGAAGCTCGATCTCGAATCGGTCAGGCGTAGTTTTGGCCAGGTGGGGCGGGAATGCCGGGTGTTCAATATGTATGGTCCGACCGAGGCCACTATTATGGCCGCGGTTTTGGAGATAGACCGCGAGAAAATGGAATTTTACGGGCGATTGGGCAGCATGCCGATCGGCCGGGTGATTGCCAACCTGGATCTCTGGATAATGGATCGCTGGCTGCGCCTGATGCCGGAGGGTGTGCCCGGGGAGTTACTGATCGGCGGTTTTGGCCTGGCGCGGGGTTACCTGAACAACCCAGAGCTAACGGCAGAGCGGTTTGTGTTCTCACCACTTACCCCTCACCACTCACCACTCACCAATCACCTCTACCGCACCGGCGACCTGTGCCGCTGGCTCAAAGACGGCACCATCGAGTTCCTGGGCCGCATCGACCAGCAGGTCAAGATCCGGGGCTTTCGCATCGAACCCGGCGAGATCGAGGCAGAACTAACCCGCCATTCGGCAGTGCGGGAAGCAGTGGTCATCAGCCGGGAAAATAAAAACGGGGAGAAGTATTTATGCGGCTATGTGGTGGTCATGGCGGGACAGGAGACCAGCGGCCAGGAAGAGGAATTACGGCGCTTTAT
>Ga0315287_10009133_pt1 | contig 10020 bp, 7 predicted proteins | sample YL17G11_0_MG_FD_205037 | JGI IMG/M metagenome (GOLD analysis project Ga0315287, IMG submission 205037) | Sediment microbial communities from Yellowstone Lake, YNP, Wyoming, USA - YL17G11_0 | ecosystem: Environmental > Aquatic > Freshwater > Lake > Sediment | place: USA: Wyoming | collected... | reverse complement strand
AGCGATCGCAGCTTGCGCGAGCGCAGGTTGTCGATGCCCTGGGCGAACTCGGGCGCGATGTCCTGGAACTGGCGCTTCCAGAAGACGACCTGCGCCGGGGCCTTCGCCGCGCTCATCGTCGTCCTCCCCCCGCGGGTGCGGGCGCGGGCGCTGGTGAGGGCGCCGGGGCCGCGGCCCCGGGCTTGTTCTCTGCAGCCGACGTCTGCGCGGAGGCGATCGGGTTGATGAGCGCGATCTCGGCGCCCTCCTCGACACCCTCGATCGCCGTGCGGCTTTCGGACTGGCCGACGACCTTGACGGTGATCGGTTCGAAGCCGTCGCCCCTGCGAAGATAGACCACGGATCGGCCGTCCTGCTGGAACACGGCCTGCCGCGGCACGGTGAACGCGCTGGCAAGCTCCCGGCCCTGAATGGTGAGGCCGACCGTCGTGCCCGGCCGCAGCCGCGTATCTGGGGTGTCGAGGCGCAGCGTCACTTCGAACTGGCGCAGCGGCCCTGCCTGGTCCCGCGAGCGGACCGCGACGCCGGACAGCGCCGTGATCTTCGCAGCCAGCGGCTGGCCCGGCAGTGCGTTCGCGCGCACAGTGGCCGGCTGCCCGACCACCAGCATGGTCCGCTCCTGTTCGTTCACGCGCGCGGTGATCTCCATGTTGGCCGTGTCGGACACGTCCACGATCGACCGCCCTGACGGGATCGAATCGCCCAGCCGGTACTCGGGCAGCGACATGCCGGAGAAGAACACGCCGCCGGTGGCGTCGCGATTCTCCCGCACGAGCACCAGCCCGTCGATCGGGGCGCGGACCACGAGGCTGTCGATGATCGACCGGGCGCGATCCGCGTTGATCTTCGATCGGTTGCGGCCCTCCTCGACGACGTTGAGGGCGGCTTCGCGCGTGACACGCCTCGAGACGAGATCGCGTTCGGTCTGTACCAGCCGGCGCTTGACCTCCTCCACCGTCAGCAGGCGCTTCTGGTAGTCGTTGGCGGGAATCAGGCGTTCCGGCGTCCTGGCGTCCAGCTCCGCGCGGCGGACGGCGTAGCGGGCGTTGAGCAGGCCGACCCCGTCTGCCGCCGTCTGGGTCTTGATGGCGGCCTGGGTGATGATGACGCTCTGGTCGGCCTCGGCCAGCTCGGTCATCGCCTGCTCGAGCGCATACTGCTGCTCGGCCGGGTCGAACTCCATCACCACGTCGCCGACCTTGACGGCCGTCCCCGTGTCGGCGAGGCGGATCAGCCGGAGCCCGCCGCCGGTGGACGGAGCGGCCAGCGACACCACGCGCGTCGCCTTGAACTCACCCGTCGTCCACACGTCCAGCTTCAGCGGCCCGCGCATCACGCGCGCGGTCGGAGCCCGGCGCGAGGGCGCCGCGCCGGCGGCCTCGCACGCCAGCGATCCGGCCGCCGCCAGCACGGCCGCCGCCAGCGCGCCACCCAGGCGCAGGGCGCGCGTCACTTCCGCGCTCCTGTCGGCGCGGCGGGATTGCCGATCGCAATCCGGTCGCCCGCATCCACGCCCGACTTCAGCGCAATCTGATCGCGGCCCCGCCTCGCGATGACGACGGCCTGCGGCGTGAGCGCCGACCCGCGCTGCACGAACACGGTGGGCTGCCCGTTGACCAGGGTGACGGCCTTGGCCGGCACGATCAACGTGTTCGGATATCTGGCGACGGCGATGCGCACGGTGGCCGTCATCCCCGGCTTCAGCCGCACGTCGGGGTCGGCCATGCTCAGCTCGAGGTCGAAGTCGCGCGCCGGCGGCCAGCTGGTGGCGAAGTCGACGCGGGCGAGCAGGGAGATCTTCGACACGGCCGAGCGATAGGGGCGGTCGGGGACCGCGTCCAGGTGCACGGTCGCCGTCTGGTCCACGACCACGCGCCCGCGATCCGCTTCGTCGAGGCGCGCCGTCAGGTGCACCGATGACAGGTCGGGCAATTCGACAATCGACGCGCCCGGCCAGGTGCGATCGCCCTCGCGGAAGTCCTGGCTGTTGCGCGACTGTCCGCCGCCGCCGCCACCGCCCGACCGCGGGTTGGGCATCAGGCTGGCCGTGCCGTCCGACGGCGCCCGCACCACCAGGCTCTCGATGGCGGCCGTGATCCGGTCCAGCTCGTCCTGGTTGCGCTGCTGCCGGCGCCGTCGCCGGAGGACGTCCGTGCCGGCGGCGGCCACGTCCGCCACCTGCCGTTTCTCGGCTTCCTTGAGGCGCTGCTCGGCGTCCGAGAGCGCCAGCTTCGCCCGCTCGTACTCGATGCGGGCCACGAAGTCGCGATCCACCACGTCGAGTCGCGCCCGGTTGACGTCGAACCGCGCACGCATCAGGTTGGTGGCGCTCGCTTCCTCGGCGATGCGCGCCTGCGCCTCGGTCTGCTCAGTCTCGGCCTGGGACTGTTTCAGTTCGGCGCGCCGATCGGTCTGCTGCCGGAGCAGCTGGGTGGCATCGAACTCGATCACGACGTCGCCCGCTTTCACCGGCGTCCCGTTCTTCACGAGGCGCACGATCTGCAGATCGCCGGACTGGGTCGGCGCCCCCAGGACGACCGACCGCACGGGCCGAATGTCGCCGCGCAGCTCCACCACGTCCACGAACTCGCCGCGCGTCACCACCGTCGTCGGCACGCTGGCCTGCGAGCGGCCGACGCCCGCGCCGTACGCGCCCAGCGCCAGGCCCGCGACCGCGCCTGTGGCGAGCAGCGCGCGCCACCGTGAGGCGAGCGAGGCCCATCGCGCCATCATGTCAGTTCACCCCCGCGGCACGCCGGCCGACCACCGCGCCCTCGGCCACGCCCGAGGCGATGACCGCCTGCAGATCGCTCACGCCGCCCAGCGTCACCTTCTGGCGCACGAAGGATCCGCCCTGCCGGAGCTGCACCCACGCGCCCGCCGCATCGATGATCACCGCGTCGCGCGGCAGCACGAGGACGTGCTCGCGCCGATCGACGACGATGTCGGCGGCGGCCGAGAGATCCGGCATCAGCGTGGCGTCGGAACCGGCGACCGTCACCAGCGTGACGAAGGCGCGAACCACCGGCGTCACCGAGCTGGTGATGGCCAGCGGCGCGACCTGCTTCACCGTGCCGGAGAAGTTCGAGCCCGGGTACGCGTCCAGCGAAATGCGCGCGCGCTGCCCGGCCTTCACCAGCCCGGCGTCGATCTGGCTGACGCGCGCCCGGACCTGCATCGACGAGGGGTCGACAATCTGGGCGATCGGCACCCCGGCGCGGACCTCGTCGCCTTCCTGGATCTCGGTCAGCGCGGATCCCTTGAAGATCGGCTGCATCACGATGAGCCCGTCGAACGGCGCCCGCACCACCATGTTCTGCGTGTTCTGCTCGGCGTGCGTCATGGCGCGTTCCGAGCGCCCGCGCCGGATGTGGAGCCGCTTCAACTCGGCCTCGGCGGTCTGGCGCCGGAGCATGCGCGCTTCGCGCACCTCTTTCTCCCGCGCCTCGGCCTCTTCGAGCGCCAGCGTGTTCTTCTCGGCTTCGATCGCGGGGAGCACCTTGTTCTTGCGGAATTCGAGCTGCGCGCGCGCCACGTCGTTGGCGGCCTGCGTCATCGCCGTCTCGTCGCCGGCCCAGGCCGCCGCCTGTTCGGCTTCGACGCGGCGGATCTGCTGCTCGAGATCCTGGAAGTCCGTCCGCCGGTCGAAGGCCGCGCGGATCTGCTCCTGCTGATCGAACTCGACGAGCACGTTGCCGGCCGTGACGCGCGTGCCGCCCTTGACCAGTTTCGTGATGACCAGCGTGGGGGAGGACTGACCCGCGAGGCGGGGGGCGATGGCGGCCGACGCGCGGATCGCTTCCGTGATGCCCGCCACCCGGACCGTGCGCTCGAAGGTGCCGCGGGCGACGGTCACGGTGGCCGACGCGTCGTTGTCCGCGGACGAGGACCCCGATCGCGCCGCGCAGGCGATCCAGGCGGCCGACGCGGCCGTCACGACCGCTGCCACCGCCACGACACGCACGACGCCTGGTTTTCCCATGAGCTCCTGTCCGAGCGCACGCAGGCGCGTGCAACGCGCCATTATAGTCGGGGGAAAGAGAGCTTCGCAGACCTGCGGCGGGAACGGCCGCCTGTACCCGCACTACGCCCCCGAGCGGCGTCCTGTTTACCGGGGCGACCGCTCCACGCCCGGGATGGACTGAGAGACGAGGACGACGGCGTGACCGCCATGGCGGGTAGTGGCCGCCAGCGTCGACGTGTACATTTAGCGGCGTAGCAGGGCTTTGGCTCTATCGTGCTCGACGTGCTCGAACGCAGGCGCAAACTCCTCGACTTCGGCAGCGCTGAGCCCCACGTCGGCGCTCATCGCGACAGCGCGCCAGCCGGTGACAACGCCATGGACCTGCGCCAGGACGGCAAGGGCCTCGGGCGCTGCCAAGTGAAAGCAGGCGGCCTTTTCGAGCAGGGTCTCGATCGACGTGATGGGGCCGGTATCTTCGCTGAGCCAGGTTCGTGACTCACGATCCTTGTCTGGAAACGGGTTGAGGTCGAAGGCGGGCGCCAACCGCCACAGCCCATGGCCCACGTACAGGAACCCCAGGTTCTGCAGATGGTCGTCGACGTTGGTGATGAGGTGGTTGAACACCAACCGTCGCCACAGTTGTCGGGCGTCCGCTTGCGCCTCGACACACGCCGTTCTCATGGCGTCAAGTACCTCGGTGTAGGCGTGCTCTTCGTTGCGGCTGGCCTGCAACAGCGAAGCCGCAGACAGGTACGCAATCCTGCCATGGTCAGCGGTGCGGTCGAATCGGCCGATCACGGCGATGGGAGTGCCGGTGGCCATCACGATACGCGCATGCGCCGTCTCGATGCCCGCAGAGGCGGCAAGACGTAGCGCGAGCACTTCGCCGCGGGTCACGCTGCGGCCGTCGGTCACGCTTGGAAACTTCCCCAAAGCGAGCGTTCCGTCATCATCCAGGACCGTGCACTTGGGGCGCATGCCGCCCAGCGAGGTGCCCTTTCCCAGCAGGTAGCGCAGGTCCTGCGCAGACTCCTGGCTGCGCTCCACGGCACGGCTGGCCTCAAACATGCGCTCGAGCTCCAGCAAGGGCGCGGTGGCACGCGTGCCTTGCTCAACCGTGCGCAGGCACGCTCCCGTGCGGTTGCGCAGGCGCAGGGCACCGATACGACTGAAATCGTCCACGGCACACAAGTAATCCAACTCTGTCAACGCCTTGAGCGTCGAGTCGTGTGTGCGCTCTCTGGCGTATGCACGTGCGATGACTCGCCGGCCCCAGGCATCGGGCTCGGTGTCGGCAAGCGCCAGGAAGAAGCGCGAGTCTTCGTTGGTTGGCGGTTTGCGCACCTGGTGGCCTGGCGCGAGCACCAGATCGGGCGAGACCTCGAACCGGGCCGGGTGCCGCAGCCACTCCTGGCCGTACGCAAAGACCGAGTACTCGCGGGCACCGTCTTTGACGTAGGCGATCTCACCCACTGGCAGGCCTTCTTTGCCAATGCACACGTCGAGCAGGGTCTTCCGTACATTCGCCGTGCCGGTGGCCATCACAACACCCCTCTGCCTGGCTTTGGCTTGTGTACCCGCGCCGGGACCCGTGCATCCATCAACATGAGTCCGACCGTGTCGTGTGCGGAGTCCAGCAGGACGTTGAGCTTCTCCAACTCCCCGAACACGTGCAGGGCGCGAGCCAGGTACTGCAGGGCAGTTCCGGGACGTCCGTCCTCCATCCGACGCACGGTCATGACAGACGTGCCAAGCCGCTCGGCCAGCATGGCTTGGGTCATGTTGCGACGGCGTCGCGCCAATGACAGATCCGCCCCAAGCTTCTTGATGGCTCTGTCGACTGGCAAGGGCAACGGTAGATTCATATAAAGACACTAATTAGACACTTTACTGAAGTAAAACTAACTAATTAGTGATATTATAAGACGCATGGTTCCCCGAGTCAATCGGGGATGACAGTCCGGGGGCTCAGGCGAAACACCAATCCCGGGCACGGCGCCATTCGCCGGTTGCGCGCTGCACGTCACTGATAGGCCACGGCTTCGTCCACGATGATCGTGACCGGCCGCACCACCATATTCTGCCTGTGATGTTCGGCGTCCGTCATGGCTCGTTCCGAGCGCCCGCGCGGGTCGCCACCTTTGACGCGCGGCAATGGCAGGCAGTCGCGCACCTCCCCCCTCACTCAGCGCTGGTCCGCTGCCGGCGCCACGAGGACGAAGTTCACCGTCACCACCATGACCACGGCCCGCGGAATACCGTTGAGCAGCGTCGGCGTGTACTCCCACTGCCGCACGGCGTCGAGCGCGGCCTGGTCGAGGAGCCGGATTGACCGAAGGATGCGCGCATCGGTCACCTTGCCCTCCGCGGAGATATCGGCTTCGACAATGACCACGCCCTGCACCCGGGCCTGGATGGCGATCTGCGGGTAGACTGCCGGCACATCCCGGAGCTTGGTCGGCGGCCTGATGTTGCCGCCGATCCGGAGCGGCTCCGCCGGAGGGGGCGGCGCGAGCGGTGGCGCGTCGGGCAGGGCGACGATGCCCGGGCCGGCGACGCCGCCCGGGATCCCGCCCCCGACGCCGCCCGGCACACCAGAGGTCGGCGGTTCGAGGCCCGTTTCGGGCCGGATCTCGGCCGGAGCCGCCACCGGTGCGGCGGCCGGATTCGGGACCGACGCTGCGGCGCGCGCCGCCACGGCCGCGCGAGGCGGAGGTGGCGGCGGCGGAGCCGGAGTGCCCATCGGGGCGACAAACGCCATCACCGCCGGGGGAGTGGGAAGCCGTTCGGTGCTGGTCATCGCCACGAGGGCGACGGCGGCCACTGCGGCCGCGTGGAGCAGCACCGACGCGGGCAGCGACCTGAAGCTCCGGTCGCCGACCTTGACCGACGGATCCACGACGTCCCCGAACAGATCGGGAAGGACCATATGTCACCTCCCGATCTGTATGACGAATGAACCGGCGTTCAGTTCGCTCCGCCGCCAGACAGCCGCCGAACATCCGCTGGACAAGGCCGCCCGAGGGGCCATAATACGCCCGGTGTCCGGGCCTCGGGTAGGGGCGCGGAAGACGTAGCTTGAAAGGAGCGACACCGTGACGACCATCGCTGTAGCACCGGCCACAGGCACGTCCCCGCGGCGACGCGCGCGCCGGGTGCTTGCGGGGCTCGCCGTCCTGCTGACGCTCCTGCTCGTCGTCGCAGGGGCCACGCTCGCGTGGGCACGCTGGGAACTCGGCCGTAGCCTTCCTGACATCGACGGCGAACGGCCGCTGGCGGGGCTGTCCGCGCCGGTCACCGTCGAGCGCGACGCGCTGGGTGTTCCCACAATCACCGGCGCGTCGCGCGTCGATGTGGCCCGGGCGCTCGGATTCGTGCACGCGCAGGAGCGCTTCTTCCAGATGGATCTGTCACGTCGCCGTGCCGCAGGCGAACTCGCGGAACTGCTCGGGCCGGGCGCGTTGCCGACCGACCGCGCAAGCCGCCTCCACCGGTTCCGGGCCCGCGCGGCACGTGTCGTCGCGGTGGCGGACCAGGAGGACCGCGCGATCGTGGATGCCTACACGGGAGGCGTCAACGCGGGTCTGGCCGCGATGCCGGCGGCGCCGTTCGAGTACGTGCTGCTCAGGGGGACGCCGGCGCCGTGGCGCCCCGAAGACACCGTCCTCGTGCTGGTGTCGATGTTCTTCAGCCTGCAGGACGCGAACGGCAACGTCGAGGCGCGGGCTGCGCTGCTGCGCGACGTGTTTCCGGCGCCGCTCGCCGACTTTCTGTACTCGACCGCGAGCGACTGGGACACGCCCCTCGACGGCGACCGCCTGCCCGCGGCTGTGCCGCCGCCCGCCGCGGTGTTCGACCTGCGCGCCATGCCGCGGCCGCGCGCGGCCGCACGGCCACCGTCGCCAACCCACACGTCGCCGCCGCGCGACGGCGTCGGGCCCGATACCCTCGCCGCCCTGTTCGCCCCGGACGACGACGGCGAGTTCGTGCGAGGAAGCAACAACTGGGCCGTGGCCGGCTCGGTGACCGCCGATGGTCGCGCCATCCTCGCCAACGACATGCACCTCGGGATCGCCGTGCCCAACACCTGGTTCCGCGCGTCGCTGGCGTGGAAGGCAGCGGACGGACCGCACCGGGTGACCGGCGTGACGTTGCCCGGCGTCCCGTCCATCGTGGTCGGGAGCAACGGCGCCGTCGCGTGGGGCTTCACCAACACCACGGCCGACTGGACCGACCGCGTCCTGGTCGAACCTCTGGACGAAGATGCGACGCGCTATCGCACGCCGGAGGGGCCGCGTGCCTTCGAGATCGTGCCCGAGCAGATCCGGGTGAAGGGCCGGACCGACGAGGTGCTGCAGGTTCGGGACACGATCTGGGGACCTGTCGCTGCGCCGGATCACCGGGGCCGCCTCTTCGCGATCGCCTGGGTCGCACATCGACCCGAGGCGCTCAACCTCCGTCTGTCGCACATGGAAAAGGTCCGCACGGTTGAGGAGGCCTTCGAGGTCGCCAACACAGCGGGCATCCCGGGACAGAACTGCGTGGTCGCCGACGCGGCCGGCAACATCGGGTGGACGGTGGCGGGCCGCATCCCGCGCCGGGTGGGCTTCGACGGCCGGCTCCCCACGTCGTGGGCCGACGGCAGCCGGTCGTGGAACGGCTGGTACGCGCCCGCCGAGTACCCGCGCATCCTGAATCCGCCCAGCGGACGCATCGTCACGGCCAACAACCGGCTGGTGGGCGGGCGGATGCTGGAGATGCTGGGTGACGGCGGGTACGACCCGGGCGCCCGCGCCCGGCAGATCCGCGATGACCTCCTCGCGATCGACCGGGCGCGCGTCCGCGACATGCTGCCCGTGCATCTGGACGATCGCGCCCTCATGATGGATCGCTGGCGCGGCCTCGCGCTCGGCGTGCTCAGCCCGGAGGCGGTCGCGGCTTCGGCGCCGAGGCGCGAATTCCGCCGGCTGCTGCTCGAGGGATGGACGGGACGCGCCTCGGTAAACTCGGTCGGGTACCGCCTCGCCCGACAGTTCCGCGTCAAGGCCGGCGAGCTGGCGTTCGCGCCGTTCGTCGCGCGGGCGCGAGCGCTGGACGGCGACTTCCCGGCCACCCCTGGCCGTGCCCTGGAAGGTCCCGTGTGGGCCCTCCTCACTGAGCAACCGCCTCACCTGCTCGATCCGACGTACCCGCACTGGAATGCGCTGCTGCTCGACGCGATCGACCAGACCGTCACCGCGCTCACGCAGGATGGGCAACGGCTCGACCAGCGGACCTGGGGCGAGGCCAACACGTCGCTGGTCCAGCATCCCCTGTCGCGCTCGCTCCCCTGGCTCTCGCGGTGGCTCGACATGCCGAGGCACCAGCTGCCCGGCGACGGGCACATGCCGCGGGTCCAGGGCACGGGCTCGGGGGCGTCCGAACGCCTTGCGGTGTCGCCGGGACACGAGGGCGAGGGCTACTTCCACATGCCGGGAGGACAGAGCGGGAATCCGCTGTCGCCGCACTACGGCGACGGGCACGAGGCCTGGGTTCTGGGCGAGCCCACGCCGTTTCTCCCAGGGCCAGCCGTGTCGCGGCTGGTCCTGCGCCAGTGAACAGGCGTGTGATGAACCTGCGAGCGGCAGGCGAGCGGAGACCGCGCTCATGACCGAATCGCGTTCCACTGATGCGCTGGCCCGGACGTTGTGGGACTACATGCTCCTGGGCCACGAGCTGGTGCCGAGCGACCTCATCCTGGTGCTCGGCAGCAACGACGTGCGCGTGGCCGAGCACGCCGCCGGCCTGTTCGTGCGCGGGCTGGCGCCATTGATGGTCTGCTCGGGCAACGTCGGCCGCCTGACCGCGACCCGGTTCGCCAGGTCCGAGGCCGAGACCTTTGCTGACGTCGCCGTCGCGAAGGGCGTCCCGCGCGACGCCATCCTGCTCGAACCCCGTGCCACCAATTCCGGCGAGAACCTCGCGTTCACCCGGGAGCTGCTCGAGGCGCGCGCCGTCCATCCGCGCCGCATCATCCTCGTCCAGAAGCCCTACATGGAGCGCCGGGCGTACGCCAC
>Ga0315287_10009132_pt1 | contig 10021 bp, 6 predicted proteins | sample YL17G11_0_MG_FD_205037 | JGI IMG/M metagenome (GOLD analysis project Ga0315287, IMG submission 205037) | Sediment microbial communities from Yellowstone Lake, YNP, Wyoming, USA - YL17G11_0 | ecosystem: Environmental > Aquatic > Freshwater > Lake > Sediment | place: USA: Wyoming | collected... | reverse complement strand
CCGGATGAGTTCCCAGTCTTGATCGGTAAAGGGCGCCAATTCCCCTCCGTTGAGCTGTTCGGGAATAATCTTGTGGTCCGGGTCGCGGACAAAAATGGCCCCCCCGGAAGCCAGGGAAAAAAGGTTGGAGCCGGGGTAAGGGGTTTCCTGGGGGGTGATTTGCCCCTGGGTGTCCACGGCCAGGCCGTTTAAAATAACAAATCCTCCTCCCTGATGGGGGTCCCCGGCCATGAAGGATTCGGCCAGGAAGTCCAGGGCCGTACCGTTGATGACTACTTTAGGGCGCCCGACGGCATTGATCAGCGGGCGTCCAGCGGCGTTGCCCAGCACATAGACCTCCCCGCCCTTGGCCCCGTATAAAAAGGTCTGGCCCACATCGCCGTGAACCACCAGTTTGCCGGATTTGAGGATTTGCCCCAACTGGTCCTGAGCGTTGCCGTGGACGGTGATCTCCAGACCATCCATGCCGGAACCCAGGTAATCCCCGGAACTCCCGTAGGCATCAATCCGAACCCCCTGGGTATCCGGTCCCAGACCGTTGCCCAAGAAGCGTTGCCCGCGGTACCCAAAACCAATAAACCGTTTCCAGCCCAGCTCATAGGCCTTGACCAGCAGTCGGGCATCACATTCTTTCCCTTCGGGCGGGAATTTTTTGGCCTCGATGACCAGCACCTTTTCTTTGCCCTGGGGGGCTCGGAGCTGGCGGCGGTGGTCATAATCAATCCGCAGATAGGTTTTACCCTTGGACTCGTGGATTAGCGGAACTTCCAGAAAAATCCGCTCCAGGGCCTCCAGGGCCATTTGCAGGATCGAGCGGCGTCGTTTAGGACCGGTGGGATAGCGTCGATCCAGGACCAGGGTCAGCAGTTCCAGGGCTGCGGGTTTCAATTTCTCTGTGCGGGCCAATTCCACCAGATAACGGATCCAGGAACCCAGACGGCGATAATCGCTCTCGGCCAAAAAGGATTTCCAATCGTTGAAAAGCCTTGGGATGGGGCCCGAGGTTAACCCTTCCTTGAGTTCCTTCTTAATCCCGGCCTCCAGCCCCTCGTCCGCCATCGGGATCCGAAAATCGTAGGGTTGCCGGTCTTGAGGGACCGTGATCTCCCGGCCGAATTTGTCGCTGCAGGTGAGCTCCAGGGCGCCCGGGGCTTTTTCCTGGACCGAAAAGATAAACGCCCCACCGTCGGTGTAGCTTCCACCGCGGGCGTTCCAGTAGCGGTCAGCCAGGGTCCCGAAACGGGGGTCCTCCCGGGCCAGGCTCTGGAGGGTGGCGTCAATGGCCTGCTTTTCCGAACAGATGAGCCCGATTTCCACCTCCCCTTTTTGCAGGGCAAAAACCTGGGGCCGCAGCATGGCCGTGTCGGTAATCCCGATTAACTGATATTTCCGTTGGCCGGGCATATTCCGGGCGATGATAAAAAACCAGGGACCATCCGGGGAACCGTGGATCTGGGTAGCCTGGATCTGCCGGTAAACCTTTTGTCTTTCGGCCGACAATCGATCGAAGTCCAGTTCCGTAGTCGGGGCCAGGGACTCGATGATGTATTCCAGGGGATAGCCATAGACCCGGTTTAGCAGATCGAAAACCTGGACTGAGACCTCGGTATCGGTCAGAAACAGGGGGACCACGTTCCGCTGGTAAAGGTATTCACTGACGGAATAGTAATTGGCGAAATCGCCGTTATGGACCAGGGCCTCGTCCATTCCGATAAAGGGATGGGCCCCGCCCGGGTGCCAGACTCTTCCTTTGGTCGGAAAGCGCTGGTGGGCGATCCAGACATGGGCCTTAAAATCTTCCAGCCGGTAATACTGGGTTACCTGCTCGGCGTAACCGACGATCTTTAAGATCATCATGTTCCGGCCGTGGGACAGGACAAAGGCCCGTTTGTCCCCCAGGGAACTGTAGTAGCGCTGGTTCAATTGAAAGGTATTCTGGTAGATGAATTCCTCTTCGACTTTTCTGGCCGAAAGCTTGTCCAGGCGCCGTTCCTTTTGAAAACGGGCCAGCACCTCGGGCCGGACGCGGACGAAATAGCGCTTGACCGCCGGGGGTTCCAGTTCCAGACCGGGCACGTCCCGGTAGTCCTTCACGGTGGGCAGAAAAGCCTCGTGATCCACCCGGAAGCAGGGGCGGATAAACTGTTCTTCCAGTTCCGGCAGTACGGTTTGATCCAGCAGGGCAATCTGGTAAAGGAAATCCCGGTCCAGGGTGTCCTGGTCCACCCCCAGCTTGGAGGCTTCCAGCCCTACGGCGGCGATGCCCCCGCCCTTACCATTGCCCCGGTTGTGCATCTGCACCGAGGGTTCGAATATATGCCGACCGCTGACCGGGATGTTGCAGGCGAAGCCGGTAACCCCGCAGCCGCCTTCTTCGGCCTCAGGCCGGCGGGGAAAACGCCGTTCCGGATCGAGTTTTTCCAGTAAATGCGCCCGAGATTGCAAAATGGCTTGACTCTGGGATAGGTTTTTCATAGATCGCTTTCGATTAATTTATTATTACTCCAATACTCCTTCTAAGTCTTGCGGATCCGCGTAATCTAAATGTACCAGTAAGTCCCAGCGACCCACCAGGTCCTGGATACGGGTCAATCCCAGCCGGCGGAGCAAAGAACGCCATTGTTTTATCCAGGCGGCATAGGCATTGATGATCCGCTGTGTGCCCCAATCTTGAGTGATCAGCTTCGTCAATTCGGGGTCGGTGGTGGCGATGCCCCGGGCGCAACCGCGGCCGGATTCACAGTTGTGGCAGCGCAGGCATTCCAGGCAGACCATGTCCAGAGTGCCTAAACAGATGCCGTTGGCGCCCAGGGCGATAATTTTGGCGGCATCGTAAGCCGTCCGGATTCCCCCGCTGGCGATGATGGTGATCTTATCCCTGATCCCTTCGTCCTTCAGGAACCGATGAACCTTGGGCACGGCGTACTCCAGGGGCATGGCGATATTTTTCTTGGCAATGTCCGGCGCGGCGCCGGTCCCGCCGTAACTTCCGTCCAACTGCAGGATATGGGCCCCGGCAAAATAGCTGCCCACGGCCACCATGTCCACATCGTTGGGGGTAGAGACTTTGACGGAAACCAGGGCTCGGGGATTGATCTCTTTGACCCAATCGATATGTTTCTTATGGTCCTCCACCGAGTAAACGCTGTGAAACGGAAAAGGAGAAAACAGGGAACTTCCGACCACGGCCTCCCGCATGCGGGCCACTTCCGGGGTGACCTTATCCCCCAACAGGTGACCACCCAACCCCGGCTTGGCGCCCTGGGCGTATTTAAACTCCACAATCCGAACCCGTTTAATGGTTTCTTCCCGAACCCCGAAGAGCCCGGTGGCCACCTGGGTAATGACGTGATCGTCATAAGGCTTCAATTCGTCCGGGTAGCCCCCTTCCCCGGTACAGCAAAAGGTTCCCCAGGCGGTTGCGGCCCGAACCCGGGAAAGCATGGAATGGATACTGATGGAACCAAAGGACATGCCCCCCAAATAAAAGGGAACGGGCAAAGCGATTTGGGGGCGTTCATCTCCGGACCGGTTTAGCTCGATAGCCAGGGAAATCGCTTCCTCCGAAATCGCCGGGTGGGGGACGGAGGGCAGCCGGAACCGGATTTTATCGAAGCCTCCGCCCGAATCCCCGGTTTTATAGTTGATATCCTGATAAGGGATTTCCCCGGTCTCGGCCATATACCAGGTGCTGGCCAATAAATCCGAAGTCCAGCGTTTATCCCCCAGAACCTCGAAAGAAGGGTTGGGATTCAGGCGAATGGCGTCCCGGGGGCAGCGGGCCAAGCAATAGAATTCATTCTTATGGCAGGAAGGACCCAGGCAGAGATAGTCCTGGGCCACCCGGGGGCGTTTACTGCCTTTCTGATAAACGTCGTAAGGGCAAAGGGTAACGCAGAGACCGCAATTATCGCAGTCCGAGGTCAGGGTGATCCGGTACTTGCTTAAGGCCTGACGGAAGCGGGAAGGCACGCGTCTGATTTCAGGGGGAGTAAAAGGGCTGGGGGGATTCATGAGGCCACCCCTTTTCCCAGGGAGGCAAAGACCTCCGCCTCCAGGTCTTCAAAAAACATGGCCCGGCCCATTTCGCCCCGCAGGCGGCGGGCTTCCCGTATTCCCATGGCCCCCATGATTTCCAGCAACTGGTTATGCCAGCCGGCCATTAAATTTCTGATCCGGGCTTCTCCCCGGGGCGGGTAAATCTGATCGATGGTCACCGGGCAGGGGATGCCGGCGGCGCAGCGGCGGCAGACCCGGCATTCCAGGGCGATCAACAGCGGGATATCCACGGCCACGGCATCGGCCCCGCAGAGGATCAGTTTGGCCAGGTGTTCCGCCATGGCGATTCCGCCTCCGGCAATCAGGGTAATCTGGTCCCGGACGCCGAAGCGAACCAGGTGGAGGTGGATTTCTTTGATCCGGTCTTTGATATACCAGGGATCCTCTCCCTGTTCCCGGCCCAGTTCGTTGGCCGTAAAATGGAGGATTTCAATTCCATCCTGGGTCAGTTCCAGTGCCCGTTCGCTGGAACGGGCCGACAGGGGCAACCGTACCGCGATGACCACCTCGGCGTTGATCGCCTTCAGTTTCTGGAAGCGCTCCAGGACCCGGGGGCCGTCGGGGATCTCGACCAGGCGCAACTTTTTGATCAATTCCGGGTCCACGGTTTCCACCGCTTGATTGATATAGAGCAGCACCTGGTCCAGGTATTGCTTCAGGCTGGGCTCCCATTCCTGCTGGGAGATCACCGCAAAGGACCCGATACCCCGGGCCCCCCGAAGCAGGGTATGGTTGATACGGTCCCGGGGGGGCGACCAGGGCAGGAGATCGAAAATAATCGGCAAGGGAATTTCTACCAGGGACTGGGCCGGCGAAAGCAAGTTTCCCCGGTCATCAAACTCGAGGGACATCCATTTGCGTCCCAAATCCACCTGGGTGCTGATGTACTCCCGACCGTGAATCCCATCCCGGGTCGGGCGGACAATCTCCGACATGTCCGTCCACATGGCGTCAAAACCCGGACCGGAAAAAGGTCCCCCATAGCCGGCCCCGGAAACGGGAATCCTTCCGGTTTCAGCCTGGAACCAGAGTTTGGAGATGATCTCGGGGGTCCAATAGTCGTCCCCCAAATTCTTATATTCCGGGTTCAAGGACTTGTGAATCAACCGGTTGGGGCAGTTCTGGACACAGCGGAAGCAGTCCTTACAGAGGCTGTCCAGCGAGTCCACCATCTGGCGGGCATCCAGGTTCTTTTTGTCATAAACGCCGTAGATGCATTCCCGCTTCACGCAGCGGGGGCATTTAAGGCAGCCCTCTTCCCAGGCGATCACCCCGGAGCGGGTGATGGTCGGGTAGCGGTTGGGGACATTAGCTGTTTCGATATGATATTTCGGAGGCATAACCAATTCCTTTAAAGGTTCGGTCGCGGCAGAAGGCCGGCCCCTTCCACGATTTGGGGGACGATCTCCTCCCACTCGATAGCCATGATATGGACCCCGTGAACCCCCTTCATTTCTTTCAAGGCCTGGATGGTTTCGATACTGATTTTCAGGCCCTCCTGACGTTGTTCCTTGGCCGGAACGGCTTTCATCCGGCGGATGATTTCTTCGGGGATATCCATGCCGGCTACCCGGCTACTCATATGCTCAGCCATCTTGGCCGATTTCAGGGGGGTGATCCCGCCTAAAATATACACCTCCCGGTCCAGATTGCGATCCCGCACTTTATCCATCCAGTCGAAAAAACGGTCCAGGTTATAGATGCACTGGGTTTGGATGAATTCCGCCCCGGCCTTGACCTTTTTGGCCAGCCGCAGGACCCGGTATAAAAAGGGATCGGCAAAGGGATTGGCCGCCGCTCCGATAAATAGGTCCGGGGCCTCGCTCAGGGGATCTCCTCCCAAGATCTGGCCTTGGTCCCGCATCTGCCGGGCGGCGCTGATCAACTGGAGGGAGTCCAAATCGAAGACTCCTCTGGCCTGGGGCTGGTTGCCGAAGGATTGATGGTCCCCGCTCAGGCAGAGGACATTGCGAATCCCCAGGGCCGAGGCCCCCAGGAGGTCCGACTGCAGGGCGATTCGATTCCGGTCCCGGGTGACCATCTGCAGCACCGGGTCCAGCCCGGCCTGGCGAAGCAGGGCGCAGGCCGCCAGACTGCTGAGGCGCACCACCCCGGTCTGGTTATCGGTGACGTTGATGCTGTCCGCGTATCCTTTAAGCAGTTTCCCCTTTTTAAGGACGGCCTCGGGGTCGGCGCCTTTAGGAGGCCCGCACTCGGCGGTTACGGCGAAATGGTCGGCGGCTAAGACTTTTTTTAACTGGCTTTCCGTTTTCAATTCCTTTGGTCCTCCCTGATGATTTTTCTGGGACCGGTTCCCTGTTGTCGCGACCAGTCCGCGGGGGGGTAAACCGTTTCCAGTTGCGAAAGCCGCCCCGATTTTTCCAGGCGGTCCACAATGAGCTGCCAGGCGCAGGGAATTTCAGGGTCCACTTCGCATTGGCCGTTCTTTGAGCCCCCGCAAGGTCCGTTGAATAATTGCTTGGCGCAGCGGGTGATGGGGCAGATATCCCCGAAAAGGTGTACCCGGCAGTGGCCGCAGCCGCGGCAATTCTCCAGCCAGAGTCCCGGCTCCTTGGTCTGGCCTAAAAAGGTGGTGTTCAGGGCCGGCAGAATAGGGATTTGGGGAAAGACTTCGGCTACGGCTTGGACCCCGGCCCCGCAGGCCAGGGACAGGACGGCCTCGTACTGATCCACCAGGCCGGTCAGTTGATCGATGAACTCGTAAACGCACTGGCGTTCCAGGGTCATCTCCCGGGTTTCCAGTTCCCGGCTGGTCATGCGGGCTTCCATGCGCAGGGCGGAGGACAACAACCCGGTTTCCCGCTCGCCGCCGGCGGCGCATTCGGCCACGCAACTACCGCAGCCGACCACTAAGATTTTCCGGTAGGGGGAAATCATGGCAATGATTTCTTCCAGGGGTTTTCGTTCGGCGGTAATCATGCTTGGACTCCAATCAACAAAAAAAGAAATTTTGAAAAAAAACTACAACCGGCGCAGGAGCGAATGCCCCTTCACCGGGATCCGGGTCAGGAGTTCCCGGGTGAGTCGATCGATGGCTTGGGGCAGGGGGGGGCGGGCCATTACCAAAACCAGTCGCTCGGGATCTATTCCGATTTCCTGAATCAAATCTTGTGCGTAGTGAATCCGCTTCCGGGCGCGGGTGTTGCCTTGCTGGTAGCGGCAGGCTTTTTCCGGGCAGGTAACCAGAAAGACCAGATCCGCCCCCGACTCCAGGGCCCGCAGGAAATGAAGCGGTTCAATGCGCCCGCTGCAGGGTAGTGGGAAAAATTTGATTCGCGGACCCAGTTCTTTTTCGATCACCCGGCGGTTAAGGTCCTGGGCCGGATCGATCTGCTGGCAGAAAAAAATATCGATATTCATATCGGACGGATGAGTACCCATAGGTAAACCCTATAAAATGGGAAGGTATTTTTCGAGCTCATAGCGGCTGACGTGGGTCCGGTAGCGGTCCCACTCAATCTCTTTATTCGCGATGAATTTTTCAAAAATATGGTCTCCCAGGGCCTCCCGGACCAGGCTGCTTTTCTTCACCTCCTGCAGGGCCTCATAGAGGTTTCCGGGAAGTGACTGGATTCCCCGGGACTCCCGTTCTTTCTGGTTCATCTCATAGATATCTTCTTCAATGGGATCCGGGATGGGATACTTCCCCTCGATGCCGGCCAGCCCGGCGGCCAATTGGACGGCAAAGGACAGGTAGGGGTTGCAGGCCGGATCGGGCGACCGGAATTCCACCCGGGTGGCCTGTTCCTTGCCCGGTTTATACATGGGGACCCGGATCATGGTCGACCGGTTGCGCCGGGCCCAGGAAACATAGACCGGGGCCTCGTAGCCCGGGACCAGCCGCTTATAGGAGTTGACCCATTGGTTGTTGATGGCCGTCATCTCCCGGGCATGGCGCATCAGCCCGGCGATATAGCTCTTGGCGATCTCTGAAAGATGAAAAGGATCCGCCGGATTAAAAAAGGCATTTTTAGCCCCCAGAAACAAGGACTGATGGGTGTGCATGCCGCTGCCGTTGATCCCGAATACGGGCTTGGGCATGAAAGTGGCGTACACCCCCCGGCTGCGGGCGATCTCCTTGACTACGATCCGGTAGGTCATGGTCATGTCGGCCATCTTCAGTCCTTCGGCGTAGCGGAGATCGATTTCGTGCTGGCTGGGAGCGACCTCGTGGTGGCTGTATTCCACCCGGATGTCCATGGATTGGAGCGCGAAGATGGTTTCTCGACGCAGATCGCCTCCCAGGTCTATGGGCCGGGAGTCAAAGTAGCCGCCCGTGTCCAGAAACCGCGGTTCCCCGTTGTCGGCGAAATAAAAATATTCCAATTCCGGACCCACATAAAGGGTGTAACCTTTTTCCTTAGCCCGGGCCAACAGGCGTTTAAAGGCGAAGCGGGTATCTCCCGGGTAGGGAGTACCATCGGGCTGCAGAATATCACAGAACAGTCGGGCCACGGGCCGTTCCCCCTGACGCCAGGGGACCAGTTGAAAGGTGGTCGGATCGGGTTTGGCAATCATGTCCGACTCTTCGATGCGGGCGAAACCCTCGATCGAAGAGCCGTCAAATCCCATTCCCTCGATCATCCCCTCCTCCAATTCCGAGGGGGTGACGGCAAAACTTTTCAAGAGGCCCAGGATATCGGTAAACCAGAACTGAATGAAACTGATATTCTTGTCCCGAACCAGTCGGAGCACATCCTCAGGGGTTTGGCAAGGCATGCGGTATTCCTCCTTAGAGACTATTTCTTCCCGATGAGGGGATCATCTTAACCCACCGCTAACCGAGGATCTACTCTTTTTGTGGTTCGGATTGAAAAATTTCTGGAAATGGCCGCGAACCGTGTGGGTAACCTTCTGATAATGGCCGAAAAGGTCCCAGGAGATCGGCGCCTGAGGCGCTTGGCCTAAACCCATTAAATCCAGTTTTTCCAGACGCTTGATCTCTCCCGGGAGGTAGGTGCGTGGCTCTTCCCGCCGGTCCAGGAGGAGCTGTAATCCATGATCCAGGGAACACAGAAACTGATGGCCGTCCCGCAGGATCAGGTAGGCCTCTTCCGGCAGGACCCCTGCATCCCGCAGGGCTCTTAAGACCTGCAGGGTATTGCTCTGGCGGACCTCGGGCACCTGAATCCCGTGGAGCCGTTGCAGATATTGGGCGATGAATTCAATATCCGTCAAGCCCCCATAGCCCAACTTGGGGTTGACCCGTTCCTTCCCTTCCCCGGACCGCTCCACTTCCATCCGTTTGCGAAAATACGCCATTTCTTCCTGAATCTCCGCAGGGGAAGGCGTTTGATAAAGGAGCAACTGAATTTCTTCACGGATTTGCTGGGCCAGGAGTTCCGGCCCGGCGATCACCCGGGCCTTGAGTAGCATTTGCAGTTCCCAATTCTGGGCCTGGTGACGGTAATATTCCCGAAAAGATTCTATGGAAACGACCAAGGGTCCAAAGGTCCCGGAAGGCCTTAACCGGGTATCCACGCCATAGCCAGGCCCTTCCTTGAGGGGCAGAGAGATATACGAAATCAACCGCTGGGCCAAACGGACCAGATATTCACTCCAGGTAATCCAGGGCCGAGACTCTTTAAGCCGCGCGGCCCGCGAAGCGGGTTGGGTCTCATCGGGAAAGACCGTCTTTAAGGAGTAAACGAACATCAGGTCCAGATCGGAGGCATAGCCCATTTCCTGACCACCCAATTTTCCCAACCCCAGAATGCAAAAAGGAGCCGGCGGGCGGGCCTGGGAAGCTCGGGGAAAGATGGGATGAATCACTTCCCGGCATAGGGTATCTTCGGCGACCCGGGCGGTTTCTGCAATCACTTGGTCAGCTAATTTAGACAACCGTTCGGAGGCCTCGGAGGCCTTCAGTCTCCCGGCCATCTCCTCCAGGGCGATTTCCAGAAAATGCTCGTTTTTCCATTGGCGCAGCCGGGAGAGATTT
>Ga0315287_10009130_pt1 | contig 10021 bp, 8 predicted proteins | sample YL17G11_0_MG_FD_205037 | JGI IMG/M metagenome (GOLD analysis project Ga0315287, IMG submission 205037) | Sediment microbial communities from Yellowstone Lake, YNP, Wyoming, USA - YL17G11_0 | ecosystem: Environmental > Aquatic > Freshwater > Lake > Sediment | place: USA: Wyoming | collected... | reverse complement strand
TGAAAACCGCCTGAACCCCGTTCCAGAGCGAGACGGCCGTGGGGCGGGAGGCCAGCAGTCTCTCCCTGCCATCGTCCAGCATGTTCCTGAAATCCCTGAGGTCCTTTCCCCTGAATCCTTCGGCCTCTTGCCTGAGGGCCTCGGCTGCCTTGCGGGCTATCTCTGCGGCTCCCCTGATCTCCATGCTCTTTATGCCGGAAGCGATCTCCTCAAGGCTCATGTTACTCTCACCGGGCCACAGTTATCATACTTGCCTCAAATAAAGCATTGCTGAAAAGCCGCGGTCAGCCCTTCTTGCTCAAATATTCCACCAGTTGGTCCAAAGGCAGGGCATTGATCACATTCTTGGCCTCGAGCCAAGCCCTTCTGGCCGTTGCCACTCCGTAGAACATGTAATCCAACTGGGCCAGGCTGTGCGCGTCCGTGTTCACCGCGATGACGACACCCTTCTCCCTGGCCTTCATGCAGTTGATGTCGCTCAGGTCCATGCGTTCCGGATAGGCGTTCAGTTCCATGCAGATCTGATGGTCCTTGGCGGCCTGCAGGACCTGGTCCATGTCGAAATGGTAAGGCTCCCTTTGCTCCAGGACCCTTCCCGTCGGATGAGCCAGTATCGTCATATAATCGTTCGACATGGCGGTCACGATGCGGTCCGTCATCTCCTTCTCCGATTGGGCAAACTTGGAATGCACCGCCCCGACCACATAATCAAGCTCGCGGAGCACATCATTGGGGTAATCCAGTTTTCCATCCTCCAGGATCTCGACCTCGGCGCCGATCAGGACCTTGATGCCCTGCACCCTTTCCGCCACATTTCGGGCGATGTCCACATTGCCCCTGAGCCTCTGCGGCGAAAGCCCATTGGCCACCCTGAGCGATTCTGAGTGGTCCGATATACCGATGTACTCGTAGCCTTTCCTCTTGCCGGCATAGGCCATCTCCTCGATGGTGGCGACGCCATCGCTCGCCAACGAGTGGGTGTGCAAATCCCCCTTGATGTCCTTGAGCTCGATGAGCTTGGGGAGCCTGCCCCACTGCGCCGCCTGGATCTCGCCGCGGTTCTCCCGCATCTCTGGCGGCATGATGTCCAGGCCCAAGGCCTTGTAGATATCTTCCTCGGTCCTGCGGGCCACGACCTCCGCGCCGTCCCTCTTGAACAGTCCGTACTCGTTCAATTTGTAGCCTTTGTCGATGGCGATGGAGCGCAGCTCGACGTTGTGCTCCTTCGAACCCGTGAAGTATTGCAGGGCTGCCCCGAACTCTTCCACTTGGACGACCCGCAGGTCCACCTGAATGCCGTCCCTCAATCTCACGCTGGTTTTGGTCGGGCCTCTCACGATGACCTCAGCAACCTCGGGATTGGAGACGAAGACCTCCATCACTTTCTCGGGTTCGCCGCTCCCCACCAATAGGTCGAGGTCGCCGATGGTCTCCTTCATGCGCCTCAGGCTTCCCCCTAGGCTGATCAACCGTACCTCGGCCGTCCTTTCCATGTAGTCCTTGACGCTTTGCGCTGCGGGATAGGCATAACCGAGCAGCATGCGCCCGCTGCGCCTCTCCAGGACCCGGATGCCGCTCAGGATTCGCTCCTCCGATCTCACCCCGAAGCCCTTCAGGTCCCTGATCCTATGCCCCTCCGCCGCGGCCTTCAGCTCATGCAGGTTGGTGACATGCAGCTCCTTGTAAAGATGTATGGCCGTCTTCGGACCGATCTCGGGGACATCCATGAGCTGCAGCAGTCCCGCCGGAAGCTCAGCCTTCAGCTCATCCAAGTAGGTCAAGTGGCCGGTCTTTAGGATCTCCTCCAACTTCTTGGCTATGGCCTCCCCCACACCAGGGATGTCGCGCAGGCTGCTGGTCTTTCTGTAATCCTCGATCTCCTGCGTCATCGCCTCGATGTTGCGCGCCGCCTTGCGATAGGCGTTGGGCTTGAACTCCACCCCCTGCAGCTCCAGCAGGTCCGCGATCTCGTAAAGGACCTCGGCCACCTCCGCGTTGCGCATCTAACCTCGATGATTATTCCCATACCATCGATATAATCCTCTCCGAGCGCGTTGAAAGGTTCCGCGCTGTGGCAAATCAGCTTCCTTTCAAATATGTCAAGGTCCAATAGCAAAAGAAGAGGAAGGACAATGGAAGCTCCCAATCCCTACGAATCAGCGAAGCAGCACGTGGAACGCGTGGGCCAGATGTTGGGTCTTGATCGAGGCATCATAGACATCCTGAAAACGCCTCATCGGGAACTAGGCGTCAATTTCCCGGTCAAGATGGACGACGGCACGATCCGGATATTCAGCGGTTATAGGGTGCAGCACTCGTCGGTGAGGGGCCCGTGCAAGGGCGGGATCAGGTATCATCCGAAGGTCACCTTGGACGAGGTCAGGGCCTTGTCGATGTGGATGACCTGGAAGTGCGCGGTGGTCGGCCTACCTTACGGGGGCGCGAAGGGCGGGGTAATCTGCGATGTCAAGAAGATGAGCAAGGGCGAGCTGGAACGTATGACCCGAAGATATGCCAGCGAGATTGCCATCATCATTGGCCCGCAAGAGGACATCCCAGCACCGGATGTTTACACCGACTCGCAGACCATGGCCTGGATCATGGACACTTATTCCATGGGCGTGGGGCACGCGGTCCCTGGCGTCGTGACCGGAAAGCCGGTAGAGATCGGGGGCTCGAAAGGCAGGGACGAGGCGACCTCGCGAGGAGTGATGTACATCGCGCAAGAATCCGCTAAGGCAAGAGGGATGAACCTCAAGGGGGCAAAGGTGGCGGTGCAGGGCTTCGGGAACGTTGGCTGGCATGCCGCACGATTGCTTCACCAGGAGGCAGGGTGCACCATCATCGCGGTCTCTGATTCCCAGGGTGGCATATACAGCCCGAAAGGCCTTGATCCGCTGAAGGTCATGGACCACAAGAAGGCCACTGGAGCGGTGAAGGACTATCCAGGTGCCAAGAACATCTCCAACGAGGAATTGCTGGAATTGGAGTGTGACATCCTTGTGCCGGCGGCGCTGGAGAATGTCATAACCATGGAGAACGCGTCAAGCATCAGAGCGAAGATCGTCATCGAGGGCGCGAACGGGCCCACCGCCCCAATGGCTGACAAGATCCTTATGGACAAGGGGATCATGCTGGTGCCCGACATCCTGGCCAACGCGGGAGGGGTCACGGTCTCCTACTTCGAATGGGTGCAGGACCTGCAATTCTTCTTCTGGACCTTGGAACAGATCAACGAGCGGCTGAAGGAGATCATGACCACCGCGTTCGCCCGGGTGCACGCCATCTCCCAGGAAAAGAAGGTCGACATGCGGACCGCAGCCTACATGGTCTCGCTGACAGAGGTAGCCAGGGCACTAGAGCTTCGCGGGGTGTTCCCGTGATGGGCTGAGGTCGTGATTCCAGGAGGGGCGCGCCCTGAAGGTCAAACTGATATCGGCAATTAGCGGAGAGCGATTGTTGGCGGACCTGGAGCGTGAGTGCTTGACACGGGGCCTGGGGCTCACCTACCTACCCATCAATATCTCCTTCGAGATGTTTCCAAGTGCTCTGGTGGGGCATCAGATAATCAGCTTGCCTGGCAATTGGGAACATATATATACGCCAGTCCGGCATGATTATGAAAGCAGGACTGGAGGGCTTCATTGGGAGAGGAGAACACCGTCTACATCGGCAATAAGCCCTTGATGAATTACGTGCTTGCGGTGGTCACTCAGTTCAACAACGGGAACCAACAGGTCACTATCAAGGCAAGAGGCAGGGCCATCAGCAGGGCCGTCGATGTCGCCGAGATAGTCCGGCACCGGTTCATACTAGAGGCGGTAGTAAAGGACATCAAGATCGAGACCGAGGTCCTGACGGGAGAGGGCGGAACTCCAGCGAACGTGTCCTCAATCGAGATTTTCATGTCTCGCTGAGCGGGAAGGAGGCATCGCGCCTCTTCGCAGAGCTCTGCTTTTTTGTTGATGGCTAATCCTCCGTTTCACGCTCCAAGGCCTTAAGGTCCTTGGGGTCTAGGACGGTCGGGTCGAAGGGTATCAGGAAGCTGCCCTTGGTCAGGATCACCTGGTCCTTCACGCCCTGGATGAACTTCAGCACGCTCTTGAAGTCGTTCTGTGTCACTAGGTATTCCAGTCCCTCAAGCAGTATCGCGCCGCCCTTGTTCTCGGAGAGGAACGATTTGATCAGGGAGTTCAAACGCGGAAGCTCGGTGGGCGAAACGAATTCGGTCCGACCCTGCAAGTCGTTGTCGGTCTGGCAAGACTCGGTCTTGGTAAGCCAGACCATGGCACCGTTGATGCCGTACTTGGTGCGGATGTTGTCAGGGTGGGTGCGAAGGATGCAAAGGGTCTTAAGGCCAGAAGCCTGCTGTTGTTTGAGGGCAGCGATCGGCAGTTCCAATCTCTTGTCCTTGAGGATGTAGAGGCCGCCGGCGCGGACCTCCAGTTCCACCGGCGTGGATACAGCCTCAGGCACAGGGACCGCCCGGGCCGGGGCCTCTTCGATCGGTTCAGAGAACTCGACCTCCTTCATCATGCCCTTGCGCTTCTGCTCCACCTTCTCCTGGACGACCGAGCGCCTGGCCTTGGCCAGGATCTGGATCTCCCTGGAGGTATACCCCTTTGTGGTGAGCGCCAGCAATTCATCCCAAGCCTCGTTCAGGCCGTCCTCATATCCTTTGATGTAGCCCTCCGCGCGGGACTTCTCTTCAGACATCGCATCCCTTCAAGGGAATGAAGGGCCCTGGGGCTTAAACTACATTTCGTGCGTCCTTGGAAATTATTCCAAAGTTAGATATCTTGGCCAATCACTCGCCCAAATGATGCGCCAAACGGTTCGTTTCCGCGGGGTCAAGGCCACTCCCAAGTCCTTAGAGAAGGATCTCCTGGATAAAGCGAGAAGATTAGCGGACGACCCTTCCCTGTTACTACCGAAGTGCGAGGCCCAGTGCCGCAAGTGTAACTTCGATAAGACCCTGAAGAAGATGGAGAAGGTCGCCAAGTACCGCACCGATGCCGCGTACCTGCAGGACGTTGCCAATCACGGTGACCAGCTGGTGCGGGCCTACGCCGCCACCATCTCACTGGCCGCCTCGGGCAAGATCCCGTACCTGACGACCAAGAAAGGACCCTATGGCGATGTCTCCTATGCCGTCAGGGGAAAGGTGGACGCGGAACGTCTCATAGGGGTGCAGTACTTCGACGACCCTGACCTGAGGCTGCTGGCCTTCTGGGAGGACGCAAGGGATGAAAACCTGCACCTGTATTCCGAGGACCAGCGGTTAATGTGCACCTCGGACGGCCCCAAAGCGCCGATGAGCTATGTCGACGAGATGCTCGGTACCGCACCCTATGAACTGGCGGCGGACCATAGCTGTGGGCATCCCGATGCCGCAATGGCCCTACAGATCAATTGGCGGTCGTCCGGCATCATCATCTCGATATGCAGCGATTGCGCTGCTGATGTCAATGTTCTTCATCACCTGGTTAGCCGCATCGCGGCGCGGGACCCGACCGACGACTTCGATTTGGATGTCCGCTACGCGCCGAAGTGCGTGGCAGATTGCGGTGACTGCAAATTGAAGAAGCGCTTCAGCATGAGCTCTGGCCTCAAAGATGCTTACAAGAAGGGCACGATCGACGATATCACTATGATCAATCGTTACCTGGACGAGAGGAAGGCGGAGCTGCGCAGCAGTGCCGGGGAACTGTTCATCCTGAGCGGCAACTGCTTCGGCAAGGACAAGGAGGCCTTCATCAAAGCCCTGAAGGGGAGCGAGGCGGAGCTGATGGCCATAGCCGGCCTGGTCCGTTCCAAGCCTGTAGTGGTGATATCGGCCAGCGATCAAGCGGGCAAGATCATATCGGACCTTTGGCAGGAGAACAAGATGGCCATGCTCTCGTTCGTGGCCTCCGAACCTGTCTATGAGAAGGTGCTAGAGATGTCCGGCAACTTCACCGCACCTCAAATGGTCCAGGAGGCTAGAAGGGCAGAACTGGCCAAGGGGGTGTTGGCGAAATTGCCCGAATTCTCTTCAAGAGGGCCGATAGCCACGCTCGCGGATGATTTGGCTAGGGCTTTCAAGATCGAGGGCAAGCAGGCCATGGTCAGGCAGCTGGAGAAGAATCGGCCCAAGGAGCATCGCGGCAAGGCTGTGGCCTTCGGTTTCCTCAAGGCGGTAGGCGAGGCCGACTCGCGGATCTGGCAGTTCACGCGCGAGGAGATGGACTACGGTCTCTATCTTGCCGACTTCGCCAAAATCGTCCTGGAGAGCGAGGGAGAGGCCTATCATGACGCCCTCAACAACCTGCTCACGGCCAGCGGGGCCTCGGAGCAGTTGGTGAGGAAAGCGAAGTGACCTCTATCCCAGAACGCGAAAGTCGATTACATAGTGCGAGATCGCAGGCGCGAAGGATTTGACCTCTGCCTGACGGAGGATCTCGATCCTCCTTCCCGCCGCATGTTGCCTGATGTGCCGTATAGGCCTTTCGGGCCACTCATCAATCGCACAGGTCTCATGGTAATGGATCGTTCCTCCGGACCGGATCAAGCTGAACGCCTTGGGCAGGAAACGGTCCGTCGTCCCTACATAGCCCATCAGCACGCGGTCCGCGAAGCCCTCCCCCGGCAGGTCGCGGTTGTCCCCCAGGAACGGCTCGACCACGGGTTGAACCCCGTTCAGAGATATGTTCTCCTTGAGATATCCGAATGCCACCGGATTGATCTCACAGGCCACCACCCGAGCCGCGTGGGCATGTTTCGCCACAGGCAGGGTGAAATAACCGATCCCCGCGAACAGGTCCACCACAGTCTCCCCGGCGCAATCCAGCGAGGCCATCCTGCGCTTCTCTTCCACATTCCCTGACGAGAACATCAACTTGGTGACATCGAGCTTGTAGAGGATGCCGTTCTCCTTATGCACCGTCTCCGTGCCAGAACCGAACAGCACCTCCATTCGCGGGGTGCGATGCACCCCGCCTATGGCCCCGACCTCCCGGCACACCGTCCTGGCATGGAGGGCCGCAGCATAGGCGCGCGCGATATCTGATTTGAAGGGCTCAAGCAGCTCGACCAATCTAAGCACCAGCACATCGCCCAGAAGCTCCCATTTCCTCGGGAGCAACTGCTTCAGGTGCTCCGGCAAGCGCAGGAGGGAGGAGGCCTCTTGGAAAGGCGTGAGGTGGTAGGGGCGTTGGTTCGCATCCCCCTCCACCACCACTAGCCCCATCTCGTTGGCCATGCGGTCCGAGAAGTCATCCGATAAAGGTATGAGGACGACCTCTTCCTCCTCCATGATGCGCACGTCCTTCCTCAGGCCATCGGCCGCCGCGATGCGCTTGCGAAGCTCCTCGGCCTCGCCCCTAGGGACCTTTGCCAATCTCATTGCCGTGCGCTGAAGTGAGCGCCCGGCTATTTCATCCTTCGTTCAACGCGAGAACACGGATCGGAGGAACTGCGGGGCAAGCTTAAGCAAGGACGGGGCGGTCTTGAGCACTTGTGGCGCCACCACCGAAGGGAAATCGATGTCTCCGGTGGACAGTACCTCGCGCACCTCGCTCCTATTCAACATCTTGCCCACCTCCTCCAGCTTCTTATCGGTGAGCCGAACATAGGCCTTGCGGATCATATATCCCCGGTCCAGCTCCTTTCCAATGTCCGCCTTCCATCGTTCTTGGTATATGGATAGGGAGCTGGCGCTGAAGTCTTTCGCCTCCCATGCGGCGAGGGCGGTCTCCGAGGCATGCTTCGCGGCCATCATGCCCGTATACAGCCCGCCGCCGCTCAGCGGCTTCGCCTGGCCGGCGGCATCCCCGATGAGCATGACGCGGTCCGCATAGGTTCGCGGCGGCGGTCCGATGGGGATCAAACCGGAGATGGTGGTAAGGTGCTTGCAGTCCTCTAGCCCCTGTTCCTTCAAGAGCCGCGAGAGGTAGGCGATCGGCGCTTCATGTTCCCGAGATGCGCACACCCCGATGCGCGTCATCTCGCCGCAGGGTATCTTCCAGGCGAAGAAGCCGGGTGCCACCTGATTGCCGATGTAGACCTCCACCATGTCCTGCCTTTCCTCTTCATGCTCCAGGTCCAGTTGGATGCCCCGCACCACATCCTTGGCTCGTTCCAGTCCAGCAAGTTTGGCCAGATTGGACTTGTAGCCGTCCGCTCCGATGACCAAGCGCGCACTATGCTCAACTGATTCGGAACCGCGTTTGGCCTTGATGAGCGCCCCACTGCTGTGGATGCTACCGTCCACATATCTTTCTCCAAGGTGGATCTCAGCTCCATTGCGGACCGCTCTATCGGCACAGATGCGATCGAACTCCGCCCGATCCACCACGACCGCCTTCGTCTCTCGGGCATACACCTCGACATCCTCGCCTCCGGGAAAATGGAAGGTAGCTCCGTTCAGACGGTTGAGGATGGTACGCTGGGCTCCTGCCAGCTCGACCACCCGAGGGGTCACCAGACCGGTACACTGCACCGGCTCCCCGATCCCAGGATGCTCCTCAAGCACGATGGTGCGCGCTCTCTTGGCGACCAAAGAAGCGAAGGTCGTGCCAGCCGGTCCACCCCCCACCACCAGGAAATCGCAATCCATCATGACCTCCAAGAATGACCGGCCTATTTGTGGTTTTGCTCAAGCGGTCCGGTGGCGAGTGGTTGCCAGCAGCGTCAAGGCGGCGAGCACGATCAGGATGCACAGCGCGGCCATCGGTATGGTCAACCTGCCTATGGAAGCGTTCAAGGAGACCACCAGCACGATCAATGAGACCAGCATCACCAGGCCTACGAAGTACACGATCCGCAAGAACCCGCGCAGCGCCACGGAATGGAACATCTTCTCCTCGTCCCCCACCTCTTTCAAAGCCCTGCCCATGAGGCCCAGGGTGCGGATGGAATGATTGCCCATCAATATGGCGAGCAGCCCGAATCCCAGGACGACCCAAGGCAGTTCGAACCCTTCCGTGCCGGCGGCTACCACGAGGATCGCCTCCAAGGCGATCGAGGCGCCTGCCAAGCACGTGAAGTAGAGCAGGCTGGATCTGAACAAGAAATAGGTATATCCGATCGCCAGGGCGGTCAGCCCGAGCATCACAAAGAGCAGGATGTCCTGCCCATAAATGGAGGCTAGGGTGATCACTGTCAGGGCGTACAAGATGACGGAGCTGACATACCTCGAATGGCGCATCAGCCGGCTCATCGCATCTGTCGGTATGACGATGATCTCCCCTCCATGAAGTACCTTGACAACTGCTCCTCAGTGTCCCATTCGATCACCCTGCAGAACCGATTGAGCTCGGAGATCTGGTCCATGCGCTTGATGCGATGCACCCTTTGGGCCAGTTCCAGCGCTTGGCCGTCCGCGCCCTTCTTCCTCAGGCGCTCCGCGTCCAGGGAGAGCACGATGACCTCGTGCCCCTTGTTCACCAGTTGCTCGATGCTGGACATGATGCGCTGGTCCTGCAAGGGGCTGATGACCATCACCAAGGCCGAGAGGTGGAAGTAGTGCTCCATCGCCAAGTTGATGCCCTGAGGCGATTTCATGATGCCAGGGCGAATCTCCAGGAGCTTGTCCATCACCCGGTAGAATTGCCTCTTGCCATATCCCAGAGGGACGAGGTCGATGGTCTCGCCCAGGAGCACCATGCCGACCCGGTCCCGCTCCTTGAGGAAATGCGCTGCCAGGCTGGCCGCGGCCTCCACCTCGAAGCCCACCACCTGATCCCGCTCCGCCTCCTCACTGGCATCGTATCGGCCATCCAGGACGATGATGACATCGCCGCTCTTCTCCGTCTCGTACTCGTTCACCATCGGCCTATCCAGGCGAGCGGAGGCCTTCCAGTTGAGGCGCCTTATCTCGTCTCCGGGAAGGTAGTCGCGCAGGCAATAGAACTGCGTGCCCGCGCCCAGGCTCCGGGAGGTGATGTTGCCGACGTGCACCCTGACCCTGGATGGTTGGATGCGGCATTTCTTGAGATCGTGCAGATGTGGCACCACCTGGACCCTGCTATCGAAAGGGAAA
>Ga0315287_10009127_pt1 | contig 10022 bp, 7 predicted proteins | sample YL17G11_0_MG_FD_205037 | JGI IMG/M metagenome (GOLD analysis project Ga0315287, IMG submission 205037) | Sediment microbial communities from Yellowstone Lake, YNP, Wyoming, USA - YL17G11_0 | ecosystem: Environmental > Aquatic > Freshwater > Lake > Sediment | place: USA: Wyoming | collected... | reverse complement strand
ACTCTTGGTGGAGCTGGAGGGATTTGAACCCTCGGCCCTTTGCATGCCATGCAAATGCTCTCCCTCTGAGCTACAGCCCCATTAATTCAATAACTAGTACATCCGTAACTAGTAACTCGTAATTAAAACAAAGACCGGTAATATTTTCTGAATAAAAAGCCAAAAATTACTAGTTACGAATTACTGGTTTACTAGTTACGAAACTTATTGACCTTGGTTATTTTAGAATATAAAATGTGTAGCGTCAATCTAAATGTTAACGCCGGAGTGGCGGAATGGCAGACGCGGTAGCCTCAAAAGCTATTGAGGGCAACCTCATGGGGGTTCAAGTCCCTTCTCCGGCACCACCTCTTTTATGGATTATTTCCCGAATTTCCTGGCGAGGCTATTCTTATTAAGGTAAGGCGTGATTACGCGGTAAACCCGCTGGGCAATAATTTTATAGCCGTCAGCGTTAGGATGGATAAAATCGCTCTTTAGGCTGGGATTAGTAAATATACCGCTGAATATTTTAGGTATAAATATCGCATCTTTTTCTTTGGCCAGGTTATAAAATGGAGCCTGGTATGTTCCCATAATCAGGCCAACGCTTATATCAACTATGGCCACCATTGCGCCTTTGGCCTGAATTTTTTCCACCATGGCTTTAATATTGTTGACGGTAACTTCCAAAGGAACCTTCCTTAGAAAGTCATTACCCCCAAATTCAATAACCGCTAAAAGCGGCTCTCTGGCTAACACATCAGATTCGATACGTCTCAAGGCTTCGGTTGAGGTATCTCCATCCACGCCGGCGTTGATTACCGGCATCTTGGTCATTCTGGATAATACCATAGGGTAATCTTCGCCCGGATTTGCCCCCACCCCAAAAGTCATACTATCCCCAAAACAGATAATATTTTTACCTTGAGAATTTATATTTTTAATCTCGCGCTTAGCGCAACCCGCTGATGCAAGAACACAAGAACACAAGAACACAAGAACCAACAATGTATTTTTTGTTGATTTATTTTTCTGCATACCTTAATCTCAACTGTCCGCAGGCAGCATCGATATCCTCACCCCGCGCCCTGCGCAGGGTTATATTTAAACCCTGTTTTAAAAGATAATCCCGAAATTGCAAGATTTCTGATTTCTCAGGCGGCCCTATCTTGCATTCGGCCACGGGATTGGCAGGTATAAGATTAACCTTGCACAGCCTTAGACCCTGTAATATTCTACCTAATTTTTGGGCGTTTGGCAAATCCGAATTTATCCCTTTAATTAAAAGATACTCAAAAGTAATCTGGCGATCTGTCCTCTTAATATATTCTCGACAGACCTCTAATAAATCTTTTAAAGGATAAATTTTATTTATTGGCATAATCTTTGACCTTACTGTATCGTCAGCCGCATGCAGGGAAATAGATAATTCTATCTGTAGGCTCTCCTTAGATAACCTTTTTATTCCCGGGATGATGCCGCACGTAGAAATAGTAATTCTTCGTGCGCCAATATTAAAAGCCTCACTTGAATTTATGAGGCGAATAGCCCTAATAACATTATCATAATTATCCAATGGTTCACCTGTGCCCATAAATACGAGGTGGGTGAGTTTTTTATGCGAAGATTCATTCTTTAGCCATAAAATTTCTTCAAGTATCTCGCCGCTGGTTAGATTCCTTTTAAAACCTAACAAGCCGCTGGCGCAAAAACTGCAGCTGAACTTACAGCCAACCTGGGTGGAGATACAGCCGGTAATTCTTTTCCCGGCGGGTATAGTTACTGCCTCGATAAGATTATCGTCTTTTAATTGAAAAATGAATTTCTCTGTTTTATCCTCGGACTTAAGCTTTGTGACTAACTTGAAACTAAAGAGGCTAAAATTTTCTTTTAATTTCCTCCTTAAATCCAAAGGCAAATCGCTCATCTGAGCAAATTCCTTAATTGACTTCTGGTATATCCAAAAGAAAATCTGCCGGGCATGAAACTTTGGATATTTCCAGTCTCCTAAAATATCCTCTAACTCGCTTATGGTTAATTCTTTAATATCTTGCACGCTTATTCTTCTTTTCTTACTATCTGGCGGGATTCTTGAGCAATCCCTAGCATTGGCTTAAGGCCAATTACGCTATAAAATAAATCTTTACTGCTTATCTTCTCGGTCTTTCTGACCTCACTTATTTTTCCTGAAAATAAAGAGACGACTAAAAATCTTAAGATAGTAGAAATTAGAAATAGACTTAAGATTTTATAGCCGAATAGGCTGGGCAAGATATTCACTAAATAGCCTCCTAAAAGCGCACCTAAACATAAGGCTACGCCAGAACAGGCATTAAAATAAGCAATACAGCGCGTCCTTTTCTCTGGCCTTACTGCATCATAGATAAAATTAGTGGTGCAAAGGTTAAATCCTGACCAGGCAAAGCCTGAAAGTATTTGGATGAAGACGAGATATAAAGGACTATGGTTAATAATCCACCAAAGCGGTAGACTAGCGATAATTAAAGAGGTAAATTTCAAAACCTTTACATTGCCCACTTTATCCGCATGCCTTCCCCAGCGGTCAATGGTAAATATCTGGGAGATGCTGACACAGGTAACCACTATTGTATAAATAAGGTAATCGAATTTTAAATCCCTAATCATCAATACTGAGAAAAATGGCGCCGCCAAATTCACGCAGAAGTTCAACAGGGCCACAAAAACCACAAATTTCGCAAAATTAGATTCTCTTATGCGTTTAATAAAATCGAAAAAACTAAAGTAGGAATCCGGATTAACCTTAAACCTTGGCTCATACATGCGGGTCAAAAAGTACCAAGAGATAAGCCGCGCGATAAAGGCCAGGCCAAAGATAATGGCGAATCCTTTGAGAATATTATTTTTAAAATGATGCAGGATAAAACCGGCCAGAAATGCAGACAAAATAGCAACGGTAACCAGGATTTTGCTGCGCCAACCAAAAAATTTACCGCGCATTTTATAGGGGATATAATCGGACATCAACGAAGACCAGGCGGGCACAGCTACGGCATTCAGGCTGTTGAATAAAGTAATAAAAATAATTAAGAATAATACGGGTTGGGCCTTAAATAAATAAGGTATAAGGATAATCGGCAAGAGCATAAGGGTATGCAAAAGCACAAAGACATTAATCATTTTTTTGCGGCTTTTCAATCTCTCGGTCATATCTGCAGATTTTAATTGTACAAAAGAAGAGGCAAGATTTGGCGCAGCGCTTAAGGCGCCGATTTGGCTACTGGTTGCTTTTAAGGTCAGGGCATAAGGCGTGATGTAATCCGTAATCAGGCCCGCCATACCAGAAGCAAATATCCCATCCCAAAGGGAAAATTTAAGGCTTCTTTTAATCCTGCTTGGCTTATTCATCGGGTTATATTATACCATAAAAATAAAAAGGGACACCCTTAGCTTTTAAGTCAAAGGGTGTCCCTGCTTTGGGTTAAAGAACGTCCCTAAATTAGAAGGTATACTTTAGTTGCGTATAAATCTGGCTCTGGTGACTAAATTGGCCGTTGCTGTCAGCAGCGGGCCCATAGAAGTAATGCCAACCTAAAGTCAGGAAAAGATTGTCTTTGATCTCGTAACTTACCTTAGGTGAAAGTTTACCCTGATTATCGTCGGTAAAACTCCATGAAACATCAGGTTTGATTCGGTCATTCATAAAGTGGGATGAGATTTTTAGACTAAATATATTCTCCACCTGGTCCTGAACTCCGTAGGTAAAGGCGTTCATAGCAATCTGCTGAGAAGCAGGCAGGGTATTATTTTTAGCTAATTTGTGTTCCATAATATACTGGGCATACTGAAGGCTTACTGTCCATCTGGTGAGCACGTTTTTATCCATGCCGATTAACCAGAACTTATTATCCCAGCGGGCAATGCCTTTAGTCGAACCAGCGGCAGGGTCTCCGTAATAAGTGGGCTCATCATTATACCAGGCAAAATCCCCTCTTAAGGTAATGCCTTGCAAGAGCCCTGGGTTGGTAATTGTTTTATTAAAAGAACCACCATAGACTCTCCAGAGTTTATAATCTCTATCAACCTTAAAGTTAAGACCAGTCTGTATAGTGGTATTGCGTGCACTGTAATAAGGTCCGTAGAGGAAATTTAAGGTATAATCAGTGCCACCTATCCTATCCGACCACTGTAAGCCATAAGTAGCGTGATTTAATCTCCTGCCTGGAAAATGCTGGTTAATATTCCATCTACTATTGGGTATCTTCATAACGCTATCAAAAATTTGATATGCCCGAATGGTGAAAGGTGCACCGATGGGAGCTACCTGAGATTCTTCAAAATCCGGGATAACCAGCAGCTGCAAATTAGAGTTTAACTTGGGAGCATAATTGATGTTAAACATCCAGAGAGGAATGCGTATGTCTACCATATCCGGCAACCAGTATTCCCTCAAGTCAACTGGATTGACTTTATCCAAAATAGTGACACCATCTGCCTGGCCCCAGGCGACCTGCTGTTTACCTAACCTCAAGAACCAAGGACCTTCAGTGTAGTCAAGATAACAATCCCTTAGCCACTCGGTGCGTTGGATATGCTCCATGTAATGCGCTGCCATACCCAATTTGTCCTTAGCATACGCCGAATCATAGAAGTATTTTGCCTTGGCAAAAAACACTAATTCATCGTCCTTAATGCTATATTGCCCGGCAAGTTCGATAATGTTTTTTAATTTTTGCGGGTAATTTTTGTCTGTCGCTCGTAAACCAGTTTCATTCTTAACGTAGCCACTGAATTGAAACCTGTCATCTGCATAAGCAAAACCTGCCAATAAACAAACCAACAAAAGCAATACAAATTTCTTCATTTTAGATAATCCCTCCTTTCACCATCTCGATTGCATCAGGGCTCTTTCGCTAAATAATTCTTCAGAAAGGCCTGTATCAAACTTTATATCCGTATTAATGATCACCGTGCGATGTCCGGTCCTTAAATCTTTGACCTCAAGTAAAATCTGCTCCGGATAATCTTTGCCATTCACCTTGATTATCTCATAGTCTTTAAATATCACCTTAAACATACGGCCCAAGGGGTCATACATTTCTTCGTAAATTCCGCCTCCGGTATTTTTATCCACCCAAAGTATCCTTTTGGAATAATACCAGGGGCTATTCTTGGGTTTGGCTTCAATAACAAAGCAAGGCGCACCCTTATAATAAATCTTTTTATCGTATTCGCAGGTATATCCTTTAAAGTTTTCTTCTCCGACTAATTTATAGGTCTCATCCTCGAACCTGCGGGTTAAAATATCCTCGTTGGTAAAATCAGAACCCATAAAAGAGTCATCGGCATTTGCCTGGGAGATTTTTTTGATTTTCTTTAAAGAAGGAATCCAAAGCCAAGAGTCGGATTGTCTTTTAGGATTCATATATGTCCAGGTAAGCGTGGCTAATCCTTTGACCTGAGGCGAGGTAAACATAGCCAAATCCTTATAGGCAATATCATCGGATTTTCTTCCCAAGGTAATTCTTAGTCTCGCGGTCTCTCTTTCCCGGGTGCTGCCTGATTTGTCAATAAAATAAGCTTTACCACCCATATCCACATCGTGGGCAAATCTTGTGTATTTGACAAAATACTCAATCTGCATTATCTCATCTGCGCTCATACCCTCTTTGGGTTTGTAGGCCTGAAAATACTCTAATTCTGCAGCCCAGCAATAACTGCTGATTAAGGCTATGGCTGCCAAAAACAAAACCAACTTTTTCATTTCTCAACCTCCTTTTATTTTCTTTAGGCTGCCACTAAATTCGTTCCAGCCTAATGATTACACAGATTTTTGAAAAGATTACACAGATATCTTCGACGACGTTTTTAATCTGCGTAATCTGAATTTTAATCTGTGGAATCAATGGCGGCATTTTTGTGACGCCTTATTTTCTTAAAAATTTGGGCTTGACCGTCATTATCATCGACGGTAAAACCACCAATGTACCAATGGCATTAAAAAAAATCAAGAACCCCAAAAGCGCACCTAATCTTGCCTGCATGAGAATAGGGGATAACATCCAGGTAGCAATACCAATGGTCAGGCTTAAGCCGGTAAAAAATACCGCCTTGCCTGAAGTAGACATTGCCTCAATCAGGGCATTTCTTAATGAGCCACCTCCTTCTTTTCCCGCCTTACGCGGGATCCCGCTTGAGCGGGATAATTCATCCTTTACGCGTTGAACAATATATATCCCAAAATCATCACCAAAACCTATGCCTAAAGCAACTACGGGGATTATTTCTGCGGTCAGTCCTATTTTTAAAAATCCCAGTATCCCTAATAGAAGCGCGGTTCTGAAAAGCAAAGGCAAAAACAAAATTCCCAAACCTAAAACCCAGCCATAAGCAGCTACGAGACACAACAAAACCAGCGCTGCGGTTCCCAAGGAATTAAAACTTAACATCGGCTTAACCGTCTGGTTAACTGCGGCTAACATCCCGATGGTTCCACCGGCATAGGCGAACTCCACATCTTTAGCCTTATGATTGTCTCTAATCCATTCCTCAGTCTTCTGGAGCGCTTCATTGATACTGCTAGCTTTATGGTCTCTTAAGTCAACTTTGATGTTGGCATATTGATAGCTGGGATTGACCACCGGATCAAAATCTCCGGGAAAACCGGTTAAAGAATACAAAAACAGATACTCGGCAATAGTGCGGTCATTATCCGGAATCTTAAATTCTTCTCTTCTTCCTGCAAACATTGCCATATTCATACCTTTAACATATTCCACCAAAGATAATGTTCTACCTACGCCTCTTACTTCTCTTTCTAAATAACGCTGGAGGCTATCCATTTCATTAAGCACTTCGCTACTTAAAAAAGCATCCGAATGCTTTCCTTCCACGAATATATAATAGGGGTCTGAAGTGGCAAAGTTTTCGCTGATAAATTTTTCTCCCCTGTTATAAGGACTGTGAGGATAAAGCAAAGATGTCCCCGGCTTTTTATCGCCCACTTCTAATTGGCTGGTGCCCAATATTGCCACCAAGGTTAAAATAAAAAATGTAGCAATGACTGTCCAGCGCGATTGCTTATTTATTGCTAACTTAGCAAAATAACCCAATACTCTATTGGTCAGGGTGGTCCTCTCTTCCTTAATCACTTCCAGGCGCTTGGGCGGTTGCATAAAAGAAAGAAGATTAGGGACTAAAATAACTGTGCTAAAAAATATGCTTAATATACCAAAGCCAATGGCAATCGCCAGGCTCTTGACCATACCTAATGGCACAAAAAATAAGGTAATGGGCGCAATACCATCTGTAAGTAAACCCGTGAATGCGGGAAGAAAAAGATTACGCGTAATTTTAATGGCTGCGGCCTTAGAATTTCTTTTGTCTTTGCTCATACATTCATAATAACGCTTGATAAATTGCACGGCATGACTGGTGCCTAAAGCAAAAACCAAAAATGGCGCCAGAACCGTGGAGGGAGTCAGCTTATAACCAAAGAATACAGTCAATCCCAATCCCCAGAGCGTAGCCGTAAATGCGGACAGCAATGGCAAAAACACGCCCCTTTTAGATTTAAAAGCATTATATAAAACATAAGCCATCACCAAAAGCGTAATAATGAAAAGGCGGGCCATGCTCGGCAGGTAAAAATCCAGCCAGCCCTGAAGTACAGGCTGACCAGCAATATAAATAGAGTGATTTTTATCTTCGAATTGCTTTTTTATGCCCTGTAAAATATCAAAAATCTTTCGGGAAGAAACTTCGGATTCAAAATCCGCCTGGATAAGTGTGGCTTTAAAGTCCCGGGAGACGATGGGGCCATAAACCAAAGGGTTTCTGATAATCCTCTGCTTAAGGATTTCTATTGCCTCTTCTGTCTTAGGCGGGTCGTGCATGAGCCATTGGGTAATGAAACCTTCTTCATTTGCCTCCACATGCTTTATTTTTCGGGCGGATAAAGAAACTACCCTTCCGGCATTGATACCCTCGGTTAAATACAGTTCATTAGTAATCTGCCAAACCTTATCTAAGGTTTCGGGATTCAGGATAGTCCCATTTTTAACCTCAATAGCTAATGAAACCTGGTTAAGACCGCCAAATATCTCATTGAGCCGGTTTTGAATTTTTAAGTAGGGGTGTTTAAGAGGATAAAAATCTCCGATATTGGCTTGAAAGGAAAGATTTTTCAGTTGATAAGCAAAAAAGAAACTGATAATAACGCACAGGCCTAAAAATCCCAGCCTATAACGAATCAAGCCGTGACTAAACCAATGCACAAATTTATTCACCCCGCTCTTCCTTCCTTATTTATCCCCGCTCTTCCTTAGGAAGGGCGGGGTTCATCTATCTAAACGTACTCCTTAATCTTTCTTTATCAATTTTGCCAGTTCTATTTTTAGGAAGCGCCTGCCTAAACTCAAAATAATGCGGAATCTTAAAATGGGCGAGATGCTCCCGGCAAAAATAACGTAAATCTTCTTCGGAAACTTTCTTACCCTCTTTTAAAACTACGAAGGCCTTGGGCACTTCGCCTCTTAATTTATCTAAAACACCGATCACTGCTACCTCGGAAACATCTGGATGTTTATGTACGACAGCCTCAACTTCGGGCTCAAAAACAATCTCGCCAGCTACTTTAATCATCTCTTTTTTTCTACCTACAATATAAAGGTCGCCTTCGGAATCAAATCTACCCAAGTCTCCAGTGTGAAACCAGCCATTACGGATGGCTTGAGCTGTCAACTCTGGGTCTTTATAATAACCGTCAGTAACCACCCAACTGCGAACTACTATTTCGCCCACCTGGCCAAGCGGCATTTCTTTATCGGTGTCATCAAATAGCTTAACTTCTATCCAGGGCGCGGGCCTGCCTATGCTTTCAATCTTCTTTGAACCCATAGGAAGGACCACCGTAGGGGCATTGGTCTCGGTTAGGCCCCAGCCATTAAAAAAATGCGCCTGGGGACAATACTGGTTAAAACGACGCAGGGCATCCGGAGAACTGGAAGCCCCGAAAGAAACAATCCAGCGCAAACTGGATAAGTCGTAAGTCTCAAACTCTTTGAGTTGTAAAATCGCATAATACATTGAAGGCACTAACCAGAAACAGGTTATTTTATAATTCTGAATGTTCTTTAAGAACTCTACAGGCACAAAACGCTCCATTAAAACCACAGTAATTCCGTAAGCAATATTGTTTTGAAGATAAACCAAGCCCCCTACATGTGAAAGGGGTAAAGCGCAAAGAAGAATATCCTTCGCACTTAAATCCACAAAAACCTCCATGGCCTTAGGAGGCGCTCCTAACTGGCGATAATTTACCAGCACGCCTTTGGGTTTACCGGTAGTCCCAGAAGTATAAAAGATAATGGCATAGTCCTTATCTTGAATATTAACCCCGGGAGTTTGAGGAGTTCCTTTTTCCAATAACTCTTCTAAGGATAGATATCCTTCTTGCTTCTCATGAGATAAAATAATTTCTTTTAAATGCGGGCAATTTTCTTTGATTCCCGGCAATGAAATTGTGCTTTTGGATTTGGCAATGAGCAACTTGGCCTCGGAATGAGCTATACAAGAAACAAGTTCATCTTCGATAAGCATAAAATCTAAAGGTACTGCGGTTGCACCGCAAGACCAAATCGCCAAATAACTGTAAATGTATTCTAGCCAATTAGGCAGATATATAGCGACCTTATCGCCTTTTTTTATCCCTAATTTGATGAGATTATTAGCCAGGCGAAAGGAAGAATCCTTTAACTGTTTGAAGGTTATGGGCTGGTCTTTAAAGATATAGGCGGGTTTATCAGGATTCTCTTTAGCCCTTTTTTCTAAAATTTCTGCAATATTCATCCTGTTAAACAACTACTTGATTAGTAAAATTTTACTATTTTAATTTTACTAAGATTTATAGAATTGTCAAGTAAATTTTTTAAACAGGAACAAAACTTAATATATTCGTTGAAGTTGAGTAATTAGGGGGAAGGTTATTTAAGATTTATTTGGCTCAATAATAACCTTGATACAATCTTTACCACTCGCCACAAGCTGAAAACCTAAGCCTG
>Ga0315287_10009126_pt1 | contig 10023 bp, 8 predicted proteins | sample YL17G11_0_MG_FD_205037 | JGI IMG/M metagenome (GOLD analysis project Ga0315287, IMG submission 205037) | Sediment microbial communities from Yellowstone Lake, YNP, Wyoming, USA - YL17G11_0 | ecosystem: Environmental > Aquatic > Freshwater > Lake > Sediment | place: USA: Wyoming | collected... | reverse complement strand
CACGCCGGCGTTCCACATCGAGCGCGGCGCCGTATTCCGCGGCCGCTCCATCATGCCCGAGGCGGCCCAGGGCGCCCCGGACGCGCCGAAGCCCTGATCCTCTCCCGGATGGACGCGCGATCCACCTCCCTGTCCGAGCTCGTCGCCGCCGTCGAGGAAACCCGGCGCGGACAGATCCTCGCCGTCACCGGCGCGGGGGTGAGCCTCGCGAGCGGCATCCCCACGTTCCGCGGCAGCGATCCGGGCGCCATCTGGAAGCGCGACGTCACCGAGCTCGGGACGCACGGGTTCTGGCTCGAGGATCCGGCGGGCTCGTGGGCCTGGTACCTCTCGCGGTTCGACAAGCTGCACGGCGCGAAGCCGAACGCCGGGCACCTCGCGCTCGCGGCGCTCGAGCGCTGGCAGATCGATCGCGGCGGCGACTTCCTGCTCGTGACCCAGAACATCGACACGCTCCACGAGCGGGCCGGGTCCGAGCGGATGGTGAAGGTCCACGGCACGAGCGACAGGTACCGATGCGATCGCGAGGGGTGCGCCTGCGGCCCGCCTCTCGGAAGCGTTCCCGCGACCGCCGCGGATCTCGAGCCGTTCCGCGCGGACCAGACGCTCGAGAACGTGCCGCGCTGCCCGGCGTGCGGCGGCTTCCTCAGGCTGCACGTCCTGTGGTTCGACGAGTACTACACGCAGCACGCGGACTACAGGTTCGACGAGGTCGTGCGCGCGGCGCGGCTCGACGCCCGGCTCGTGATCTTCGCGGGCACGTCGTTCTCCGTGGGGGTGACGGCGCTCGTGCTCGAGGGCGCGCTGATGCGCGGCGTGCCGGTGTTCAACATCGATCCCGATCCGACCATCGACGCGGAGGGCGTCCGCCACGTGGCGGCGAGGTCCGAGGTCGCGCTCGTGGAGCTCTGCGGGAAGCTGGGGATCCGGATCTAGCGAGCCGCTTCGGGCGGGCTCCGCTCCTTGGGCAGGAACCAGACGCGCTGGATGAGCTCACCGTCGATCTCGTAGATCGCCACGCCGTGGAGATAGGGGCGATCCCCGATGCCGGTCACGAGCTCGTGATCGACGACGAAGCCGCCCGCCTCGACGCGGTTGATGACCCTCGCGCGGAGCGAAGGGCTCTTCGCGAACAGCTCGCCGTACACCTTCCTGAGGCCGTCCCTTCCCTTGGCCACGATCTCGCCGGACGGGTGCCTGGCGACGACCGCGTCCGGGGAGAACGACGAGACGAACGCCTCGAGGTCCCGGGCGTTGTACGCCGCGACCTGGCGGTCGACGACGTACGCTGGGTTGGACGGCAGGATCCTCTCCTGCGCGAGCACGGCGCCGCCCTTCACGACGAGCGCGATCCGGTTCAGGTTCGCGATGTCCTCGAGCGGATCCGCGTCGAGGACGACGAGGTCCGCGAGCATGCCCGGCTCGATGGTGCCGAACTCCGGGCTCTTCGCGAAGAGCTTCGCCGCGTCGCGCGTGGCGGACAGAAGCACTTCCCTTGCGCCGAGCCCGGCCGCGGCCATCGCCTCGAGCTCCTCGTGCAGGGAGGTCCCGGGCAGCGTGCCGATGTTGCCCGCGTCGGTCCCGGCCGCGATGGTCACGCCCGCCCCGGCCACGGCGCGCAGGTTCGCGAGCATGACGGGCACGCCGTCGGCCACCTTCTTCCTGCGGGCCTCGCCGGCCCGCACCTCCGGCTCGCCGGCGACGTCGTCGAACTCGGCCCACGACGCCATGGCGCGCGGATCGCCGTAGCGCCTGTCGAGGGCGGTCAGGCCGACCTCGCCGCCGAGCGCCTCGCCGTAGCCCGCCATGACGACGAGCGTCGGGACGTAGATGACGCCCTTGCCCTTCACGAGATCGAGGAACGCCCGATCCACCGGCGCGTCGGTCACGCTGTGCACCAGGATGTCCGCGCCCGCCTCGACCGCGGCCCGGGCCGCCTCGAGCTCGGTCGCGTGGACGGCCACGCGGACGCCGGCCCCGTGCGACTCGTCGATCACCGCCTTCACGATCTCCAGCATCTCGGCAAAAGGCCGGTCCGGCGTGAGCACGAACCAGATCTTCATCAGGTCCGGCTTGTGCTCGAGCTGCTTTCGGACCATGGCCCGCGCCTCGTCGGGAGACGGCGCGCGGATGATCGGCGGATCGCCGAGATCGAGCTTTTCCCTGGCGACCGTGGAGATGAGCGGCCCTGCCACGGCCACCCGAGGCGCCAGCGGCTCCGCGGCGGCCCGGTCGCGCACGGAGAAGTTCCAGAACGGCCCTCCCACGTCCACGACCGCGGTCACGCCGCACACGAGGTACCGCCTGAACGTGTCGGAGAGGTTCTCCCGGATCGCGGCGACCTCGTTCTCGTAGGAGCGCACGGCGCGGAGATCGACGATGTCCGGCCGCGTGTAGAGCCCGGCGGACTGGAAGAAGTGGACGTGCGTGTCGACGAGGCCCGGGACGATCCACTTGCCCTTGACGTCGACGACCTTGGCGCCGGACGGGATCCGGATTGAGCCGGCCGGGCCCACGGCGCTGACGCGGTCGCGCGCGAGGAGCACGACGGCGTCCGGGATGGGATCGCTTCCCGTGGCGTCGAACACGGTCGCGCCGACGAGGGCGGTCGCGGCCGCGGGGACGAGGTCGGTCGGGTCCTGGGCCTGAGGCCGAGGCGGCTCCTTCTCCTTGGCGGCGGCCCTTGCCGGGACGCGGTCCTGCTGCGGGCACCCTGCCGCGATGCACGCGGCAGCGGCGAAGGCGACGACCTGGACCGCTGGCTTGTTCGCGTTCATGCGTCTGATCCTTTTCTCATCGGGAGTTCCAGCATGGATCAGAGCGGAGGGCGGGTCACGGCTTTCGTTGGACCCCAGATATGCGAAAGCCCCCGGCTGTCACCGGAGGCTCTCGGAGCGGGAGACGAGACTTGAACTCGCGACGTCAACCTTGGCAAGGTTGCACTCTACCACTGAGTTACTCCCGCAAGGCGAGGGCGATATTAGCCAAGTTCACCCCTCTGTCAAGCGACGGCTGAAGCAGAGCGGTTGACGTTTTCACCGAATTGACTTTCCATCCTGTCGTTCCGTTTCAGACGAGGGGGAGGTGCGATGAGTAAAAAGGGGTTCGGCGCAAAGGCCACCTTCAAGTACGCGTTCGACAACTTCATGTCCCGGGGCGGCCTCTCGGTCTTCATCGCCCTGATGTGCATGTTCGTGGCCGCGATCGTCATCGTCGCCGTCCTGCGGTTCGTCGCGAACGTCGCCGCGCCGCAGGAGAGCACGGCGAGCCTCTGGGATCAGTGGTGGCTCTCGTTCCTGCAGATCGCCGACGGCGGCTCGATCGCCGAGGACACGGCCAGCAACGCCGTGAACCGGGTCGTCGGGATCGTCGCCCTCCTGCTCGGGATGGTGCTGTTCTCGAGCTTGGTCGCGTTCATCACGAGCCAGTTCGAGGCGATGCTGACCGAGATGCGCAAGGGGAAGAGCAACGTGATCGAGCGCGACCACACGCTCATCCTCGGCTTCGGCGATCGCGTGCTGGAGATCATCCGGGAGCTCATCATCGCCAACGAGTCGGAGAAGGACGCGGCCATCGTCGTGCTCGCGGAAAAAGAGAAGGACGAGATGGACGACTTCTTCCGCGATCGCGTCGAGGACCCGAAGACCACGCGCATCGTCACGCGGTCCGGCTCCACGTCCAGCATCTACCTCCTCAAGCGGGCCGCGGTCTCGAGCGCCAAGTCGGTGGTGATCCTCAACGACGCGGCCGAGGACGCGCCGCACGCGGAGAAGGCGCTCGCCGACGCCCGCGTCCTCAAGACGATCCTGGCGGTGATCTCGTGCACCGGCGAGGCGGCGATGCCGCCCATCGTGGCCGAGCTGCACCTCAAGAGCAAACAGAGGCTCGCTCTCAATATCTCGGACAAGATCGCAATCATCGACGAGCACAGCATCTTGGCCAAGCTCATGGTGCAGACGTCGCGCATCTCGGGCCTCGCGCAGGTGTACGACCACATCGTCGGCTTCGAGGGCAACGAGTTCTACTTCTTCCGCCCGGACGGAGGGTACGGCGGCAAGACGTACGGCGAGCTCGTGTTCCATTTCCCGACGTGCTGCCTGCTCGGGCTGCGCGCGCCGGACGGCCGGATCAGCATCAACCCGGACAAGAGCACGCCCGTCGGCGAGGGCGACGAGGCGCTGCTGCTCGCCGAGGACGACTCCGCGATCAGCTTTTCGCCGACGCCGGTCCGGGCCGGCGCCGCGATGAGCCGTCCCGCGAGCCCGCAGCCCAAGGCGGTGGAGAAGCAGCTCATCATCGGATGGAGCCAGAAGACGGCCACCATCATCGACGAGTACAGCAAGTACCTCATCGAGGGTTCGGGGATCGACCTCATCGTGGCCGAGCCGGACGACGCGATGAAGAAGGAGTTCGCCGCGATCAAGGAGAAGCACCCGGCGATCGCCATGCGGCTCCTCAAGGCGGACATCGACAACCCGGAGATCCTGCCGAGGCTCAAGCCCGAGCAGTACGACAACGTCATCATCCTGTCCGGCGAGGGGGGCGTGGCGGAGCTCCTCGACTCGGACACGATCGCGATCCTGCTCGCGTTCCGCCAGTACTTCCGGTCGATCGGCGATTCGGCCCTCAGGACCCAGCTCATCACCGAGGTCGCCGACTCCGAGAACATCGACGTCATCAAGGAAGCCGGCGTCAAGGACTTCCTTATCTCCAACCAGTTCGTTTCGAAGATCTACGCCCAGGTCTCGGAGAACCAGGACGTGCTCAAGATCTACGAGGATCTGTTCAGCGAAGAGGGGAGCGAGGTGTACCTCAAGCCCGTGAGCATGTTCCTCGGCGAGATCCCGCAGAACCTGCCGTTCGCGGATCTGTGCGCCGCGGCGCTCGATCGCAACGAGACCTGCTTCGGCGTGCACGTGCTCGCCGAGGAGAAGGACAAGTCCAAGGGTTTCGGGATCTACATCAATCCGCCCAAGTCGAAGACGTTCACGCTGCGTCCGGATGACCGGCTCATCACGCTGGCGGAGGACGAGACTTAGGCGCCACCTACCACGACGTGCAGGTGCACGTGGCGCCTTCGAGCCCCAGGTTCACGCAGTTGATGCTGTAGGTCGTGCCCCCGTTGTCCCACTGGCCCGTGCACGCGTTCATGCCGACCCCCTCCGACACCTCGCCGGTCGGCATCGGGAACCCGCAGCACTCGTAGGTCGGGGAGCACGCGGCCTCGTCCGCCATCGTCGGCACGCACGTCGAGACGACATCCGTGTCGGCGTCTGTATCCGTGTCCACATCCGTATCGGTGTCCACATCCGTGTCGGTGTCGGTGTCCGTGTCGGTATCGGTGTCGGTGTCCGTGCCGCCGTCGGCGTCGGTGTCGGTGTCGGTGTCGGTATCGGTATCGGTATCCGTGTCGGTATCCGTGTCGGTATCGGTGTCGACATCCGTGTCGGTGTCGGTCCCGGAATCCCCGCCCCCGTCCGGATCGCCGTCGTCCCGATTGTCGTCTCCGCAGGTCGGGATCAGCGCCAGCGCGCACAACAACACAAAAACGGTTTTCAAATTCGCCATAGGGTTCCTCCCAGGTTAAAGAGCCGCTCGAACATCAGGGGCTCGACGCGATTATCCCAGCTCCCGGGATCGCGCGCGACAGATTTCGTTGCGTTTCCCCAGGCTCGCACCTGCGGTATGGTTTCCTGGAGCCACCTGCGCGGGGAGGTCTTCCGATGGCCAAGGTGTACTTCCGTTACGCGGCGATGAACGCGGGCAAGAGCACGCAGCTCTTGCAGGTCCGGCACAACTATCACGAGCGCCACCAGCGCACGATGCTGCTCAAGCCGCACCTCGACGACCGCGAGGGCGAGGACGTGATCCGGCCGCGCATCGGCGGCCTCGAGGCGCGGGTCGACGCCGTGGTGCGCCGGGAGACCGACGTGAGGTCGCTCGTCGAGGCAGAGCGGTGCCGCGGAGAACGCGTCGACTGCGTGCTCGTGGACGAGGCGCAGTTCCTCACCGCGGCGCAGGTGCGCGCGCTGTGCGAGGTGGCCGATCTCCTCGACGTGCCGATCATGTGCTACGGGCTGCGCGCCGACTTCAAGGGCGAGCTGTTCGAGGGCTCCGCGGCGCTCCTCGCGCTCGCGGACGACATCGAGGAGCTGAAGACGATCTGCTGGTGCGGCAAGAAGGCCACGATGAACGCCCGGGTCAGCGGCGGGCACGTGCTCCGAGAAGGGCCGCAGGTGCTCATCGGCGGCAACGAGACCTACACGTCGCTGTGCCGAAAACACTGGACCCTGGATCAGCCCACACCGCGATAGTCTCCGCGCCGCCACCGCGCGGGTCGTTGTGGCCCGGTCCCGCCTGTGCCAAGATGCCCGCATGAAGCGCATCCTGGTCGTCGACGACGAAGAGTCCATCCGCGTTTCTCTGTGCGCGCTGCTCGCGCGGCATGGCTACTACACCTCGGCGGCGAGGGGCGCCTCGGAGGCGCTCGCGCTGCTCGCGGCCGACGACGTCGACGTGGCGTTCATCGACGTGCGGATGCCGGAGATGGACGGCATCGACCTGACGCGGGAGATCATCACCCGCGGCATCCGGACCACGATCATCGTGATGTCGGCCTACGGATCGGTGGACAACGCGATCGAGGCGCTCAAGGCGGGCGCCTACGACTACGTCACCAAGCCGTTCAAGACCGACGAGGTGATCCTCACGCTCGCCAAGGCCGAGGAGCGCGAGGGTCTGCGGCGCGAGAACGCGCGGCTCAAGGCCGAGGCCGTCGGGCGCGGCCAGGTGGGGGGCATGATCGCCGCGTCCGAGGCGATGGCCCGGGTGTTCAAGCTGATCAGCAAGGTCGCCGAGGTGCGCTCCACGGTGCTCATCATGGGCGAGTCCGGGACGGGCAAGGAGCTCGTCGCGAGGGCGATCCACAACGCGTCAGCTCGCGCCAAGGGCCCGTTCGTCGCGGTCAACTGCGGCGCGATCCCGGAGACGCTGCTCGAGTCCGAGCTCTACGGGCACAAGCGCGGCGCGTTCACGGACGCCCACGCGGACAAGCCGGGGCTGTTCTCCGAGGCGGACGGCGGCACGCTGCTCCTCGACGAGATCGGCGAGCTGCCCATGTCGCTCCAGGTCAAGCTGCTGCGCACGCTGCAGGAGGGGACGATCCGCCGCCTCGGCGACACCAAGGACGAGAAGGTCGACGTGCGCGTCATCGCGGCGACGCTGCGCGATCTCGAGGAGGACACCCGCGTGGGCCGCTTCCGCGAGGATCTCTACTACCGCCTCAACGTGCTGCCGATCCGGATCCCGCCGCTCCGCGAGCGGCGCGAGGACATCCCGCTGCTCGTCACGCACTTCGTCGAGCGCGTGAACGCCCGGCTCGGGACCGCGATCGAGGGCGCGACGCCAGAAGCCGAGAAGATGCTGCTCGCGTACGAGTGGCCCGGCAACGTCCGCGAGCTCGAGAACGTGGTGGAGCGCGCCGTGGTGCTCACCGAGGGCACGTGGATCGCGGCCGCGGATCTGCCGGATCGGGTCCAGGAGACGCGGGACATCATCCGCTCCACCCTGGCGTCCGGCGAGCTCTCTGTGAAGAAGACGGTGCGCATCATCGAGGAGGAGCTGATCCGGCGCGCGCTCGTCAAGACCCAGGGGAACCGCACCAAGGCCGCGGAGGTGCTGGAGATCAGCCACCGCGCGCTCCTCTACAAGATCAAACAGTACGGGATTTCTTAGCGCGTCACGAGTGTTCGGAGGTGAGATTCGAGGGAGCGCGGGCTACTTGCCGGCGTCCATCCCGGCGTCGACGTCGGTGTCGGTGTCCGTGTCGGTGTCCGTGTCGGTGTCGGTGTCGGTGTCCGTGTCGGTATCCGTGTCGGTGTCCGTGTCGGTGTCCGTGTCGGTATCCGTATCGGTCCCGCTGTCGGTGCCCGCGTCAGGCTCCACCTCGGCGTAGCCGTAGCAGAGGCTCATGCCGACCTGCACCTCGGTACAGGCGGTCCCTTCCGCGCAATCGGCTTCCGAAGTGCAGACGATCGCGCAATGCCACGGCTGCTCGTACTCCGTTCCCTGTCCCACGAGGCACTGCTCGACGCCGGTTCCCTGATCGGTGCAGTAGGTGGGGTCGGGATCCTGCCACGTGCAGCACCCGGGCCCGCAGTAGCCCTGGGTCGAGTCGACCGTGCCGAACTTCAGGCAATCGGTGTCGGGCGGGCAATCGGCGGTCGTGTGGCACGCCCCGCCCCAGCTCGGAACCCCGGATGTCTCCGCCTCGCAAACATCGGTGTCCGTATCCGTGTCGGTGTCCGTATCGGTATCGGTATCCGTGTCGGTATCCGTATCGGTATCCGTGTCCGTGTCGGTGTCCGTCCCGCTGTCCGGGCTGCCGCTATCGTCGTCTCCGCACGACGCCAACATCCCCGCGAGCGCGACTCCAAGAAGAACCCAAAGAATTCTCGACATCTTCTCACCCCTTTCTTCAGATTAGTGAAGCACGACAAAATGTTTTTCGAACGGTAGTACCTTATCAAAAAAAAAGAAAAAAAAGGAAAAAATATCGGCAGCCGCGTTTCCGCAACCCCGTACCTCTTTCCCGGCAGGCACGGTATAAACTAGGAAATCGAGGAGGAACCATGGCAGCGACACAAGGGAAGACCCATTTCGTGAAGCTCGAGCTGCTCGAGCGGTTCATGCGCGACGTGTTCGTTGGGCTCGGCGTCCCGGCCGCGGACGCGGCGGTGTGCGCCGAAGTGCTCATCACGGCGGACAAGTACGGCATCGACTCGCACGGCATCTCGCGCTGCAAACCGATCTACTACGACAGGATCAAACGCGGCATCCTGTCGCCGGTCACGGAGTTCGAGATCGTGAAGGAGACCGAGACCACGGCCGTGATCGACGGCCACAACGGCATGGGCCACGCGATCGGCAAGCGGGCCATGGGGATGGCGATCGACAAGGCGCGCGCACACGGCCTCGGCATGACCGCGGTCCGCAACTCCAGTCACTACGGCATCGCGGGCTACTACTCGCTCATGGCGATCGGGAACGGCATGATCGGCATCACCGGCACCAACGCGCGGCCGTCGATCGCGCCCACGTTCGGCGTGGAGAACATGCTCGGCACCAACCCCCTGACGATCGGCTGCCCGACCGACGATCCGTTCCCGTTCCTCCTCGACTGCGCGACATCGGTGACGCAGCGCGGCAAGATCGAGCTGCTCGCCCGTGAGGGCGCCAAGATGCCGGCCGGCTGGGTGGTCGACCACAAGGGCGAAAGCCCCACGGACTCGCGCCAGACGCTCGTGGACCTCGTGGCCGGCACGGCCGCGCTCGTGCCGCTCGGCGGCCTGGGCGAGACGACCGCGGGCTACAAGGGGTACGGGTTCGCGACGTTCGTCGAGATCCTGAGCGCCGCGCTCCAGGGCGGCCGCTACATGAAGCAGCTCGACGGAACCGAGAACGGGCGCCCGGTGCCGTACCTGCTCGGCCACTTCTTCCTCGCCATCGACATCGCGCACTTCGTGCCGCTCGACGTGTTCCGCGGCATCGCGGGAAACATCACGCGCGCGCTGCGAGCCTCGGAGAAGGCGCCCGGCGCGGAGCGCATCTACACGGCGTGGGAGAAGGAGCACGAACGGTCCCTCGTGCGAGCGGAGCGGGGCGTGCCGATCGAGCCGAGCCTGCAGGCCGAGATGAACGCGATGCGCGCCGACCTCGGCCTCGCCGCGCACGCCTTCCCCTGGGATTGAGCTGTCATTGTCGGGCATGGACACTGGTGATCGGGACAGATCCGGGGGGGGCGCTGCCGGCGCGGGCGGGCGCCTCGTGCCGGCCAAGCCGGCCGACTTCGACGCGTCGCGATACAGGCTCGACGAGGGCACGCTGCGCCTCCTCGAGCTCGTCGACGGGAAGAGGGACTCGGACGAGCTCGCGGCGTTGATGAGCGCGGACCCGGACGCGGTGCGCGCCCGGATCGAGATGTTGAGCCGCGCGGGCCTCGTGCTGCTCGCCAAGACCTCGAGC
>Ga0315287_10009125_pt1 | contig 10023 bp, 13 predicted proteins | sample YL17G11_0_MG_FD_205037 | JGI IMG/M metagenome (GOLD analysis project Ga0315287, IMG submission 205037) | Sediment microbial communities from Yellowstone Lake, YNP, Wyoming, USA - YL17G11_0 | ecosystem: Environmental > Aquatic > Freshwater > Lake > Sediment | place: USA: Wyoming | collected... | reverse complement strand
GATCCGTCCAAATGCAATGGCAATTACACCTGCCTCATGAATTATAGCAGCGAGAGGAACGACGACGAGGGGTGCAAGCTCATAACCGACCGTGTCTTCGAAACCGCCTGCATCGCCGCAGTATCCGACCCCGAGGTCTGCTATGACCTTCCGCTCAAGGCCGAGCGGGACTACTGCCTCCAGCTCTATGCGACATATGCCAACGACTACTCCGCATGCAGGGAGATAACCCCGGACAGCCTCTACGCGGTGGACTGCTATTCTGTGTTTGCCGCAAGGCGCGGCGACCTGTCCATCTGCGACGCGGACGGCCTGGGCTTGGACTCCCTCTGGCATTGTTATACAAATTACTCGCTGATGAGCGGCGATCTTGAGGGTTGCAGCAAGATTCACGACCTCGCCAGCACGAACAAGTTCAAGTGCTCCTTCGAGTATGCGAAGAAATACGGCGATCCGTCGGCATGCAACCTGATAGACGTAATGTCTACCCGCAAGACCTGCTACGAGGGCGCCATACTATATTCAAACAAGAACCTCAACTGGACCAACTGCGAGGCCATAATCAACTTCGAGTGGCGCAACAAGTGCTACACCGAGGCGGCAAAGCTGAACAGCGACGAATCGCTGTGCGACCACATCACCGCGGATTTCGCCAAGACCAGCTGCCAGGACGCCTATGCGCTGAACAAGAGCAAGTGATTTATTCCTTCTTTTTCTTCTTCGCGTCCTCTTCTTTCTCCTCAGCCGTGGCTTCGGCTTTTGGAGTGTGTTCTATCTTGGGAGCGTGCTCGGCGTGTTCGTGTTTCGCTTCGGCCTTGTGCTCGTGGGGGTGCGTCTCGGTCTTGTGCGCCTCTGTCGCATGTTCTGCATTCGCAGGTGCCTTCACTTCGGCCTTGGCCGGCTTCGCCTCTTCCGCCTTGGCTTCCCCCGGTTTCTTCGGAGCCGTGGGTTGGGCCGCAGCCTCAGCGCTTTCCGGTTCCGCTTCCACGGGCGCCTCGGGCTTCCTCTCTTCCACGAACAGCTGCTCGAAATAGGATATGTCGTGGGTGAACTCGTCATAGGACTTTATCTTGCCCTGGGCCATCTGTATCTCCCTTGTGAGGATGAAGAAGATGAGCGCCAGCGAGCGCTTTCCCTTGTTGTTTATCGGGATTACCAGGTCGATGAACTTGGTCTCGTTGTCCGTGTCGCAGAGCGCTATCACCGGCACGCCGTTCTTGGCGCTTTCCAGCAGGGCCTCGTGCTCTCCCTTCGGGTCGCAGACAAAGAGGATTTTCGGCTCAATGAAGCTCGCACTGTTCATGTTGGTCATGGTGCCGGGCACGAACCTGCCCTTGTTTAGGTTCACGCCGGTGAGTTCGGCGAACTTGCTGGCCGGGTTTCCGGAATAGACACGCGACGCAACGACCCACACTTCCTCGGGCTTGTACCTGGCGAGGAGCCTCGCCGAGTCCATCAGCCTTTCGGCGCTCTTGCGCAAATCGAGGATGTACAATCCGTCGTCGCGCCTCTTGAAGATGTACTCCTTCATGTCGTCGGTCCGGATTTTCGTGCCGATGTGCACGCCGGCTTCCAAAAAGACCTCTTGCTTTACGGGCATTCCTTGTTTTTCAGTCGTCATTCAAATCTCCTCCTGTGCGTTTCCCACGAGCGCCGGAGGCGCTAGTCAGGAAACAAAAATGGGGCTGCTGAGATTTGTGCCTCTCGACCGCAGGTGTTTGTTGTCGGGAAGTTGAACTCAGATAACAAGCATCTTAGCCAGCCGTTCGGAAACGTCCAGTCCCCAAGCTTGCAGGATACCAGGTTACCTCACAGCCCCTGATTAAAGCCCTTTTCCGGGATAAGGGTTATAAAGCCTTTAGATGGCGGCGTTGAGGCTATATCAGGGCTTCCCGCTGTCCCGCGGTGAAATGCCAAACTATTTAAATGATAAAACACATAGTCAATTGAAGAAACACTGTAATAATCCACAATAAAAATAGCGCTATATAAAAGGGATTGTTGCAAAATAACATGGTGGGTGGACATATGAAGAACAAAGTAGATACTGTAGACCTGTTGATCCTGCGCGAGCTGCGCGACGACTGCAAGCGGCCAATGAGGGAATTGGCCCAGAAGCTGCGCATGCACCCGAACACGCTCCTGCAGAGGATAAAGCGGCTCGAGAAGACCAAGCTCATCCGGCGCTACCACGCCGACATCGATTTCAAGGAGCTCGGCTTCGACATGCACGCCATAGTCATGATAAAGATACGTAAGAGCGGCCTCCAGGACGAAAACCTGCTCAAAATCGTCTCAGGCCTGCCGGAAATCCACTCGCTCTACGCGGTCACTGGGGGTGCGGACTGCATCGCCATAGTGAAGGCGAGGAACCGCGACGACCTGGTGCGCATCCTGCAGATAATCCAGACCCAGCAGGCGGTCCTGAGGACCACGAGCTACCTGGTGCTGGTCACCTACAAGGAGAGCTATCAGTTCAACCCGTTGAGCAACGTCGTTCCTGACAAGGAATGAGGGCCCGCCAATCGGGATTGATTGCCCTGCCGGCCTAGTCTTTTGTTATTCTTATGGACGGCCTTTGCATGCATGCTGTCGCATGCATGGGTAAACCTGGTCATTCTTAGATATATCCGCAGCGCCCTAACTGGCATCAGCCCATTTTTCTATATAAGTAGCCGTACATGCCGCTGTCATACTCAGGCATGATGGTCTGCCTGAGGGCGCCCTCGAACATCAGCTCCCTTTGTTCGTAGAGCCTCATGGTGGCGTTCCTGAACTCCCTGCTGGACAGGGCCTGCTTTGCGTTTTTCGGGGGCCATTCCTCTATGAAAAGCAGCGCGCCGCCGTCGTTGAGGGCGTCGATGGCCTTCTGTATCATATCCTTCCTAGCTTCGTCATCAACTTCGTGCAGCACCTGTTTCAGGACTATGGTGTCGTACTTCTTGTCGCCCAGTCCCTTTCCGCTCCTCAGCCCCTCCTGGTTTAATTCGAACGGCACCGTCTCGGCGAGCGGGATGAACGGGACCCAGTCCGCGGCTTCCCCGTTGACCGGCCTGAATGCGGCCATGAACTGTTTGTCCGTGGCGAGGAAGGCGTCGTATATCTTTTCCATCGCCTTCGCCCTCGCTTCTTCGATCTTGGGCAGTCTCTTCAGCAGCTTCGGGCTGGCTTCCATCTCTGCGATCGTGGGGATGGAACTACCGCCGAGATTCGGCCGTATGGCGTCCTTCTGTAGATGAGCATGTACATTGAGTGGTGCTGGTCTATCCTGGATCTGAGCTCGGCCACGAAGCATGCGGAAGGTATGTTCTTCATCATGTCGCTGAAGGTGGCCCGCTCCTTTATGGGCCTGAATATCTCGTAGAACAGGGCGGATATGAGCGCCTCCTCGGGCTTCTGCTGGCCGCGCCTTGTGAGCACCGCAGGCCATTCGTCTATGAGTATGAAGTGGTCTCCGAAGTCCATCCTGCCGAACACGTCCTTTATCACCTTGAGCTTCACCGCAAGGTGCTCCTCGTCTATCTCGAACAGCGTCTGCTGGGGTTGCCTTTCCTTGTCCAGGAGCACCGGGTCGGACAGCAGGTGCAGGGTCTGAGACAGTATAGCGGTGTTGAAATCCCCCTTGACGTCCAGCTCGCGCAGGTCGCTGGAGGCGAACCGCACCTTGCACGGCTTGTGCTCCGGGTTCATCGTGGCGAGCTTCTCCTTCGCCTTGGCTTTCATTTCCTTGGAAGTGTCGTTTGCGATGAATGTGAGGTCTTTCCTGTCTTCGCATCTGAGGTTCTCGCAGAGAAGCTTTATCACGGTGCCCGTGCCGCAGCTCATCTCCAATATCTCCTTCCCGAATATGCCCTGCTCCCTGGTTTCCCCCTTCCCGGCATAGGTGCCGAACCTCTTGTTGTGCAGCTCCAGGGCCTGGCGCACCAGGTGGGCTACCGCCGGGTCGTGCTTATCCCCCATGTGCTGGTCGTATCCATCCGCCCAGGAGTCGAAAAGCGCATCGTTCAGCCTTTTCGTGGGTATGGTCGAGCGTATCTGCTCCTTGAGGCGCTCCTCGTCCGCGAATGCGGCCTTGTACCTCTCGATGAGGTCCTGCTCTCCGGTTCCCAGGGTGCCCTTCCGGCGCGAGAACTTGGCGAATATGTCGTGTATCTTCTGGGAAAACGTGGTGCTCTGGTGGATTGGCTCCGCCATGGGCTGCGGGGTTGGCTGGGGGGCGGTGCGCACGGCGACCGACCCGTTGGAGCCGGCACTGATAGTGGCGCTTTGTCCGTGCTTGAAGAAACTCAGTATCAACATGTCCACCCGTGTTAAACGATGGCTGCGCCTGCAGCACTTTTCCTACGTCCCACCTTCATAGTATATTATTGATGGAAATCTTTTAAAAGGGTTGTTTCAGTAAATGGCGGAAAGTAAAAAAGAAAAAAGTCATACCCTCGGGAACCTGAGGACGTTCTGGACCATGTCCACATGGGTGAGGAACATCCTTCTGCAGCAGTACCTGTCGACCCCGAGTTCGTTGAGCACGACGTCCGGCTTCTTGTCCTTGACCGAACCCTTGTACTGCTCGTAGAGGTGCGCTATCACAGAACCGCACGTGAAGCATCTTACTGGGAATTCCAAAGTATCACCGGTAGGATTTCTGGAACCTCGCCCTTGCCTTGGGCCCGCGGAATTTCTTCGTCTCGACGCGCCTCGTGTCCTCTATCAGCAGCGTCCTGTCGATTCCGGCGAACTTGTCCGCCAGGTTCAGCGTGTCGAAATATGCAACCAGCGCGTTCGCGATGGCGGTCCTTGCCGCCTGCGCCTGGCCCATGGCACCGCCCCCGTTCACATCCACCGAGATGTCCACGGTGTTCACTTCCGGCCCGACATAGCGGAGCGGCTCGCGGATTATTTCAATCATGTACTTGTTGTTCAATGCCTCGACCGAGATTCGGTTTATCCTGACTACGCCCTTGCCCCCCTGTATGGTGGCCCTGGCGACGCTCGTCTTCCTCTTGCCCCTGGTCACGAAGACCTTCTTGGCGGCCTTCTTCTTCGGTGCAGCCCTCTTTTTCTTCGGGGCCGCTTCCTTTGCGGCCGTGGGCGCTTCGTGTTTTATGGCCTCGTGTTTGGGCGCTTCAACCGCTTTCGGAACTTCGGCCTTGGCCTCGGCTTTTGGAGCGTGTTCAATCTTCGGAGCGTGCTCAGTGTGTTCGTGTTTCGCTTCGGCAGTGTGAGTGTGCTCCGCCTTTACCGGCTCGGCCTTCGCCTCGTGTTTAACTTCCGTCTTCTCCACTTTCGGAGATTCGGCCTTGACCTCTGCCTCCTTCGGCTTCGGAACCTTCGCCTTGAGCGCAGCGGCCTTCTTTTTCTTCTCTTCAGTCATCATATCAACCTGAGTAACCTATGGTTTTGCACAATTCAAGGATCGTGACGTGCTTGGAGAGTCCGTCGAATGCAGCCTGCTCGAACTTGGTGTCGGCGGCCAGTTTCTGCGGGTTCCCGGTGTAGGCCTTCAGCCTCCTCAGTGCGGCCCTGCCGCGCATCGTTTCGCGTGGAAGCATGCCGCGCACCATCCTCTTCACGAGCATGTGCGGCACCCTGGACCACACCGGCGATTTCTCCGGCCTGCCCTTGGCCTTAATGCCCCGCTTGGTGAGGTAGCGCTCCCGTATCTGCTGCGGGTTGCCCATCAGCACCAGCTTCTCTGCGTTGATGAGGTGCACTTCCTCGCCAGCCAGCAGCTTCTTCGCCACCTGGCTCGCGAGCCTTCCGAATATCATGCTGTTTCCGTCTACAACTGCCATGAACATCAACTCATTTCAGGATTCTTACTCCCCTTCCATCGGGGTTGGACTTGTGGAGGCTGTCGATGCTTATCGCCTTCCCCCCCGCCGCGGTAATCGTCCGTTTCGCGGACTCGCTGAATGCGAATGCGGCGATGGTCACCTTCTTCGAGATGGTGCCCGCGCCGAGGACCTTGCCCGGCACTATCACCGTGCCGTCTTCGTCCGCATAGACGTCTATCCTGCTGAGGTTCATCTCAACCCTGCCGCGCTTGGGCTGGGCCAGCTCGGACGCCACTTTCTTCCAGAACGGTTTCTTGGTCTTCATCAGGGTCTCTACGAGAGAGACAAGAACCTGATTGTCTTTTTTCATTTTCATTTCGCCACCGTTTGTTGCGCTCCACTGCCATACATCGGCACTGTCGCGCACCGGCTCGCCCCGCCCACGCCTTGCAGCGTGGATAGAACTGATGAATGAGCGTTACTATAACACTGGGGAAGGTTTTAAAATTATTCGAATATGCCGCGGGTCCCTAAAGCGCGGCGATCAGGAGGCCCGCCATGCCGATGCCGAATGCCACCAGGCTGGCGTTCCTCACGAACCCGAAGGATTTGTCCGCCGACGATGCCATCTTGTATAATACGAGTGCGATGCCCAGATTCCCGGCGATAACCATCCCCAAAGCGAACGGGTTCTGGTTCAGGCCCAGCGCGAAGGGCACGGCGGTGAGCGGGATGAACAGGGCGTAAAGCGCGCACGCCACCGCGAGCGCGGGCTTTTTTCCGATGACCACTGGAAGTGTTTTCGAACCCCTCGCTGCGACATCTCCCTCCATGTCCTGCACGGATTTGATTATCTCCCTGGCGAGGCCTGCCACGAAACCGAGCGTTGCCAGCACAACTATGAGCGGCGAGAGAATAGAGGAGACCACGAAATTGCCGAATATGAACGGCACTGCCATGGTGAGCGCGATGTACGCGTTCCCGGCGAGCGGAAGGTCCTTGAGCTTCCAGTTGTATGCGATTGCGAACAGATTGAAGACGAGTGCGAGTGCGAACACGGCCGGGTTGATGAACCATGCGAGCGCGGTGGAAACAATCAGTGTTGCGGCGGAGAACCCCAGCGCGAACCTCGGCGAAATGGTTCCTTTGACCAGCGGGCGGTCCTTCTTCCCATTCTTCCTGTCAGCCGCGATGTCGAGATAATCGTTCAGTGCGAACGAGCCCATCTCGCTGAAAATAGGGACGAGGAGTGAGAGCGCGATGGCCGCGGTCAGCTGCGGAAGCGTCCGGAGCACCATCGTCTCTGCGATGAGCACCGCGAACGCGAGCATAATCGCATGCTCGAATCGCGTGAGCTTCACCAGTTCCTTCAGGAATCCCATATTGTCAATTAGAAATGATAATACTTATAATCAGCAATCAAGGATTCAATCCATGGTGTGGCTGAAGAACGTCGGCATGAGGCCCGCATTCGTCTGCGATTCCTGCGGCTTCTGCTACCGCGGCGTCAAGCTGGCGCTCGAATGCGAGAAATACTGCAAACGCGGTTCTTCTTCAGTAAAAATTCAGGAAAAATCAATTTATTGTCCATAACCACACAGGAAAAGCTTCAAATTGTGTATTTACACACTATTTTTCCGCAAAGATATATAAATATCAAAAGTTAGAAATGGTAATTAGGTGTGATTTATGGTTATTGAAATAAAGTTGGACGATCTGGATAAGGGAATAATCGCCGGCCTGGTCGATAATTGCAAGACCCAGTCCAAGGACCTTTCGCGGAAGCTCCGGATACATCCGAACACCCTCCTCCAGCGGTTGAAGAGGCTCGAATCGCTTGGCGTGATAATGAAATACACCGCCATCGTCGATTACGCCAAGATAGATAAGGGCCTCCAGGTGCTGGTATTCCTCAACGTGAGGATGTCCGAGGGCTGGGAGGAACAGATAAAGCCGCTGTCGCGGTTCCCGGAAGTAGTCTCCTTCTCCCTCCTCACCGGGGATTACGACGCGGTTATGGTTGCGAGGATACGGGATGAGTCACACCTCGCCTCTTTCTTGAGGAAACTGCAGGCCAACCGTGCCGTGGCCCGGACCACCACGCATCTTGTCGTCGACAATTACAAGAACGCACACGAATACAATCCGCTGTGGTGCGAGTACCGCTGATTAAAAGTCTATCCCCCGATTTTCCCCCATGTCGCCAGGCTACAAGGTCGAAATAATCTCCCCCGCGGCGAAAGACAAGCTGATGGGGAAGCTTGTCTCATCAGAGCTTTACGAGCGCAAGGCCGTGATACACGGAACGTGCGTGAAGCTCTTCACGAATTCCCACGAGTTTAAGGACATGTGGGAGGACAATTTCGACCTCATGCCGGACTGGATACGCCCCCACGCTCGGCTTTTCGCCGTGAAAGGTGAGGGCAGGAAGCTCCGCGTCCTCTATGAGCCTGCTTCGAAGACGGTCATCATCGAGAACTGCGATTATTACGGCTGGGTGAAGTCCGTCGCGCTCGCACTGGTGGCGGATTTCCTAGAGGATTTCACGTCCGAGCATCGCCGCTATTCCGTGCACGGTTCGTTCATCGACATGCACGGCCGCGGCCTGGCAATAATCGGCCCGTCCGGCAGCGGGAAGACGACGCTCACCTACGGCCTCCTTCTTGATAAAAAATTCAATTTCCTCACCGACGACTGGTTCTTTGTGCGCATCGCGGACAGCGACACGCTGGTTTATTCATCTGAAAAAAATTCGTACATCCGCGGCGACCTCGGAAAGAACTGGCCGCAATACCGGCAGAAGCTGGAAGGCCTGCGCAAGGATTCGCGGGAGCGCGGCATCGTGGATGTCCAGCGCCTCCTGGGCGGCGATCGCGTGCGGCAGGAATCCGCGCTTTCGCTCACCGTGCTGCTCACCCGGGACAAGAAGCTCCCTCCGCTGAAAAAGCTCACGCCCAAAGAGGCGCTCGCATTCATGCTCAAGAACGACTTCTGCAACCCGCACCAGCTCGTGCGCAGCAGGGCCAAGCTAGTTAAGAGAAAAAAATTCTTCGTGGATTTCTTCTCCCGCGCGCCCGTGTACCTGCTCAACACCATCGAGACCCCGGAGCAGTCGCTGGATAGGTTGAAAAAGCTCACCGGAGTATAATCCACATGCTCGACAAGATAACCGGCGTGTACCTCAAACCCGCAGAGGCGATGGCCGAAGTGGCGAAGAATCCGTCCCCGAAGGCCCAGATCCTGGCGCACACTCTGGCAAACTCGGTTCTTCTGAATTGGTGGATCGCATTGCTGTTCTTGCAGATTGGGATCAGTACAGTCGCGGATTTCCTGTTTTTGGCGTTCTATCTCCTGGTGATTACAGCATTCACAGCATTCGCAATCCTTGGCATAGAGTGGGTGGCGCATAAGGCGGCGGCATCAAAAGGGGGCAAAGGGACGTACTGGCAGCAGCTTGCCATAACCAACCTCTACCTCACGCCATTGTTCGTCGTGTTCAGTGCCGCGATAACTGTGCTTGTGATGGTGTTTCCGAATTTGAACGTCCGCATGCCTCTCGATCTCATGGTTGCCATAATGGCCTCGCGCATGAATACAAAGAAAATAAGCGCGGTCCACGGCATCAAGGATTCGCTGCCAGATATCGCCTATGGCATCGGCATGCTGGTCGCCTATGTGGTCTGGACATTACTGATCGCCAGCCCGATTATCATCGTGGCGCTATTGGGCTATTCCGTTGACCAGCTATAGGGGCAGGCTAAAAAAGCTCACCGGAGAATGAGTAACATGGTTTTCACGCATTACAGGGCGCCCTACGCATTCATGGGCTACCAATGCCCGATGGAAGAGAGCAAGGTGGCAGTGCTGCAGATCCCCTACGACGGGACCACTTCTTTCAAGGCAGGCACCCGCGAAGGCCCGCACGCCATAATAACCGCCAGCAGGCAGGTGGAATTCTTCGACCGCGAGCTCAACCGCAACGTGGCGGAGGAGCTCGGCATCCACACCCTGGACGAGCTCGAGCCCGACATGGGTTCGGCGGAAAAGACAGTGAAACGGGTGCAGGAGCTCGCCGAAGAGGTAATCGAAAAGGGAAAATTCCCAATCATGTTCGGCGGCGAGCATTCGGTGAGCGCCGGCGTGGTCGCAGCGCTTGCGAAAAAATACAAGAACCTCTCGGTCCTCCAGATAGACGCGCACGCTGATTTGCGCGACGAATACGAAGGCACGAAATACAACCACGCCTGCG